>Ga0209400_1000444_pt1 | contig 36030 bp, 33 predicted proteins | sample M_130807_EF_Meta_FD_187313 | JGI IMG/M metagenome (GOLD analysis project Ga0209400, IMG submission 187313) | Freshwater microbial communities from Lake Montjoie, Canada to study carbon cycling - M_130807_EF_MetaG (SPAdes) (version 2) | ecosystem: Environmental > Aquatic > Freshwater > Lake... | reverse complement strand
GAGACCAGACCCGTTAAAGTGGACGGATCCGAATTTCGACGCGACGATTAAGCTCGCGTTCTTTGGGATCAGTGCTGATAATTGCCGGACGTCGGTCCCCAAAACTTACAGCCCGCAAGGAAGAACCTGCCAATTGTGGCGAGCGACTTAATTCTCGCAAAACTGCTACAGCGCGAGCGCCTGCCAATTCCCAATTATCTTTGTATCGAGCACTGACCATCGGGCTTGTATCGGCATGCCCTTCAATGGCGATCTCTGATTTCACATCACCAATAATTTCTGCAATGGATTGTATTGTTCTCTTGGCGCCCGTATCCAAGTCAGCTGAGCCTGCTGGAAAATTCCCGACAGCTCCGAGACTGACAACGACAGAATCCCCTGCTCTCTCGACCGAAAAATTACGCGCAGGAATTTGCTCAATTAAAGCTCGTCGCAAATCTTCTACTGAGTCCTTGGTTAGACTGGCCAAGGAAGCTAGAGAATTGGGCACTTCATATTCGGGCAGATCGCGTGGTGTCGTCAAATCCAATGGCTCGAAGGGAATGCGTTTCACTCGCAAGTGAGCGATCAAGCTTTCCGCATCCTTTGGGACAATAATTTCTGCAAGCTTTTCGGTGGGTACTGTGCGCGCTGCAGTTGCTGGATTTTGGGATTGTGCAACCATCAAAGCAAAGAAAGCCATGAGCAGGAGGCCCATGTCTGCGAGCATCATCGGCCAGCCTAATGATCGATTATGATCTGCTTCATAAATGGTGCGCATCGACATGATCGGTTCAACCATTGCCAACGAGTTTGAGAACAGGCTTAGCAAGCGCATGAGGCTGTAGAGCTTCACGCATCTGACGCGAAGAACCGCCACGCGCTAAAACGCAGAGGCCTTCCGTCATCTTGTCACAATAATCATGCTCTTCCTTCAATCGACGTTGCAAACGCGCCAAAACAGGCACGCCCACGAGATTGGCGAGCATGGCGCCATAAAGAGTTGTCAAAAGCGCCAAGCCAAGAGCCGGACCAATCGCTTGCGGATCCGTTAGATTACCCAATACACCCACAAGTCCGATGATTGTCCCGATCAATCCCATTGCAGGAGCATGATCTATCCAGCCTCGCCAGCAATCGACTTGAGCCGCATGATGCTCTTCAAGACGTGCCAATTCCCGCTCGAGATAAAGACGCAAACGGTCTTCATCCGCGCCATCGACAAAACGCGCCAAACCATCAGACAAAAAGGGATCATCAACTTTATGATGTTCGAGCGCGACAGGGCCATCTCGGCGTGCGATCAGCGCCATTTCGTGAAAGGCACTTGCAAGCGCATCAAGACGCGCAGCCCCATTCACCTTACGACGACATAAGACTGACAGCGATTGCACAAAGGGTGCGAGGCCCGAACGCAGCACCGTTACGAGCACAGTACCGCCCCCCACAATCAAAAAGGCAACGGGGTCGATATAATTAGACAGCGAGACGGATGCAAAGAACAGCAGTCCCACTGCAAGTGAGACGGCTGCAGCAATCGCAATGTAAATGGTGCGCATCAGATGTCCTCGGTTCAACGAAGGAATTTGCAAGTTCGAGGCCAGATTTTTATCTCTTATTTTCAATGACTTAAGATCAGGTGCCTGCATGGCATCTAAATTGCTGATCAACGCGCGAAACATGTTTTGTAGAAACCGGAGCGCAACCGCATGATCCGCATTAATATGACCGGCATTGGCGCCGCCTCTCGCGACCTCTCTGTCACGGCCAACAACCTCGCCAATGCACGCACAGCCGGCTTCAAGCGTTCCATGGCCCAATTCGTCGAAGCGCGCTCAGAGAGCATGGATGCGCGCCCCGGTTCTGAAAGCGGCTCCGGCACGCGTGTTGATGAAGTGCGTCGCACACTTCAGCAGGGCTCACTCGATGCAACCGACAAGACACTCGACATTGCCATCAATGGTGGCGGTTACTTTGTTTATGGCGATCCAAAAGCTCAGACGGCTTCGGACCAGCATTTGACCTATAGCCGCGCGGGTTCACTGACCATTTCCGCCAATGGCAATCTGACCGACCAGAATGGTGCGCCCCTGATGGGCCTGCCGGCCGGATTGGCAGGCGGCACAGGTGGCACACCCCAGCCCATCAATCTCAACGCAGCCACGGGCGGGAAACTGGCTAACATTCAGACCCTTGGCATTGATAGCCGGGGTTTGGTCAGCGTTCAGCTGGCAGACGGGCGAAATGTGAAAGTCGCCAATGTGGCTCTCGCTAATTTCCCCAATGAAATGGGCTTGAAGCAGATCGGCGGCTCAACCCTCATCGAGACTGATAATTCGGGCACTCCGGAGTTCAGCAAGGCAAGCTATAATGGCACGGGCGAGATCAAACAGGGCGCTCTTGAAGGCGCCAATGTCGATCTGACCAATGAAATGCTCCATATGATCCAGGCGCAGCAGGCCTATAATGGCAATGCCCGCGCCCTCCAGACGAGCTCGGAAATGCTGCGCTCGGCCATTGAGACCTTGGCAAAATGACGCTGGTTTGCACCCTGGGGTGGGCCTCTGAGGCTCCCCTTTGGGATCGGATAAAATCTGCTGGAACCAAGGCCCAACAGGGCTTAAGATCATGGTTAACAGGGGTATCAACCCCTGCCCTGAACCCGGGGTTCCATGGTGCTGGATCTGCCACCACTGACACGGCCGCAGCCTGCGGCCTTTTCGGCGTCAAGCGACCTACGCGACACTCTCGCGTTGTCGCAGCGCCGCGAGGTTTTGAGCCCGGGATTTTCTGCAGAGACATCGAGCGACCTTCCCGAGGATATGGCCGAGTGGACACAGTCTGCACGCCAAGATCAATCGGGTTCCATGCGTCGCACGGAATGGCAGCAACGCACGGGTGGCGCGCCGGGAGCCTTTGCCGAACCACGCAGCTGGGATCAATCTCGCCCACTCTACAACCCGCGTGGCGCGCCCAGCGATGCAACCCCGGCTCTCACCAAACTGGAAGCACGCATTTCCAGCGAGCCGTCTTACGTTCATCATTATGCCAGCACACGCTATGCCAGCGTGTCCTATTTGCCGGTGCTGCTCGCCGAGAAGCGCCAGAGATACGATCTCTTCGCCTGAGGGGTCTCCCGTGACAGAGAAGGAATTTTTGATGGAGCTTGAGCACCTGCTCAAGCGAACGACAGCCTATACACTCGAAAAAGTCTACGGAGACGGGGATATTTTGCTACGCAAGACGTCCTTGAAAGCCAATAAACGTGCGCGCAACATGGCTTTTGCCATCCAATCGATCATGCAAAATGATGCGAAGAAACATGGCGGCAATGGCGGCGGCGGTGGCGGAGGCTGGCTCTGATGGTCCAGACAATTCTTGCCAAGCTCAAAGTTGCACTCACCGGTCCTTTCGCCATTGCCATTGGCATGTTGCTGCTCGTCGCCGTTGGCGGCGGGATTGGCTATCTCGTCGCAAATCAGATGATCAAAGCGGAAGAGGTTAAAAAAGCCGAGCTGAAAGCCGCTGAAGAAGCGGCCAAACGCGGCCCGCCAAAACCCCAACGCGTGCCGCTGGGCGAAGAAGGCCCAAGCCCATTCGAGCCCCGCTACATCACGCTGGGCGATGAATTCATTTCTAACCTGCCCCAAAGGGGACGTGCGCTGATTGTCGAAGTCGGCCTCGTGACCATGAAGGGCGAAAAGGGCGAAAAGACATTGTCGGATGACCGGATACCGCTGCGCGCCCTCACGATGGCGATCATCTCGGAAATGACGGTTGCCCAAGCCACGGCCGAAGATGCCCAGTCTAAGCTGGCAGAACGCCTGCTAAAGGTCCTCAACGCAGAAATGCGCAAGAAGACCGGGGCTGATCTGGTCGATAAGGTTTTCATCAAGCGCTACTATGTACAGTAATTTATTGTTTCTATTGAATTATTAGACTGGCACAACAATTGCTGGAAGATGGGAGAACCAATCTAGGACCCGTCTCGACAGATGAACGTACTGGACAAACACCTGGCCCCGCATGCCAACGCCCTCCAGCTTCGCCAGAAGCGGATGGAGGTGATTGGCGCGAATATCGCCAATGCCGCGACGCCCAATTACAAGGCGCGCGACATCGACTTCTCATCAGCCTACGAACAGGCGATGAGCGGCCAGGGTTCGCTCGCAACCACGTCAAAAGGTCACATTGATACAGCCTCGGGTTCGGCACCTGAGACCATGTTCCGCACACCCATCTCCGCTTCACTCGATGGCAACACTGTCGAATTGCATGTCGAACAATTGCAATTTGCTGAAAACGCCACACGCTACGAAGCCTCCCTTCAGTTTCTGAATGATCGCATCCGCGGTCTTCGTTCAGCGCTCAGGGGTGAATGATGAAGCCTCTGTCCATTTTTGACATTTCGGGACGTGCGATGTCGGCGCAGCAAGTGCGCCTCAACGCGGTCGCCTCGAATTTGGCAAACGTCAACACGATTTCAAAGACACCGGAAAACGCCTATCGCGCCATCCGCCCGGTCTTTGAAGCGGAATATCCCGCCTTTCAAGAAGGCAGCGGTATCGCCACTGTTTCTGCCGTCGATGTGCAGCGCTCGCAAGTGCTGCCCGAAAAGCGTTATGCGCCGAGCCATCCGCTCGCCGACAACGACGGCTACATCTACGCCAGCAATGTCGACAGCCATGAAGAGATGGTCGACATGCTCGAAGCCTCTCGCCAGTACCAAAACAACATCGAAGTCCTCGCGACTGCGAAATCCCTCATGTTGAAGACCCTCAACGTTGGCAAATAACGGAACCTAAAGATGACCGAGATCAATGCCCAATCCCAGCAGACGTTGGACTCTCTTCTCACCAAACTTGGTGCGAAGAAGCTCGATACGTCGGGCACGAAATCGTATAAATCCACTCTCGGTCAGGAAGATTTCCTGAAACTGATGACCGCGCAGCTGTCGAACCAGGATCCGTTCCAGCCGCAGTCAAACGATCAGATGATTGCGCAGATGGCACAGTTCTCGACCGTCTCGGGCATCACCCAGCTCAACGCGACAATGTCGGGCATCCAGAGCACCATTTCTGACAATCGCATTGCAACGGCGGCGAATTTTGTCGGCAAGACAGTTCTGGTCCCTGGCAATGTCGCACTGCCTGATGATGCGGGCGCCATTTCTGGTGCCGTTGATCTGCCAAGCGACGCAACAGGCCTGACGCTGCAAATCACCAAGGAAAATGGTGAGCTCGTCAAATCGATCGACCTCGGCTCCAACAACGCCGGCCTCGTCGGCTTTGATTGGGATGGCAAAGATGCGAGGGGCAACAAGATTGGCGCGCCCCGCTATTACGTGAAAGCCACGATGACAGCCGCAGGCAAACAATCGGCCGCTGCAACGGATGTATACGCACCGATCACGGAAGCGACTGTCGGCACATCGACGGCAGATCAACAATTTAAGGTTGCTGGTATCGGCAAGGTCAATCTGACCGATATCAAATCCTTCAAATACTGAACGCTCACCCGAGCACTGAACGAAACCCGATAGACCACAGCAAGACAGGCGAACCCAAAGATGTCATTTTATACCTCGCTCACCGGCCTTAACGGCGCGCAGGCAGACATTGCCGCCATTTCGAACAATATCGCCAACGTCGGTACGACGGGCTTTAAACGCTCGCGTGCAGAATTCGGCGATATTTTCGCAACCTCGCCATTGCAGGCTGCCAGCTCTGCGATTGGTTCGGGTACCATTCTGAAATCGATCAAGCAGCAGTTCACACAGGGTAATATTGAATCCTCGCTGAACGCGCTCGATCTCGCCATCTCCGGCCAAGGCTTCTTCGCATTGAAGCCGAGCTTGACCTCGACGCAGACCGTCTACACACGTAACGGCGCCTTTTCGGTCAACAATGATCGTTACGTCGTCGACTCGCAGGGCCAGCTCTTGCAAGTCTTCCCGGTCAACGCCGACGGTTCGGTCATCGCGACCGGCATTCAATCTGCGCAAAACCTGCAATTGCCGACGACCTCTGGCCTGCCGAAAGCCTCGCAGACCATTCAGCTCGGTCTGAACCTGCCGGCAGACGCGGAAATCATTCCGAGCAAGTCGCAATATACGTCGTCCAACCCCTATGTCTTCGATAAGACAAACCCGGCGACCTATAATAAGTCGACCTCGATCACCATCTATGACTCGCTCGGTAACCCGACTATTGCGACGATTTACTATGTGAAGACCAGCAATGCGACCGAAACGTCACCGACCAACAAGTGGCAGACGCACGTGTTCGTGGGTGATCGCGAAGTCACGCCGCAGCTGATTACCGCCAAGGATGATCAGTCGCGCTCTTATTATATCAACAAATTCGGTCAGATCACCACAGATCCGCAGGCCGTTGACCCGACGTTCAACGCCGCAGCTGCGCATCCGCTTTTCAAGCAAGATGATCAGAATGACAAGACTGCTTCAACCGCGGCTTCCGCTGTTGGTGCTATCATCAAGACATCGGGCTTCGACTTCGGTGATACGGATGCGACACCTGTCACCATTTATACCGACCCGGACAGCTTTGCGCTGACGAAAGAAGGTGGACGCGACGAAGCCAACCCGCCCTATTGGGGCCGTGATATGTTCTCGATCTCCGTGGACGGTTCAGAACCGCAATCTATCTCTATCAAGGCTGGAACCTACACGGGTACGCAGCTCGCGGCTGAAATGACCCGCGCCGTGAACGAAAAATATTCGAGCCAGAAATATTTTTCGATCACCGATACCTATCGCAAAGACAGCGGTGCCGTTGTTCCTGGCAATGATGTCATTCAGCTGAACCTGTCAAAACTCAGCGAAGATGGTGCGACCATTCCGCTGAACCCGCCTCTTGAAATCGATCTGCTAGGTACAGGTGGTAGTGCTGGCACACCACAAGCTGGCAATGTCATTCAGCCTGACAATAAACTCACGCTCACCCGTGATCAGCTCATCTCGCTCACCCAGCAAAAGCTTAATGATGCGCTGTCGAAGCGTCGCCTTGAACTCAGCAAGGGTACGGATTGGCCGGATGCTTCCAATCCGCCAATCACAGTTGGCTATGATGTGGGCGCACGCGCGCTGACATTCACGGTTGACCCGACGCAATTGGGCGCAGATGCCAACGAACCGGCAGCGCGCTTCAATTCGCTGCAGGTTTTCAACCCGACCTCGCTGACCAATGATCTGGGCCTGCCGACACGCTCAGCAAGCCCTGACATTCTGGTGCGCGCGAATACCGTCTGGACAGGCTCGGCCACACTTCCATCTGGCGACTATGTGCTTGATCCGCGCGAACAGCGCACGGGCATTAAAGTTTCCTACAACAAGGACACGCGTCAGTTCGTCTTCTCATCTGGTTCGACAGGTGAAACTTCGAGCATCAAAGTGGGTCGCTCGGAAATTGCAGAAACGGCTACCGCACAGGTTTCAGCTTTCGACATGAGCGCGGTATCCTTCGCTGATGCGACCGCTACGAGCCCACTTAATGTGGCTTTCGAAGTCAATGGTCGCGCGCTGAACTTCCGCTATGTCCCGACCAGTGGTACAGGCAGTAAGGAAGATTTCTTTCGTCAGCTTGATCAACAGACCCCTGTTAATTTCGCACCTACGAAAAAGACGGAAGCGACTGCAAGCCAGCCAGAAAAGCAGACCATTAACGTCTATGGCCGCGTGATGACAGGTGACCAGTTCGAAATCACCCTCACCCTGCCTGGCTTAACTCCGCAAGAGCAGACGCTGACAGTCGATTTGACGACAACAACACCGACCTTGGATGAAGATTCATCGCTGGATGATCGCATCACCGCACTCGGTGCTGCCATCAGCGACGCGATTGATGCAGCCGGTGCGTCCACCAGCGTGACGGTTGAAGCGAGCGATAATAAAATCGTCCTCACCTATCCGACAGCGGGCACAACAACTGTTTCGGCTTCTCTGAAGCAGATCACGCGTGGTTCGGATGCGAGCGGCTTTACAGCCATCGATTACACGGACCAGTCGGTCCTCACCGCGAAAACCATACGCATTGATGGAACGGTCTCAACTGCCACCCAGTACGACATTACACTGCGTGATCCGGACAATAATGCTCCGACCTTCCATGTTGGTGATGTTTACCGCGTCACGGTACCAAACGAAAATGGTTCCGAGACAAGCTATGACGTTGAGGTTCCAGCTTACAGCGGCAAGACAAGTGGCCAATCGTTCAGCTCAATCACGGACTTTGTGGAAGCCCTGAAGACGGCGGCAAATCTGCCGTCAGAATTGAGCTTGTCCTATCTGACAGGTGCAACGGATACATTCACAGCCAAGATCGGTACATCCGGAAATATCGCCGGAACGTTAACTTTCGAAAAAATCAAAGACTGCCGTCTGGTCAGCGGATCGGCCGTCACCAAGACTGTACGACCCGATCCGGTCGGCGAGTTCTACTTCGATCATCAGGGCAACAATCTCGAAGTGGTTGGTAACCGCAATGGCGAATCCTTCCGCATGAATGTGCGCATTGATGGAGAAGTCAAAACCGCTCTGCCGGTTGGCGCTGCCAACAATCCGAATGGCGCCAATGGCGTGCAGATTGGTCAGGCCAAGACGATCAGCCTCAATAAGGGATCAAACGATCTTCTGGGTGTTGGCTTGGGTGCCAATGTCAATTACGTGTCAGGAACGGGTCTTCCCTCAAGTGCTGCCACGGCGATTGGTACGACAGCCATCACCTCGATGAGCCAGACGTTCTTCTTGAACGAAAGCCTTGGTGAAAACCGTATGACTTTCACGGTCGATGGTATCGTTGGTACAATCACGCTGCCTATCCGCGCTTACACGGGTGACACTTTTGCGGCCGCCATTCAGGATCGCGTCAATCAGATCCAGGATCCGAAGACTGGTCGTATTGTTTCGGGCGTTTCGGTGAAATTCGATCCCGATAATAACAGACTGATCTTCACCTCAGGCACAACGGGCCAGAATTCGCAGATCAACGTTGTCGGTCATCCGAATTTCGGTCTGGGAAAAGTCACGCAGACAGCGGGCTCGGTACCGGTCATCACCAACCTCAAGCAGGCAACCGACGACCAGGGCAACAAACTCTATGTCACGGCCGACGGTGAAGTCACAACCGCTGATCCGGGTTCGCAGCAGAACTGGTATCCGCTCTATCTGACGGAAGGCCAGCTGACCTTCGATACGGTTGGTAAGCTGATCTCGCCAAAGGAAGGCGTGATCTACTCGCCCTTCGATCCGCAGAACGGTTCCGACTTGCTCCGTCTGAACATCGACTACGGTAAATATTCGACGCAGTTCTCCTCGCCCTTCTCGGTGCTGTCGCTGTCGCAGGACGGCTATCCCTCTGGTTCGCTTAACGGTTTGGACATCGATGCAGGTGGCACGATTCGTGCAAACTACACGAATGGGCAAACGGTCGCTCTCGGCAAGGTGATGATCGCCAACTTCGCCAACCCGAACGGCCTCAAGCAGATTGGTAATGCCAACTATGTCGCGACCTCGACCTCGGGCCAAGTGGTGCTCGGGCAAGCGGGTGCCGACGGTTTCGGTAACATTAAAGCGGGTGCTCTCGAGCGCTCAAACGTGGACATCACGGAAGAGCTGGTCAATTTGATTACTGCCCAGCGAAACTTCCAAGCCAACGCGAAGGCGATCGAAACGACAACGCAATTGTCGCAAACGATCATCCAGATCCGCGGCTAAAATTGACTAAGGGGACGTAGTCAATGGAACGCCTAGTACAACTTGCATCAAATGCGATGCGCATTCATGCCGAAAACCAGCGGCTCATCGCCGCTGGTATGGCAAACGCGAATACAATCGGGTTCAAACGCGATTACGCCAATTCGAGCTCGGCCTATTTCGAGGGATCAGATGGACAAGATCGCGTCTATCCGACTCGTTCTGAAAATTCGGTCGATCTCGATATTGGCAAGATCATTCCGACCGAAAATCCGCTTGATGTCGCTCTTGAAGCCAATGGCTTTTTCGCAGCTAAAAAGGATAACGGCGATGACGTCTTGTCACGCCGCGGCGACTTGCGCGTCGGTTCAGACCGAGTTCTGCGCAACGGAGAAAATCTCATTCTTCAGGGCGATGCGGGTCCGATAACGGTTCCGCCCTATGAAAGCATCGAAATCTCACGCGATGGATCGGTGCTCGTACGGGCCCCTGGTTCAGAACCAACAACGGCTCCCATTGCCGTCGGCCGCCTAAAACTCGTCAGCACGCCTCCGGCGAATGTCGAAAAAGGCGTCGATGGCCTACTCCGCACACGCGACAAAAGCGTGCCGCAGGCGGATGCAACCGTATCCCTGAGTTCCAAAGGCCTCGAAGCCTCCAACATCAGCCCAATTGAAACGATGGTGGAAATGTTGAACTCGTCCCGTTCCTTCGAACTCAACGTCAAGCTTCTTGCAACAGCCAAAGAGCTTGATACCGAAACAGCCAAACTCATGCGTTCCGGCTCTTAAGAGCTGATCGACATCCAGGAGCACACAGATGCCTGACGCACTCCACGTAGCAAAGACCGGCCTCAACGCTCAGCAGCAGCGCATGACGGTCATCTCGAACAACCTTGCCAACGTCAATACAGTTGGCTTTAAGCGCGACCGCGCAAATTTTGAAACACTTCTGTATCAGAATTTTCGTGATTCTGGTTCGCAGACATCGCAGTCCACGACATCACCGACTGGCTTGGCCATCGGTACCGGCGTGCGCATCGTCTCGTCTGAAAAGCTCTACAATCAGGGCAATATCATCAACACAGACAATTCGCTGGATATGACAGTCGATGGACCTGGCTTCTTCCAGGTGCTGACTCCAGGCGGTCAGGTTGCCTATACACGCGCCGGCAATTTTACCAAAAATGCTCAGGGTCAGGTTGTGACGGCCAATGGATATCCGTTGGAACCTGCGATCAACATTCCGGCCAATGCGACATCCATCTCCATCTCTAAGGATGGCATCGTTTCGGTCTCAACGCCGGGCTCGACCAAACTTGATCAGGTTGGTCAGGTTGAACTTGCCACTTTCCCGAATACGGCCGGCCTGAAGCCGATCGGTGAATCATTTGCTCTAGCGACACCCTCCTCGGGTGATCCGACAGTTGGTGCACCGGGCTCGAACGGCGCTGGCAAATTGATCCAAGGCGCCCTCGAATCTTCCAACGTGAACGTCGTTGAAGAACTCGTCAGCATGATCGAGACGCAGCGCGCTTACGAAGTCAATTCGAAAGCAATCAGCGCCGTCGACGGCATGATGAAATTCCTGACCCAGAACATCTAAAGGTTTTTTGCGATGAAACCCGCAGCTGCACTCACACTTGGATTGACATTAGCGCTTGGCGCTTGCTCGTCCTATCGCGAGGCAAAGATCTCCGAACAGTTCCAGATGAACTACGACGAGGTTGTACCCGTTCGCGTCTCCTCTCCCGATGGCGCGATCTATTCGCGATCACAGGCAGGGTTTTTTCTGGGCGATCGTCGCGCGCAACGCGTCGGTGATGTGCTTACTGTCAATCTCGTCGAGACCATGCAGGCAAGCAAATCGAATGACGCAGCGATTGACTCTAAGGGTTCGACCGCAGCCACACTCCCAACCGGCTTGTTCGGAACAGGCATAAGGATACCGGCCGTCCGCTCAGGCGCGTTGGATGCAACAACTGAATCTACTTTTGCCGGCAGCGGTGCTGCAAACCAAAGTAACTCAATTTCCGGTAAAGTTACCGTAGTCGTTACGCGCGTCTACGAGAACGGAAATCTCTGGGTGCAAGGGCAGAAAATGCTCACCCTGAACCAGGGCGAAGAATATGTTCGTGTCGAAGGCCTCGTCCGTCCAGAAGACATTGGCCCCGGCAACACAGTTGACTCCAGCCGTATTGGTCAGGCCAAGATCAGCTACACCGGCGCCGGCGCCATTCATGACTCGACGAAGCAGGGCTGGTTCGGCCGCTTCTTCAACCTCGTTTCACCGCTTTAAGGAACTAGCAGGTTATGACCCGCATCATTCTCCGCTCGCTCCTTGCCGCACTGACAATAACGGTCGGTGTGTCGCAAGCTTTAGCACAAGCACAAACTCTCTCAGTCGCAGCAGGCAATGCCGCGCCTGTCGCAACAGACCGCGTGAAAGACGTGGCCTCAGTTGGGGGTGTTCGTTCAAACCAACTCGTTGGATATGGGATTGTCGTTGGTCTCAACGGCACGGGTGACGGTAACGTCGCAGCTACATCGCAAACCGTGCAAAGCTTGATGCAGCGCTTCGGCCTCACAGTTGATGCCAATGCCGTCAATGCGAAAAACACGGCTGCTGTCATGGTGACCGCAGAACTGCCTGCATTCGCCAAGCCCGGACAGAAAATCGACGTCACCGTCGCTGCTTTGTCGAAGGCTACTAGCTTGCGTGGCGGCTCTCTGCTGATCACACAGCTTATCGGATCTGACAATGAGACTTATGCTGTTGCGCAGGGCAATCTGGCAGTCGGTGGTCTTGGCATCACCGGCAATGACGGCTCGAAAGTCGCCGTGAACGTGCCAACTGTTGGCCGCATTCCTGGTGGCGCAAGCGTTGAACGCATGGTTAACAATCCGTTCGAGACTGCACCTGTCCTCATGCTCAATCTGAATACGGCAGATTTCACAAATTCAATGCGTCTCGCCAATGCCATCAACAAGACATTCGGCAATGGCACTGCGCAAGCGGTTGATGGAACAACGGTCAAGGTGAATGCCCCGCGCGATCCTGATCAGCGCGTGTCCTTCATGGCCGCCATTGAAGAAATCAAGATCGGCCCGTCGCAGCCGCCCGCCCGCGTGATCGTCAATTCTCGTACAGGGACGATTGTGATCAGCGAAGGCGTGCGCGTCACGCCGGCTGCTGTCTCGCATGGTAGTCTCACGGTCCGCATCAAAGAAAACCAGAATGTCCAAGGCGGCACACCCACTGTCGTCAACCAGAACCAGGTGGTTCAGGGACAGGCTGGCCAGCAGACGCAAAACAGCCAGATCTCGATTGATGCTCCCCCTGCCCGCACGTTCTTGTTTGCACCTGATGTGCAACTCTCAAGCATCGTCGATGCGATCAATGCGGTTGGCGCTTCGCCTTCCGATATTGTCGCCATTCTCGAAGCTTTGAAGCAGGCTGGCGCGCTGCATGCTGAACTCGTTGTGATCTAACGTCATGGACGCTCTCTCATCCCGTTCAACAGCAGCGCTGTCATCGCTCTCAATCGACCAGAGTCGCCAATACGGCAAAAAACCTACCTTGCAACAAGTTGGCAAGTCGTTTGAAGGCTTGTTCATGAACACAATCATGAAATCGATGCGCGATGCGCAAATCGAAGGTGGTCTGTTCGAAAATGAACATGAAAAGCCGTTCCAGGCGATGTTGGACCAAGCTTATTCAGATCTCGCGGTCAAAAAAATGCGTCTCGGTATTGCCGAGAGCATTGAACGCCAATTCTCACCACAACTTGGCAAGAAAAATGCAGACCTTCCGGCTATGGAAAAGGGGAAGGACTAAGCGATGGCCGACATCCTTGGCATCGGCTCTTCCGGCCTGACGGCATATCGCAAGCTCCTGGAAACAGTGGGCAGCAATATCGTCAATGCAAATACGGAAGGCTATGTGCGCCGTGATGTCTCTTTGCAGGCAACGGGCGAAAGCACCATGCTGCCCACCGCACGCCCGACAACATCGGGCTCGGGGGTTGTGGTGGATTCTGTTCGCCGCGGAACAGATTCTTTTTTGCAAGCGCAAACCTATAATTCTAATGCACAAGCAAAACAAACTTCTACTTTAGCTGACACCCTGTCGCAGCTTGAAAAATCAGTCTTCACCAATGCGTCGAATATGTCGACTGAGGTTCAAAACTTCTATGCATCTTTCTCGCAGCTTGCGAGCTCACCAACATCAACGTCAACTCGCCTCACCTTGCTTGATGCGGGCGAACGCGTGGCAACTTCATTCCGTTCCGCCGCAAATCAAATTCAAACCAACATGCAGTCGGTTGAATCGGCCGTTGATGCCGCCTTGGCCCAAGTGAATGTGATCACGACACAATTGGCTCGCATCAACAGCGAACTTGCGCGCAGCGCCTCTAGTGGCCAAAAGCCGAATGATCTCCTTGATCAGCGAGATAAATTGCTGCAAAACCTGTCTTCTCTGACAAGTTTCACCACCGTTGAAGCAACAACTGGCGCGATCACCCTGTACTTGGGCGATACGGCTTCCGGTCAAAAACTGATCGGTACAGAGGGTGCACACCAACTCGGTGCGCTCAAAACAGGGGCACGTCTGGACATTGCTTTCGATCCGAACAGCAATCCCAGCATTACGACACAGATCAAGAGCGGCACGATTGCCGGCTTGCTGGATTTCCGTCGAGAAGCCACCTCACTTTTGCAAAATGTGGACAGATTGGCTGTTGGCTTTGCCAATTCTGTCAACCAGCAGCATATGCTGGGGGTGGATCAGGATGGAAACGCCGGCAAAGAGATGTTTTCGGCCGAAAGCCTGAAGGCCCAAGCTGGCGCAGGCAATACCGGCTTCACCAAAATGAATATTTCGGTGACGACCGCAGCGCAATTGACGGGCGCCACTTATACCGCACGTTTCGATTCCAATAAGTCGACATGGACGGTCACATCGAGCAATGGCCGTTCCGCTTCTGGTGCAACAAGTGTCTCGCTTGATGGCGTCGATTTCAGCTTTGAAGGGACATTTTCCGCTAAGGATGTTTTCTTTGCTGAGCCGCTGAAAAATGCTGCTTCAGGCATGCGTTTCCTGCGCACAACTCCGACTGAAATTGCAGCTGCCCTCCCCCTCTACGTGGACCAAGGCACGGGCAATGAAGGCTCGGGCGTCGTTTCGGTGACCAACCGCAATGCCACTTCGTCGCCGACGCCGCTCCCGAATGCTGCTGATCTTTTCGCTGGCACCAGCCTCGCGGGTGTCGATTTCCTGCGCAATGGTGCAGCCTTCGTTATTCAAGCCGGCACAGGCCCATCTAGCTTTACCTCGCTTGGCACCATGCCATCGATCCGCTTCACCGACTCGGCCAGTGATCTGTTGGCGCTCGATAACAGCGACGGCAATGGCGGCGGCGGACTGAGCCTGTCCTTTACTCTGGATGCCAATACTAACAGCTCCGTTCAGCGCACATTAGACGTGTCTCCGCTGGGCTCGAGCATGGCCGACCTCGCTAAAGCAATTAATGACGCCGCCATTGATGCCGGCATCTCCAGTGAGATTTACGCCACCGTGTCGGGCGGTGCGCTTTCGATCAGCGCGCTCGGCACACATAAAATTTCAAGCGGGTCCCTCGACGGCTACACCAAATCGGGACTTGCAACGAGCATCACAGCAGACACTGAGCAAGCCAGCAGTGCTGCCGAGATGCGTCTATTCACGCGGGATGGCCGTCAATTGACGGGTCCCGCGATGACCGAGTCTGAGGCCGCGGCATTTGTCACTACCGCGAATGGTTTCCTGTCTGAAGCGTTCTACCGTCCCCCGAGCGTCAATACCGGATATCGCGGCCTCAACCTCTCCACTACCAATGATCTTCTGTCGCTTACTCTTGCAGCGAAGACATCGGCAACCATTGACGTCACGCAGAGCCTTTATAATCAGGTGCCCTCAGCCAGCGGCAGCGGCACGTCCCCGGGCGCTGTCTATGGCATGGACATTGTCGGCTTGCCGCCAATCCGCCTGGCAGGCGATGCAATTGGCGGACGCAATGCGGCTGGTATTTCGGATCTGCTCACGCAGCAGATCAATTCCTTCGCCACGCGTCGCAGCTACCTTGGCGATCAAGTCACGATCCAGCCCAATGGAGAGCCGCTGCATTTCACTGTCAGCATTGATGGTCAAGATCATCAGGTCACTTACTCACCCGGTTTCCGCCCGAGCAACGCGACTGCACCGACGCTCCCGACCATCACATCCGTACAAGGGACATCCAGTTCAGCCGAGACTGCCGATCTGACATTTTCTGATCTGTCCGCCGGACAGATCCTGTCGATTGATGGCATGACAGTGCGTGCGACGCGCGATATGAGCGCGGAAGAAGTCGCACAGGCTTTTGCAACAGGCTCCGGTGAGAATGCCATTGTGCATGGCTATTCGACATCACAACGCGCCTGGTCAGCTGCACTGAAGAGCGGCACAACGGATGTTGTGACTTTCACCAGCAATGAAGCCACGGGCGATGTGGACGACCTTGTGGCACTGGACGGGTCTTACCTCAACACAGGAAGCTTCCGCATCACCGGGCCGCTTGATCTTCAGATCAGCCTTGTTCCCGATGCCGATGTTCCATCACAAGCACGCGTGGTCATTGGCGCACCTGCGACTATGCGGTCCCTACCACCCGTGATTTCAATTTCAGCTGATGCGACGACGGCAGCGACATTGGGTCTTGCCATAAGCCCCTCAGCTACCATCTTGTCCGCCGCCGGCGATGCGCCGCAAGACGTGATCGATGGCACCGGATCAGAAACTCTGACCCTCCTCACGGGTCAGCGGAAAATCCGTGTCAAAGGTGACGATACGAGCGAAATGTCGCTCATGATTGATCGCACGAGCGGACAGAACGGCGATATTAGCTGGAGCTTTGATTCCTCAGGCAGTCTTGTCGTCACCAGTAGCAGTGATTCAAGCTTGGAAATTGTTGACGGAACGAACAATCTGCAATTGCAGACCCTGACGATCAATCAAGCCAGCAATAGCGTTTCTGGATTTTCCTGGAAACTGTCGAATGGTAAATTGAGTCTGACTTCGTCAGATCCGAATGTGACGATCATCGCTGAAACGGTGGCGCAGCGGGATTCCGCAAAGCGCCTCGGTTTCTTGGGTGCCGACCTTGATCTGACCCGTTCAAGCCAAATCACCGGATCAGCGGAAGTCGTTCCAGCGCTGCTGATGGCACGCAAGCCCAAATTACATCTCAAGGGCGATGTGATCGGTGACAAGACCATCACGATCAATTCGGTCTCAGGACAATCCGGCGGCATTTCATGGTCGATCCAGAACAACAAATTGATTCTGACCAGCAGCGATACGTCACTAAAAGTTAAGGCTGATGCAACCGATGCACTGCTCGCTGAAATGCTGGGCTTTACCGGCGACGAGACAGCCCAAAATGGAACCTTATCCGCCACCACCGATCTTGCATCGGCTCTGCTGGCGACGCAGCCTGTCACGGTTACTCTTGCTGATAATAGCCGTCTGACCATTAACGACGCATCTGGCGAGGGCGACAATGGCACTTGGTCAATTGTCGACGGACGCCTGCGCATCTCAAGCCCCTATCTCGCATCCAGCGTCGCTGCCGGCAATGCCAACTCGCAACAGGTGGCTCAAGAGTTGGGCTTTCTGGGACCTCAGCGCGACAGGCCAGGCGATGGGTCAGTAACAGCAGCCGCCTCGCTTGACGATGCACTGCTGGCTGGACGCACGCCACAATTGCGCGTGACTGGCACTTTGGTTGGCACGAAAACACTGACGCTGACGGGCACATCCGGCTCATCCAATGGTGTCTCATGGATGACGATCAACGGTCGTCTGCAATTGCGGAGCGATGATCTTTCGCTTCGCGTCGACACATCAACAACAGAATATAAGAAATTCGCAAATGCACTCGGCTTTGGCGGGCAGGAGACATTTGACGGCTCGGGCGCGTTGGTTGCGACGACCCCACTTGCAGAATCTATGCTTGCCACGTCCCCGGCAACATTCAATTTGGCAGATGGATCATCGATCACGATTGACGCGCCCAAAGGCCTTGTCGGCGCAACATCCTGGGAAGTTGTCGACGGTCATTTGAAGATCAGCGGACCATCTTTGAAGACTGGCTTGCAGCGTATCTTGGCGACAGACAATGCGAATGCCATCTCGCTCGGCTTCAGCGGCACTGAAATGGACATTCTGTCAATTGGTACACAAATCAAATTGACATCAACGGCCGCTAACCTTGGCGAAAATCTGATTGATACAAAAGCCTCACGCTCTGTGGCGGGCAATAAAATAGATTTGCCTTCCATTGCACCAGAAGACATGATTGTACAGCTCGACAATCAGGATATGAGTGGCTTGCGCCGGATTGCGGCCCATTTGGGAACGCGCGATACGAGTGCGATCCCATTCCCCAATATTAAGATTAAGATTCTGTCTAGCAACAATCTGGAAATCATTGACCGCGGAAGCGGCGTGAGCCTCGCGACCCGCTCCTGGGTTCCAGACCAAGATGTGACCTATCTTGGCATCAGTTTCCGCATTTCTGGCAATGCAGAAGCCGGAGATGTGTTCGACATCAGCAATGATGCCACACGATCCGGTGATAGCCGCAATGCGCAGTCCATTTCATCCATGGCCACACGCTCGATTTTTGGTGAGAACCAAGGCTCGTTCACAGACGTCTACACGTATGTTGCTGGCACCATGGGCTCGACGGTGAACTCGGCTGAAATGGCCGCATCATCCAGCAAGCAGACCGCGTCTGATTTAAAGTCCGCCTATGAGGCCAAAACAGGTGTGAACCTCGACACTGAAGCCTCAGACTTGATCCGCTTCCAGCAAGCCTATCAGGCAGCTGCACAAGTGGTCGCATCAGCCCGAGAAATGTTCGAAACCATATTGAGAAGCTTCTAAAGGCGCATCATGCAGATCAGCACCAACACATTCTTTCGCCAGCAAAGCGAAAACATCGTTGACCTGAAGACTCAGGCAGCGCAGCTGGAAGAGAAAATAGCCACAGGCAAACAGGTCACCAAACCGTCTGATGACCCTGTGTACTTCTCAGCCATCTCTCTCTTGAAGGCACGCCAGGCACGCCTTGAGCAATATGAAAAGACATCACAAAGCCTCACACAACGTCTTTCATCGGAAGACAGTGTACTCTCGCAGGTGACGAACATCCTCACCCGCGTGAATGAACTCACCATTCAAGCATCCAACGACACTTATTCTCCGTCTGACCGGAGAGCTATTGCCGCTGAAGCCAAAAACCTGAATGCCGAGCTTGTTTCGCTTGCCAATACCAAGACAGGCGATGGTGGTTACCTCTTCGCCGGATATCTCTCGAATGAGAAGCCCTTTAGCAACACCAATGATCTGACTATCTATCACGGTGATACAGGCCGCTTGACGCTGACGATTTCCGATGATTCAGAAATGGAAGTGAGCTCATCGGGCCATGAAGTTTTCATGTCTGTGAAAACGGGCGGCAATTCAGCAAAATCGGTTTTTGAAATCGTGCAGACGATCACGAATAATCTTAATGACGGTAAAAGCCCGATTTCAAGCCTGACAGATCTTCAGGCTGCCGCCGACCACATCAACACTTTCCATGCTATCAGTGGCGCGCGTATGGCCCGCTTGAATTCAACCACGGATCAACTTGCAGCAGATATGCTCTCGACAAAGTCACGTCTATCTTCTTTGGAAGATACAGACATAGAAAAAGCGATCACAGAGTTGAAGCAGAGGATGACAAGCCTCGATGCAGCACAATCATCCTTTGTTCGGATTTCAAACTTGTCTCTGTTCAATTATCTTAAATAACTGGAGTGGGCGCCGGCTGAGTGGGAACAGTCGGCGCCACATTTTCCGTCTGTTCCATCAGACCTTGATCTTGCATAGCACGCAAATAAAGACCTTTAAGAACGGGCACACGCTCCAAATATTCAGCCCATTCGAGATCATAGGGCGCGCCACGCCAAGCTTCTATCTTCTTGAGCTCGTCACTGATCTGTTTTACTTGCTCACGCGCCTTGAGAATCATCGTGATCTCTTGCTCAGTAATGAATCTACGTTCCTGATTTATCAGCTGACTTTCTAGCTGTGAAATAGGATCCATTATTTCGGTTCGCTGAAAACGCAAACTTTCTTCCTTGCGCTTGTTTTCCGCCCCCATAGCTTCGAGGCGTTCCTCAATCAGGCGTAGCTGACGAGACTGCTGCGCATGAAGCGTTGCAACTGCTATCACGATCAATAAGACCATTCCCGTGATGAGTGCGACAACAACAACGTCCATATCAAAATATCTCCATCGATGTGACCCAGCATAATCTCATTACACTGCAATTCCAAGATGAAAGCTTGGCCTAGAAATTGCTGTACAATCACAAAACAGGACCGAATTCACATGAATATCGAAGGCATTGCCAGCGGACGCGAACATGTCGTGGCCTCAATTCAAAAGGCCGCAGAATCTAATCAGGTCGATTTCAACTATCTGCTGTCTCAGGCTAAAGTTGAAAGTGCCCTGAACCCCCTCGCACGCGCAAAAACATCTTCCGCAACGGGATTGTTCCAATTTACATCCTCAACATGGCTGAACGTAGTTCGTCGCCACGGAGATAAAGTGGGCCTCGCAACCGAAGCTGCAGAACTGAAGAGTCCAAATGCTTCATCGGCCTCCATCGCTAAAGTTCTAGCCATGCGGCAAGAACCCGCGATTTCCGCTGAACTGGCGGCACGTTTTGCACTTGATAATGCAAAATCACTAAATTCTGCAGGACATATGGCCATTGGTCCTACCGAGCTCTATTTAGCCCACTTTCTCGGCGCTGGTGGAGCAACTACTTTTCTTAATGGCCTGCGCGACGCACCAAACCAGGCAGCGGCAAAAGCTCTGCCACAAGCGGCAAATGCCAATACCAACATTTTCTACGACGGTTCAAACCCTCGTAGTTATCGTGAAATTTACGATCGCTTTGCACAAAAATTTTCAACCGCAGCTACAAGCTTGCCAGTTCAAGCAGCGGCCGTTGAAGCAATTAAGCCAAAAGAGCTTCGGCTCAGCCTAAGCGATCAAAAAATTGCGGATATTGCAGCGCGTACCGTGTCAGAAAACCGCATCTCTGCAAACCCAGCTGCTCCAATTCGAGCGGCTGAGACGCCGATTTCTGCTCCCTCACTGAACCATGAAGAATTGGGTAAAATTTCACAAGAGGTCCTTCAAACATACCTTAAGGGATTTAATCTAATTGATCATGATAATGGACGGACGCTAGGAGACACACGACCGATCAGAGATGCCTCTCGCGGCGCAAATATGCATGAGGATGATTTTTCTGCAGATGGAAATATAGGGCCTCTTGCCCAAGGTTCGCGTCTTGTACTGAAAGCTGTTCAGACAAGTCAGGAAGACTAAGCAGACAGAATTTATTTTGCCCGCCGAACCTGTTCGTCTGGGTGTACATCTGTTTGCTTGATTATGATACCAACACCGCTTTCAACGAGAGAGGCAGCATCCTCCGGAGAAGTCTCAACAGTTACGCCTGCAGGCAAACGCATCCCTTGTACGACTCCTTCCTGAAGTGTCCGCACAATAACGAGTTCGCTTGAGCCCTCTGCCTGATGTTCGGCAGGCTCAACCTCAACAACCACTTCCTCCGGCGTATTGAATAATGGATTGCCCGGGAAAAGACGTACAGCCTCTGGTTTTTCATGAGGTGGCGGGACCTCACTCGCAACATCAAGCACACGCATATAAGCAAGCTTCTGCCAAATTTTGAGCAGTGCAACTTTTTGCATCAAGGTCTCAACGTCACGATTGCCGCTTTTGGCAATCGCATCTAACAAGCCGCGAACTTCAACTGTGGCAGCCTGCCGTTCGGACTCCGTGAGACGAGATAGATCAAGCTCGTTGATCCGAGTGAACGCACTTTCTGTCATAATAAGACCTCGTATTGGTCGGTAATCAGGCGACCAATTACCCTTCGAGGAGTGTTGCAGCACCCTGAATACCCTGCGCGCCCAGCTCTGCCGGCCAGCGATCAGCGTCAGTCAGAGTGCCAACAAGGAGCTGCTCGACAAGCTGTTCAGCCTGCTCTTTGCTGTTGGCTTCCACGGCGATTTCACCGTTGATGACCCATTCAACCTTGTACTTCATCATCCATAACTCCTTAAGCCTTCATTGAAGCAGTCCAAGCTGACATTGACTGTGTCAAACTGTTTTGCGCACTCTTCGTGCTATCGAGATAATTCTGCATAGCGATAAACTGAGACAGATAGCGCTGTTTAAGGGCGTCCATGCGTGTATCAAGCTGTTCTTGTTTAGTCTGGATCTTCTTCTTGTCCGTCGTATTTGCTTGATTGAATTGTTTTACAAGGGCGTTATTGCGCCCCATAAGCAAATCAGCAAAATCATTCATCTTCTCAAAGGAACCCTTGATCGTGCTGGATCCCGAGTTGGTCGAGGCCAACACGGCTTCCATCAAACCCGGGTCTAACTGGGCTTTGGCAAGCGAGGTTTCGTCGATCTGCAATGTCCCATCGGCATTTGTGCGTACGCCCAAAGAAGATAGGCTGACACTATTACCATTATATGTGGTGATCGTTTCGGTCGTGATTCGACGCATTTGACGCAAGAAACCACGTGAGACTGGATCGCTGGACAAGCCACCTCTTTGGGTCACATCAGCATCATATTTGATCTCTGAACTGATTGTCGATTGGAGATCATTATAAGAACTCACCATCTGGCGAATAATCGATGTAAATTTATTTCCATCAACAACAGTTGACAAAGTCACTGTTTCACCGGGCTTTGTCGTCTGAGAAACATTAATTGTGGCGCCTGGCAGGAGATCGACAAAACTATTCTTGAAATAAGTGTAGTCCTGCCCGCCGGATGAAATGATGGCGTCGACACCCTTGGCTTGGCCTGGATCTGTCGTCGCCGTTGGGGTATTCGCATAAAGGCCAGATGTGAGTGCGTCGCCATTGTCGTCAAAGGTCGATATGAAGAAATTGCGATCTGCACCGGTCCCTCGCGACAGCGTCATATATTTAACCGACGTCCCACTGACGATAGCCGTCATAATCTCGGCTTTATAGGGACCTTTTTTGTTAATAGCGTCGCGCAAGCCCTCGATATTTGAGTAATCGCCGTAATTGAATTCGAGCGGCGTCGCAGATGAATCATCACGCTTTCCTTGCGTGATGCTCAAAATACCGGATGATGGCCAGCTGTCAGCCATCGAAAAACCGTTCAGCGTCACCTTGTTTTCTGTCGCCAATTGCTTGACAGAAAAAGTCATATTAAAATCAGATGGCACACTCTTGAAGGTAAATGTTGCTTTCGTCGCATCCGTCGTCTGAGGCACATAGGCTGCGGAGCGAGGATCTTTTCCAAAAGCAGTAAGAGAATCCTTCATCAGACTTGCCATTGAATAAATTCGGCCAATCGAGGTGATTTTATTCTCGAGTGCTTTCATCTGATTATCGATCAAATATTGAAGCGGCGCGCGCTCCGCTTCAACCAATTTGCCCGCTAATGATTGAATATCGACCTGCCCGGCACCTAGCGCGCTCATAATTGCAGCACCAGGCCCCGTTCCTGACGATCTCGACGACGCGCTTGTATCCGACGAGCTGCTGCCCGTCGAAGTCTTGGCACTGGACGTAGACAACGTCGAAGAGGGTGTCGAATTATTGACGCCTGTGACCATAAAAGCCTCCTGTCAAGATTGACAGCAAATCTCGGGCCAAAGCACTGCCCTCGAGCGTACTCGCAAAATAAAAAGGGCGAGGTTTCCCCCGCCCTTCCTAAGATCAGATGATCGAACCCGTTTACTTGAGCAGGGTCAGAACCTGCTGCGGCTGCTGATGCGCCTGGGCCAACATGGCGGTCGCTGCCTGCTGGACGATCTGGTATTTAGCCAAATCAGCGGTCGCTTGCGCATAATTGGTGTCGGTCACGCGGCTTTTCGAATCAGATGCGTTCACTGAAATGTTCGTGAGGTTGTCAACCGTGTACTGGAAGCGGTTGATAAGAGCACCCATCGACGCACGCTGCGTATCGACTGCCTGAATGGCCGTATCGATATTGTCGATCGCTGTCTGAGCACCCGACAGTGATGTCAATACGTCAGAAGCGATTGCATTGGTGATGCTTCCGCTTGTCGCAAAGCTCGAGAATGTGAACTCCACAGTGTTATCGCTTGAATAGGTCGCGCCAACCTGGAAGGACACCAAGCCTGTTGATGTTGCAGCCGCACCATCCAGAATGGTCATGCCATTGAATGTGGTCGACGAAGCAATTCGGTTAATTTCAGTACGCAGATTTGTAAACTCGCTGTCCAGAGCAGAGCGTTCATCTGTTCCGTTCGTGTCGCTTGCGGCCTGAACCGACAATTCACGCATGCGCTGAAGCATGTTGGTGATTTCGTTGGTCGCTCCTTCCGCTGTCTGCAACATCGAAATTGCATCATTGGCGTTACGAACTGCCTGATTCAAACCACGAATCTGTGCCGTTAATTTGTCAGAAATAGCAAGGCCAGCAGCATCGTCAGCTGCCGAGTTGATGCGCCTGCCGGTCGACAATTGCTGCATGGCTTTAGAAAGGCCACGCGCATTGGAAGCGATCGCCGCCTGCGAAGTCAGCGACGCCACATTGGTGTTAATAACAGTCATGCTTATCTCCGTTCTACCGTCCCATCGAAGCGAACATGTAGACCTGAGCCCACATCTTCTCGACCGATATCGATAAAGACGGCTGCAACAAGCATTTATTTAAAAAAAAGGGCGGGAAATTTTCCCGCCCTTCTATCAGTTTATAGTTATTGATTTTACTTGAGCAAGGTCAGGACCTGCTGCGGCTGCTGATGCGCCTGGGCCAACATGGCGGTCGCTGCCTGCTGGATGATCTGGTGTTTGGCCAAATCGGAGGTCGCTTGCGCATAATTGGTGTCGGTCACGCGGCTTTTCGATTCAGATGCGTTCACTGAAATATTCGTGAGGTTGTCAACCGTGTAATGGAAGCGGTTGATAAGAGCACCCATCGCCGCACGCTGCGTATCGACTGCCTGAATGGCCGTATCGATATTGTCGATCGCTGTCTGAGCACCCGACAGCGATGTCAATACGTCAGAATCGATCGCATTGGTGATGCTTCCGCTTGTTACGAAGCTCGAGAATGTGAACTCCACAGTGTTCGCGCTTGAATAGGTCGCGCCAACCTGGAAGGACACCAAGCCTGTTGATGTTGCAGCCTCACCATCCAGAATGGTCATGCCATTGAATGTGGTCGACGAAGCAATTCGGTTAATTTCGCTCTTCAAGGCTGTAAATTCATTGTCGAGAGCGGTGCGTTCGTCTGTACCATTGGTGTCGTTGGCAGACTGAATGGCAAGCTCGCGCATACGCTGCAAAATGTTGGTGATTTCGTTTGTCGCACCTTCAGCTGTCTGCAGCATCGAGATCGCATCATTGGCGTTACGAACCGCCTGGTTCAAGCCACGGATCTGAGCTGTCAACTTGTCCGAGATTGCAAGGCCTGCGGCATCGTCCGAAGCAGAATTGATACGCTTGCCGGTCGATAGCTGCTGCATGGCCTTAGAAAGCCCGCGTGCGTTGCTGGCAATAGCGGCCTGCGAATTCAACGATGCAACATTGGTGTTAATGACAGTCATAGTGATACTCCTTCACTCCAAAAGTGGCATCCGGAACCCCCCGCAGGGCCTAACCGTCAGCCGATATGACGAAGGACGGATCCAAACAGAAAAGCTTTAGTTTTCTGGGGATACCTTTTAAAAAAATGTTTGGTATCAATAGTTTAAATTCATGCATCAGGCTCTGAATGCGGGCCTGAAGTGCCGAAATAACCCGAAAAAATTAACTCATGACCAGCCGAACAACATCGGCTGAGATCTTGCCATGAGCAAAGACAGCGCTGCGCAGGTTCAACATGACGGAATCCACCGCCGATGAGGCACTTGTAATAGCGAAGTTGCTGTCATCGACCTGAGAGCGCGCAATCGTCAAGTCAGTCATAGAGGAATTAATATTCACCAAGCGCTCATGCGCGCGTTCATTGGCGCCCCCGAGCTTGTTACGCAGCACGCCCACTTTGCGCATGGCAACCGAGATTTTCTCAAGTGTCTTCTCACGTTGCTGGCGCATGGCCTGTGCGGCGACATTCTCTTCCGTTGGCAAGACAACATTCAAGGCTTCCGAATCTCCCTGGGAGACATAGGTTTCTTCGAGATCCTTCATAATTTGATCGACGTCACTGTCCATCCCCTCGGGCACTACCCCCCGATTGGCGTCGCCATAGGCTTTGAAGAGTTTCGAGTAGATTTTATCCAGATGCTCTCTCTGCGCATCACTCTGCGCAACTGCGTCCATCTCCTCATGCACCTGGCCGATCACCTGCATCAAGGGGTGCAGCAACTCGCTTTCGCCATTGGCGCGTTGGGAACCGTTCGTGGGCGTGACCGCCTTATCACGAAGCTCACTAGATGCAGGAGCTGGCGAAACAGCAAGCTCAGCCCGCGGATTCCCGCTGGCTGATGTCAATTTCGAGGCCACCCCCTCGTTTTGAATGCGTTCAAACATGGTTTTTGTCCAGATAGAGAACTAACCGTAACTCCAAGAACGGCTCGAAATTCTGAGACTTTAATTTTTTTGGAACCTAAATTTATCAAAAAAACTCAAAATGATGAAATGAGAGGGTGCTAAATCCAAAGTCCCCGCTCCCAGTTACATACGCGGAACGATTTCTCAATACATGCCATCTATTTAGACGCAAGCCACGTCGACGGTCTAAAAAGGTCCGCGACTTACTCACCCTAGCTTTGATAATAAAATGTCGACAAAGATCAGGATAAACTCAGAAAGAACCTGCCAAAAGGCCAGATGATGAAGTTGAAAAGCGCAATCGGATTGCTCGCCCTCATGGGCGTCAGCGCCTGTATCTCGCCCGCCTCAGCGCAAAACTCTGTTCAGGCCGAGGTCCCAAGTGTCAATGACGCCCTCACCCGCGGCGATCTCCCCGACGCTGCGCGGCGCACGCGCGAGCTGGCGGATGCCAACGACATTGAGGGACAATATAACTTGTCCCTCTTTTATTGGCATGGCGTCGGCATCCCACAGAATTTCGATGAAGCCATACGCTGGTCAACGCTGTCTTCCGTCCGTGGTCATGCAAAAGCGCCAGCTGCCCGGCGCCTCATGGCCAAGACACTAGAACCAACGGTCGTCCAGAAGGCGATGGAATGGTCAAGATTAAGGCTGATTAAAATGGCTGAGGGGGGCGATGATGCCGCTCTTGTATCGATCGGGCGCAGCTATGCTCCCGAATTCGGCTTTGCAAATGACCTAGAAGCCTATTATTGGGCTTCGTTGGCTTTTTCGGCCGGCCGTATAGAGGCTCGTCGCCAGCGCGACGGTCTTGTCGGTAAGATCAAACAGGCCGATTTGCTCAAAACGCAGCAAAAGGCCAATGAGTGGTTTGCCAAGTTCCGCAAGGACCGTTTGTGAATCTAGGAGCATGAAGTGGCTGACAATAGCGGAAAGTGCCCACCTCAATTCATCTTTGAGATGATCGCTGCACAAACGGCGCGCCTCTTTCTCACGAGCGACAAACATGCTGAGGAACTCGCCTCTGAGTTCACGGCCGCTTTCGAGGAGATTTACGATACAGAGGCCCTGCAGGCTGATCTGGTCCAAGCCGTAGAGCGTCTCTTGGTCTTCATAGAGTCCGTGGAAATCGATGATGTTGATCGACTGCTGTCTTCATATGTTTGGTTTGCAGCCAATTATGTGAACTTTAGCACGAAGCGGAAAAAGAAAACTCTCATTGGTTCGCCCCTGAAGGGACGCCCAAGGGAATCCAACCGCGTTTATGCGACGGCAAAGAATTTCAAGACATATACATATGGTGTGGGTTCAAAGACAGCGCCACCGCGGCCTGTTGAATGGGAGCCCACACAAGAGATCGAATTTGAGAGCATTTTCTCTCGCCTCTACCCGGCTGAGTTCGAGAAAAAGGCGAACGAAAACGATTGATCTTGTAAAGCGCCACTCTTTCAGCGGCGCTCAATCTCTACGGTTGAATGTGTGCACAGTGGCATCTGATGCACAAAGGCAAACCAACGGGCAACATCGCTGACAATCACGCCCCGTTTGTTTTCAATCAGGCCAAGTGCGATCAAACGCTTGATCTTGCGACGTGCCGTCTCTTTCGGGATTTTCATGAAATCTGCAACCGACGACACATTGGTCGAGGTGATATAGCCGTTCGAGCCGACCTGCTGAATCCGCTCGGTGTTCAGATAACCCACACCAAGATACAGAAGCATTTCTTCCACATCGAGATTGAGCGAGGCGCGCATCCCATCAATGGATGTAAAGAAGCTGCGCAACGCATTGAGCTGGGCAGCCTCACTGCGTCCATCTTTTGAGGTCGAGCCTAAATTGGAGCTTTGCACGTCTTGGCGGCCTTGCATCTGATTGATGATCCATCATCATTTTAGGGCAAAACCAGCCACCAAGTATCGCACATTATTTTGCAAATTATGTTTCATTTGTAAGGAAAAGTGCCAAGATTTATTGGGTCAATGGCACGCAGGCACGCAAACGATCAAGCAACACAATGGACATGGCCCCCTCACCTGCCTGCGTCTCCTCCAACTTGGCAATGAGCTTGGGCAATTTTCCGGTAAATCCATATTGCAGAGAACGCACAACCCACAATCTCATCGCGAGCTGATGCACAAGCGTTCCCTTTTCCACCAAAGAGGGAGATTCAATATGTGAGAGATAATTTTTGTCCGGTGTTTTCCAATCGCCAAAATTCTCTCGCAAATTCAGCTCGAAATCACGCGGAACAAAGACGCGTGTATCCATAAAGTCAGCTTCCACAAGATCAAAAGGCGTGAAGGCAAAGGTCTGCCGATAGCCAAATTGGATATCGACACCCGTGACCCATTTATCGTCTTTGGGGTGGTACACAAAAATATCGATCCAAACGCCTGTTGGTCCATGAATGACGGGCTGGTGAATTGTGTCCTCACCCTTCATGTAATTGGCCAAAACTTGGAATTCGGATTGCTTCACCAAATGCCGAAGCAATGGAACCAAGCGATCAACGCCCACGATGCCAAGGTCAACATCCTTGTCATGGGTCAAAACCCCTCCTGCACGCGCAAAGCCAAGAAGTGTGCCCGAAACAAGAAAGAGTTTCTCCCCGCATTCCTTGGCAGCCAACATGAGCGCGGCAAGAGCTGTCTTGGCGAGCTCAGAACTGTAAGTCCCCTCACCAGGTACAGGAAAATAGATCTCGGAGGCTGCAACAGTTTTTTGGCCATCCAATCCCATATCAAGAAGCTCTGAAATCAAGCGATCCATAGCCTCGACGGATTCCAATTGCCGTTCAGTGCGGCACAAGGTTTGGGCCAAAACAGCCAAAGTGCGGGCAATTGGTTGAGCTTTATAAGCAATCTGAAATGCGTGCAGCGCCTGCTCGTGATGTTGCGTTTTCGAGCAGGCCTCGCCTAGCATCAAATGCACAACATTCGTCAGACTTGTGTGTTGCCCAGCATTTAACTTGAGAACGAACACTTCATAGAGAGACCTTAAACACACAAAGTCAGACTCTCTGATCAGATGAGATTGCCGAGCGACAGCTGATTTGATGATTTTGACAAAGACGGCATGGGTCAATCGTGAGTTGGGAATGTTCCGCAAAAACCTCTCGGCCGCTTCTGCGCCACCCAAATCGAAGCAAATTTCATATGCGTCGCGTAACTGGTCTCCCGAAATTTTCAACAACAGACGTTGGCTTTTGTCATCTTCGATTAATTTGGTGACCAGATTCGAAAATTCGGTGTTTTTACGCTCAGACAAAATCCCGCACTTGGCATCCCTATTGAGAAAACCAAGAAACACGTCGCGCCAAAACATCGCCTGTGGCTGATTATATCCATATTCCACAGCAAAGCTGCTCAGGAAGACAACGGCGCCGGTCCGGCGCATCGCGCGTGCGGTCCATAAGGTTTCGTCTGAAAAAACGAGATCAAAACCGGTGCTTTTCATAAAAGCTTCGAGCGTCTCCATATCTTCAGCCGTCAAGCAACGATCGATCTCCTGAACGATCTCCACGCTTGCTGGGATTTTGACCTGCATCTGCATCCATTTGGCTCCCAATCCTGACAGCCAAAGCCGCAGGCAAACCCCTTCAAAGCAACTGGGCGCATCGCAAAAGACCCGGCTCCTGTGTCACGTCAAACGTTCCAAAAGCCCTTGGTCGCGCGAAATTTCGCCGTAATCCCAACCATCTAGCATTGTTTCAGCACATTTCATGCCAGATTGGCCTGTAATTACAGTCTGCTGCGCAGATCCCGCCGGCCAAGGTTGCAGAGCGCAGATAGCTATGGCAGGGAACGCGCATGAGCGATCAGATTGAAAAAGCCGACCAGCCCCGCATTTCCTTCGTCTCCCTCGGCTGTCCGAAGGCGCTCGTGGATAGCGAGCGCATCATCACGCGCCTGCGCGCCGAGGGCTATGAGCTGAGCCGCTCGCATGCAGGCGCAGATGCTGTCATCGTGAACACCTGTGGCTTTCTCGACAGTGCCAAGGCGGAATCGCTGGAGGCCATCGGGGCTGCGCTGAAGGAAAACGGCAAGGTGATCGTCACGGGGTGTATGGGCGCCGAGCCTGAACAAATCCGCGAGCGCTTCCCCAATGTTCTCGCCATCACCGGCCCGCAAGCCTATGAGAGCGTGTTGGGCGCCGTGCATCAAGCCGTGCCGCCTGCCCATGACCCCTTTCTTGATCTTGTTCCCCCGCAAGGTGTGAAGCTCACCCCGCGCCATTATGCCTATTTGAAAATCTCAGAGGGCTGCAACAATCGCTGCACGTTCTGCATCATCCCCAAATTGCGCGGTGATCTCGTCTCACGCCCCATTGGGGACGTGTTGCGCGAAGCTGAAAAGCTGGTGCAAGCGGGCGTCAAAGAATTACTCGTGATCTCGCAAGACACATCAGCCTATGGGCTTGATCTGAAATATGCCGACAGCATGTTTCAAGATCGCACCGTGCGCACGCGGTTTTATGATCTGGCTAAGGAGCTGGGAGCGCTGGGGGCTTGGGTGCGCCTGCATTATGTTTATCCCTACCCCCATGTGGACGAAGTTTTGGAATTGATGGCGCAAGGCATCATACTGCCCTATCTCGACATCCCCTTCCAACATGCCTCGCCCAATGTTCTGCAAGCGATGAAGCGTCCTGGCAATCAGGAGAAGACGCTCGATCGCATTCGCAAATGGCGCGAGATTTGTCCTGATCTTGCCATTCGCTCGACCTTCATTGTCGGCTTCCCCGGCGAGACGGAAGAAGATTTTGACATGCTCCTTGATTGGCTGGGTGAAGCCAAGCTTGATCGCGTGGGTGCGTTTAAATATGAGCCCGTCACCGGCGCAACAGCCAATGAGCTTGGTCTGCCGCAAGTGCCAGATGAAGTGAAAGACATGCGCTATCGTCGCTTCATGGAAAAGCAGCAGGCGATCAGCTCAAAGATTCTGTCAGCCAAAGTCGGCAAGCGATTGCAGGTCATCATAGATGAACCCGGCCCTACCGTGTCAAAGGGGCGCGCCAAATCTGATGCGCCCGACATTGATGGCTCGGTCTTTGTCGCCTCGCGCCGCCCATTGCGCGCGGGCGACATTGTCTCAGTCAAGATCGAGCGGGCCGACGCCTACGATCTCCATGGCATAGCCGTCTGAGATCAGACCCGAACGACCATGCCTGAATAGCCCGCATTGAGCACTTTGGTTGCTGTTAGGCCAACTTCGTAGGGGCTCAGCAGGCTGTCCTGATCTTCATTGTAAAAATTCGTCCGGCGCATCGCAGTGTCGGTGCGGCCAGGCACGATGCAATTGACGCGAATACCGTCTTCCATCCATTCCTCTGCAAGACCTTGCGTCAGATTGACGACAGCCGCCTTACACGCGGAATAAGGCACATAGCCACTGCGGCCCCGCGTATAGGAAGATGAAGAGAAATTCAGCAGCATGCCTTTAGAGCGCGCGAGGCTATGGTGGCTGGCTCGCGCAACATTAAACGTGCCACTCAGATTAATGCTGATCTGCTCAGCAATATCATGCGCATTCTGGTTGGCGACATCGCGCATCACCAGTGAACCCACTGTGTTGATGACAAAATCAATCGCGCCATGTTTTGATTGAACATCAGCAATAACTTTTTCAACATCTGCATAGTTGCGGATATCGCAGCCGGATGTACGTGAAGCCACTTCCGTCTTGCAGCCAGCATCCCACAAAATCTGCGTCATCGCTTTGCCGATGCCCGAATTGCCACCGAAAATAAGAGCCGTCTTGCCCTTCACATCAATGCCGCGAATATTGGGATCAATATTGGCAGTCTTCATGCGCAACATTTCATCCGCAATCACAAGGTCAAGACCTTCCGTGATTTTCATATTTTCGGATGCGCCCTGAACGATGCGCACGCGGGCGAAGGGATCTGCCGCCAAAAACAATCCACAATCATCCGTGAATTCACTGAGCCGCTCCAGCCCCACTTTACGATAGGCCGAAATCAAATTTCCAAAGCGGAAGGCTTGTGGCGTCTGGCCCCGCATCAAACGTGCGCGCTCAGGGATCGACTGAATGAAGCCGCCATTTTCCACAATGATTGTGTCGGTCGCTGGAATTGCAACATCCACGGCCTCAAAAGAATGCAGCGCTTCAACCACATCATGAATGATCGTATTCGAGACAAAGGGGCGAGCCGCATCGTGAATCATCACATCGCGGGGCGCAAAATGTTCCAGATGCGCCAAACCGGCCAATGTCGAGCCTTGACGAGTCGAGCCCCCCACAATCACATCAGCGCAAGCAAATTTAGATAAAATCGCGCGCGACATATCGAGTTGATCGACTGGCACCGTCACAACAATGCGAACATCAGGCAGACATTCGCTCAAAGCTGAAAAGCTATGCTCAAGAATGGTCTTGCCGCCGATACGAACGAACTGTTTGGGAATTTCCCAACCCAGCCTTTGGCCCTGCCCACCGGCAAGAAGAATGATTGCGAGATCATCACGCATGTTCGAGGACCTTTCTCGACAGTTTGGACTTGGCTTCCTGCACATCACACCAAGCCAAAATGCGCTCACACAAAGCGCGGCTGGGGGCGAGGGGATTGTGCTCGTAAGCAGAGGCGAATTGAACGACACGACGCACTTTGGCGAACTTCTTGTCCAAGAGACCGCTCGAAAGCTTGTCCCATGTCAGAAGCATATGAACGATCCCGCCCTTCTCGCTGACAGAGGGGGATTCAAGATGTGACTGATATTCAGGATCTGGCACACGCCAATCTGCGCCAAAATTTTCTGCCATATTGGTATCAATGTCATCGGGGACCCATATTTTGGTCCCGCAGAATTCAGTTTCTGTCAGATTGAAAGGTGAGAATTCAAATGTGCCGGTAAAGCCCCATTCAAAATTCACGCCTGTGACCACTTTGTCACCGACGTGGTGATAGAGGAAAATATCAATCGCCATTTGATTGCCCGTGTGAATCACCGGGATCGTATAGGCCTTATGTCCCTGCAGAGATTCATACTTCAGCTTGAACTTGCCACTGCGTCGCAAGGCATCAAAAATATTGAACTGATCATCCCAACCAAAAATACCAACATCGACATCCTTGTCGTGGGAAAGGAAACCACCGTTGCGCACATAGCCAAGCAGCGTTCCTGACACGAGAAATGGCTTCACGCCAAGCGGCTCAAGAATGGTACATAGATCATGCAACGCATCACGCGCATGAGAAATTGGAAATGTTGTTTCCTTCTGGGCCTTCGGCGTGGCAGACGACACGCTTGCCGCATCTCCCGCTTCAGACAATTCACGATCAAGAAGGCCGGTTACAAATCCATCAAACCATTGACAAGCGGCATCCAATTTTCCAGCGCGCGTTGAGATGCGGGCAGCAGCAAAATAGGCACTGGAGGAGACACCCGTTCCCTTCAGGCGACTGCAATAGGCTAAGGCCTCATCATATTTGCCCGCCAGCTCGTATGCCTCAGCAATATGATAGATAATTTTGTTCAACAATTCCGGATTGGAATAAGGGCGATAGGCTTTTTCGAGCGCCTTCATCATTTCTACAAAGGCCATTATATCAACAAAAACTGGAAGATGTTTCTGCCGCGCAGCCAGTGATTGAATGACGGCGATGACTTCAAAAGCACTGGGTTTCTTATCAAGGAAACACGCAACAAGATCACGTGCTAAATCTGTTCTGTTAAAATCAACCGCCAGTTCAATCGCAAAAAGCCATTCCGGATCGACGCGCGATTTGCGCAGCGACTTCAGGTGACTCTTGTCATCTTCCAGGATCGCACGCACAATTTGGCACACCGGGCTGCGTTGGCCCAATTCTTCAATCTCAGGCACGATCCCCTTCGATGAGAGTGATCGATAGGTGGCCAGGACAAGGGCTGCTTCGCGCGGGTTGAAATCATTCTCGAACCGAAGCGTCGCTAGAAGGATCACCATCGGCACCATGCGACGGATGCGCGCGAGCTTGAACAATTCGCTCTCGCGCAGGCCTTCAAGGCCAATATGATTGAGGGCCTCGATCAGCATCGCCTCATGGCCCGAGCTCAAGCTCCGCGCGATCACATCGAAGTTTTGTTCAACTTTGCCCAATCCGGCCATCACATGCTCCCGCTAGCCGCGCCTATGTGCAGCCGTCAACTCACGAGTCTCCCCACATGGCGGACAGACCTCACCGGAACCGGATTAGCAAATTCTATGCCTATTATAACTAACTGATTTCAAACAACATCTCGCGCCAATGAGGGGGCTGAAGTGGTAGGTGACTGCTCAACAAGCCCCTGAGATCTCCCCAAACGCCTCACTACCGATCGGGCATGAAGCTCAACCCCAGCGAGCCAGGAGCCGTTTGCCCGAGCTTGCGCCGCAGGGATAGGACAATGAGCGCCAGAATAGTCGCGAGATAAGGCACGGCTGTCAGCAATTGACCCGGTATGCCAAGTGCCGCGGCTTGCGCATGAAGCTGCAGCACTGTTGCACCACCAAACAATAATGCACCGGCAAAAGCATAAAGCGGCCGCCATGAGGCAAAAACAACAAGCGCCAGTGCGATCCAACCGCGACCCGCTGTCATGCCAGGCGCCCAGAAGGGAGTATAAGACAAGGACAGATAAGCACCGGCCAATCCTGCACAAGCGCCACCAAACAAGACGGCAAGAAAACGCACACGCCGCACTGGCAACCCCAGCGCATGTGCCGAATGATGGTTCTCACCAATCGCGCGCAAGACGAGCCCAGAACGCGTCTGATTCAGGAACCATGCAACACCAGCCACAAGCGCCCAGCCAAGATAGACAAAGAGATCGTGGCTGAAGAGCAATTTGCCGATCAACGGCAGATCGCTGAGCAAGGGGATGTAAAGATGAACAGCTGCGTCACGCTTCAATCCGATGAAGCCTGAACCGACAAGGCCGGCAAGACCCGTTCCCATAATGGTCAAAGCCAAACCCGTTGCAACTTGATTGGCGGCAAGGAAAATCACCAGCACGGCAAAAATAGTTGAGAGCAACATCCCTGCCCCAATACCAGCCAGAATGCCAAGTGCTGTTGATCCTGTGACAATGGCAATGGCGAAAGCACAAGCAGCCCCCGCAATCATCATGCCTTCAACACCAAGGTTGAGGACGCCTGAACGCTCTGTCACCAATTCACCAATAGCTGCAATCACCAAAGGTGTTGCAGCGGTCAGAATGGTAAAGAGAACCAGCTCCAGCATGGTCAAGGTCATACGGACCTCCGCCAAACGAGGCGCAGGCGATAGCGCGTGAACACATCCATAGCGAGAACACACATCAGCAAAGTGCCCTGGAACACGCGTGTCATGTCGAGCGGCACTTTCATCGCGATCTGGGCATTTTCTCCACCAATGATGGTGAGCGACAAAACAAGCCCGGCGCAAAGAATGCCCCAAGGCTGCAAACGCCCTAGGAAGGCAACGATAATGGCAGAAAAACCATATCCTGGTGAAATCACCGGCTGCAATTGACCGATCTGCCCCGCCACTTCGCACACACCCGCAAGCCCTGCAGCGGCGCCGGAAATAGCAAAGACAGCGAAAGTCAAACGTCCTTCGCTGAAACCTGCGAAGCGTGCAGCTTTAGGTGCAGAACCTACAAGTTTCACATCAAAGCCAAATAAAGTCCGACG
>Ga0209400_1000443_pt1 | contig 36037 bp, 33 predicted proteins | sample M_130807_EF_Meta_FD_187313 | JGI IMG/M metagenome (GOLD analysis project Ga0209400, IMG submission 187313) | Freshwater microbial communities from Lake Montjoie, Canada to study carbon cycling - M_130807_EF_MetaG (SPAdes) (version 2) | ecosystem: Environmental > Aquatic > Freshwater > Lake... | reverse complement strand
CGCCTCGTCTTCGTCCTGCATGCCCTTTTTGAAGGACTTAATGCCCTTGGCGAAATCGCCCATCAGATCCGAAATCTTGCCTTTGCCGCCAAACAGCAGCAGCACGATCACGCCGACAACGAGCCAATGCCAAATGGAAAAGCTACCCATGGAAATCCTCCGCTCGGCCGGGCAACACTAGCCCCAGCCGGTATCCTTCCCAAAACTATGCGCAGGGGGCGGCAAAAACAAGGAGGCGGCTCCGCACGACCTTGCGAGCAGAGCAGCGGGCGGGGTCGCCCTCAGCCCTGCTTGTTGCCTTCGTCCTCGTCGGCATCGGCCTGCCCTTCGGCTTCAGCCTGAGCCTCAGCCCGGGCGACCAAAGCTTCCGCCTCTTCTTCCTCGACCGCCTCAATGGCCGCATCGAGGTCGGCAGCAGCCTCCGCCTTCACTTCATCGGTCATTTCCGAGAAGAGATCGGCGGTCGCATCATCTTCCAGCGGATCTTCGCTGTCGGTCAGCACAGCGCTGTCATTGGGGGTCGGCACGCCAAAGCCCGACGGCAGGCGGCCGTCGAACAGGCCAGCGCCCTTGAGTTCTTCCAGACCCGGCAGATCGGTGATCTGCTCGAGACCGAAATGCAGCAAAAAGGCATCGGTCGTGCCATAGGTGACGGGACGGCCCGGCGCCTTGCGGCGGCCGCGCAGACGCACCCAGCCGGTTTCAATCAGCACGTCCATCGTGCCCTTGGAAATGGCGACACCACGAATGTCTTCGATTTCAGCGCGCGTCACAGGCTGGTGATAGGCGCAAATGGCCAGCGTTTCGAGCGCGGCGCGAGAGAGCTTCTTCTGCTCCTGCGTTTCGCGTGAAAGGAGCCAGCCCAGATCGGCAGCGGTGCGGAAAATCCACTTGGTGCCGACGCGCACCAGATTAATGCCGCGCAAGGCATATTCGTCCTTCAGCTCTTCGAGCACAGCTTCGACATCGGCCTCTTCCGGCATGCGCTTGGCGAGTTCTTTTTGCTCGACCGGATCGGTCGCGGCAAAGAGAAGTGCCTCCGCAATACGCTTGCCCTCGGTCATGGCTGCGACCTCCCCTGCGCCTTCACTCTCGGAAGGCTGCTGCGGATAGAGTACGGCGATCTCTGCCACTTTTCTTCGTCCTTCTTGACCAATCTACACCAGAGCGCGCGGAAGTTAAGCCGCCTGCCCTTGACCCTCCGGCCCTTCATGGGAGGGGGCAGGCGCGCCCCCGTCCTGAGAGGACCGGCTTTTCATCCAGATCGGCGAGAACGCGCGATCCTGACGGATTTCAATGACGCCTTCGCGCACCAATTCGAGCGACGAGGCAAAACAGGAGGCGCGCGCCGTGCGCTGCAACTCCGGCGACACGCAATAGGCAATCAGGAAATGGTCCATCACGGTCCATTCCGAAATTTTGCCAGCCAGCCGCTCCAGCGCCTCACGCGCCTCAGCCAGCGACCAGACGGCCCGCTTCTTCAGCGTGACATGCGACAGAGCCTGCGTCTGGCGCTGCTGCGCATAAGACGAGAGCAAATCAAACAGGCTCGCCTGCCACTGCGAATGGCGGATCACCGACACGCCCTCGGGCGCGCCGCGCGTAAACATATCGCGGCCCACACGCGGACGATTGACGAGCTGTTCGGCCGCCGTGCGGATGGCTTCGAGATGGCGCAGACGTGCGGCCAAAGCTGCCGCGAGATCGGCAGCAAGAGGCTCTTCGCCCGCTTCCTTCTCGCCCGCCACCAAGAGACGCGACTTCAGATAAGCCAGCCATGCCGCCATAACGAGATAGTCAGCGGCGAGCTCAAGGCGCACGCGGCGGGCTTCATCGATGAAGATCAGATATTGGTCGGCCAGCGCCAGAATGGAGATTTTGGAGAGATCGACCTTCTGGCGGCGCGCAAGCTCGAGCAGAAGGTCCAAAGGACCTTCAAAGCCGTCGACATCGACGAGGAAAGACGCTTCGGTCTCCCCCTTGTCGAGTTCAATCTCGGCAGACTCAAACGGCAGCTCGGACGCCACGAATCACTCCACATCACCCGGCAACATCCGGGAGTGGCGCGGAGACTAGCTCCCTAGCCTGCCATCGCAAGCGCAGAATGGACCTCGGCACGGGCGTCCACAGGATCAATCTGGGGATTAGCTTCATTAAGTCGGCTCAGGGCCTTGGCAGCCCTTTCTGCAGCTTTGCCATCAAGCCTGGGCGAGGCTTCCGCGACGGGCAGAGCCTCATCCAGCTGGCCGTTGCAATGGAGCGCCATATCGACGCCTGCCGCAAAGAGAGCCTGCGTGCGCTCGGCAAAAGAGCCCGATAGAGCCTTCATCGACAAATCATCGCTCATCAGCAGCCCATCAAAGCCAATGGCCTGACGGATGATCTCTTGAACGACCTTGCGCGACGTGGTGGCAGGACCCGTCGGATCAATTGCCGAATAGACGACATGGGCTGTCATCGCCATGGGCAGATGCGCGAGCTTTTGGAAGGGCACGAAATCGGCGGCTTCCAATTCTTTCATCGTGGCATCGACGCGCGGCAATTCGAGATGACTGTCCGCGCCCGCACGACCATGACCCGGCACATGTTTCATCACCGGCAGCACGCCCGCTTGCATCAAGCCTTCAGCCGCAGCGCCGCCCAGCAATGCAACACGTTCGGGATCTTCCGCATAGGCACGATCACCGATGACATTGTGACCACCGGGTGCGGGCACATCGAGCACAGGTAGACAATCGACATTGATCCCGCAGGCGCGCAAATCAAGCCCCATGAGATGCGCAGACAAGCGCACCAATTCAGCCTTGCGTTGCGTCGACACCGACAAAGCATTGAACCGTGCAGCAGGCGGATATTTCGGCCAGACGGGCGGAGCCATGCGCTGTACGCGCCCGCCTTCTTGGTCGATCAGCACAGGCGCATCAGCACGACCGACGATCTCACGGAATTCTTTTGTCAGTGCAGAGATTTGATCAGGGCTCTGCACATTGCGCTTGAAGAGAATCAGGCCCCACGGCTGATGGATGCGCAGAAAGGCTCGCTCATCATCAGTTAAAGTGATGCTCGAAACACCGCAGATAAAAGCTTTGGTCATTAGGCTGATCAGCTACGCGCGACGAAGCAAGTGCCGCCAGAGGCTTTCAGCTTGGCACAGAGCTTATTGGCATCATCGCTCGAGAGATTGATGACGCGCACACGATAAACAGTGCGGCCAGCATCTTCAGCCTTCACAATCGTCGGACGGTAAGAGCCCAAGTCGCTGCTGAAACGTGACGTGACGCGATCAAGCGCCGCTTTGGCTTCATCTGCTGACGTTGTGCCAACCATTTGTACGGCATAAGTACCAGCGGCTGCTGATGCTGTCTGGATTGGAGCCGCCGCTGGCGCGGCAACCGGAGGCGCAATATTCATAGGCTGTGCACCCGCAGGACGTGGCGCAGGTACGGGCGCTGGGGCAGGTTTCACATCAGTCGCACGCACGGCAGCTTTCGGCGGTTCAGCTGTCGTATTGGCAGTGGAGGCAACCAGCGCCGCCATATCATTCGGCTTGGCAGGCGCAGCAGGTGCCGCGACAGGCTTGGCAGGTGCAGGAGCTGAAGCGGTGGGTGCAGGTGGCGCATTCGGATCAATGATTGAGCCATCGGGGCGCACGGCAACGGCCTTGACCTTCTTCGGCTCGGCGAAGAGCGAATTGGCAACAGGTGGTGGCGGTGGTGGCGCGAGTGTCACAGGCGCACCCGGCTCACCCGCGCGTTGCGGACGCTGCGCGCCGGTGCGTGCGGCTGTGCCCAGATCAACCGGCTGTTCTGCACTTTGAACGACCTTGCTGTCCTTGGGCGCGTTGGCGCCGCGGTCGAGCACGGAAATGGTCGGCTTGGAATTATCTTCAACAGGCTTGGCCGGCTGCACTTTCACCGGACCTGAATTGGCCATGATGGTCGGCGCATCACCCATGGTTCCGCTGCCGCGCAGCGCATAGGCGCCAGCAATGCCACCCGCAGCCACGACAATGGCAGCGCCAATCAAAAGCTTGGCGCGCCCGGTGCGACGCGGCGGCTCTTCAGCGTAATCGGCATATTGATCGTAAGCGCCCTGCTCTTGTGCCCGCCAAGGCGCATGCGCCTGATCATATGCCTGATCCTGCCCCTGATCGGCATAAGCAGGCTGCTGCTGATAGCCCGTCTGGTCATAAACAGGCTCAGGCTGCGCGGGCTCGTAAGCGGGTTGGCCATAAGCAGGCGGCGCATAGGGTGCGGGATCATAGCTTGATGTCGTCGGCATGACCGGCGGCGGCTCGAATGGCATAGCGCGCGGCATCACGGGCGGCGGCGTCAGAATGCCGGCGGGCTGGGCAAAGACTTTGCTGAAGGGGTCAGCATTGGCGCTACCTACAAGACGCGCGAGTTCGGCCAAAGGATCAGAAGAAGACGGCGTGGGTGATGCGGCCGGCGCCGGCGGTGGCACAGCGACAGGCTCCAAACTTTCGCGCAGACGACGCTCGATATCCTCGAGATCGATCGAGACGCGCGGCTCGCCCGTCGAACGCGAGCGGAAGGTTGGATCACTCATCTCTCACCTCGTCACGCGATACATATCGCGAGGGCGCTTGCGCATCATCCGAGGGATTGCGGAAATAAAAAGGCGGATCACTCTTCGCCCAATCGTTTCAACGCATTTCCTCGGGCGCGCTCACACCCAATATACCCAAGCCCGACGCAAGCACACGCGTTAATGCCACAACCAATGCGACACGGGCACGGGTCAACTCTCTATTTTCTTCGTTAACAAAGCGTAACCCTGGGTGATCCTTTCCGCGATTCCAGTGCGAATGGAACGCGCTAGCCAGATCATGGAGGTAGAAAGCGACACGGTGGGGCTCGTGCGCCGCGGCCGCTGCTTCGATCTGACGCGGATATTGCGCAATCAGCTTGGCAATGGCCTTTTCACCCTCATCGCTCAGCAAATCGAGCGAAGACGCCGACAGCGATTCGGCCGAAAGGTCCAGATCAGCGAAAGCGGCGCGCGCTTGGCGCAGGATCGAATGGCCGCGTGCATTGGCATATTGAACATAGAAGACCGGATTGTCTTTCGACTGTTCAATGACTTTCGCCAGATCGAATTCCAGCGGCGCATCATTCTTGCGGAAGATCATCATGAAGCGGGTCGCATCCACGCCCACTTCATCCACCACTTCACGCAACGTAATGAAGTCCCCCGCCCGCTTCGACATTTTCACGGGCTCGCCATTGCGCATGAGTTTCACGAGCTGGCAGAGTTTGACATCGAGCGCGGCTTTTCCGGCCGAAACAGCTTTCACAGCCGCCGCCATACGCTTCACATAGCCGCCGTGGTCGGCACCCCAAACGTCGATCATCGTGGTGAAGCCACGGTCGAACTTCGACTTGTGATAGGCAATGTCGGAAGCAAAATAAGTATAGCCGCCATCCGACTTCACCAGCGGGCGATCAATATCATCGCCGAATTCTGTCGAGCGGAAGAGCACCTGTTCGCGATCTTCCCAATCTTCGACCGGCGCGCCCTTGGGCGGCGGCAGGCGGCCATCATAGACAATGTTGCGCGCGCGCAGATCGGCAATCACCTTGCCGACCAGATCGCCCTTGTCGCCTATGGTCAGCGAACGCTCCGAGAAAAAGACCTCGTGCGAAATATTGAGCGCGGCCAGATCCATGCGGATCATGTCCATCATCATGTCGATGGACAGAGCCCGCACGTCAGCGAGCCATTCGGCTTCCGGCTTGTCGAGCAGCGCCTTGCCATAACGCTTGGCGAGTTCCGCGCCCACGGGCTTCAGATAATCGCCCGGATAAAGACCTTCGGGAATCTCGCCAATGGTTTCGCCCAAAGCCTCGCGGTAACGCATGAAGGCGGAGCGGGCCAAAACATCGACCTGTGCTCCGGCATCATTGATATAATATTCGCGCGTCACATCATAGCCGGCGAAAGCCAGCAGATTGGCAAGCGCATCGCCAAAGACCGCACCGCGTCCGTGGCCAACATGCATCGGGCCTGTCGGATTGGCCGAGACATATTCGACATTGACCTTGCCGGGCAGATTTTTGCCACGCCCATAACCCATGTCGGTGAGCGAAGCGCGCATGACGCGCGAATACACATCCGGCTTCAGACGGATATTGATGAAACCCGGTCCTGCGACTTCGGCGTTTTCGACATCCGCATCTTGCGCGAGCGCATAAGCGATTTCGGTGGCGAGCTCGCGCGGATTGGGAAAGCTGGCCTTGGCCTCTTTCGCATAGACCATGGCCGCATTGGTCGCGAGATCACCGTGAGCGGCATCCTTGGTCGGCTCCACCACGAAACGGTCAAGGTCGAGATCCCCCGGCAGACGACCGGAGGCGGCAATCTCGCGCAAAATGGTGGCGACACGGGTCTGGAACTCGGCAAAGAGGTTCATGGGGGTTTCGGGCTCGAACGTCAGGAAAAGTCAGGTTGCGGCCTAACCCAATTCCGCCGAGCCGTCAAAAACTCAGGCCTTGACCCGCTCAGCCAATCGCTCGGCCAAGAGCTCGTCAACCCGGTCCTGCACACAGGCCCGGAATTCGGCCCGGACATATTGCTTTTCCTCTTCATTGAGATTGCGCCCCAAAGCATTGCGGCTGGAGGCCAGAAGCTGGCGGTCAATCTCGAAGGGGATGCTGCGGGTCTTTTCGACATAATCGAGAATGGGCTGCAATTCGCTGGCTAACAGGCCATCGGCCATGATCTGTGGCACATCATCCAGCTCGGCTGTTGGCACCGCGCTCTCAGTCTGCCCTTCGGTAGCCTGTCGAACCGACAAAAAGCTGGCGACAACATCTCGCCCCCACTCGCTCACCGTATCAACTTCCAAACGCAAGGCGACACCTTGGTTCGCGCGGCTGGGCTCAATCCCTAAGAGATGCACCCGCACGCCGAGGCTCTGCGCAATCTGCACAGCCAGACGCAAGCCCTCGTCAGCGCTGACAATAACCGCATCTGAAATGGCGCGTTGGCGGGCGAGCTCCAACAGATCAGTCACAAGCAGAGAATCCACACCCCGATGCTGACCCGATTTGCTGAGCAAACCCAATCGAAGCTTCACATCATCCACTTCACCCAAACGCGCTTGGTCGGATGTCAGATAAACGCCTGGAAGAGCACCGTCATACCAATAGATGCGCAGGATCGAACAACCAATGGCTTTTGATTTGGCAAAATTGACAAGCACATCGCGCACTCGGCGCGGTTCCAAAGACAAAGCCGTTCGAGAGAGTTTTTCTCCAGCTATCGCCACGCTACCTTGCGCAAAGAGATAACCAGCATCGACGAAAACTGCGACGCGTTCCATGATAAATCCTTAAAACAAAATTTAAGGGCTCCCGCAGGAGCCCTCTAAGCTGCTACGCCTTAAAATAGACGGCGCACCAGACTGTCTTAATTATGTTGTGAGCTGGCGTTGGCGTCAAGTGAGATGCTTGAAAACGTGCATCTTACGATAACGTCTTTATATACCGTTGAAAGCTAGTCTTAATTCCGGTGCGTTTCCGAAAAGACGGCGATGTTCCTCAAGGCAATAACGATCCGTCATGCCGGCAATATAATCGCGCACAAGCTGCATCAGCTCGCTTTGCAGATCCGGCCCATTGATCGCACGGGCCGCTTGTGACCATTCACTAGGCATTTTTGAAGGGTCGTCAAGAAATGCTTCAAACAGATGGCGCACAACATCAAACGCATCTTGGCGCAGTTTCATAATGCGCGGATGGCGATACATATGCGGATAGAGAAAATCCTTCATCGCACGATCAGCCGCAACCATCTGCTCAGAAAAGGTGACAACAGAATGATCGGCCGCGCGAATATCTTGCGCGCTTAGCGGCTGCAGAGCCGACAAACGATGGCGGCTCTCGGCAATCACATCTTCCACAAAACGCGTGATGATGCGCCGGCCCAATTCATGAATGACGCGCGACCGCTCCAGATGCGGGTGGGCAGCTTCAATCTCGCGCACCAGATCACCGACAAAGGGAACAGCTTTCAGGTCGGCAATATCAAACAGCCCTGCCCGAAGACCATCGTCCACATCATGCGTGTTGTAGGCAATATCATCGGCAATGGCCGCGGCTTGCGCTTCAGCGCTGGCAAAAGTGTAGAGATCCAGATTTTGTCGCGCATCATAATCGAGAATGTCATGCGGCACGCCGCGCTTGGCATAGCGGTCAATACCTTTGCCCTGCCTGTCAGTCAGCGGGCCATTATGCTTGACAAGCCCCTCAAGCGTCTCCCATGACAGATTGAGCCCGTCATATTGGGCATAGCGATGCTCAAGCTTGGTGACGATGCGTAGCGCCTGCGCATTGTGATCAAAGCCGCCCTGCGCCGCCATCAGGGCCTCGACGGCATCTTCGCCAGTATGGCCGAAGGGCGTGTGGCCGAGATCATGGGCCAGCGCCAAGGCTTCGGCCAGATCATCATCCAGTGACAAAGCACGCGCGATAGCACGGGCAATCTGGGCCACTTCAATCGTATGGGTCAGGCGCGTGCGATAATGATCGCCCTCATGAGGTACGAAGACCTGTGTCTTATGGGCCAGACGGCGAAAGGCCGTCGAATGGATGATTCTGTCGCGATCACGCTGAAATTCGGTGCGGGTGGGGGATGGGGCTTCCGGAAACAACCGCCCGCGGGAAGTCCAGGGGTCCGCAGCAAAGGGGGCCCGCAGGGTCCGTTCGGTCAGAGGGCTTAAAGGATCCACGGAAAATCTCGAAAAAGGCCTTGCATTGAAGGCTGTATCCTCAGCCCTTATATCTATGTCAGATTGCCAAGGCAAAGCGAGCACCCAGTCGATATGAGCGAAGCTGCGACCCTGAACGAGAAACCCATCGTGACCGAGCGCGCCGCGCGCCGGATCAATGCCATTTTGAAGAAGGAAGCGGCGGGCGCCATGCTACGCGTGGCGGTGAATGGCGGCGGCTGCTCGGGCTTTCAATACGCTTTCGACATTGTGCGCGAGCGCGCCGATGATGATCTGGCATTGGAGAAAGATGGAGCAACGGTTTTGATCGACCCCGTCTCGCTCGATTTTCTCAAAGGCTCACGCATCGACTTTGTCGATGATCTGATCGGCCAGTCTTTCAAAATCGACAATCCCAATGCCACTGCCTCTTGCGGCTGCGGCACGAGTTTTTCGGTCTAGCTTCGTATGGATGCGCTGTTCATAGGCCAGACCTATATTGACGTCACGCTGATTGCCGATGCCCTGCCGAAGGGCGATGAAAAAGCTGTTGCAAAGGATTATGCGGTCTCGTTCGGCGGCAATGCCGTCACAGCCGGATTTGCCTGCGCCAAGCTTGGCTTTCAGACATCTCTGCTGACATCTCTCGCCGATGATTGGCTCGGCCATATGTTTCTCGATATGGCGCGCACATATGAAATCACGGTGCATCCGCGCCGCGTGAAACGCTCGTCCCTCTCTTTCATTATGCCCCATGATGGCAAACGCGCCATTTTGCGCGCCCGCGATGATGATTATCTCGACGGCGTGCCAAACATCGACCTGACAGGCATCCGCGCCCTGCATCTTGATGGTCACCAATCCGATGCCGCTATTCATTATGCCAAGGCGTGCCGCGAAAAAGGGGTTCTGACTTCGCTTGATGGTGGGGGCCTGCGCTCCAACACGCATGACCTTCTGGGCTTTATCGATGCGGCCTTTGTTGCCGAGCGTCTGTGCGAGCAGATGAACCTCTCAGCCGAAGCCATGCTCAACTATCTCAAATCGCGCGGCTGCAAAGTGGGTGGTGTGACGCAGGGCGAGCATGGCTGCTTGTGGTTTGACGAGACCGGTCAAGTCTCACGTCTTGCTGCGCTACCCGTGCCGAGAGCCAAGATTATCGATACGTCAGGAGCGGGTGACACTTTCCACGGGGCCTATCTGGCCGCCTATCTGGCACACCCACAGGGCCATTGGGTCGACCATCTGTCCTTCGCCCGCGCGGCCTCCGCCTGGAAGATCCAGCACTTGGGGAATGAAGCCGGGCTGCCTTCTCAGGCGAATGTGGCTGAGATGATCGCCCTCTATGGGCCGAAATAAGCCCTTCGTGCGCTTGACGCAGCCCCCTCCCATGGGGATTGTGCGCTCAGATAGGCATGCATGCACAGACATTCGGAATCATGAGCGAATTTTTTCCCCTGAAGGCCAAGAAAATCCTCGTCGCGGGACACCGCGGGATGGTCGGCGCTGCAGTGGTGCGCCGCTTGGCCTCCGAAGGCTGCACGGTCCTGACACTGGGCCGCGAAAAGGCTGACCTCACGCGCCAAGCAGAGACAGAAGCCGCCATCGCCGAACTCAAACCCGATGCCATTGTCATGGCGGCGGCCAAGGTTGGTGGCATTCTCGCCAATGACACTTATCCGGCGACCTTTCTTTATGAGAATCTCGCAATTGAAACGAACCTAATTGAAGGCGCACGGCGCGCTGGCGTTACACGCTTTGTCATGCTGGGCTCGAGCTGCATCTATCCCAAACTCGCGCCCCAACCCATTCCGGAATCCGCACTGCTGACCGGCCCTCTCGAACCAACCAATGAATGGTATGCGATTGCGAAAATCGCCGGTCTCAAATTGGCACAAGCCTATCGCCGCCAATATGGCCTCTCCTACATTTCCGCTATGCCCACCAATCTCTATGGGCCCGGCGATAATTTCGATCTCAATTCAAGCCACGTGATGCCAGCCCTCATCCGCAAAGCGCATGAGGCGAAATTGTCGGGCGCGAAAGAAATTGTCATGTGGGGCACGGGCACGCCGCAGCGCGAGTTCCTCCACGTCGATGATTGCGCAGAAGGCATCGTGCACCTGCTCAAAACATATGACGGCGAAGAGCACGTCAATCTCGGATCCGGCACCGACCTGTCCATTGCCGAACTCATGCAAATCGTTTGCGAGGTTGTTGGTTTTCACGGCACGATCAGCAAAGATCTTTCAAAGCCTGATGGTACGCCGCGCAAGCTAATGAGCGGCGACAAAATCAAATCACTCGGATGGCAACCAAAAATCGCGCTCCGCGATGGCATTGCTTCCACTTATCAATGGTTCTTGCAAAACGTGGCGCAGGCCTGACGCGCGCTGAAGAGGACGGTTTATGTCGAAGAAAGTTGCTCTCATCACCGGCGTGACGGGCCAAGATGGCGCCTATCTCTCAGAATTGCTCTTGGAGAAGGGCTATATTGTTCACGGACTGAAGCGCCGCTCTTCGTCTTTCAACACGGGACGCATTGAGCATCTTTATCAAGACCCGCATGAAAAAGACCCGCGCTTCATTCTCCATTACGGCGACATGACGGATTCCACCAATCTGATCCGCATCGTGCAGGAAACCCAGCCCGATGAAATCTACAATCTCGCCGCGCAATCACATGTGCAGGTGAGCTTTGAGACGGCTGAATATACAGCCAATGCCGATGCGGTCGGACCGCTGCGTCTCCTCGAAGCCATTCGTCTTCTGAAGCTCACTGAGAAGACGCGCTTCTATCAGGCCTCGACGTCAGAACTCTACGGTCTTGTGCAAGAAGTGCCGCAGTCAGAAACGACGCCCTTCTATCCGCGCTCGCCCTATGCTGTGGCCAAACTCTACGCCTATTGGATCACGGTCAATTATCGCGAAGCCTATGGCATGCATGCGTCGAACGGCATTCTGTTCAATCACGAGAGCCCGATCCGCGGCGAAACTTTCGTGACGCGCAAAATCACGCGTGCTGTGGCCGCCATTTCCAAAGGCAAGCAGGACAAACTGTATCTTGGCAATCTCGACGCCAAGCGCGATTGGGGCCATGCCAAGGATTATGTCGAGGGCATGTGGCGCATCATGCAGCAAGACAAGCCATCGGATTACGTTCTGGCCACGGGTGAGACGCGCACCGTGCGTGAATTCGTCGATGCCGCTTTCGCCCATGTCGACACAAAGATCGAATGGAAGAGCAAAGGCGTTGATGAAAAAGGCCTCTGCGCCAAAACCGGCAAAGTGCTCGTTGAAATTGACCCGCGCTATTTCCGCCCGACAGAAGTTGATTTGTTGATCGGCAATCCCGAAAAAGCCAAGCGCGAATTGGGCTGGGTGGCAACGACGAGCTTCGCTGATCTCGTGCGCGATATGGTGCGCGAAGACGTGGCGGCTTTGGAGAAATAATGAGCGAGACCGCATCGATCCGAATAAAATTTATCGGACGCGCGGCCTCCGAACGCGTGCCAGAGGTCTGGCTGCGGCAATTACCGGGTGGCAATCCGCATTATCGCGGCTGCACTTTTCTCTTTGATCTCGACGAGCCTGATTATGATTGGCTCATCGTCTATGATGATCTGCCGGCAAAAGAGGGCGAGCGCTTCTCTTCGCGCAGCATTGAACTTGCGTGCCCGCGCGCACACACGATGCTGATCACGATGGAACCGTCTTCCATCAAACTTTATGGATCGGCGTTTCTGAAACAATTCGGGGCTATTATTTCAAGCCAAGAGCCAGAGGTATTGGATCATCCAGGCCACATCCATTCGCAAGCGGGCTTGCGCTGGTACTATGGCCTTGGGCGCAATCACATGCTCACTTATGACGGAATGACCAAGCATCCGCCGCTCGAAAAAACGCGAGACATTTCTACCGTTTGCTCGAACAAGCGCCAGCGTCACACTCTACATAATCTGCGCTATGATTTTACGCAGGAGCTGAAAGGACTCCTGCCGGATCTCGATGTTTTTGGGCACGGCGTGCGCGACATGGACGACAAGGCAGAAGCATTAAGCCCCTATCGCTATCACGTCGCGGTTGAAAATCATTTAGGCGAACATCACATCACCGAAAAACTTCCCGATTGCTTTTTGGCTTGCTGTCTGCCTTTTTATTTTGGCGCACCCAATGCTGCCGATTATTATCCCAAAGACAGTTTCATCCCCATCGACATTCGCGACGCGCAAGGCACAGCGCAAATCATCCGCACAGCTATTGCCAATAAGGAATGGGAAAAGCGTTTGCCTGCTATTCTCGAAGCGCGCCGCCTTGCAATGGAAGAACATGGCCTTTTCGCGCTGGTCGCACGAGAAGTCATGCGTCTCAATACGCTGTCCTACGCACCTGACCGTGGCACATTGATGAGCCGCAGAGCTGCACGCAAAGCCAATCCTATGGCGTCCATTCCCGATACGTCACGCGTGTTTTTGCGCAAGGCAAAAGCCTTTTTCAAAGCAACACAATAACAACGCAAGAGTGTGACACGCTCAATAAGCGGCGTAAGATTTTTCTTCCATAATCGCGCTGCCAAGTAGCTCATTGATCTGGCGCTTAACGGCCGCACGCTCGTCATTGGTGAAATAAACGGCGCGCGCCAGCTCCACAAATTTCGCACCAAAATCCTTGGCGCGCTCGCAATCGCGGATATCGTCTTCTATCACCCAGAGCTTGAGATTGATCGCTTTGAGCTTGGCGCGCAGAGCATCAAGCTCCGGCGTCTTTTTGACAGCCGCATCAAGATCTCGCGTCAACACATCCCATTCATGCGCGACATTCTTGCGCTTGGCTTCATCACCAATGCGCTCGCGTTTGATTTCGAGAATGGTCAGCTTGTCGATGATTTCGCCAGGCGCGACTTCGATGCGGATCGACACTCTTACTTCTCCGGAAGATTCAAACGAATGTGCAGATCACGCAGCTGCTGATTGGAGGCTTCCGACGGCGAACCCATCAACAAATCGACTGCTTGCTGGTTCATCGGGAACAACGCGACTTCGCGAAGATTCTGCGCACCTGCCAAAAGCATGATGATGCGATCCACACCCGCCGCCATGCCGCCATGGGGCGGCGCGCCATATTGGAAGGCGCGATACATGCCGCCAAAACGCTCGATCACCGTCTGCTCGCTATAGCCAGCGATCTCGAAGGCCTTCACCATGGCTTCCGGCACATGGTTGCGGATGCCGCCGGAGGCAATCTCGAAACCATTGCAGGCAATGTCATACTGGAAGGCTTTGATCGTGACCGGATCTTGATTGTTGAGCGCGTCAAAACCGCCTTGCGGCATGGAGAAAGGATTGTGCGAGAAGTCGACCTTCTTCTCGTCTTCATTCCATTCAAACATCGGGAAGTCGACAATCCAGGCGAGCGCAAAACGGTTCTCGTCAATGAGATTGAGGTCTTGTCCGACCTTGGTGCGCGCGGCGCCCGCAAACTTCACAAACTTTTCGGGATCACCCGCCACGAAGAAGGCCGCATCACCAGCTTTGAGATCGAGCTGTGCGCGCACAGCTTCAGCGCGCTCCGGCCCGATGTTGTTAGCAATCGGACCTGCCGCACCATCTTCGCGCCACATGATGTAGCCAAGGCCCGGCTGGCCTTCACCCTGCGCCCATGAATTCATGCGGTCGCAGAAGGTGCGCTGTCCGCCGGTGGGAGCCGGAATAGCCCAGACGCGGTTCTTTGCATCTTCGAGCATGCGCGCGAAGACTTTGAAATTGGACCCGCGGAAATGTTCCGACACATCCTGCATGACGAGCGGGTTGCGCAGGTCGGGCTTGTCGGAGCCGTATTTGGCCATCGACTCGGCGTAAGGAATGCGCGGCCATGGGCTCGGCGTCACGGCCTTGCCTTCGCCAAAGTCACGGAAGATGCCGCCCACCACAGGCTCGACGGCTGCAAAAATATCTTCCTGCTCGACAAAGCTCATTTCAAGATCGAGCTGGTAGAATTCACCAGGCAGACGATCGGCGCGAGGATCTTCATCGCGGAAGCACGGCGCAATCTGGAAATAACGGTCAAAGCCCGCCATCATCAGCAGCTGCTTATATTGCTGCGGTGCCTGCGGGAGTGCGTAGAATTTTCCCGGATGCAAACGCGACGGAACGAGGAAGTCGCGCGCGCCTTCTGGTGACGATGCTGTCAAAATCGGCGTCTGGAATTCATTAAAACCCTGCGCCTTCACTTTCGAGCGCATGGCATCGACCACCTGCCCGCGCAGCATGATGTTTTTATGCAGACGCTCGCGGCGCAAATCGAGAAAGCGATATTTCAGGCGCGTCTCTTCGGGGTAATCGATGTCGCCGAAGACCGGCAATGGCAGTTCGGCGGCGGGGCCAAGCACTTCGATCTCGCGCACATAGATTTCGATCTGGCCCGTAGGCATGTCGGCATTTTCCGTGCCGGCGGGGCGGATACGCACATCGCCATCCACGCGCACAACCCATTCGGAGCGCAACTTTTCAGCCGTGGCAAAAGCCGGGCTGTCGGGGTCCACGACGCATTGCGTCATGCCGTAATGGTCGCGCAGATCGATAAAGAGCACGCCGCCATGGTCGCGGATGCGGTGGCACCAGCCCGACAGGCGGGTTTTGGAGCCCGCGTCAGTGTCGCGGAGCTGGCCACAGGTATGCGAGCGGTAGCGGTGCATTGTGTCTCTCGATCAGGCAAAAGGGGGTGATCTGTTGGGCCGTGGGGTCCCATGCTGACCCCTTTTTGTCAAGGAAAGAGCGCCTCCGGACCCCCTCCGGGGCATTCCGGCCTAAAGACCCCTCAACACCCCTCGCCTTCCCCGGCAAATCCCGCTATAGCCCCCGCCCATGAGCCTCATCACAACGACCGAGTCGTTGGCCGAAATCTGCCAGCGCCTCGCTCAGCACCCTTTCGTCACTGTTGACACCGAGTTTCTGCGTGAGACGACCTTCTGGCCGAAGGTCTGCGTCATCCAGCTCGCCTCCGATGACGAGGCTGTGGCGGTCGATACTCTGGCCGAGGGGCTGGACCTCACCCCCTTCTTCGATCTCATGGCTAACCCCAATGTCGTGAAAGTCTTTCACGCGGCGCGCCAAGATCTCGAAATCGTCTGGCATCTGGCCAAAATGATTCCGGCACCCCTGTTCGACACACAGGTCGCCGCCATGGTCTGCGGCTTTGGCGATCAGGTGGCCTATGGCGAACTCGCCCAATCCATTTGCAAAGTGACGCTGGATAAATCCTCACGCTTCACCGATTGGTCGCGCCGTCCCCTTTCGGATGCGCAGATCGAATATGCTTTGGCTGACGTGACCCATTTGCGCGACATCTATCGCGCGCTGGTTGCCAAGCTGCAGAAGACCGATCGCATGTCGTGGCTGGCGGGCGAGATGGATACGCTCTGCTCACCCGCTACTTATGAGCAGCATCCCGATCGCGCATGGGAGCGTTTCCGCAATCGCGCACGCAAGCCGCGCGATCTGGCCGTACTGATGGAAGTGGCTGCTTGGCGTGAACGCGAAGCCCAGACCAAAGACGTGCCGCGTTCGCGCGTGCTTAAAGATGACATCCTCATCGAAATCGCACTCGCTGCTCCCCGCACCGCCGAAGCACTCGGCAATTTGCGCGCCTTCCCGCGCGGCATGGAACGCTCACGCGCAGGCGCCGAAATTATCGTCGCCATCGAGCGCGCCTTGGAGCGTGATCCCAAAACGCTGCCCAAGATCGAGCGCGAACGGCGCAACAATGGCGGGGGCGCGACTGTGGAACTGTTGAAAGTTCTGCTGCGTCAGGTTGCCGAGCGCCATGGTGTTGCCGCCAAAATGATTGCAACAGTCGATGATCTCGAAGCCATTGCGGCCGATGACAAGGCGGATGTGCCTGCTTTGTCAGGCTGGCGCTTTGAATTATACGGCGTCAAAGCAATCGAATTGAAGCGTGGCCGTCTGGCCCTCACGGTTGAGAATAATAAAGTCGTCACGCTCGAATGGCAGGATGCACCGGCCGAATGAGGCCCGTCCCTCGCGTCACTTGACGCGAATAAGCGGCTCGCGTCCGATAATACGCGCCAGCGTTTTCAAGCGACCCTGAACGCGCTCATTTGCCAAAGGCGCCAAGTCTTGCGGTAAAGTCAGAACCAGCTGGTTTTTGACAACCTTCATTGGCACACGCGGCAAAATGCCGGGCATGGCAGCACTCAGCACATACGCCACTCGCATCGTCGCGCCCAATATGTTTGCGCGGTCGAGCATGCGTGCGCTCGCCAATGTGCGGATCGCGGGGCTCACATCTTCGCCAGCACCCATATGACGGTAGGAAGCTGCCAGCGCCAGAAAAGCGCGGCCGGGATGATCAATGCCAGTGAAAGCAGCATGCGCTATAATATTGAGCGATTGTTCGCCGCGATAATCAGGGTGCGCGCGCCAGCCGATGTCGGTCAGCAAACAGGCTGCATGACGCAGACGATTTTCTTCGACAGTCTCTTCAAATTGCGTGGATTTAAAGAAATCATCGGTCCAATCGCAAAGCTCTTCGCCATGCGCGGGATCGCGTGAGCGCAAAATATTCAATTCGCGCGCAGCTGTCAGCAAAGGGTCTTCTTTGCGCTGCGCTGCCGACAAACGCTCGAACAAAAGACCTTCGCGCACGCCGAGCGCAGAGATAATAATGTTTTTTGGTTTGGCCTGACGGATGATTTCTTCCAGCACCACTGCGGCATAAGCAAGCAACGGACGGCGGCCCGAGGGCACTGCGTCAATATTGGCAAGCATGTCCGTATTCACACGTTCCACGAGGCTGGCGAAGTCTGCTGCATCACGCGCGGGGATCGTATAATTATGCATGACGTTGAGCGGGTAATTACGCTGGCGCATATGCAGCCGCGCCAAAGCACGCCATGTGCCACCGATTGCATAGAAGTCACGGCCCTCAAGAGACTTGAGCGGCCTAGCTGTCGCCAAAGCCTCACGAGCAATTTTGAGCGCTTTCTTCGGCGATTTATCCGACAGGTCCATCAGCGCGAGGCCGCCAAGCGGCAAGGTCACACCTTGTCCAAGCTTATCGCCCTTCACTTCATTGAGTTCGAGCGAACCACCGCCCAAATCGCCAGCCACGCCATCCGGCTTCCAAAAGCCAGAGACCACACCCAGCGCCGAGAGTTCGGCTTCGCGCTTGCCAGAGAGCAATTCAATCGGCGCGCCAATCGCCTCGCGCGCGCAATTCAAAAACTCTTTGCCATTGATCGCATCACGCGCAGCCGCTGTCGCCAAGACATGAACATCTTTGATGCGCATCGCATCACACAGCACGCGGAACCGATTGAGCGCAGCCAGCGCACGATCCACACCATCTTGCGGCAGACGGCCGGTGGTGGTCACACCACGACCCAGACCGCAGAGAACTTTGTCGTTGAAAATCGGAGTCGGCGAGCGCGACAGGCCCTCATAAGCGACAAGACGAACAGAGTTCGAACCAATATCGATGATCGCAACGGGTTTCATCCGACCCAAACGACCAGGCGCATCTTTCTTCGCAAGCGACATTTTGACTTCAGTTCTTCTCCAGCCGCTTGAACAGCGACTTCGGACTGGATTCTTTCAGCGACTTACCGCGCCCCGAAAGGCTCGGATTGGTCATGAAATAGGAATGGGCGTTGAAATGCTCCTCGCCCGGCGCGGGGACTATGCGCTGGCTCGAACCATCCGGCAAGACCCGGTAAGATTGCTCATTATCGATCAGATTCGCGACCATGATCTGGTCCAAAACCTGTTCATGCACAGTTGGATTGAGAATCGGCAGCATGACTTCGACGCGGCGATCCAAATTGCGCTGCATCAGATCAGCCGAAGAAATATAAACATGCGCTTTGGGGTGGGGCAGACCATAGCCGCCACCAAAGGCATAAATGCGTGCGTGCTCCAGAAACCGCCCGACAATCGATTTGACGCGAATATTGTCAGAGAGCCCCTGCACACCGGGGCGCAAACAGCAGATGCCGCGAATGACAAGATCAATCGACACACCCGCTTGGCTCGCCTCGTAAAGCGCGTCAATGATTTCAGGGTCAACCAGAGCATTGCACTTGGCCCAGATAGCCGCAGGCTTGCCCGCACGCGCAAAGCCGATCTCTTCATCAATATGTTCCAGAAGACGCTTTTTCAGCGTCAGCGGTGACATGGCCATGCGCTCCAGCCCGACAGGCTCGGCATAGCCGGTGATAAAATTGAAAACACGCGACACATCACGCGCGACCACAGGATCTGCGGTAAACAGCGAGACATCTGTATAAACACGCGCGGTCTGGGGGTGGTAATTGCCCGTACCGACATGACAGTAGGTCACCAGCGCACCCGCTTCACGGCGAACGACCAAAGACAATTTGGCATGCGTCTTGAGCTCGATAAAGCCGAACACGACTTGCGCGCCGGCGCGCTCGAGATCACGCGCCCAGCGGATATTGGCTTCTTCATCAAAGCGCGCTTTGAGTTCGATCAGCGCGGTGACGGATTTGCCGGCCTCTGCCGCTTCAATCAAAGCGCGTACAATGGGGCTGTCTGAAGAGGTGCGATACAATGTCTGTTTGATCGCCACGACATTGGGGTCGCGTGCGGCTTGGTTCAAAAACTGCACGACCACATCGAAAGATTCATAAGGGTGGTGAACCACCAGATCCTTTTGCTTGATCGCGGCAAAGCAATCGCCCGCATTGTCGCGTACGCGCTCGGGGAAGCGCGGATTATAGGGCGTGAACTTCAGCTCAGGCCGATCGACATCAACAATCTCGGACAATTCATTCAGTGCCAGCATGCCATCATGGATGAAAAGCTCATCCTCTGAGGCATCAAGCTCTGCTGCAACAAATTGTTGCAATGAGACAGGCATGTGCGCATCAAATTCAAGACGGATCACGCGCCCGCGGCGGCGGCGCTTCAGCGCGCTTTCGAACACGCGCACCAGATCTTCCGCTTCTTCTTCGACTTCCAGATCGCTATCGCGGATGACGCGGAACAGCCCCTGCCCTTTCACCGTATAGCCGGGGAAGAGACGCTTGGTCTGCATAACAATCAAAGTTTCGAGCGGCACGAAACGCGCGGCACCCGGTTTGTAGATTTCCGGCAGTCGCACAAAGCGCTCGACTTTAGTGGGCAAGCGCACGAGCGCGTTCAAGCGCCGTCCATCGGTGGCACGCACCAATTCAAAAGCGACCGAAAAGCCAAGGTTGGGAATGAAGGGAAAGGGATGGGCCGGATCAATCGCGAGCGGGGTCAGGATCGGATAAATATGGGCCAGAAAATGATCATCGAGCCATGATGTTTCATGATCGGAGAGATCAGGGCGATCGACAATTTCAATATCGACCTTGCGCAAATCATCGCGCAATTCATGGAAGCGCGCCTGCTGCTCAGCCGTGAGCTTGATTGCCTGTTCGCGAATCTCGCTCAATGCTTCAACAGGTGTCAGCCCGTCTTCGGACAGAACAGTCACGCCCGAACGCACCTGCCCGCGCAGACCCGCCACGCGGACCATGAAAAATTCGTCGAGATTGTTTGCCGAGATCGAGAGGAAGCGCAGCTGTTCAAGCAGCGGATGATTGCGGTTCGAAGCTTCCAGCAAAACGCGACGGTTGAACTCAAGCCAGGACAATTCGCGATTGATGAAGCGATCAGCGAGCGCCAATATCTTGGGCGACACAACAGGCGGCGCGGTTTTCACCGCGCGCAGAACCGTTTCACCTTCAGACACTTGATCCATCTTCACATTGTCCCCGCTTTTTCGGGCTGCAAACTCTGGCCTCTCTGTGACGATAGCATGACGCAAGCGCTTTGCCGCAAGACTGGTCAAAAATGGTTAAGAGGCGTCCGCGGGCCCTTCCCCATCGAGGCGGCGGAGAACTTCTGCCGCAACGGGGCGGGTGATCGGCTTGGAACGCGCCAGAGCCTCGCGGTCGAGCTCCTCGACAATGGCACGCGCCGCATCCAGCGAACGCTCGATGCGCACCGCCAGATATTCAACCACCGATGTGTCGACCACGAGCTGGCGGTCGACAAAAAGCTTCACCAGCACAGCACGCGCCAGAGCATCGTCAGGCTCGCCAATTTCTACAGCTGGCGCCAAACGCAAACGCGACAAGAGATCGCGCGTCACCAGCCCCCAGCTATCGGGCCATGACCGGGCGGTGATGACGAGAAATGTGCCGCTCTCGCGCACCAGATTGATCAAATGGAAGAGCTCTTTCTCCACACCGCGTGCACCATCGGCATTTTCAAGCAAGATGGCAGGTGCACGGGCAAGCCCTGGAAGATCAGCGAGCGGCAATTGATTTGCAGGCAATGTACGCGCGCCCACTTGTGCCGCCCAGATCGCACCCAGATGACTTTTTCCCGAACCCGTCGGCCCAAGCAACAGCAAAACGCGATCAGGCCAATGGGGCCAGTTTTCAAACATGTCCCAGGCGCGCGCATTGGAGGGCGAGACAAGAAAATCCTCGCGCCCATAGCGCGTCTCAACAGGCAGATCGAGCGTCAGCTGTTTGGGAAACGGCTTCATGCCTGATGGCCTTTGCCCAGATAGATCGGTGAGCTGAGATAATTGCGCAAAGCAAAACGCATCAACACGCCCACCGCGGCTGCAATCGGCACGGCAAGCAACAGGCCCGTGAAACCAAACAGCGAACCAAAGGCGAGCAAGGCCAGCATCAACCAGACGGGATGCAGGCCAACCGATTCACCCACCAGTTTCGGTGTGAGAATATTGCCTTCCAGAAATTGTCCGACACCGATCACGCCCAAAACCATGAGCAGTAGTGTCCATTGCGGCCAGCCTTGCACAATGGCAATGGCGACAGAAATAACGAGACAGGTCAGCGAGCCAACATAGGGAATGAAGCTCAAAAAGCCGCCGGTCACACCAATCAACAGGCCGTAATTCAAACCGACCAGCGAGAGGCCCGCGCCATACCAAGTCGCAAGGAACAGACACACCAGCGACTGTCCGCGCAAGAAACCCGACAATGCCGCATTGATCTCGGCAGCCAGACCGCGAATGGTTTCGACTTCATCGCGCGGCAGCCATGAATCGATCTTGGTGATCATGCGATCCCAATCGAGGAGAATATAGAAAGCCACAACCGGCGTGATGACGAGCAGCGACAAAAGGCTGAGCACCGCGCGCCCGCCCGACAAGAGCGACTTTAAAACGCCGCCTGCATATCTGGCAGCTTCTGTCGCCAGATCACTGACTGAACTACCCAGAGCGCTAGCACTGGGATCAATCTGCACACCTAAATTTTCGGCAATCGGTGCAAGCCGGGCGAGAATTCCCGCACCCTGCTCTGACAGAAGATCGCGCAAGCGCGTAAGATCGCGCGGCAAAGCATCGAGAAAGGCTGCGACCTGTCCACCCAGCACCGGCAAAAGCACCATGGCAGCGAGCACAATCACGCCGACAAAAACAATCAGAATGAGCAGCGTCGCGCCCAATCGATTGAGCCCCATCTTTTCGAGACGGTCAGCAACAGGATCGAGCAGATAGGCAATGGCGAGGCCGGCAGCAAAAGGCATGAGCACATCGGCCAGCAGCCAGAGCAGCAGGATGAAGACGGCCAATCCGCCGAGCCAGAAACCGAGCCGTGCTTCCATGCGCATCAGAAAAACGCCCCCTCAGGCACTCATGTGCCGATACCATTGCGCCAGATAGGCCGCACCTGACACGACCGTCAATGTCGCGACCAAAATGAGCGCAATTCCAAACCAATAGCCGATCGACCATTCAAAGGCTTTCAGCCCCAGCACCAGCCCTGCAAAGGCGATCTGGGCGGTCGTATTCAGCTTGGAGACCATTAGCGGACGGATCTGGATCGGCTTTTCCATGATCCAGGAGATCACCACGGCCCCCATGATCATGACGTCGCGGGAAACCACTACAATTGCAATAGAGGCTGGTACAGCCCCAACCACGGCGAGCGTAATATAGATGGAGATCAGCAGAGCCTTATCGGCCAAAGCGTCCAGATAGGCCCCCAATTCGCTATGAAGATTGAAGGTGCGGGCCAGAAAGCCGTCCAGCCCGTCCGAGGCCCCCGCGAGAAGGAAAAGGCCCAAGGCCCAGTCCCACTCATGGTTGGTGATCATCAAAATCGTCACCGGAACCAGCAAGATCCGGCTGAGCGTGATCAGATTGGGCAAAGCTTCGAAAAGGGGCGAGCGGTCCATGGAGCCAATCTAGCATGCCCCCTGCCACAGGCCAGCTTGGCCTTGGTCACCTTGAAGAGAGCGGTGAAAGGTGCGCCCCGGCACCTTGCATCCCGCGCGCCCAGAGGCTACCCCGACCTGACAAAGGATATCGTCCCATGACCAATGCCCCCGAAAGCGGAAAAGGCCTGACCTATGCTCAGGCAGGTGTCGATATTGATGCCGGCAATGCCATGGTCGAGGACATAAAGCCGCTGGTCCGCGCCACCCGCCGCGCCGGAGCTGACGCCGAAATCGGCGGCTTTGGTGGTCTGTTCGATCTGAAAGCCGCGGGCTTCAAAGATCCGATATTGGTGGCCGCCAATGATGGCGTAGGCACGAAGGTGAAGATCGCCATTGAAACGGGCATTCACGACACGGTCGGCATTGATCTCGTCGCCATGTGCGTCAACGATCTGGTCGTGCAAGGCGCCGAGCCGCTTTTCTTTCTGGATTATTATGCCACCGGCAAATTGGACCCGCGCGCGGGTGCGGCGATTGTCAAAGGCATTGCCAATGGCTGTATCGAGGCAGGCTGCGCTTTGATTGGCGGCGAGACAGCGGAAATGCCGGGCCTCTATGCCAACAAGGATTATGATCTCGCAGGTTTCTCCGTTGGCGCAGCAGAACGTGGCAAACTTTTGCCGGCCGGCGATGTCGGCCCCGGCGATGTTGTTCTGGGCTTGCGCTCATCAGGCGTACATTCGAACGGCTTCTCGCTCGTGCGCCGCATTGTCGAGCGCGCCGGCTTGAAATGGGACGATGCAGCACCCTTCGCCCCGGGCAAGAAACTCGGCGAAGCATTGCTCACCCCCACCCGCATTTATGTGAAGCCGTTGCTGCAAGTGCTGCGCAAAACGAGCGGCCTCAAGGCTCTCGCGCATATCACCGGTGGTGGTTTCCCCGACAATATTCCGCGCGTCCTGCCCGATGGTGTGGGCGTGACACTTGATCTGAATGCTGTGCCGGTCCTGCCCGTGTTCAAATGGCTCGCATCTGCAGGCAATGTTGCGATGGAAGAAATGCTGCGAACATTCAACTGCGGCATCGGCATGATTGTTGTGACGGAAGCTAAGCATGCTGACGCGATTGAAGCGGCTTTGCGCGATGCAGGGGAAGATCCTGTGCGCCTAGGCATGCTCGACAAGACGCCCGCCGGTGCAGAGCCTGTGCGTTACTCAGGAAAACTCGCGCTGTGAGCGCAGCCAGCCCTCGCAAACGTATTGCCGCGCTGATATCGGGGCGCGGCTCCAACATGCTTTCTCTGATGGCTGCTGCCCGCCAAGCCGATTATCCGGCAGAAATTGCGTTGGTCTTTTCCAACAAGCCCGATGCGCCGGGATTGGCGACCGCCAAAGAAGCGGGCATTGCAACTGCCGCCCTGCATCACAAAGACTTTGCCACACGCGAAGATTTTGAACGCGCCATGCAGGATATTCTGCTGGCCCACAAAATCGATCTCGTCTGCCTGGCCGGATTCATGCGCCTGCTGACGCCATGGTTTGTCGAGCAATGGATGGGGCGGATGATCAACATCCATCCAGCCATTCTCCCGTCTTACAAAGGCCTGCACACACATGAGCGCGCGCTCGCCGATGGCGTGAAGCTGCATGGCGCGACGGTGCATTTCGTTGTGCCGGAAATGGATGCGGGACCGATCATTGCACAAGCCGCTGTGCCCGTTGTGGATGGCGACACGCCCGCAACATTGGGCGCACGCGTGCTGACACAAGAGCACATCATCTATCCCCTCGCCTTGAAATTGGTGGCGAGCGGTGAGGCCAAGATTGTTGATGGAAAAGTTTTGACGGGCGAACAAATCAACGAAAAGTCGTTGGTCGTTCCCAACCCGTCATTGCGAGGAGCGTAGCTCCGAAGCAAACCAGAGGCCGCACGTGTGGCCTCTGGGTTGCTTCGCTGCGCTCGCAATGACGGCGCTGAGGGTGCCTTAAACCTTACACGCCTTCAGAGCGGTCTCGACTTTCGGCCGCGAGGTCTTGCCATAGGTGCCGTTTGATCGCAGCTCATCGGCTTCGTCCTTGGTCATGGCCTTTGTGATATTGCCCGCATAGCAACCGCAGCGACCAACTGCATTTGTCTTGATCGTCTCTTCCGTTTCCGAGAGCTGAAAGATGCAGGCATCTTGAATGCGGCGGCGCAGCTGATCATCGGTGAGATTGCGCAGATCCAAACCTGAGCGCGAAGATCCCGAAAGGCCAGTCTCTGGCGGACGCGACCCCGCCTGTGCGAACCCCGACAGACCGATAAGAGATGCACCCAGCACCAGCGCGCTCACGAGAGTTTTCAACGAAGCCTCCGAATCTAAAGTCGATTTAAGTTAGCGCAATCTACAGCCGTCATTGCGAGGAGCAAAGCGACGAAGCAACCCAGAGGCCGCACGCGGGGCCCCTGGGTTGCTTCGCTGCGCTCGCAATGACGGCTGGTCCTCAGGCCGCGCGCACCCAGACATGATTGTCGTGGAAAGCCGCGCCGCCAAAGGGCGCGGGACTATCAGCACCCGTCAGCATATTGATACCGCGCCCTTCAACAAAGGCGCTATTGGGCCAGATGCCTTCCGACACCAGAACGCCACGCTGAATGCCCGGAAAGATGCGTGCATGCAGCAGCACATCGCCACGCTCATTGCCGATCCGCACCAACGCGCCATCGCTCAAACCCAGATCAGCCGCATCTTTGGGATGAATGAGAATCTCCGGTCGCCCTTCCCGTTCACGCGCACTCTTCGTCTCGCTGAAAGTCGAATTGAGAAAAGAGCGCGCAGGACTTGTCGCCAATCGGAACGGATGTTGCGCATCAGCTTTTTCAAGCACATCCCAATGATCGGGAAACGATGGCATTTGATCCCATGGGCCAGCAAGGCCGAGCCCGCCTTTTGAATAGGGCACATTGGGCCAATCGGCTTTGAAGCGGAATTTTTTATCGGGCCAAGCAAAGCCGTCAATGTAATGCGCCGTCTCGAAATCAGGCTGCACATCATGCCAATTGATCTTTTCCAATTCGTTGAGGGCGGGATGATTGCTCTCTTGCAAAATAGTTTCAATCAAATCGCGTGGCTGCATTTCAAAGCCCGGATGCTCGGCACCCAAAGCATGGGCGAGCGCGCAGATGACATCATGGTTCGAGCGGCATTCGCCGGGCGGGTCGATCAGCTTGGCTGCGAACTCGACATATTGGTGCCCGCCACCCGAATAGAGATCATCATGCTCCAAGAACATGGTGGCAGGCAGAACAATGTCGGCCATCAAAGCGGTCTCTGTCATGAATTGCTCATGCACCACGAGAAATAAATCCTCGCGTGCAAAACCTTTGGCCACGAGTTTCTGATCGGGCGCGACCGACATGGGATTCGTATTCTGGATCAACATGGCGGTCACAGGCGGGCCCATTTTCAGCGCGTGATGATCGCCATTCAAAATGCGCCCGACATGACACATGTCGAGAATGCGAATGTTGGAATCTTTCTGGTCGGCAGCCTCATGAAAAACCTGTTTCCAACCAAAGATCGCACCATTATTATGGAAAGCGCCGCCGCCTTCATATTTCCAAGCGCCCGTCACTGCCGCGATGCAAGAGGCTGCATGCATATTCACCGAGCCATTGCGCTGGCGTGAAAAGCCATAGCCGAGACGGAAGAAGCTGCGCTTCGTCTGACCCACAAGATGCGCAAAAGTTTCGATCTCTTCGACACTGAGGCCCGTAATGGCGCTTGCCCATTCCGGCCCGCGTGTTTGCAAATGTTGCTCAAGCTCACGCGGCGCATCTGTATATTTTTCGAGATAATCCCAATCAGCCAAGCCGTCGCGGAAGAGCACATGCATCACCGCACAAGCCAGCGCGCCATCGGTACCGGGCTTGAGGCACAGTGCGAGATCGGCCTGTTCCATGGTCGCATTGCGATAGACATCGATCACAACAATTTTCGCACCGCGCTCTTTGCGGGCTTTGATCGCATGCGTCATGACATTGACTTGGGTGGCCACAGCATTGGTGCCCCAGATCACCACGCAATCAGCCTTGGCCATTTCGCGCGGATCAGGCCCCGCGAGCTTGCCCGTGCCCGCGATAAATCCGGGCCAAGCGAGATTGGTGCAAATCGTGCCGCCAAAGCGCGAGTATTTTTTGACATGCGTCAGGCGATTGATGCCGTCGCGCATGACGCGACCCATCGTGCCGGCATAATAGAAGGGCCAGATGGTTTCAGAACCATGCTCCGCTTCACGCGCATTGAATTCGCGCGCGATGGTCGCAATCGCTTCATCCCATGTGATGCGCGCAAATTGGCCGGAACCTTTCGGCCCCGTGCGCTTCATCGGATACATCAGGCGATCAGGATGATGGATGCGTTCGGCATAACGCGCGACCTTCGCGCAGATGACGCCATCCGTATAAGTCTGGTCCTTCGCGCCATAGACGCGGCCAATGGTCTTGCCATCGATGATTTCAACATCCAGCGCACAGGCGGACGGACAATCATGGGGGCAGACGGAGGGTTTTCTGACGATCTGGTTCATGGGGACATTGTAACCGGAGCCAAGGCACACGCAATCTCTACCGCCGTCATTGCGAGCGCAGCGAAGCAACCCAGAAGCAACGCGTGAGGCCTCTGGCTTGCTTCGCCTTCGGCTCGCAATGACGACAAAAAAAGGCGGGCCAGAGCCCGCCTTTCATGCGTCACGCGCTGAAAAAATCAGCCGACGATTTCATTGCCAGCAAACCACTGGGCGATTTCAATCGCGGCGGTTTCTTCAGCGTCCGAACCGTGAACCGAGTTCTCGCCCATGTTCAGCGCGAATTCCTTGCGGATCGTGCCAGCATCTGCCTTTTCAGGGTTCGTAGCGCCCATGACTTCGCGGTACTTGGCAATGGCGTTCTCGCCTTCGAGAACCTGCACAACCACCGGACCAGCGCTCATCTGGTCGACGAGTTCGCCGAAGAAGGGGCGCTCTTTGTGGACGGCGTAGAAAGTCTCAGCCTGACCGCGTGTCATGTGGACACGCTTCTGGGCGACGATGCGCAGGCCAGCGGCCTCGATCTTCGCATTGACCGCACCCGTCAGGTTGCGGCGAGTGACGTCGGGCTTAAGGATCGAAAAAGTGCGCTGAATGGCCATGGGGCTCAAAAGTCCTGTCTTTGTAGGAGGTGGGCGGCTTATAGCGGGGGCCCGCGACACGGGCAAGACAGGGTTTCGTGAAACTGATCGCCTTCCAGGGCTCCGCCCCTTGCCTTCTCCCCCCGCCCGCGCGACAAGCCCCGCCATGATCCATCTGAACGACCTGACCTACCGGCTGGGACCCCGCCTCCTGTTCGACAAGGCCACTGTGGCCCTGCCCGCCTCGGGGCGCATCGGCTTTGTCGGGCGCAATGGCACGGGCAAAACCACCCTGTTCCGCATGATTTCGGGCGAACTCTCCCCCGAGGATGGCTCCATCAATATCCCCGCCCGCACACGGCTGGGGCGTGTCGAGCAAGAAGCGCCCGGCGGTCCGGGCAAACTCATCGATTTCGTGCTCGCAGCCGACAAGGAACGCGCCGCGCTCCTGCTTGAAGCCGAGACCGCAACCGACCCGACCCGCATCTCCGATATTCAAATGCGGCTCGTCGATATTGATGCCCATTCCGCGCCAGCCCGTGCCGCGACCATTCTGTCAGGCCTCGGCTTCGATCATGAGGCGCAGCATCGCGCGCTCTCCGAATTTTCCGGCGGCTGGCGCATGCGTGTGGCACTCGCTGCCGTGCTCTTTTCGACGCCCGATCTTTTGCTGCTCGACGAGCCAACCAATTATCTCGATCTCGAAGGCACGCTCTGGCTCATCGATTACTTAAAAACCTATCCGGCGACGATCCTCGTCATCAGCCATGATCGCGACATGCTGGATGCTGTCTGCGACCATATTCTGCATTTGAACGAGTCACGCCTGTCGCTGTGGAAGGGCAATTACACAAGCTTTGAAAAGCAGCGCCGCGAATTGCAGGCCGTGCAATTGAAGCAGAAGAAAAAGCAAGATGACCAGCGCCGTCACCTGCAATCATTCGTGGATCGCTTTCGTGCCAAAGCCACCAAAGCCAGCCAAGCCCAATCACGCTTGAAAATTCTTGAGAAGATGGAACCCGTCGCCGCCATGGTTGACGATGAAGTTCTGCCCTTCCATCTGCCATCGCCCCAAAAACCGCTGTCGCCGCCGATTGTCGCGATGGAAAGTGTCAGCACAGGCTATGATGAGCGCACCATTCTCTCGCGGCTGTCGCTGAATATTTCCAATGATGACCGCATCGGTCTCTTGGGCTCAAACGGCAATGGCAAATCGACTTTTGCGAAATTGGCAGGCGGGCGCCTCGCCCCCATGGGCGGCTCTTTGCGCCGCTCGCAAAAACTCGAAGTAGGCTTTTTTGCCCAGCACCAGATTGATGATCTGGAGCCCAATGGCACGCCCTATTCGCATGTTGCGCCTTTGATGATCGATGGCACGGAAGCCAAAATCCGTGCGCGCTGTGCGCGCATGGGCTTTCCCCATGTGAAAGCCGATACGCGTATCACCGAACTTTCAGGCGGCGAAAAAGCCCGCCTGCTCATGGGGCTTGCGACATTCCATGGTCCGCATCTGCTCATCATGGACGAGCCGACCAACCATTTGGATATCGACAGCCGCGCCGCGCTCATTGAAGCGATCAATGAATATGAAGGCGCTGTCATCCTCGTCTCGCATGACCGCTATTTGCTGGAAGCTTGCGCGGATCGCCTCTGGCTGGTGGCGGACGGCACGGTCAAAAATTTTGACGGCGATATGGATGATTATACGAAATTCGTCCTTGAACAGGCAGGTGCCGAGCGCGAGGCGAAGCGCCGCGAAGCGCGCGATGAACGCCCCAAAAGCGAAACGCCGCCGCCACCTGATCGCGCCACCAAGCGCGAGACAAAGAAGAAACTCGATCAGCTCGAAGAACAGATGAACAAGCTGCAGGGATTGCTTGCGCGCATTGATGAGGCGCTCGCAGCTCCCGAAGCTTTCACGAAAGACCCCGCCAAAGCAAGCCAGCTCGCAGGCCAGCGCGCTGAAGTCGAGCGCACACTAGCGCGCATCGAAGAAGAATGGCTAACGCTGAGCGAAGAGGCTTAGGCTAAAGAAAGCCCGTCATTGCGAGCGAAGCGAAGCAAACCAGAGCCACGCGTGGGGCCTTCTGGATTGCTTCGTCGCTAACACGCCTCGTAACGATGACGAAGGTTACTTGCTAAACTTCGGATCAATCGCATCGCGCAATTTGGCGCCTGTCTCTTCCGATGTTTTGGCAAAAATCTCGATCACCCTTTCAATCGCCGCGGCAGGTGCGGGATCAATGTCGAGTTTCGCCTGTGTCGCATCTTTCAGGAAATCTGCGTCCACAATCATCTTGTCGAAAGCCGCACGGATGGCCTTCACGCGATCAGCAGGAATGCCGGGAGGCGCCACAACAGGACGTGCCGCTGATTTCTGCGCCAAGAACAGCGTCATCAATTCACGCTGCTCGGGTGTTTTCACGAAATCCATGGCGAGCGGCACATTTGGCAGATCCGGCTCTTTCTGCGTCGACATTTGCATCAGCACGCGCACTTTGCCTTCGCGCAGATAATCGGGTCTGCGCGTTTTGACATTGGACCAGGACCAATCGCCCATGCCCTGCACTTCGCCGCGCTCCATGGCGAGCACCGCATCTGTAGTGCCCGGATAGCCGGAGATGATTTTGAATTTCGTGCCGATCAGAGCATTCATCATGCGCGGCGAGGTTTCCGTATCGATGTGCGGGCCTGTGCCACCAACGAGCATTTCCTGCTTCATCACATCTTCAATCGTCTTGAAGGGCGAATTGGCCCAAGCAATCACAACTCCCGTTTCAGCCGAGAGATTGCCGACCCAATTGAACTTGGTCAGATCAAAACGCACGCCCTGCGGATTGGTGAATTTCGCCGAAAACACGCCACGCTGCAGCAAGCCCATGACCGTGCCGTCTTTAGGCGAGACATTGTAAAGCTGGTTTGCGGCCGTCAGAGAGCCCGCGCCCGGCATATTCTGGACAATGGCGTTTGGGGTGCCGGGAAGGAAGCGGCCAATGTGGCGGGCCATCAGACGGCCCTGCGCATCATAGCCTCCGCCCGAATCCGCCCCCACAATCACGGTGATCGTCTTGCCCGTGTAAAAATCCGAAAGCGCATCTGCCCGAGCAGAGCCGGCGGCCAGAAGAGCCAATGTGGCTGAGGCGGCGGCGACATGACGAAACTTCATTTGAGACCTCCCAATTCCGCTTCTTGAGGCGAGCGGCTATTTCTGCGCCACCTTAGCCCAGAAATACCCCTGTCAACAATCAAGGTCCTGAGAGCTGGTCCGATCTACCCCCCAGTCCGTAACAATTGTTGGATAGAGGCAAAAACATGCGGAATGTGGCGATCATCGGAGCCGGTATGGCGGGGCTCGCCGCAGCAGAGCGCCTGCGGGCGGCAGGACACCAAACTGTCCTGTTCGAGAAAAGCCGCGGCTTTGGCGGTCGCATGGCCAATCGCCGCTCCGGTGATTTCCAGTTCGACCATGGCGCCCAGTATTTCACGGCCCGCGGGACTGAGTTTTTCCGCAAAATCACCGAATGGCAGACGCAAGGCCTCGTCGCCGAATGGGGACCGGGCTCCTATGTCGGACGCCCCGGCATGACCGCGCCTGCGCGCGCCATGGCCAAAAACCATACCTGCATCACGGAAGCCCTCGTCACCCATCTTGAGCGCAGCGAACACGGCTGGCATGTGTTTGACGAGAATGGCTCCATCAATGCTCCGGGCAATGGCACTTATGACGGTGTGATCCTTGCCGTGCCTGCGCCTCAGGCCGAGCCCCTCGCCCGCTCAGCCAAAGCATCGCTCCCACAGATCGAACAAGCACGTTATGCGCCCTGTATAGCGCTGATGCTTGCCTATGAGCCCGAGACACGCGCTTCAGCTGACCATTGGATGCGGCCCGACGATTCCATCATTGGCTGGATTGCGCGCAATTCCAGCAAGCCCGGACGCCCGCATGATACGCAAACGTGGGTGATCCATGCGCGCGCCAACTGGTCGCGCCAATTCATCGACCAGGATCCGCGCATTTCGGGCGAAGCCTTGCATGCACATTTCCGTGCGCTCACCGGCATTGATGCAGAGCCGCTCTATTTTGCAGCACACCGCTGGCGCTATGCTTTGGTGGAGCAAGAGGTCGGCGTGCCTTGCCTCTTTGACGAGACAACCATGATCGGCGCTTGCGGCGATTGGTGTTTGGGCGCGCGTGTGGAAGCGGCTTTCGACAGCGGTCGCGCCATGGGAGAAACCATGGCCGAAGCGCTGGCAGAAATTCTGGCCTGATTAGTCTTCGTCGCGGAAGGGTGCGCGTGTTTGGCGGACCAAATCATCGAGCTTGGCCGGTGCATCACCTAAACGCTGTGTGACTTCATTCGACAGATAAACAAGCCATTGCCGCGCCAGATCGGCATCGCGCGTTTTCACTTCGAGGTCCGAACGACAAGCCGTCAGCTTGCCCTGCAATTCCAAAACACGACCTTGAAATTCGGATGCCATTTCATCCATGCGCGCCTGCAGAGATTCAACTTTCGCCTGCAATTCCGCACAACGCTGATGCGCTGTATCGGCTTCCGACTTGTAATGCTCGACTTGTTTGCGCGCTTCACTTTCAATGATCTTGTTGCGGCGGCCCATTTCCGCAATCGTATCGGCAGCGCGTGTGACAATCTCCGTCGTCTGCTGCAAATCACGATCTGAAATCGAAGGGCGCGTATCTAAATTACGCTTAGCGTCTGTTGGTGCGCGCAACCGCTCTCCCAAATCTGCCGCACGCTCCATCGCCGCTGGCTTCAAAAGATGAGCAACCACTTGTCCCCCTCGCCGCTAACGCGGATTCATACATAAGCAATGCGACAAACTTAACAGATCAAAACACCTACTCCATCATTTCATATGCAATCCCACAGATTTATCTTTGCATCACATGCAATGCGATCAGTAAAAACAAATGCAACTGCAACGCACCATCGCGCGTGAAAGAATATGATTTTGATTATTGATATATGCTCGTTACTTAACGACATGCTGTAAAACATCTCGCGCAAAGATGACGATGCGTAATGATGTGATTGCAATTCTAAGTTGTGATTTTGAACTCGCCTGACAGATGTTCACAAGAGCATCTCAGCGGCATGACAAGTGTTGGAAAGATTTGAGATTTTTTTATGTGAGAGCAGTTTAATTCAAAATAAGCGACATGCCATTTGAAGAAATGGCGACCCCGGTTGGACTCGAACCAACGGCCTGCCGCTTAGAAGGCGGCTGCTCTAATCCAGCTGAGCTACGGGGCCGGGAAGAAAAAGCCAGCCGATCAAACGATCAATGCGTCCACTGACCGACGCGATTGGTCTTGAAATTATCTGAATAGGACATGACGCGACGAGTCATCGCCTTGGGCTCTTCCACACGATAGGCAATGCCTTCGCGCTCAGCATAGGCGACAGCTTCTTCACGCGTGGCAAACCAGAGTTTGACCTGCGGATTGGTGTCGCTAGAGCTGGTCCAGCCCATCAATGGCTCGATCTGACGATCGGTCGGCGCATATTCCAAAAGCCAGACTTTTGTCCGCGCCGCACCCGATTGGGTGGCGCTTTTGGCAGGGCGGGAAATACGTGCCGACATTGGATCTCTACTCGTCTCAAAAGAGCTGACTTTGCAGTCTTAGCTCTAGGCTGAGATTCTGCCAAGCTGGCCAAATGGTCGGGGCAGCAAGATTCGAACTTGCGACCCTCTGCTCCCAAAGCAGATGCGCTACCAGACTGCGCTATGCCCCGACGAGGCTCCGATAGCACAAGACCAAGCCCCTTGTCGCCTGTTCAAACGCAAATTCCCACTGCCCTAGCGTTCGACGTCTTCACTATGGCGCTTACAGCGGTAGCCAATGAAGCATTGGCGGCTGTCGGCTGTCGGCAACCAGACCGGATCTGTATACTCATCCCGCTGGCAAAAGCCTTGGGTGGCCACAAAGCGGTCGTAAATATCGGGCCCCGAGCCCAAGACCACGGCCCCGCGCTCCGAAACGAGGCGGCGGGCCGCCTCGCAGCTCATCCGCAGGCTATCCGGGCGATTTTGGGCCCCCACGCCCACCACCGTCAGGGGCAAGACGAGTGCAGCCAAAACCATAATTGGGATTGCTCTCATTTTCGGGCTCATCGCGATCTCCATGAGCTTTCGAATCTGGAGCAAACCGCGCAAGCTGCAAGGGGCATTAGGAAAAAAGGTCAGTTATCGCGCCGTAAAGCCATCTCGGCCTGCGCCACTTCTGGGACCGGCGTGGACTGCTCGACAATCGTGCGCCCCGCAATCCATTGGAATTCCTGCACCGAAACGCTGGGGGCTGCAAAAATCAGGGAGGATTGAAATTCATCGCGTGTCGGCAGACGGCCGAGCTGCAACGGGACGGGGTTGGGTGCGGAAGCCTGCGCAGATGAGGACAGCATGCGCGCCCAATCCAAAACGTGAGGATCTTCCAGCGCGAATTTCCCGCCAATAGTGAAAAGGGGCACGAACACAGGTGCCAGACAGAAAACGAGGATTAACCCGCGCATCCGCTTGTCGGATTTAATATAAACCTGCTTCTCGATGCCCATAATTCCCCCGCAACTTCCCGACAAACACGGAACACGACGCGACAGAACGGCACCAAGACACGCAGACGTAGGTCATAAAACCCTACAAAAACGGTCTGAAAATTGACGCTTTACGAAAAGCTCTGGGGTAAACTCAAAGAGCACCTTGCAAGCCATAGCTATGTGTGAACCGATTCGGCTCACCCATCAAGCATTTAGCTCAACCAGACGTTGCATCATTCGACTAAGTGCAATGTCCGAAGGCTTAAATCATTTGAACAAAGAGTGACGCAGGCGATCACCCGGCTTCAAGCCGATGCGCCGTGCCGTGCCCGCATTCAATTCAAGAACGGCGAGAACGGGACCAGCAGACGGAATGATCCGCTCTGACAGAGGTTCGGTATTTTCGGCGATATTCACTACCTTACCGCTCTTATCGATGAAGACCATGTCGAGGGACAGATAAGTGTTCTTCATCCACATGGCGACCGGCTCTTCGCGTTTGAAGTCGAAGAGCATGCCGCGATCTTGCGCCATGAAACGTCGATTCATCAGGCCGCGCGCGCGCTGCTCATCCGTGCGCATGACTTCCACCGAGAAGAAATGCGGGCCTGTTGATGTGGCAATCTCCAAAGGCTCGAGCGTAGCCTCTTGCGCCAGAGCAGGCGGCACGAAAGCCAAAAGGACGGCAAGGAAAAGGCGGCGCAGGATCATAACGACCTCGATAGATGCTCAAGACGTCAAGAATACTCCACCCACCCCGCGAAGGCGAGGTGGATCGAGGCTGTGGCGGGGGTTTTGGAAAACTTAGTGGGAGACCGGCAAATTGGTTTCCAGCGGACGGATTTCAGCCGCCATCAGGCCTTTGGGGCCATTACCGAAGCGAACCAAAAGGCCATCGCCCGGCTTCAAATCCATAATGCCGAAACGGCGCAGCGTTTCCATATGGATGAAAATATCTTCGGTGCCTTCACCGCGTGTGACAAAGCCAAAGCCGCGCACACGGTTGAACCATTTCACCACGACGATTTCAAACCCACCGGCTGGCGTCAACTGCACATGCGTGCGAGCGGCCGGAAGCTGGGAGGGATGGGTCGCCGTTGATTCATCCAGAGACATGACGCGAAAGACTTGCAAACCTTTCGAGCGTTCCTGCACTTCGCAGACAACGCGCGCGCCTTCCGGCGCGGTCTGGAAACCATCACGACGCAGAGCCGTGACATGCAGCAGCACATCAGCGCCGCCATCATCAGGAACGATGAAGCCATAGCCTTTGGAGACATCAAACCATTTGATGCGACCAGACATCTCCAGGAGATCCGAGGGGCGCACAGACGCATTTTCCGTCTGGGTTGATGAAACAACCCCGTTGGAAAGATTTGAATCGTTGCTGCCCAAT
>Ga0209400_1000442_pt1 | contig 36058 bp, 44 predicted proteins | sample M_130807_EF_Meta_FD_187313 | JGI IMG/M metagenome (GOLD analysis project Ga0209400, IMG submission 187313) | Freshwater microbial communities from Lake Montjoie, Canada to study carbon cycling - M_130807_EF_MetaG (SPAdes) (version 2) | ecosystem: Environmental > Aquatic > Freshwater > Lake... | reverse complement strand
AACGCTTGCTAAGCCACCATAAAAACCAGTGAATGCGGTTCTGGTGCTCTGTGCTGCGGTGCGACGCGCATTGTCATAGTTGGCCTTCGCTTGATCTACGAGCGCAGCATTTTGGCGAATCACTGAACTACTAAATCCCCCCGATACCAATGGAATTGTCATCTGTAGGGCAATCGTATTGTTAAAGACATTGGTGTTAGCTGGGGTATAGCTATTCGGTGTTCCATTTGAGGTGTTATAGCCTGTGGTGCCCACCAGATTTACTGATGGGTAATTTAGAGCTTGCGCAGCACGATAAGTACTTTCAGCAAGGCTGACTGAGAGTTGATTGGCTAAGACATTAAAGTTTGCTGCTTCTGCTTGATTAATCCAATCATCCAGTGTTTGCCCTGGAGGTAGTTGAGGATTAACAGATTCAGCAATTGGATTGCCTTTACTATCTTTACTTTTAGAGCGCGGATCTTTTAAGACACCATCAATTTTGACTTCTTTTACTAGAGGCTTTATTGGCCCAACTGGACGACCAACTAATTGCTCCAATACACCGCGCTTCACAATTAAATCTGCTTGCGCTGCAATTTCTTGTGAATTAGCTAAATCGAGCGCAGCTTGAGCGGTATTGACATCCACAATCGTAGCTAGGCCAGCATCAAATTTGGCTTGAGCGATATCGAGTTGCTGCTTAATTAAATCTTTTTTATTGCGATATAACTCAACATTATCTTGGCTCGTGAGGGCGTCGAAATATGCTTGTGATACCCGAATAATGAGATCTTGTTGCGCCAAATAAAAGCGCATATCAGCAATCTTGGTATTGAGATCACCTTGTTTAAAAGCCTCTAGGGCGCTAACGTTAAATACGGGTTGCGTTAAGGTAACCGTGTAACTTTTTTGATCAAATACACGAGAGTTGCCCGGGGAGCTCGACACTACAGTACTATTTGCCCCATGCTGGTAGTAGCGCGTACCGGTTGGTGTGGCGTTGGCCTGTGGCATCAATAAAGAAAGACCTTGCCAGTAGAGCTCTTTGCTGGCCTGGTAATTAAACCGAGCTGCATTTAACACTGGGTCACTAAAGGCGGCCTCTTGATACAACTGTATTAAATCAATCAGTTGACCTTTGATATTAGCTGCCTTATTCCCGGTGACATTTGAGGGTGCTGGAACGGTAGGAAGCGCTGCTTTTGGTGGTATCGCAAACTGGGGAGGTTGTTCTAAGCCAATGAGCGTCGATACGCTCATTGGGCTTGGCAGAGCTGGTCTCGTTACATCATTTGGGCTTTGGGCAAAAGCGCTCAATGATAAGAAATTAAGGCCGAGCGCCTGACTCAGGATTAAACCAATGGTTCCTAACTGGGATCTTCGAAAACGGGCTTGGGTCATCTAATTCGGATACTTATCAATGTGCCATGAAGTTTAAGGCTAATTCATTCAAAGCGCTTATTTAGCGTCTATTTTGCCAAATTCTCTTAATTTGCTCTTAAGCCTATAAAATTTGGCTATGGATCTAATATTGTTATTCAAAGCAGTTATTCTGGGGATCGTCGAGGGCTTGACAGAGTTTTTGCCAATCTCTAGTACTGGTCATCTTATTTTGGTCGGAGACTTGCTGGACTTTAATGACGAACGGGGCAAGGCCTTTGAAGTCATTATTCAGTTCGGTGCAATTTTGGCAGTCTGCTGGGAGTTCCGTGAAAAACTTCTAAGGGTTGTCCTATCTATCACCAGCAGTGCTAGCTCCCGACGCTTTGTACTCAATTTATTGATCGCATCCATTCCAGCAATGGGGCTTGCATTTATATTTGGCAAACATATCAAGGCGGTTTTATTTTCACCGATACCGGTTGCTACCGCTTTTATAGTAGGAGCCTTGATTATTTTTTGGGCCGAGCACCGTCAGAAAAAAATCACTTTAGCTAAAAGTCATATTCAGTCGATAGACGATCTTTCTCCAATGGATGCTCTCAAGGTGGGCTTGGCCCAATGTGCAGCCTTAATTCCGGGAACTTCACGCTCAGGTGCAACCATTATTGGCGGCATGTTGTTTGGCTTGCCTCGTGCCGTCGCAACAGAATTTTCTTTCTTTTTGGCGATCCCAGTCATTGGTGGAGCTACAGCTTACGAGTTGCTCAAGCTTTGGAATGCCCCGGTCGCATTCTCAGGAGACTTTGCGTTTGCGACAGTGATAGGCTTTATTGCTGCCTTTATTTCAGCATTTATTTGTGTCCGGTGGTTAATACATTATGTAGCGCACCATAATTTCATTCCATTTGCTTGGTACCGAATTGCCTTTGGGCTTTTGGTATTAATTACCGCCTATAGCGGTTTGATTGCTTGGTCACACTAACAATATAAAAAATACGGAACTGAAGATGGATGCATCAATAGATACAATTACCAATAATATTCAGCTGGCACTAGCGCCAGTTTTCTTATTGACTGCAGTAGCTACCCTGATTAACGCTATTTCCGCGCGTCTTGCTAGAACGGTCGATCGCATGCGAGCAATTCAGCAAAAGATTCAGGATGGTTTGGTTACTGATGAGGGCATGCTGAGTCACATGCTAATTGAGGCTAATGAAGCCAAGGTTCGAGGGCGCTTGTGTACGCTGGCAATCTTTTTTGTAGTCTTGAGTGGGGTATTTATTTCTCTAACAGTCCTAGAGCTATTCTTTTTTCAAGCAGGTGCAGTACGCTCCTTTAAAGCAGATTATGTGATTTGGACTTTTGTACTAGGCCTGATTTCATTTATGACCTCCTTATCTATCGTGCTGGGCGAGGTTATTTATGCCTACTGGTCTGCGGGCTGGCATCTTCATCGCCGTTAAACTAGAGCTACTTTTATAAAGAAAATTATGAACAAGATCCTCATTACCGGCGGTGCAGGCTTTTTGGGCTCTCACCTTACCGAGAAACTGCTCAAAGAAGGCAATGATGTTCTAGTAGTCGATAACTACTTTACAGGCACTAAAGAAAATTTAGCCCACTTATTACCCAATCCTCGCTTAGAGCTCATGCGTCATGACGTGACTTTTCCGCTCTACGTTGAAACCAATCAAATCTATAACTTGGCATGCCCAGCTTCACCGGTCCACTATCAATATGATCCTGTTCAGACTACCAAGACTAGTGTGCATGGGGCCATTAATATGCTCGGTCTGGCAAAAAGAACGAGAGCTCGTATTTTGCAGGCCTCCACTAGCGAGGTGTATGGCGACCCTGAAGTGCATCCTCAGCCTGAGGAGTATTGGGGCAGGGTCAACCCTATCGGTATTCGTTCTTGCTATGACGAAGGAAAGCGCTGCGCAGAAACCCTCTTTTTTGATTACAACCGTCAACATAATCTCGATATCAAAGTGGTGCGCATCTTTAATACCTACGGCCCACGTATGCACCCCAATGATGGACGCGTAGTGAGTAACTTCATTGTCCAAGCACTGCAGGGCAAAGATATCACTATTTATGGTGATGGTCAGCAAACCAGAAGTTTTTGCTATGTAGATGATTTAATCGATGCCATGGTCAAAATGATGAATAGCGAAAAAGGATTTACCGGCCCAGTCAATATTGGTAACCCGGGTGAGTTCACTATGCTGCAGTTAGCCCAGACAGTGCTTAAACTTTCAGGTAGTAAATCCAAAATCATCCATCAGCCTTTGCCATCGGATGATCCAAAGCAACGCCAACCCAATATTGATTTGGCTAATGCAAAGTTAGATTGGCAGCCAAAAGTAAATTTAGAAGATGGTCTAAAAGAGACGATTGCATACTTTAGGAAAGTTGTAGCTTAAGTTGGTAGAGCAAGAGTTACCAAAATCAGAAAAACGATCAGAAATGCGCTTTGAGCGTATTCGCTCTTTTGTACTGAGGGCTGGAAGAACCACTACTGGACAACAGCGTGCCCTTGACGAATTGGGGCCTAAGTACCTATTGCCTTTTCAGAATAAACCACTTAATTTAATTGGTGCATTTGAGGGCTCTACCAATCCGAAGATTTTAGAAATTGGATTTGGAATGGGCGAGACTACCGCCAAGATTGCCGCTACTCGAAGTCAAGATGATTTTTTAGCGATTGAAGTGCATACACCTGGCGTAGGAGCACTTCTGAAGTTGATTGGCGAAAACCACCTTAGCAATTTGCGCCTGATTCGTCATGATGCCGTTGAAGTGCTTGAGCAAATGATTGCCCCTAATTCTTTGGATGGCATTCATATTTATTTTGCTGATCCTTGGCATAAGAAGCGCCACCACAAACGCCGCCTTATTCAGTCTGGTTTTGTGCGGCTATTGTCATCCAAATTAAAACCAGGTGCCTATCTTCATTTAGCAACCGATTGGCATAACTACGCGGAGCAAATGCTCTTGGTTTTGAATGCCGAGATTGCTTTGCAAAATACCTCTACCAATTTGCTAAAGGTAGAAACATTTTCTATAGAAGATGTTTCTAAGCCAGATGCAATATCTAATGAATTTAAGCCTACTTTAGAGCAGCTCAATTCTGAGCATTTAGCTTATGTTGAAAGACCATCTTATCGACCAATCACTAAGTTTGAAACCCGCGGCATCAAATTGGGTCACGGGGTATGGGATTTGGTTTACAGGAAAACATAAAACGAGCGCATAAATTGTGCTACGAACTTTAGTTTTTTTGAATTTCAGTGCTACGTAATTTTTGAGCCAGCAAATCCAGTACGCCGTTTACATATTTATGGCCATCAGTGCCACCAAAGGTCTTAGCAAGCTCTACTGCTTCATTGATCGCGACTTTATATGGCACAGATAGATCAGCGGCTAACTCATAAGTGCCGATTAATAGCGCAGCATGCTCTACAGGAGAGAGCTCATTGATTGGGCGATCAAGTGCTGGGGTAATGAGAGCCTCTAATTCATCGGTACGATCTAAGACACCTTCAAAGATTCCTTGAAATAGATCTAATTGACAGCGACGAAACGCTGGATCTTCGGATAATTGTTTTGCAATGGCTGCGCTATTCGGTAGGCTTCCTGCACGGCGCATTACAAGGCTTTGATAAACGCCTTGTAAGGCATACTCACGAGCACGACGACGTGGGGTCAAGGAGCGCTTGGGGGCTGCTAACTTAGTTTCTTTTGCTGCCGTAGTACTGGAAGAGTTAATGCTGGATTTAGGCATGAAAATATTTATTCTTCGCTCGGGTTGATTTCGATATCAATATCGGGGGTGAGAGCAAGAGCAAGATTTGCCATCTCTACTACGGCTCTGGCGCAATCTGCACCTTTTACTTCTACTCGAACTTGGGCTTGCTCATCAGTATCGCAAGTTAGCACACCATTTGCGATGGGTAGGCCTGACTCAATAGAGATACGAGTAATACCCGCAGCAGACTCATTCGAAACGAGCTCAAAATGATATGTTTCACCGCGGATTACTGCGCCAAGTGCCACTAAACCATCAAACTCGCCAGTCTCAACCAGTTTTTGGAGCGCAAATGGAATTTCAAGTGCCCCTGGAACAGTCACGAGTTTGATATCTGACTGAGTAACACCTAGAGAAATTAATTCCTGAATGCAGGCATTCGTGAGTGCAAGACAATGCTCTTCATTGAAGCGGGCTTGCACAATGCCAATGCGAAGATCTTGACCATTCAGGTCTGCCTCTAGTACACCTACAAAGTCATTGTTAGAGCTGGTCATGATGAATATTTTCTAGTTAGGTTGCTAAAGAGTTTACGGTGTTGCTGGTTTGTAAGATTGATAGCCTGTCACTTCTAGCTTATAACCAGACAGATTTGGGACTGGGCTTGGATTGGCAAGTAAGCGCATTTTGCCGACACCAATATCTTTTAATATCTGCGCACCAATACCATAGCTTCTAAAATCCGTTTTACGTGCCAATGGCTTCTTGACTTCATCCTTTGTTTGATTGAGCTTCTGAAATTGCGCTAGCCAATCTTCATCTTTCGGTGCTGCGATTCCTGAGGCATTTAGCAGTACTGCAACACCTGCTGGAGCGGCAGCAATCTGCTGCAAGGCTTGTGCAAGCGGCCAAGAATGGTTGCTAGCCTTAGAGTCTAAGAAATCTAACACAGTTACTGGCTCATGAACCCGTACTAAGGTCTCTTGAGTTTCAGATGGTTTGCCATGTACCAATGCAATGTGTACACATGAGCTTGGGGTATCCCGATAGATAATGCCCTCAAACTTTCCCCAAGGGGTAATAAATTCACGTTTACCTTCGCGCACCACAATACTTTCATTTTGGCTGCGGTATTTAATTAAATCAGCAATGCTACCAATCTTAAGTTGATGTTCTTTGGCAAATTCTAATAAATCAGGCAAGCGAGCCATGCTGCCATCATCTTTCATGATTTCGCAAATCACGGATGTTGGTGAGCAGCCAGCTAATGCCGCCAGATCACAACCTGCTTCAGTATGGCCAGAGCGGATGAGCACTCCGCCTGGTTGGGCCATGAGGGGGAAGATATGGCCTGGTTGCACTAAATCATTCGGCTTAGCATTCGGAGCCACCGCACTTTTAATCGTTAGGGCACGGTCTGCAGCGGAGATGCCAGTAGTGACACCAGTGGCAGCTTCAATCGAGACTGTGAAATTAGTACCCATCGAAGTGCCGTTATCACGCACCATCAGTGGCAGGTTTAATTGCTGGCAACGCTCGCGTGTCAAGGTGAGACAAATCAGACCACGGCCATGCTTAGCCATGAAGTTCACTGCCTCGGCAGTCACGTGATCGGCAGCCAGAACAAGATCACCCTCGTTCTCACGATCCTCCTCGTCAACGAGAACGACCATCTTGCCAACGCGTAGGTCGTCAATAATTTCTTCTGTGGAGGCGAGGGTATTTGGCATAGTCCTCTATTTTAAGCTGAGCAGGCAATTACTGTGAGGTCCTACAGGAATATGCTGACTTTCTGACAGCAAGAGCTTAGGTAAGGTCTTTCAGGGGCTCGAAGCCCCCCTGAAAATGTTTCTATGCGCCAGCCATACCAAGTTGCATCAAAAGACCCATTCAAAGCACAAATTGGCTTAGCAAGGGACTTAGCCAAAGGCTTTGTTTTGTTGGAGGTCTTAGTGGCTATGAGTCTGATTTTGGGTTCGTGGATGGCTTTGGTCGGCACTTATCAAAAACTAGTCTTACGCGCCACCCAAATAGAAAGCAAAAGAACTCAACTGAGAAGGGAGTTTGATGTTTTTGAGGCGAGTGAACAATCTAGGGTCAGCGCTAGCACAAATACTAAAGGCCAAAACCATGAATCTTCTCGAGTGTCTAGTCGCCATCGCGCTCAGCATGCTACTTCTCAATCCGCTTCTAAAGACCAGCGCTAATTTACTAGCTAAGCAAATCGAATTTGAAAAAAAACAATCACTCACTGCTGAAGCTGAGCGTGCATTGGAACTCATAGGTCGCGCAATCCGAATGGCGGGACATCGCAATATCAATTCTGCGGAGCAACACAAGCAAGACAATCAATGGATTCGAATAAATAAAAAATCAGGATATCGGGGATCTGATTCCTTGATGGTTCAACATGAAATTTCTGATGCAATCGATTTTGATTGCATTGGTAATACGCTTAGTAAAGAGCGAACTAAAAATGGGTTGGTACGCCAAGGATTTTTATTAGATAGACAGGCTGGAATCGCTAAGGGCGCAAAAGTGAATGGTGGATCTTTAGTTTGCCAATCTCTTGATCGGCAAGGTCGTTTGCAAAATACTACTTTGATGAACGGTGTGAATTATTTAGTAATCGATGAGATTTCTACTTTAGAAAAATCACTTACACAAAGACTCTATAAGGTGAGACTGCAGATGACTGATGGCGCTCTATTAAACCTAGATCTAGAGCGTACCTTTAGCACAAGGAATCTGCCATGATTTTGGCTTGGGTACTTTCTTTATTGCTTCTCTGCGCATCCTTGATAGTTCATCTAGAGCGTTTGACTGCATTGCGTATCATTGAAGTCAAAACAATTGCACTTGCACAGCAAAATTTTATCGCTGCAGAAAAAGCGGTATTAGATTGTGAGAAAAGCCTTAGTATGCTTTCATCATTAACTGAGAATCATTGTTTTACTCAACCAATTTCGAAAAATATTTGGTTAATTACAAGTAAACAAAAACCAACGATACAAGTTCATGTTGTTCTGGATCAAAAGTCTGGTATCGCTACACGTTTAAATTGGCGCCAATCATTTGAATAAGGACCTCTCATCCCATGGTGGCAGCCTACTCGAGTTAATGGTGGTGATCTTGATTGTGGCGACGATTGCAATGACCACAATGCCACTTTTACAAAAGCAAATTGCTGCACGAGAAATTGACTCAGTTGCAAGACGATTTATCGCTCACGCACATTTTGCTCGCCAGCAAGCATTGCATCTAGGCGAACAAGTGCTGTTGGTAGCAGCAACGGAAAGTGGCTGGGATCATGGCTGGAGAGTTCAAAGTGGTTGCCTATTGAAGGTTCCTAAATCAAGCTGTACCCCTCAATATTGGTTTTCGCAGGGGGCAATAGAGCCCATTTACTTTAAGGGTGGTGGTCGACAGTTCATAGATCCCCACTCTCAAAAAAGAGGTATCTTGTTTAATGCTGCTGGAGCTGCTAAAACAGGTCAAGGTGGGTTTGTGGCTAATCGCCTGATCTTGGGTCACCACAGGGCTCCCAGTCTTGAGCGGCAGCTGATTTTAGGCAGCGGGGGCCGGTGGAGAATCTGTGATCCGGCTAGAGATGCAAAGCGCTGTCAGTGAATGGATTGAATGGTTTAATAGACGGATGTACAGCGCAGTTGACCACCAGTTTATGGGCGAGGCTTTGGCCGAGGCTCAAAAAGCACTTTATTTATCCAACCCAAACCCTCGGGTGGGATGTGTCATCGTAAAAGATGGTGAAATGATTGGTCGCGGTTTTACTCAAAAAGTGGGTGAAGCTCATGCAGAAGTTCAAGCATTGGCAGATGCTAAATCTAAGGGTAATAATCCGGCAGGTTCGACCATCTACGTCACACTCGAGCCTTGTAATCACATTGGCAAAACACCGCCTTGCGTTAATGCTTTGATTACTGCTAAGCCTGCCAAAGTGATTGTTGCTATGACCGATCCCAATCCTTTAGTAGCTGGCAAGGGATTGGAAAGATTAAAAGCGGCTGGCATTGAAGTGCATTGTGGTTTATTGGAGGCACAAGCCCAGGAGCTAAATCGCGGATTTATTTCTCGGATGACAAGAGACCTTCCTTGGGTGCGCCTAAAAATCGCCGCTAGCCTCGATGGTAAGACAGCATTACCTGATGGTAAGAGCCAGTGGATTACTGGACCCTTAGCAAGAGCAGATGGTCATCACTGGCGTGCACAAGCTTGCGCAATAATTACTGGTGTTGGTACTGTTAAAGAAGATGACCCTTCATTAAATGTGAGAGATGTCGTGACGCAGCGTCAACCTATGAGAATTATTGTCGACTCTAAATTAGAGACGCCGCCAAATTCCAAGATTCTTAATCACCTTGATCAATCAGGCATTCTAATTGTGTGTGCTGAGTTAGAGTCACTTGGTAATCGTGAAAAAGCCAAGGCATTTACAGAGCGTGGTATTGAAGTGATTGCTATGGCCAATGCATTTGGCAAGGTAGATCTACCAAAACTCTTTTCGTATTTAGCCCAAGAGCGGCAGATGAATGAGATTCATATTGAGGCTGGCTTCAAGCTCAATGGATCGATGCTTCGAGAAGACTGTGTTGATGAGTTATTGCTCTACTACGCGCCATTTTTCATGGGCGAGGGTGTGGGTATGGCAAATGTATCGGCCCTATCTTCTTTGGATACGCCAAAAGATTGGAAAGTGATTGATCAGCGCTTGTTTGGGCCTGACTTACGGCTTAGATTAATTAAGAACTAAAATCACCCCTATGTTTACTGGAATTATTACCGCTGTTGGACAGATTACAAGCGCTCAAGCTAAGGGTGATGGTTTGCTTTTGGAAATTGAAGTACCAGCGGGTTACCTAGACGATGTTGCTTTGGGTGACAGCATTGCCATTCAGGGTGCTTGCATGACTGCAACGCAATTCAAAGACAATGCTTTTACTTTGGATATTTCTCGCGAGTCTCTCAATAAAACAGTGGGTCTAGATAAGGTAGGCCCTGTGAATCTTGAGAAAGCGATGCGCTTAAATGATCGTCTGGGCGGCCACTTAGTCAGTGGGCACGTAGACGGTGTTGGTAATGTGGTGCACTTCTCGCAAGTGGCAGCCGATGCCTATGGTTCGTGGCTGCTACGCATTGAGGCCCCAAAAGACTTGGCACCATTCTTGGCTTACAAGGGATCGATTGTGGTGAATGGCGTTTCACTAACAGTGAATAAAACAGAAGATACACCCAATGCTTGCATTGTGGATATCAATTTGATTCCGCATACCCTGCAAAGCACTACCTTAGGAAAACTGAATCAGGGTGATGCTGTAAATCTTGAGATTGATTTAATTGCGCGTTATGTGGCGCGTATGCTTGAAACTCAAGAAAATAATTAACAGATTTAAATTAAGTTATTTTTTTCGGTAGCGAGTCGGATCACTCACATTGGCTTGCTTAAAACCCTCTTGTCTAAGGCGACAAGATTCACACTCACCACAAGCTTCGCCTAGATCATTAGCTTGGTAGCAAGAAACAGTTTGGGAATAATCCACTCGCATAGTGCTGCCAAGTTCAATGATTTGCGCTTTAGTCAGATTGATGATGGGCGCATGCACTCTGAAGCGATTCTCATCATTGATTGCTTCTACTCCGGCTTTAGTGGCTAAGTTAGCCATTTGCTCAAAAGAGGCAACATACTCAGGACGGCAATCAGGATACCCAGAATAATCCACAGCATTGGCACCGTAGAAGACATCTAAGCCGCCTAATGATTCGGCCCAACCTAAAGCAAGCGATAGCAAGATTGTGTTGCGTGCTGGCACATAAGTAATTGGGATCTCTTGATCTTTACCAGGCGTGATTGGAACAGCAATTGAGGAATCTGTTAATGCAGAACCACCAAAACGCGTGAGATCAAGATTAATTACTTCATGGCGGATAACGCCAATTTGTTTTGCAATATGTTTGGCTGCTGCTAATTCAGAAGAGTGGCGTTGACCGTAGCCTACTGAGAGTGCGTAAGGTGAGTAGCCTAAGTCTTTAGCTAAAGTAAGAACGGTTGTAGAGTCTAGGCCACCAGAAAATAAGATGACTGCAGGGGCACCAGGCTTGCGTGGCGCTAGAGTCTCAAACGCAGCAGACAGCTTAGACATTGGTTACTTGGTTGCGGCCAGAAGTTGCTGGGCATCTTTAGCAGCATCAGTATCAGGGTACTTAGCAACGATCTCACCAAAGGTTTTCTTGGCGGCTGCTTTATTGCCGCGCTCTAATTGAGAGTTACCCAGGGTAATCATCGCTGCAGCAACGCGTGGATGATTGGGATATTTCTTAATCAAGCTTTGAAGTTGATTGATTGCACCAGCATAGTCTTTATTGGCGTATTTACTATTACCGCTCCAGTAGAGCGCAAGTGGTAAATAAGGACTTTTCGGAAACTTGGCTACAAAAGCTGTAAATCCCTCATCTGCTTTTTTCAGGCTACCTGCTTGAAACGCTTTGAGAGCATCGTCGTATGCCTTTTTCTCATTGGGCTCAACTGTTCCGGTCACACCTTCAATAGTTGCAGTACGCGGCTCAAAATTGCCTAAGCGAGTATCTAAATCCTGATAGTACGTTTTTTGACTAGAGTTAATATCTTCGCCTTGCTTTTCGAGATCTTCTATCTTGCCGCGAAGCTCAGCATTATCTACTTTGAGCTTTTCAATTTGGTTTTGTAAATCTAGTTGGGTCGTGGCAAGTGTTTTACGTAGATCTAAGATAGCTTTACGAGCCTCATCATCCGAAAAGAGGGCCCAGGCACTATTAGATACGCCTAAGCAAATGAGGGCGGCACTTAAACAAAACGCTCGTGAGAGCGTTTGTTTTGTAGAAGTGAAAAGCATCTTCATTTAGTTTGTGATGTAGACAATGTCGGCTCGGCGGTTTTCTGCCCAAGCTGCTTCGTTATCGCCTTCTGATTTTGGCTTTTCTTTACCAAAACTGACAGCTTCCATTTGGTTATCTGATACACCCATCAAATTCAAGGATTTACGGACAGCATCTGAACGACGTTGACCTAGGGCTAAGTTGTACTCAGCAGTGCCGCGCTCGTCAGTATTACCTTGAATAATAATTTTCTGAGTTGGGTTCCCCTTTAGATAACTGGCATGTGCAGATAACATTTTTTGGTATTTAGTCTGCACGGTGTACTCGTCAAAGCCAAAGTAAACACTTTTCTCAAACAGTGGGCTCTTCGGGTCATTCCATGGCTGTGAGCCAAAGTTTCCACTACCACTGCTACCACTGCCGCCAACGCCATTAACGTCATCTAATTTCACACTAGAACAAGCAACCAGCACTAATGCGGTTGCCCCGATGAAGGTAAAAGTAGCGGCACGGCGCGCGAGAGAAATCTTCATGATCTTTCCTTTTCTTACTAGCTAACTAAATAACCCAGCAAATATCTGAGTCTATGGCCATTATTATGCCTCTAAGAGTATTAAAAGTAACGATTTCGCCCTAAAAGGGGAATGAAAGAAAGGATTTATGGATTTGAATTGAGTAAGGCTTAATCCATAAACGGACCCCAGGACGGCTGACGAACATCAGAACCCGGAATGCTCAGAACCTGTTTGGAGTTTCCATCAACAGAGACGGCGGCTAGTACACGTTTGCCATTGACCTTAGTGGAGTACAGCACATAGCGACCATTGGCGGCAAAAGATGGCGACTCATCGCTTGTGCCATCAGTTAAAGCTTGCGCATCACCGGTAGCTAAATTCAGAATATAGAGGCGATAGACACCACCAATGTTGGCGATATAAGCCAAGAACTTTCCGTCTGGAGAGATGCGTGGTGAGGTTACAAAACCTTGTTTGTAAGTAACTCTCTTGACACCTTCAGATTGTTCACCTTCGGCACTCATGCGATAGATCTGAGGGTTACCACCACGATCACTAGTGAAATAAATGTAACGACCATCAGCAGAATATTGCGGCTCAGTATCAATGGTGTTACCGCGAGTTAAGCGCTGCAAGCCTGTGCCATCTGCATTGATATTATAGATTTGAGTATTACCATCTTTTGAGAGTGATATGGCCAGTTTTCTGCCATCAGGCGACCATGCTGGTGCACTGTTATTTCCTTTTTGATTCGAAAGAGCGATACGACGACCAGTTGCTAGCTCATGAACATAAATCACTGGCTTGCGATCTTCAAAAGATACATAAGCTACCTTCTTACCATCGGGTGACCATGATGGAGAAATAATTGGCTCACTACTGTTCATGGCATTGCGAATATTCTGACCATCCGCATCTGAAATCACTAAGCGATAGCGCTTGCCATCCTTGATGACGTAGGACAGGCGGGTTGAGAACACACCACGCTCACCTAATAATTTGAAGATGATGTCATCAGCAATTTTGTGGGCTGCAGCGCGAAGATTATCGGCGCTAGCGTCCAGTTTTAAGCCGCCCAAGCTTTCAGATTTACGGATATCAAATAGTTTGTAACGTATCTCAAATTGCGACCCACCAGATTGCACAACGGAGCCCACGACTAAAGCATCTGCCCCGCGGGCTGCCCAAGATTTATAATTCGGTATACCTTCATCACTCTCAGTGGCATTACCATTTTCAGTATTCTTAAAGTAACCACTACGTGCTAAATCTTGGCGAATGATTTCAGTAATGTTGACAGGTAATTTTTGCTCATCTTTAAAGCGCATGACGGCAATTGGATAAAGTGATTGACCAACACCAGTAATCTCGATATTCATTTGGGCTAATACTGGAGCAGATGCACCAATCAATATAGTAGCTACTGCCGCAATGAGTACTTGGGAATTCAATACGATTCTTTTGATCAACTGCAACATGCATTAGTCCTTGGGTTTAAAGGTCAGCTTCACTTCGCGTTGTGGAATTTTGCCATTGTCATCTTTTGGCAAGCTTTCTGCACGAGAGAGAGCCAGCAATACCGCACGATCCCAGCTGGTATTTCCGCTCGATGTGAGGACGCTTGTATTCAGAATGGCACCATCTGGGGCTAGGGTTACCTGAATGACTGCCGCAGGATTGCCGCTAACAGACTCTGCGTTAAAGACAATCAGAGGCTTCACTTTTTTGATTACTTTATCCGTCCAGCCTGGGGGCGCATTACCACCGCCACCCACGCCGTTGCCAAGTGTTCCACCACTACCACCTTCGGCCCCTGCAGCTGCGCGTAGACGGGCCAATTGATCGGCACGCACTTTTTCAGCTGCGGCATTGGCTTTCATTTCTGCTGGAGTAGATGCTTTAGGAGCTTCAGCTTTTTTAGGCTGCTCTTTTTCCTTCTCCTTTGGTGGAGGGAGCGCTGCTACTTTTGGAACCTCTTTTTTAGGAGACTCCTTTTCTTTCACTTTTGGTGGAGGGGGCGCTACTACTTTCGGCGTTTCTTTTACTACTTCTTTTTTAGGAGGTTCTTCTACTACCTTCTTTTTCTGGATGGCAATATCAGCAACTTCTTCCTTGGCTACTGCTTTCACTTCTGGTTCTGGCGTGCTTTGAATTTGTGGCACAGAATCCCATAGCTCTACTTCAACTCCGGAGGGAGTGCTGTTATTCCAACTAATGCCAATGATTAGAAACGCAAGGAGACCTAAGTGCACTACAAGTGAAAGACTAAAAGCGCGTTTAGTGCCCGCTTCTTTCGTATGGCGTCCCCGGTTAAATGGAGAAAGGTTTGGTTGTAAGCTTTGAGCGCTGTTCATGGGCAAATGCAGGGTGTGCCTATAACCGGTTCAGTCTTATTGACTTTTGACTGCAAGGCCAACGCGTTTGACGCCATTTTCTTTGAGCTTGGACATGACATCCATCACCACTTCGTACTTAATGGATTTATCAGCCGCCAGAACGACCGGTTGCTCTGCAGACTTTTCTGCTTGAGTTCTGGCAAATACTCCAAGCTCAAATTTGTTGAGGGTTTGAACAGGTTCACCATCTTTGCGAACGATGACATTTTCATTAGCATCAATCGTTAAAAAGACAGGAGGCAATGCTTGTACCTTAGCACCACCAACAGTAGGCAAATTGACAACACCAGGATTAACCATCGGCGCAGTAACCATAAAGATCACAAGTAGTACCAACATCACATCGATGTATGGAACGACATTGATGTCGGCTATGACTCTACGTTTTCTGCTTCTCCCCAGTGATGATCCAGTCATGCTTATCTTCCGAGACCTTGACGTTGCAAAATATTAGTAAATTCTTCGATGAAGGTTTCAAAGCGAATCGAAAGACGGTCTACGTCAGTAGCAGCGCGGTTGTAAGCAACCACTGCAGGGATTGCTGCAAACAAGCCAATCGCTGTAGCGACAAGCGCTTCTGCAATACCAGGTGCAACTGCAGCTAAGGTAGCGTTTTGAACATTCGCTAAACCGCGGAAGGCGTGCATGATTCCCCAGACAGTCCCAAAGAGACCAATGTAAGGCGACACAGAACCAACAGAAGCTAAGAAAGGTAGGTTGGCTTCTAAAATATCCATTTCACGCTGGTAGGTCGCTTTCATGGCACGGCGGGCAGCATCAATTTCGCGGACCTTCGTGAACTCTTGCATTCCAGCTTCAAAGATATGCTCGAGGACGGCTGCGCTCCGAGTATTGCGCTGGGCAGCAGTAAAAAGCGCGCTGAGATCTCCCCCAGACCAAAAATCACGTTCGAAGCGCTCGGTATCTCTCCTAACCCCCCTTAATACAGCTGTTTTCTTAAAAATGATGGTCCAAGAGGCAATGGACATCCCTAGTAATAACAACATTACCAACTGGACTAATAGGCTGGCATTGAGGACTAGGGAGAGAAAGGAGAGGTCTTGTGTAGTGGCCATGGTAGATTTTGTATGATGTAGGTTGATTTTACTAAGTTAATTCACTCAGCAATCCAACTTCATCAGGATTATCACCATGTTTGACCATCAAAACACCATCGCCAAAACCGATCCAGAGTTATGGGCAGCCATCCAGAACGAAAATAAGCGCCAAGAGGACCATATTGAGCTTATTGCCTCTGAAAACTATGCTTCACCAGCAGTAATGCAGGCGCAAGGCTCTCAGTTGACTAACAAGTATGCTGAAGGCTATCCAGGCAAGCGTTATTACGGTGGCTGTGAATTTGTGGACGTTGCTGAGCAATTGGCCATTGATCGCGTTAAGGCGCTATATGGTGCTGAGGCAGCAAACGTGCAGCCCCATTGCGGCGCCTCTGCAAACCAAGCCGTTTTCTTGGCATTCTTAAAGCCAGGCGACACCTTCATGGGGATGAGTCTGGCAGAGGGGGGTCACTTGACTCACGGCATGGCGCTCAATATGAGCGGTAAGTGGTTCAACCCCATTTCCTATGGTCTTGATAAAAACGAGGCAATTGACTATGAGCAAATGGAGCGTTTGGCACGTGAGCACAAACCTAAGTTAATTATTGCTGGTGCATCTGCCTATTCACTCGTAATCGATTGGGAGCGCATTGGCAAATTAGCAAAAGAAGTAGGTGCGATTTTTATGGTGGATATGGCGCATTATTCTGGTCTGATTGCTGCTGGTGTTTATCCAAATCCAGTGCCACACGCAGACATCGTGACCTCTACCACGCACAAAAGTTTACGTGGCCCGCGAGGCGGCATTATCTTGATGAAGGCTGAGCACGAGAAGGCTATTAATTCTGCGGTATTTCCGGGCTTGCAAGGCGGCCCTTTGATGCACGTGATCGCTGCTAAAGCAACGGCATTTAAAGAAGCGCTAGAGCCAGGCTTTATCGATTATCAAAAGCAGGTGATTGCGAATGCTAGAGCATTGGCTGAGACATTAATCTCACGCGGTTTACGAATTGTTTCTGGTGGTACAGATTCACATGTAATGTTGGTGGACTTACGCGCTAAGAAGATGACCGGTAAAGAGGCTGAACGAGTGTTAGGCGATGCACATATCACTTGTAATAAGAATGGCATTCCAAATGATCCAGAAAAACCAATGGTGACAAGTGGCATTCGTTTGGGCTCACCAGCAATGACAACGCGTGGCTTTAAAGAAGCTGAAGCAAGACAGGTTGGCAACTTTATTGCAGATGTTTTAGATAATCCAAGCGATGAAGCCAATATTGCTAAAGTGCGCGCGCAAGTAGCTGAGCTCACTAAGCGTTTCCCAGTTTACGGTTAACCAAAACACTAAAGAATAGAACCCAAATTGCGCTGCCCTTTTTGCCATAACGACGATACTCAAGTTCTCGATACTCGGGTATCAGACGAAGGCGATACGATTCGCCGGCGTCGTCGTTGCGCCAAGTGCGACAAGCGCTTTACAACCTATGAGCGCGTTGAGTTAGCCCTGCCAGCCATTGTGAAAAAGAATGGCAGCAGGGTTGAATACAGTCACGATAAGTTGGTAGGCTCAATCAAGCTGGCTTTGCGAAAGCGGCCAGTGTCATCAGACTCTGTAGATGAATCGATTGCTCGGATTGAAGAGAAGTTATTGAGCCTTGGTGAAAAGGAAATCCCCAGTGAGCGCGTAGGTGAGCTGGTCATGCGTGAACTCAAGCGTCTTGATAAAGTAGCCTACATTCGCTTTGCTTCGGTCTACAGAAGTTTTGCAGATATCGAGTCTTTTGAGAGTGCCCTCAAAGAATTGAAGTAGACAGCGCCATTACAAAACAATTTCTAGACCTTTTCTCTCTATTAACGAGAGTAGTTTTAAAGAAGGCCCACTAGGTTTTTTGTCCCCAGCCTCCCACTTCTGGATAGTTGATAAGCTGGTGTTGATTGTTACCGCAAAGACTGCTTGGCTAAGCCTTGTTTTGATACGCAATCTTTTGATACGGCTTGCTGTCATTGGCTTTACATCTAGATTGCGCAGGGCCTCAAATTCTTCCATACTCTTTTTTGTAATCAACCCAGATTTATGCAGGCCAGCTACGGTCTCCCTCATCTCTTGAATAATTCGACTTTTTTGCTTATTTATCATGAGTTTTTAACTCCTTTAATTCACCATTGCTGATTGCGGTATCTATCTCACGATCAGCTAAATTGAGTAGTCTTTTTGCAGCTTCTTGTAAATACAGTAATTCATCTTTACTAATGTTCGATTTTTCATTTTTTGCGAAACTAAAAATAAAGAACCAGCGCTTTAATAACCTGCTTGCAACAATTACTCTAGCACCAGATCTTTTTCCTCCGCCTGCCAAAGCAATTCTTTTCTTGTATAAGTTGCATCCTAGATCTGCATCAATCAGACCGCCCTCCATCTCCTTGACTGAATTTAGTAGATCATTGCCACACAGGTTATTTTTTAGCATCCATCTTGCAAAATTTTTTGTTTTCAAAACACGTTTTTTAGTCATCAAAAAACTATACCACCAAGTGGTATAGACTTATCTTACCTCATAATTAACCGCTATGTTGACAATGAAAAAGGGGCTGCAATTTGCAGCCCCTTTAAGCTAATAAATAAGCTCTTACTTCAACACCGCAAAGATCGAAGCAGTAATGTCATCAACCTTACCAGTACCACTGACTTTGCGATAAGCGGGAGCTTTCACTTTATCCACAGAATTGGCTTGTGCCGCCCAAGAAGAGTAATAGTTAACGAGTGGACGAGTTTGATCGTCATATACCTGAAGACGTTTACGTACAGTCTCCTCTTTATCGTCATCACGCTGAATCAAATCTTCACCAGTCACATCATCTTTACCGGTTACTTTTGGTGGGTTGAACTTAATATGATATGTACGACCTGAAGTAGGATGCACACGACGACCACTCATGCGATTAATAATGGCGTCAAATGGCACATCGATTTCTAAAACGTAATCGATGGGCACGCCAGCATCTTTCATGGCTTGTGCTTGTGGAATCGTTCTTGGAAAACCGTCAAATAAATAACCCTTGCTGCAATCTGGTTGAGTTAAGCGATCTTTCACCAAGCCAATGATGATGTCATCAGACACTAAGCCACCAGAATCCATAATTTTTTTGGCTGCAATGCCTAGCTCTGTTCCTGCTTTGACAGCGGCGCGCAACATGTCGCCAGTGGAGATTTGCGGAATGGCAAATTTTTCACAAATAAACTGAGCTTGAGTGCCTTTTCCGGCACCTGGTGCTCCAAGCAGGATTAACCGCATTATTTTCTCCTTACAAGATCTGTCATTGTCCCGTGTTTTGTCGGGATCTTTTATCTTTGATAACTAGGATTATCCCCGAGAAACCCTCGGGAGATGGCGGCTGAGGTTTAGCTGCAGCACTAGATCCCAAGTAGCCGTCTGACCCGCTCTAGGTCCTCTGCGGTGTCTACACCAGCAGGAGGCGCCTCTGAAGCAATGTGCACGGCAATGCGGTAGCCGTTCCAGAGGGCGCGCAGTTGCTCTAGAGCCTCCGCTTGTTCGGGGGGTGCAGGCTCTAGCTTAGAGTAGGCCTGTAAAAAGTCAGCCCGATAGGCATAAATACCCAAATGGCGTAAATGCGCTATTTTTTGAGCGCTCTGTACATCTCTCACAAACGGAATAGGTGCTCTTGAAAAATACAAAGCCTCACCAGCACGATTGATTATCACTTTGACAACATTGGGGTTCTCAATTTCAGATGCATCACTAATGGGCACTGCAATAGTCGAGATAGCACATTGAGTATTGTTCGCTAAGGTGTGGGCAACTTGATTAATGAGCTCTGGCGGAATGAGTGGTTCATCGCCTTGTACGTTAACCACTAAGGTGCTAGCTGGCAGTTTAAGTAACTGTGCAACTTGTGCAAGACGATCAGTACCTGTAGGGTGATCTGGGCTAGTAAGCAAGCATTCAATTCGATGCTCATTGCAGGCTGCCTCAATCTCAACAGAATCAGTTGCTACTACTATGCTTTGAGCAAGAGATTGTTTGGCCTTTTCTGCTACGCGAACGACCATCGGTTTACCACCGATATCAGCCAGTGGTTTACGTGGCAATCTGGTAGAGCCCAGTCTTGCTGGTATGACTACCAAGAATTCTGGGACTTTATGAGCGCTCATGCAAAAAGAGGTTGAATCAATTGTTTAGAGAACTTCATCAGCGCCAAGAGCACGCGCTTCATCTACCAACATGACAGGAACATCATCACGAATAGGGTAAGCCAAGCGATCAGCCTTGCAAATAAGTTCGTGCTTGGCAATATCTAAATACAAAGGGCTTTTGCATAACGGGCAGACCAAAATTTCGAGTAGGCGTTTATCCATGATTTTCTAAAGTTTAGCGCTTTCAAAGCGGATTTATAAGTTATAGCGATGCGGGTCAGGGCGTTGCAAGATGGATTGCACCCAGTCTACCAAGTTATCAGGCAGATTCAGGTTCATTGGCGCTACCCAAATGCGTTCATCACTAATTGAGGCACATTTAACAGCATCTTTTTCAGTAATGAGTATGCATTGAGCCTTGATGCCATTAAAAAACTCTGGGGTATAGCTTGCATGATCGGGTAACGGGATCCATTTGCCTTTGATACCTTGTTTTTGGAGGGCATCAAAAAAACGTTTTGGGTTCCCAAGTGCAGCTACCGCGCTAATTTGGCTGGGTAAATACTGCTCAGTAATCTGCTCGAAGGTTTGGGTGTTAGCAGAATTGATGAGTTGGTATGGGGTACCTAGAGTACCTTGCAAGGTGAACGCACGTCGACCAATAAAGTATTCATCTAGCAAACCACTTTTATGCTTATTCACGGATTCGGTAAATAGTGTGGCATCACGCCCGCGCTGGGCCGTTTCACGAAGGGGGCCGGCTGGTAGTAAAAACCCATTACCTTCACCACGAGCATCGCGAACCACAAACTCAATATCACGACCGCCCTCGCGCGCGGGCCAACGCGGCAGCCCGGCGTGCTGCAAGCCATCGTCGCTAATGATGACGTTGACATCAGGCGAGTGCTTGAGTAATGCCTTGATACTTTGTCGACGTTTTGGAAATACCCAAATCGGAAACTGATCATCAGTACGCTTTGCAATGAGCACGGGTTCATCACCCACGTGAATCGGATCAGAATTACTACGCACTTGAGTCGGTGATGTTTGTGTAGATCCATAACCTCTACTGATAATTCCAGGCCTCCATCCTAGTTGCGATAGTCGCTGCGCAAGCGCAATCACAATAGGTGTCTTACCTGTGCCGCCCACCCGAATATTGCCGACGATGATGATGGGTACTGGTGCAGCTTGACGATTACTAAGTCCTAAATCTTCAAGCAGTTTTCGTATGCGCAGGACCAAACCGTATACCCAAGAAAGTGGCCAAAGCACTAGAGCAGTAGGCCCACGCTTTTCCCAAAACTTGGGGGCTTTACGGAAAAGAGAAAGTGCCATAAAAAGTATTTTTTCGAGGCTTACTTTTTGGTTTGGCTGCTAAAAACAATATTGGATAGATTGGCATCACGCGCAGCCTCTAGAGCACTCATGACGGCTTGATGCGGTGCTCTGGCATCAGCATCAATATTCACTTGGATAATACTGCCGCCCTCTATTGTGCTGCCACTTTCATTGCTCAGTTGCATTAATGCGCTAGTCAGATGGATGCGATCAGTAACCTTGCCGTTGATCGCAAAGTGACCATCACGACTGACGGCAATATGTACTTGTTTGTTGTTGACCACACTTTCACTTCCGTTAGCAGTGGGCAAAGTAATGGCCAATTCTTGATAGCGGGTAAAGGTAGTGGAGATCATCAAAAAGATCAGCACTACCAACAAGACATCAATAAAGGGAATCAGATTGATTTCTGGTTCAGTAGAAACCGGAGCGCTCCCGAGAGAAAAACTTCTCTTAGAGGGTGAGTGCAGGCTTAGCCAGCTCATTGGGATGAAGAAGGGTAGAGTTTTTTAAATAACTGGCGCGTGAACTCTTCGCATTCACGTTGCCGCTGATTGGCAATCGCCTTTAATCCACGCCATGCTGCAAGTGCTGGAATAGCAATGAGTAAACCAAATGCGGTGTTGTAGAGCGCAACAGAAATTCCGTGGGCCAGTTGTTGGGGGTTGCCAGCGCCACTGATGGCGCCTTGACTGCCAAAGATTTCGATCATGCCAACGACAGTACCAAATAAACCCAATAAGGGGGCGATGGTGGCAATCGTTGCCAAAATACCGAGGTAGTTGTCTAACTTAAACCAAGTCATCTGAGCGATTGCTTGGAGCTCTTCTAGGGCCGCTTCTGAGTTGCTGCCATTGAGTCTCTCTTTTAATACACAGGCAAACAGGGGGCTCGCTGGAGAAATATTGGCTAGGTCGCTAATCTGCGTATCAGAGGGCTTATTATCCCTAAGTAATTGATTACAAAGACTAAAAGCGGTTTCTAGGCAGCCTTTGGGGAAAATGTGGATTTGGCGCAAATACCAACTACGCTCTAGAAAAATAGCTAGGCCAATAATAGAAATAATCAAAAGAGGCCAAATGGGCCACCCAGCGGATAGTAAAATTGAGTACATAAGCTCAGTACTTTAGCTGAATTAATAAGCCTGTTTAGAAAAGCCAAGCTGTGGATAACTCTGTGCAAAACTTTTTTGAGATGGCGCTCTAAGTCCTTGATTGATGGTAAAACGGGTGGGAATTGGACTAAAAGTGTTATCTTGAAGCCAAAAAATTAGTCATATAAATCAAAGACTTATTTTTATATGTCAGATTTATCAGACGTTTTGGGTCAGTAATTACTTACTTTTAGCAACTAGACCAAGGGCGTATAGGTTTCTGTGGATATTTATTGCCATCTAAGCAAGATGGCTCTGTGGGTGAAGAGAAAAAATGTCGGAAATATCAAGGGAAATTCTGAGTGTTGGCGATCTAAACCGCGCCATTGCTGCTTCTTTGGAAGAGCGCTTCGATACTGTTTGGGTTAGCGGGGAGATTTCCAACTTCAAGGCCTATGACAGTGGGCACTGGTATTTCTCGCTCAAGGATGAGGAAGGGCAGATTCGCTGCGTGATGTTCCGTGGGCGCAATGGTCAAGTTGGCTTTATGCCCCAGTCAGGTGATTTGGTGGAAGTGAGTGCCAGTTTGGGAATGTATGTTCCTAGAGGCGACATACAGCTGACTATTCAAACGCTGCGTCGCGCTGGTATGGGTGGCCTGTATGAAGCCTTCTTAAAACTGAAGGCCAAATTAGCCAAAGAAGGTTTATTTGATGAAGACCGTAAACGGGATATTCCAACACATCCTAGATCGATTGGCATCATTACTTCACCGCAAGCTGCAGCATTAAAAGATGTTCTTTCTACCTTAGCAAGACGCGCGCCACATATCCCGATTGTGATTTATCCAACGTTAGTGCAAGGACCTGATGCACCTGCTGGAATTATTGTGGCACTGAAAGCTGCACAAAAAGAAAATGCAGTCGATGTCATTTTGTTGGTACGTGGCGGTGGCAGCATTGAGGACCTGTGGGCATTTAATGATGAGCAGCTTGCTTATGCAATTGCTAGCTCAACCATTCCAGTAGTCAGTGGCGTGGGTCACGAGACCGATTTCACGATTGCTGATTTTGTGGCAGACCTGCGGGCGCCAACGCCAACGGGCGCGGCAGAACTAGCAGCGCCACGTAAAGATCAGCTATTGCAAGAGTTAGATGCGATCAAGCAAGCTTTACTGCAGCGCGTGAATCAACGCGTAGAGCGTGAAGCGCAAACCTTGGATCAATTAGCCTTGCGATTAAGCCATGCATTGCCAAATCCTGATCGGATGCGTGAGCAAATCATGAGTTGGCAACTACGCCTAAATCAAGCATGGTTGGTTCGGATGGAAAACTGGAAGCGCAATCAATCCCATTACCAGTCACAGCTCGAGATGCTCAATCCCCAAAGAACACTCGAGCGTGGTTATGCAGTAATCCTCAGTAAAAATAACGAGAAACTACATGCAGTGCGTAAGACAAGTGAACTCAACACAGAGCAGAGTTATCAGATAAGGCTAGCTGAAGGTGAGACAGAGGTACAGTTCGCAGAAGTAAAACAATGAACGCAGCACTAGAATCATCACTACAAGTTAGAGAATATTGGGCTCAATTTCTAAGCTCACACCAAACTCTTGACCCACTTTGTCCTGAATGGATTTAGCAAGACCTAGGATGTCTTGTGCAGTGCCATTGCCATGATTCACCAAAACGAGTGCTTGGTTTTCATAAACACCTACATCACCCATGCGCTGACCCTTAAAGCCACATTGGTCAATCAGCCAGCCGGCAGCCAGCTTACGTTTACCAGGAGCATCAGGATAAGACACTAAGCCCGCATATCTTTTGAGAAGCGTCTCGTATTGCTCGTTTGGAATGACGGGGTTCTGAAAAAAGCTACCTGCATTTCCAATTACCTTAGGGTCGGGTAATTTGTGCGCCCGAATTTTGCATACCGCTAAAAAGATTTCTTCTGCGCTTGGATTGGTATTACCTTCAAAGTGCTTTGCTAAATCTGCGTAATGAATCTTCGCTTGCCAGGACTTAGGCATTTTAAAGACGACCTTTGTCACGATAAAGCGTTGGGGATGTTGTTTGAAGTAGCTATTGCGATAGGCAAAGTGACAATCTGTTTTTGGGAGAGTGACAAAGGCTTGGGTCTTGGTATCAAATGCATCGATGCTATCAATATAGTCAGCAATCTCAACGCCATATGCGCCAATATTCTGAATGGGCGCCGCGCCAACGGTACCCGGAATAAGTGCCAAGTTTTCTAAGCCCGGCAAATTATTTTCTAGGGTCCAGGCAACAAACTCGTGCCAGTTCACTCCGCCACCCACCGCAATCAAAGTTGCATTCTGGTCAGAAGGAATCATTTCTTGACCAGTGATATTCATCAGCAATGTAGCGCCAGGTAAAACCTTGGGCAATATCACATTACTGCCGCCACCCAATACTCGCCATGGCAGTTTTTTTTCTGAAATTTCGCTCATTACCGCCGGAATTTGCTCTGAGGCGGTAATTTCAAAAGCGATATCGGCTACAGCATCCAGACCAAAGGTATTGCGGTCCTTTAAACCCAAATTAGGCGTCGATTTTGCTGGTGTAGACCCGTTAGGGGTGGAGTTCATGCCACAATCTTATTCGAATGTCTGCCAAATACGCAGATAATTGCCAGAATAGCAATGAAATTACCTATAGCTCATAGAAATAGAGAAGGAGTTAGAAATGCCCTCATTTGACGTAGTTTGCGAACCCGATATGGTGGAGCTTAAAAATGCCATCGAGCAGGCCAATAAAGAAATCAGTAATCGCTTTGACTTTAAGGGCTCTGATAGCCGTGTAGAGCAAAAAGATGAAACGCTCATTTTGTTCGGCGACGATGACTTTAAGTTAGGTCAAGTGCGCGACGTACTTTTTGGCAAGATGGCTAAGCGTAATGTGGACGTGCGTTACCTCAAAGATGACAAAAAAGAGACTATCGGTAGTGATAAGCGCAAGCAAACCATGAAGATTCAAAAGGGCATTACTCAAGAGCTCGCTAAAAAAGTGGTGCGCATTATTAAAGATAGCAAGGTCAAAGTACAGGCCAGCATCCAAGGTGATGCCGTGCGCGTCACTGGTGGCAAACGCGACGATTTACAAGAAACCATGGCGCTGCTGAAAAAAGAAGTCACTGAAGCGCCATTGGGCTTTAATAACTTCCGTGACTAAGGCAAGCGCCAAAGAAACTGTTGCAATAGCCCCAGCAAGCCAGGAAGCCATTGAGCGCTTTTGTGATGCCTGCTGGTTAGAAGATGGTTTAGCGCAAAACAGTCTGACTGCATATCGAAGAGACTTGTTGTTACTAGCACAATGGCTCTACAAAAATCACCAATCTGATTTATATGCTGTGACAGAAAAAGATCTTACAGCTTATATTGCGCATCGAAGATCTGATAAAGCCACTACTGCTAATCGACGCTTAACCGTCTTTAAACGTTTTTATCGTCATGCACTGCGCATTAATTTAGTCAAGAGTGATCCATGCATTGGACTGCGTGCTGCCAAGCAAGCACTGCGCTTTCCAAAAACGTTAAGTGAAGATCAAGTGACAGCATTACTTAATGCACCCGATATTGAAACGCCACTTGGGCTACGTGATCGCACGATGTTAGAGCTCATGTATGCCAGTGGACTACGCGTATCTGAAATCGTTTCTCTCAAAACTGTCGCACTGGGATTAAATGAAGGTGTAGTGCGGGTGGTCAATGGTAAAGGCGGTAAAGAGCGTCTCGTGCCATTTGGTGGTGAGGCAGGGCAGTGGCTTAGAAGATATCTGGCTGAAGCGAGAACACCACTGCTTGAGGGAAAAACTACTGATGCTGTATTTGTGGGTCGACATACTGGCACAGGCTTAACAAGACAGGCATTTTGGGTGCTGATTAAGCGATACGCTACCCTGGCGAATATTCCAGTGGCTTTGTCACCACATACCTTGCGCCATGCTTTTGCAACCCATTTACTCAATCACGGAGCCGATTTGCGCGTAGTACAGCTCCTTTTGGGGCATGCTGATATATCTACCACCCAAATCTATACTCACGTGGCTAGGGAGCGCCTTAAATCGATTCACCAGCAACATCACCCACGCGGCTCCTAAGGTAAGCGTTAGGCGCTTATCAGAAAGCAAAATCAGTAACTCAATAAATGATTAAGATAGCGTTATGACTTTTCATCCCAATATATTGCTCATTCCGCTAGCCTATTTGATTGGCTCCATCTCATTTGCGGTAGTGGTGAGTAAGTTCATGCGACTACCTGATCCCCATACGTATGGCTCTGGTAATCCAGGGGCAACTAATGTCCTTCGGACAGGTAATAAATTAGCTGCAGGACTCACATTTATTGGCGATTCACTTAAGGGTTACTTTGCTGTGATGTTGGCACGCATCATCTTGGGTGACCAATCTTTAACTTCGACGCTCAGCTCCTGGGTGTTATGTGGCGTTGTGATAGCCGTATTTCTAGGCCACCTCTTTCCCATTTTTCATGGCTTTAAGGGTGGCAAAGGCGTAGCTACTGCCTGCGGCATTTTGTTTGGCGTCAATATCATTTTAGGAGTCGCTACGCTGAGCACTTGGATCATCGTGGCGGTATTTTTGCGTTACTCCTCTTTGGCAGCATTAGCCGCAGCAGTCTTTGGGCCAATCTATTTTGTATTTTTGTTTGGCTTGCAGCCAATGGGTATTGCACTCTTAGTGGTTTGCTTACTGCTCATTTGGCGCCACCGTAGCAATATTCGCAATCTTGTGAATGGTACTGAGACTCGCATTGGCTCTAAAAAAACCGCTAAGGCGTCATCATGACCATTGCTTATGCCTGCGTACTCTTGATGGGCTTATTTCCTTATGTGGCTGCGGGTATTGCCAAAAAAGGCTTTGAGAATTTTGACAACAGCATGCCAAGGCAATGGCTTGCGCAGCAAACAGGATTTAGAGCCAGAGCTAATGCAGCCCAGGCCAATCTTTTTGAATCGCTCCCCCTCTTTTTTGCGGCAGTGATTATTGCCAGCATGAACAATGCGCCACAAGCTAGAGTCGACCTTCTTGCCATAGGTTTTGTATTAGCCCGTATTGCCTTTTTGGTTTGTTATCTTGCCGATTGGCCAACAACCAGAACGATTGTTTGGGTCTTAGGGTTGATTTGTGTAGTGAGCATCTTTTTTCAGATTTAACTGACCGATCAAAATACGATTCAATAATACGAGACCACTAAGACGCTATGCCAGCCAAAAAATTACCCGTGAAAAAAGTAGCTATTAAAGCCACTAGCAAGACAGCCACTAAGAGTATCAGTCCAAAAGAGAATGCTGGCACGCCTTTGTCGGTCATTATTCGCCGGCGTATTGAAGCACAAAAAGCACGCTTTCATGCAAATGACAATATTGCGGCATTTATTCGGCCTGGTGAGTTGGATGGCTTAGTAGATGAGGTTGCTGAAAAGATGCAATCTGTTCTTGAGAGCCTAGTGATTGATACGCAAAGTGATCACAATACTAAAAATACCAGTCAGCGTGTTGCTAAGATGTTCGTAAGAGAAGTCTTTAATGGCCGCTATGTTGAGCAGCCTACGCTCACGAAGTTTCCTAATGTCAGTCGCCTCAATGAGCTCATGATTATTGGTCCAATTACTGTGAGAAGCGCTTGTTCACATCATTTGTGCCCCATCATGGGCCGTATTTGGATTGGAGTCTTGCCCAGCAAAGAATCAGCCTTGATTGGGTTATCAAAGTACTCGCGCCTAACTGAGTGGGTAATGTGTAGACCACAAATTCAGGAAGAGGCGGTAGTGGAGTTGGCCGATATGCTGGAGAAAAAAATTAAGCCAACAGGCGTGGCTATTGTGATGGAAGCAGACCACTTTTGTATGCAGTGGCGTGGCGTCAAAGATCGTGACTCAAAAATGATCAATAGTGTGATGCGTGGCGCGTTCTTAAAAGACTCTAATCTACGTCGTGAGTTTTTATCGCTGCTAGAAAAACGTTAATCACTACTGTATGCAAGTATTTCTTCAGTTTAAAAAATTAGGTATAAGTGTTTGCGCATTGCTATTCATTAGCTTGATACTGGTTGCATGCGGGGGATTTCCAACTACCCATCCTGATTCTGCTAAAAATAATCCTACAAACTACAGGATGGATTTCAAAGATTGTGCCGAGTCATATCCTGAGACTGCCGATGGCGTTTATCTCAAACGCCGCATTGCTTGCATGGAATTAAAGGGCTGGCGATAAACGTAGATCTGCCTGAGAACAATTCTCAACTATATTTCCATATAAATCATTGGCTTACGCGCTCCCTAGCAGCATCAATTCATCTCCACTATGATCACTCTTAGTTTCTTAGAGGTGTGGATTGCTTGCACATCATTTGCTTTTTATTTTTTGGAGAATCCATGAAAAATAGTCGTCGCCAATTTATGATTTTGTCCGCTGCTGGTGCTTGCACCTTGGCATTGAACGGTAAAGTTCAAGCTCAAGCTATGGTTGCTGAAACTGATCCACAAGCCAAGGCCTTGCAGTATGTTGTAGTCTCCAAAGTTGCTGGCAAGTATTGCAATAATTGCGCTCTCTATCAAGGTAAGGCAGACTCTGCCGCAGGTGGCTGCTCTTTGTTTGCTGGTAAGCAAGTGGCTGCTAAGGGTCATTGCAGCGCTTGGGCCAAGAAAGCTTAATGAATTAAGCAATAGAAATCGTTTAAAGCTACCACCTAAACTAGCTCCTAAGTTTTAGATAGTTTAGTTAGACTAGCGTGAGGGATTGAGTTCGGTAATTAACCGACCTTAATCCCTTTTTAATTAGCTTATAGTCCTAGTTATGAAGCATGGTAGAGCACAGACTTTTTATGTAAGTGCTTTGAATTATTCGTCTTCAGGTATGTTGTGATTTTCGGCATTGGAATGCATTCAGCGATCAAGGTGGCTAAGATACATGCCTTACTAATCAATTCTTGCAATGAAATCAGCATCCCTATTTAAATCAGCTTCTGATATTTTAATGTTGGACGATTGGTTATATATCGAATATCCCAATGACTCCAAGAAACTGGTAACTGAATTTGCTGGTTGATTTCGCTCTTTCAGTCTGTATAAACAGTGTTCAAAAATTATAATAGGTTGATGTTGCAGTAGTGTTTTTTTAAGCCCCTTAAAAACTTCGAGCTCAAACCCTTCAACATCAATTTTAATTAGTTCTGGTGGCAGATATTTCTTTGACTCTACAAGGCTATCTCCAGTATAGGTTTGCACACCCACTGCAAATTTATATCGATTGTGGCTATGCCCCAGTCCCGCTACGCCAGAATTAGCCGTTTCATTACTTATATAAAAATTGTTTATGCCATCAGAGTCTGATAGTGCGATATTTAAAATTACCGCCCTTGAGCATAAATCTGGGTTATTGGCTAAATTGCGAATTAATCGACCGGCAACCTCTGCGCTTGGTTCAAATAAAACTGCTTCCAACGTATTAAATTTTTTCAAGAGTGGTAATGCTATTGCTCCAATATTTGCACCTATATCCCAAAAAGTTCTAATATTATTTTTTTCAATTTCCTCATTCAAGCTTTGTGAAAGTAAAGAGGAATGATTTTTTCTGACTGCAATTGCGAACTCATTTAGATCGTGTCCCTGCAAGTACCAATTAACACCCTGTCTTTTTATTGAGATTTGACTTAATGCGCTCGGACGACTAAGTAACGCTACTATTCTCTCCTTGCCTTTGAAATGCTCTGTTTGCGCAGAGAGATTCCATATTAGTTTTCTAAATGAGTTAAGCATTTTTGTCTCTATTTAATAACACTTTATATTTGACTCGGATTCTACAGTTTTTAGTATGAGAGACCGCCAAGGACCGTAAAATAAAATTGCGATGATAAATAAAAAGTTGAAGTTTTCATCATATTGCTTGGTGCTGAGAGGGTGTAAGCCATTTGTCGGAGGTTTGGCATCAACTAAGATGGTTTTATTTTTTGGCTTTAAATCTAGCGCTATTGTGCGCTTTTAGTGTGTTTGAGGCGCATCTAAAGCACCATAACAGATGCCCAGGCTAATTTTGATAAATTCTGTGATTTTTCAAAAGCTTGGCAATAAACCCTTTAAAATGAGGTTTTACTTATAAAAAGCATAAAAATTGCTTTAAATCTCTCATGGCTTTAGTGATTCCAGTCATTCTTTGCGGCGGCTCCGGTACTAGGCTTTGGCCTTTATCCCGTTCGGGCTTTCCAAAGCAATTTTTGGTGCTCTCCGGTGATGGCTCATCTCACAGCCTATTTCAGCAGGCAGTTAGCAGAATTAACTCCGTTACCAATTCCAAAATCACCTTGGGCAATACCTTGGTTGTAACCAATGAGGATCATCGCTTTTTGGTGCTTGATCAGTTGCGTGAGATCAAATCAGTTCATGCCACTTTATTACTTGAGCCCGTAGGCCGCAATACTGCTCCTGCACTCAGCATGGCAGCATTTTGCGCGCAGCAACTCTCAAAAGAAACTCAAGATAAAAAAGAACAAGATCCAATCTTGGTTATTACTCCAGCAGACCAAACGATTCAAAATCAAGCAGCCTTTACCAAGGCATTGCAAGATTGCATCGCGACAGTTGAGTCAAATACAAATGCTATTTGTATTTTAGGTATTACTCCTAGTGCTCCAGAGACTGGCTATGGCTATATTGAGCGCTCGGGTAGTAAAGATCAAAATAATGCTTACATCGTTGATCGTTTTGTTGAAAAGCCGGATCTTCAAAAAGCGCAAGAGTACCTCGCAAGCGGCAACTACCTTTGGAATAGCGGCATGTTTGTTTTAAGAGCCAGCACTTGGCTTGCTGCCCTCAAAGAATTTCGCCTCGATATTTTTGAGGCCTCTCAAAAGGCTTGGCAGGGAAAATCAGAAGATAGCGCAGATGGTTTCCACTTTGTGCGCCCAGGTAAGGAAGAATTTCATTCCATTCCGAGCGAGTCCATTGACTATGCTGTGATTGAAAAGTGCCCCGGATCACAATACCCTATCAAGATGGTGGAGTTAGAGGCCGGCTGGAATGATTTAGGCGCTTGGGATGCGGTATGGCAAGTGGGTAAACAAGATCCAGACGGTAATGTGATTAGTGGCGATGCACTTTTGACTAACTCTAAGAATTCATTAGTGCATGCCAGCAGTCGTTTAGTGAGCGCCGTCGGTATTGAGAATCTAGTGATTGTAGAGACCGCTGATGCAGTGCTTGTGGCTGATCGATCTAATAGCCAAGACGTTAAAAATATCGTGATGCAATTAGAAGCGCAAGGGCGTGAGGAAAAGAATCTACACCGGAAAGTTGCAAGACCCTGGGGTTGGTATGACAGCGTGGATGAGGGCGAGCGCTTTAAGGTCAAACGCATTCAGGTAAAGCCTGGTGCAAGCTTGTCATTACAAATGCATCATCATCGCGCTGAGCATTGGATTGTGGTTAAAGGGGTTGCAGAAATTACTAACGGCGATCAAGTGATTACTCTTCAAGAAAATCAAAGTACTTATATTCCGCAGGGGCAAACCCATCGTTTAGCTAATCGCGGCAGTGAACCCTTAGAGATTATTGAAGTCCAGTCAGGCAGCTATCTTGGTGAAGACGACATTGTGCGTTTTGAAGATACCTACGGTAGAAGTTAATTGAGAACTTAAAAAGTTAAATATATGACAAGTAATAAAATCAATGCGCAAAAAGTAGCCTTAATTACGGGCATTACAGGCCAAGACGGTTCATACCTAGCTGAGTTCCTCTTAGAAAAGGGCTACATTGTTCATGGTATCAAGCGCCGCGCCTCTTCTTTTAATACCGATCGTATTGATCATATTTACCAAGACCGACACATTGATCATCAAGATCTCATCTTGCATTATGGCGATCTAACGGACACTAGTAATTTGGTGCGCATTATTCAAGAATGCCAGCCGGATGAGATTTATAACTTGGGCGCGCAGTCTCATGTAGCGGTTTCTTTTGAGTCTCCAGAGTACACGGCAGATGTCGATGCGATGGGCCCATTAAGAATGTTAGAGGCCATCCGTATTTTGGGCCTGGAAAAGAAAACACGCTTCTACCAAGCATCGACTTCTGAGCTTTATGGCCTGGTGCAAGAGATTCCTCAAAAAGAGACTACGCCGTTCTATCCCAGAAGCCCTTATGCAGTAGCTAAGATGTATGCTTATTGGATTGCCGTGAACTACCGGGAGGCTTATGGTATTTACGCTTGCAATGGTATTTTGTTTAATCATGAATCCAAGCGCCGTGGCGAAACCTTTGTTACTAGAAAAGTTACCCGTGGTCTAGCTAATATTGCCCAAGGCCTAGAGAAGTGCCTTTATGTGGGCAATATCGATGCTCTGCGTGACTGGGGTCATGCCAAAGACTATGTGCGTATGCAGTGGCTCATGCTGCAACAAGAGAAACCAGAAGATTTTGTGATTGCAACGGGCGTGCAGTTCACTGTTCGTGAATTTATTAATCGCAGCGCCAAGCAGCTCGGTATCACCCTCAAATTTGAAGGAAATGCTGAAAACGAAAAAGCCATTGTGTTGGCAATCGAAGGTGATAAAGCCCCAGCCCTAAAAGTGGATGATGTGATTGTGAAGATCGATCCACGCTACTACCGTCCTACTGAAGTAGAAACACTCTTAGGTGACCCGACAAAAGCTAAAGAAAAGTTAGGCTGGGTTCCAGAGATCACGCTAGATCAAATGATTGTAGAGATGGTTACTAATGATCTAGACCAAGCTAAGCAACATGCCCTATTAAAAAAGCATGGCTACTCTGTAGCTGTTGGTAAAGAAAACTAACCTACGAAAATACAAAAGCTAATGAGCTCAGATCTAAATCAAAAAATTTATGTGGCCGGCCATCGCGGCATGGTAGGCTCTGCTATTGTCAGAAATTTGCAAGTCAAAGGTTTTACAAAGATTGTGACAAGAACTCATGCAGAACTAGATCTAACAAATCAAGCGCAAGTAAAGGCATTTTTTGAACAAGAAAAGCCTGACCAAGTTTATTTGGCTGCTGCAAAAGTAGGCGGTATTTATGCCAACAATACTTTTCCTGCGGAGTTCATTTATCAGAACCTGATGATCGAGGCCAATGTCATTCATCAGGCATTTGAGGCGGGCGTTAAAAAACTGCTCTTTATAGGTTCAAGCTGCATTTATCCCAAGATGGCTTCACAGCCCATGGCTGAGAATGCTCTGCTTACTGGAACTTTAGAGCCTACTAATGAACCATATGCCATTGCCAAAATCGCTGGCATTAAGTTGTGCGAGAGTTATAACCGTCAGTATGGGCAGAGCCATGGCATTGATTACCGCTCAGTGATGCCTACCAATTTATATGGGCCCGGTGATGACTACCATCCTGAAAATAGTCATGTCATACCAGCTTTAATTAGAAGATTTCATGAGGCAAAGTTGGCTAATGCGCCTAAGGTGTTAATCTGGGGAACGGGTACGCCTAAGCGCGAGTTTCTGTATGTGGATGATATGGCGACTGCTTCTATATTTGTAATGGATCTCGCTAAGGAAATTTATGACCAGCATACCAAACCCATGCAAAGCCATATTAATGTGGGCTATGGAGAAGATGTGACGATTGCCGATTTGGCCCATGCGGTAGCAAAAGTAACTAGCTATTCAGGCAAGATTGGTTTTGATAATAGCAATCCTGATGGCGCCCCGAGAAAATGGATGGATTCAGGAAGATTGAATCGTTTGGGTTGGAAGGCTAGGGTGGATTTAGAATCTGGCTTAAAGCTCGCATATAGAGATTTCGTGAAAACGTATTCAGAAAAAAGTTTATCTTAAGCTTGACCTTAATATTTTTTAAAAATAGGAAATAAGTTTGAATATTTTATTAACTGGTGGTACAGGATATATAGCAAGTCATACAAGCGTGGTTTTAGACAGCGCTGGTCATAATGTTGTCTTATTTGATAACTTTTCCAATAGCAGAAGGAGTGTTTCTAGACGAGTTAATCAGATATGTAAAAAAGTCATTCCCTGTATTGAGGGAGATATTCGCGACACTCTCTTGTTAATAAAAATCTTGGGTGATTTTAAAATAGACGCCGTGATGCATTTTGCAGGACTAAAATCGGTAGCGGAATCAGACCAAGAGCCTTTAAAATATTATGACAACAATGTTGCGGGTTCAATTAGCCTTCTAGAGGCAATGAAAAAGACAGGAGTCAAAAGTATTGTATTCAGTAGCAGTGCAACGGTTTATGGTACGCCGAATTACTTGCCGTATGACGAAAAGCACCCCTTAAATCCTATCAATACCTATGGACGCACGAAGTTGCAAGTAGAGCAGATACTTCTAGATCTTGCAAATAGCGATCCAACATGGAGCATTGCTTTATTACGATATTTCAATCCTGTAGGCGCTCATGAGTCGGGATTGATTGGCGAAGATCCCAATGGGATTCCCAATAATCTCATGCCCTATGTGACGCAGGTTGTTGCTGGCATATTGCCACATGTGAATATCTTTGGTAATGACTTTGATACTCGCGACGGCACTGGAGAGAGGGATTATATCCACATCATGGACTTAGCGGAGGGGCATCATGCAGCATTAAATTATCTAGCTAATCGCCATGGATGCGAAATTTTCAACTTTGGAACCGGTACACCAGTGAGCGTTTTAGAGTTAATTGGAGCTTACCAAAAAGCGGCTGACAAAAATATCCCAGTTAAAATAGCTCCCAGAAGGATTGGCGATTTAGCAACCTACTATGCAAATCCGAAAAAGGTGTTTGAATTAACGGGGTGGAAAGCTGCCAGAGGTATTCACGATATATGTTTAAGTACAATGCAATGGGAAGAATTTAGAGGCGAGTTGATTGAACTTGAATAAGGTTAATTCCATCGAAAGTTACATCACTAATTCTAATAATGCTTAGACAAAATATTATTTTCAAAATTCCACTCGAATTAATTATTTTAAAATTGCAGTGCTTCTTTTTTGTGATTTTATGGATTGTTTGGCCGCTTCCACATACAACTGCACTAAGAAATATTTGTTTAGGTTGCGGAGCATTTCTTAGTCTGTATCAGCTTTGGATATCCCGAACCGAGTATTCTTTGCAAAATTCAAGGGTGCCATTATTTTTGGCAGGTTCTTTTTTCCTTTGGATAAGCTTTCATTTGCTCTTTCTTTCCACAGATTGGAAGCTTCAGCTTGATGAATATATCTCGATCTGGAAGAGCGCTTTATTATCTTTTATTTTTGGAGTTGGGCTAGCTTTTGGTTTGAAGAAATCGGGCTCTGGAGGGATCAGAGTATGGTTATTAGTGGGGCTATCGCTTTCAATGGTAGTTTATTTTATAAAGTTATTAGGAACCGTGTATATCAGCCAGTATATTGATGTGCCTGAATACTTATTATTATTTAAGGGTACTGCACCATTTTATGTTCCTAAAATTTCATACGTTTTTTTCTTGATACCAATTTTTGCAATTTTTTTATCACTAATTATC
>Ga0209400_1000439_pt1 | contig 36096 bp, 22 predicted proteins | sample M_130807_EF_Meta_FD_187313 | JGI IMG/M metagenome (GOLD analysis project Ga0209400, IMG submission 187313) | Freshwater microbial communities from Lake Montjoie, Canada to study carbon cycling - M_130807_EF_MetaG (SPAdes) (version 2) | ecosystem: Environmental > Aquatic > Freshwater > Lake... | reverse complement strand
GCGCACGTCGCCGTCGCGCGAGCGCACCGCGATCACGCTCACCTCGGCGCTGAAGTCGACGAACGCCTCGTAGATGCACGGCATGCCGCCCACGGCGCGCCACGCCTCGGGCACATCGCGTGCGGAGCGCACCACGAACTGTCCCTTGCCGTCGTAGCCCATGCGCCGCGTCTTGAGCACGGCCGGCACGCCGATGCGCCCACACGCGGCCGCCAGCTCGGACTCGCTGGAAACCGCCTCGAATCGCTGCACGCGGATGCCGCAGGAACGGAAGAACTCCTTCTCGGCGATGCGGTCCTGCGACGTGGCCAGGCTTCGCGGTCCCGGCGCAGTCGGCACGCGCTCGGCAATCATGGCGATCGTGGCCGCGGGCACGTTCTCGAACTCGTACGTGGCTGCGTCGAGCCCTTCCACGAACCGCAGCACCGCGGACGGATCGTCATACGCACCCACCACCATCTCGCCGAGCGGGGACGCCGGGCACGCGGGATCGGGATCGAGGAACCGGAACGTGTGACCGAGCGGAATGCCCGCAAGTGCAAGCATCCGGCCAAGCTGCCCGCCACCGACCACGCCCACCCGCATCAGCCGTGCGCTCCCGGCATGAGGCCGACTCGCGGATCGGGCTGTGCGAGCACCTTGGCGGTCTGTGCCGCACGGAACGCGTCGAGCCGCGCACGCACCGCGGCATCGTCCGCCGCAAGCAATGCCGCGGCGAACAGCGCCGCGTTGGTGGCGCCCGCCTGCCCGATCGCGAACGTTGCCACGGGCACGCCCGCCGGCATCTGCGCAATCGAGAGCAGGCTGTCGAGGCCGTTGAGCGCCTTGCTCTGCACGGGAACGCCCAGCACCGGCACCGGCGTCTTGCTCGCACACATGCCGGGCAGGTGCGCCGCGCCACCGGCACCGGCGATGATCGCCCGCAGGCCGCGGCCACGCGCGGCATCCGCGTATTCGAAGAGGAGGTCGGGGGTCCGGTGGGCGCTCACCACGCGGCACTCATGCGGGATGCCCATGTCGGCCAGGACACGGGCCGCATTCCGCATGGTGTCCCAATCGGACTGCGAGCCCATGATGACCCCCACCAGCGGGGCTCCCGGGGGAGATTGGATGTCGCCAACGGGATCCATTCCCGGATCCTACGGGGCGTCTGGACCGATTCTCGGTCGGTGTTCTTGGCGCCCATTGCCCGCCGGAGAGGCAGTTTGACCGGCTGCCGACCCTGATAAACCGTTGAATTGCATCACTTCAGGGGGGCCTGAACATTGCCGACCAAAGCCCGGAATTTCTGAACGATTGCTTGCGCAACCCGATTTCCGGTGCATCTTTGCGTCTACTTGTGACCAAGGCAACGTTGTTGCTTTGGGGTACGTAGGTATCAGAGGGTGACAATCCGGAACACGCGGCAGGTCCCTTGCCGCGGCTCGTCCACGCCTCGAGGTGATCCATCGGACATGTGATGGTTTCACCGAAACTCGGGGCGGAGAGTCGGAAGCGCTTCGGCGCCTCCGACACAGAGTTCAGAAAAGGGACGGGCGCTCGGCCTCGGAAACCGACGCCCATCCGCCGCGACCTTCGCGGCGGCGAATCTCGGGGATGCGGCCTCAGGCGTGGGAGCCGCGTCCCCGAGTTCATTTTTAGGCGTTCATGTTTGGGGGTCCTCGGTGCGGCCTGCCCCAAAACGCCGAACGCGGCACCGACACTTCGGAAGGCACCGCGTACGAACGAAATGTTGCGTTGGACCAGGCCCTGCGGCCCGAAGGCGTCAGCTCGCTTCCGCGCGCGGATGCGCCTTGTCGTAGCCGTCGCGCAGGCGCCCGCTGGTGAGGTGGGTGTAGACCTGCGTGGAGCTGAGCGACTGGTGCCCGAGCAGCTCCTGCACGGCGCGGAGGTCCGCACCGTTGTCGAGGAGGTGCGTGGCGAAGCTGTGCCGGATGGTGTGCGGCGAGATGTCCGGATCGAGGTTGGCCTCGACCAGGTACTTCGCCACCTTGCGGCGCACCGAACGGCTCGAGAGACGGCCGCCGTTCTTGTTGACGAACAGCGAATCGTCGGGGTTCATGCGCTTGCCGCGCGACTGCAGGTCGGCATCGACCATGGCCAGGTAGTGGCGCAGCGCCTTGAGGGCGTGGCTTCCCAGCGGGACGCGGCGCTCGCGCCGGCCCTTTCCGCGGATGATGATCTCCTCGCCGGTGTCGTTGAGGTCGCCGCGGTTGATGGCCACCACCTCGGAGACGCGGATGCCGGTCGAGTAGAGGGTTTCCAGGATCGCGCGGTCACGCGCACCCAGGATCTCGGTGTCGTCCGGCGCCGACAGGAGGCGCTCGATCTGCTCCACGGAAATGGCCTTGGGGAGCCGCTTCGCCTGCTTGGGCGTGCGGATCAGGACCATCGGGTTGGTCGGGGTCAGGCCCTTGCGCTCCATCCACTTGTGGAAGCTGCGCAGGGTGGCGATCTTGCGGGCCATGGTGGCGGCCGAGTACTTCTGCTCGCCGAGCTTGCCCAGGAACTCGCGGATCAGTTCCACGTCGCACTTGAGGATGCGCCCGGTGATGGTCTCCGGGGTGGTGCTCTTGGCGTCGTACGCCTTGCGCTCCTTGTCCAGGTCCACCTTGGTGCCGGCCTTGGACTCGATGAAGTCCATGAACTGGCGAAGGTCAAGGCCGTAGCAGCGTCCCGTGTAGGGGCTGAAGTGCCGCTCGTCGGTCAGGTAGTTGAGGAACTGCTGAATGAGGGGAAGTGTCGCAGTGTCGTTCATGGCCCTTGGCCTCCAGTTGGTCGCGTCGTGCGCGCGTTGCTGCCTGATGGTTCTCTCGGAAACGGTGCCCGGGTTCCTTATCGGAGACACGCTGCCCTGTTCTGAAGCCGAACCCCACTCGAAGGGTGAGGATTTCGGACACTGGTCGCCCACAATGTCAGATTCCGGAAACTTCGTGTCCAGTATCGTTACGCAGCACTTGGCCTGGCGGTGCGCCAGAAGGGGGTAGTCGGCAAAAATGGCCGATTCGGCCCATGAAGGCCAAAGGTTATTGGCCTCAATTAATCCCCTCATCGGCCTTGGACGAACTTTCCTACAATCGCTCCCCCCACTCGAACGCGCACCTCGAACCCCCGACCGCACCCGCCGACGATTGCGTAGCTCAGCCGGTAGAGCAAGCGGCTTTTAACCGCTAGGTCCTGGGTTCGAATCCCAGCGCAATCACTGAACTGCCGCCCCCACGCCTCGCGTCCGCACCACGGTGCGGCGCATCGGACCACGATGTTCGTACTCCACCTGAATTGGTCTCACGGATCGTTGCGCGTCTGGGGCGAGAACGCCAACCGCCTCACGCCTGCACAGCAGGCCCCCATCGCGCAGGGCACGCATCCGTTCGCCGCCGCCGCGGAGGAGTTGCGCAAGGCCATTGCGCCGGCCATCGAGCACGCCCGTGCAAGCGCCGCCGGCGACGAGCGCATCGGTGCCGAGGGCACGATCACCGACTCCACCATCTCGCTCCTCCTTCCGTACGTCGAGACGCCGAACGGCCACCTGCCGCTTCCGAGCGATCGCCTGGCGGCATGCGACGAGGCCGCGGGCTTCATGGCCGAGCCCGAAGAGGCGCTCGTGGCAGTGGAAGTCCCCGCCGTCAGTCTTGACGCACGCACCGCGTTCGCCCTGCTGCGCGCCCTGGAGACCGAGGCATCGAGCAGCGAAGTGGCCTGGGGCCACGATGCGCGCTGGTGGAACGCCGTCTCGCAGTTCACGCAGCACCTCATCAACGACCAGCGCGTGATCCCCACGGTGGTGCAGGAGCGCAGCGGCGCCATGTTCGCCGCATGGCGCCCGTGGCTGCACGATGCGCCCAACCACGCACGTTTCTCCGCGCTGGCTCGCAGCGTGCCCGCGGTGGTGCGTGCCGCGGAAGGTTCCGGTGCGGCAACCGCGCTCCTCGAGCAATCGATGGGCGCGTTCGTCGATTGCAGCATCCGCGACGTGCTGGAAGCCGAGAGCTACGTGGAGGCGATCGACGGGCGCGACCCGGACCGCGATCCGCACGTGGCGTGGCTGGCCGGACTGCTCGGCGCCCAGGGCGCGGTGAAGCAGCCTGCGGCCGTCGAGTCGAGCATCGTGCGCACCGCGCGCCAGTGGATCGCCAACCTCGAGGACATCGGCGAGGGCCGCGAGATGCGGCTCCTGCTCCAGCTCCTGGAGCCGCCGGCGGAACTCCTGGCGAGCCCGGACGGGCACGAGGACGATCACCCGTGGCGCCTCTCGTTCAGCCTGGTCTCCAGTGACAGCCCGCCGATCGTGGTGGATGCGGAGGCGCTGTGGAACCGCGCGTCCGGTGGCCGCGCCGGTCGCGGCAGCTCGCCGCAGGAAACGCAGCAGCTCTGCGACATGCTCCTCCAGGAGCTCGGTCGTGCCAGCCGCCTATACCCGAAGATCGAGGAAGCACTCGATGAAGGCGCCCCAACCGGGCTCGAACTCAAGACCACCGAGGCCTACCAGTTCCTCCGCGACTTCAAGCCCGTGCTCGCGGAAGCGGGCTTCGAGGTCCTGGTGCCGGATTGGTGGGGACAGACCGCCAACCGCGTCGGTGCGCGCCTCCTCATCGAGAGCGACCCCGCGTCCGGCGAGGGCGGCGACGGCGGCCGCTCCGGCGGCGGAGTCGGCCTGCACAGCCTGGTGAACTACAGCTGGCAGATCGCCCTCGGCGACATGCCGCTCACGCTCGAGGCGTTCCAGGCCCTGGCCAAGAAGGGCGTGCCGCTGGTGCGCATCAACGGCCAGTGGGTGGAGATCCGCCCCGAGGACCTGGAGCGCGGCGTCAAGTTCCTGAAGCAGAACGCGGGCGGACAGGTCACGCTGGTGGAGGCCCTGCGCCTTGCCCACAGCGATGCCGCCGATGGCGCACTGCCGGTGGTGGGCCTCGACACCAAGGGATGGGTCTCGGAGATCTTCGGACCGGACGGCTCCGTGGAGAAGATCGCCATGCTCGAGCAGCCCGAGCGATTCCAGGGCACCCTGCGCCCGTACCAGCGCGCAGGCGTGAGCTGGCTCTCGTTCCTCGAACGCTTCGGCATGGGCGCGTGCCTGGCCGACGACATGGGCCTCGGCAAGACCATCCAGCTGATCGCCCTGCTGCAGTCGGAGCGGCAGAACGTCCCCGAGGGCGCCACCGAGGCGGAACGCATCGGGCCGACGCTCCTGGTGGCGCCGATGAGCGTGCTCGGCAACTGGCACCGCGAGCTCACGCGCTTTGCGCCGGAACTCACGGTGCACCTCCACCACGGCCTGGAACGCCCGCAGGGCGACCGCTTCGTGCACATCGCCTCGCGCGCGGACGTGGTGGTGAGCACCTACGCGCTGGTCACCCGCGACAAGGACCTCCTCAACCAGGTGGAATGGCGCCGCGTGGTGCTCGACGAGGCGCAGCACATCAAGAACCCGCCCACCAAGCAGACCGCGGCGATCCGCGCGCTGCGCACCAAGTTCCGCATCGCGCTCACCGGTACGCCGGTGGAGAACCGCCTGAGCGAACTCTGGTCGATCATGGAATTCTGCTGCCCGGGCTACCTGGGCACGCAGGGCGATTTCCGCAAGCGCTTCGCGCTGCCGGTGGAGCGCCACCGAGACAAGCGCCAGGCCGAGCGCCTGCGGCAGCTGGTGCGGCCGTTCATCCTGCGCCGCCTGAAGACCGACCCGAACGTCATCAGCGACCTGCCGCCGCTCGTCGAGACGCGCCAGCAGATCCCGCTGACGCCGGAGCAGGCATCGCTCTACGAGCAGGTGGTCAACGACATGCTCAAGCGCGTCGACCAGGCCGAGGGCATCCGCCGTCGCGGCCTGGTGCTCAGCGCGCTGGTCAAGCTCAAGCAGATCTGCAATCACCCCGCGCACTTCCTGCGCGAGGGCATGCCGTCCAACGCCCCCGTGGTGGACGAGGATGCCGAGGGAGCGGAGGGAGCCGAGCCCGCGGAGAAGGAGAAGAAGATCGTGGTGCCGGCCAACGTGGTGCGCGCCGGGCGCCTGAGCGGACGCAGCGGCAAGAGCATCCGCGTCATGGAGATGCTCGAGGAGCTCACCGCCGCGGGCGACCGCGCGCTGATCTTCACGCAGTACCGGCAGATGGGCCACCTCCTGGTGCAGATGATCCGCCAGGAACTCGACATCGAGGCGCTCTTCCTGCACGGCGGCACGCCGCAGGCCAAGCGCGACCAGCTGGTGCAGCGCTTCCAGAGCGAGGACCCGGCCTGCCCGATCTTCGTCCTGAGCCTGAAGGCCGGCGGCGTCGGCCTCAACCTGACGGCCGCCAACCACGTGTTCCACTACGACCGCTGGTGGAACCCGGCCGTCGAGAACCAGGCCACCGACCGCGCGTTCCGCATCGGCCAGCTGCGCACCGTGAACGTGCACAAGATGATCACCATCGGCACGCTCGAGGAACGCATCGACCAGATGATCGAGCAGAAGACCGAGCTGGCTAGCCAGATCATCGGCAGCGGCGAGCAGTGGCTCACCGAGCTCAACACCTCGCAGCTGCGCGACCTGCTCGCGCTCCGCGGCAGTTCACTGGAGGACTCGCAGTGAGCAACGAGGGATTCAGCATCCGTCCGTCGCAGAAGAAGCTGGAGCAGCCCCGGCGCGTGCGCCACGGCATCAAGTTCCGGCGCAAGCTGGGCCTGGAAGGGCTGCCGTGGCACGCGGCACGCTTCGTCGAGGCGGTCGAGGCCGGTATCCGGCCCGACGCCAAGGTGATGGGCATGGAGTACGCGCTCGCCGGCCAAGTGGCCAACTACACGGTTTCGCCCGGCGTGGTGGAGGCAGCGGTCCAGGGTCGCGGCGTCCGCCCGTACCAGGTGCGGATCACCGTGAAGCCGCTTTCCCGCGAGGAGTGGGACAAGGTGATCGAGCGGATGGCCGGCGAGGCCGTGTTCGCCGCGCGCCTCCTCACCGGTGAGGTCCCGGAGTCGATCGAGGCGTGCTTCACCGCCATGGGCAGGCACCTCCTGCCCGCCGAAGGCGATGGCGTCCAGACCCACTGCGACTGCGGACTCGACCAGCCCTGCAAGCACGTGGCCGCTGCGGCATACCTGATGGCCGAGCGCATCGAGGTGGACCCGGTGGTGCTCTTCGCGCTGCGCGGCCTCGACGGCGAACTGCTCCTCGAGCGGCTCCAGGAGCAGCGCACGCTGCAGACCTCGGGCGTCTCGCAGGCACACGCCACCGCCGCCGTGGAAGAGGACACCGGCGGGCTGCCGCCGCTGGAACTCTGCGCCGCGGACTTCTGGCGACCGGGGACCGCGCTCGAGGAGGCAGAGTCCGCCGCCACGCCGGAACACGTGCCGCATGCCCTGCTGCGCCGCATGGGCCCGAGCCCGATGGGCGGCAAGTTCCCGATGGTGGGCTTGCTGGCAAGCATCTACGACAGCGTGCGCGCGCGCACGGCGCCTTGATTGACGAGAGCGGGCGGGCGGTGCGGCAGTCACGCTGGCGACGTTCTCAAAGCGCCCGCGTGCTGGCCCCCCGTCGCCTTGCGGGGCGGGCGGCATGGCGCCGCCACTGCCCCTCCGGCGAGGGGGCCAGGCACCGTGGGCTCCAATGGCGTCGGTTCGGCAATGGCCTCACCGCCGCGTGTGGGCAAAGCCGCATGATGTGAATGTCACACTTGCGAGCACCCGCAGCGAGCACGGGACCCCTGGCCCGAGGCGTCGACAAGCGCGAAGTCCGGCAGCATGATTCCTGAATACTCCCGGGTGCCAACCGGACGAGCGGTTGTCGTCGAGGCCGAGCGCAGCCGGGTGGAGCGAGGCCGTCCGCGGGCCAGGGGTCCCGCGCACAGCGAAGGGTGCGGTCGAACTTCGAACAGCCCCGCGCGCAGCGAAGGGTGCGGTCGAACTTCGAACAGCCCCGCGCACAGCGAAGCACACGATCGAACGAATTACTGCTGCGCGTCAGGCTTGCGGTACACGATGCGCAGCCGGTTGCCCGGTGCCACGTACTCCACCGAGGTCATGTACGCGCGCATCAGCATGATGCCGCGACCCGAGGGGATCTCGATGTTCTCCTCGGCGGTCGGGTCGGGCACGGAGCCGGGGTCGAAGCCCTCGCCCTCGTCGATCACCTCGAGCTCGATCCCGGTGGGATCGATCGCGCACCACACGGTCACGCTCTTCTCGGGGTTGCCCTTGTTGCCATGGCGGAAGCCGTTGACGAGCGCTTCCTCGAGGGCAAGCCGGATCGCGAAGCCGGCAGCCTCGCCGAAGCCCCCGTCCTCGAGCAGCTTCCCCATCTCGTGCTGGAGGCGCTCGATGGACTCCCGCTGCTCACGCAACACCCAGGTCCGCTCGAAGCGGCCGGTGTGATGGGTGCCTTGCGCGGGGGTGGTCATCGATTGCAACCGGATTATCCCTTGGCGAGACTGGCCTTCGCCGAGGCCATGTCCTTCTCGAGGCGGAGCACGCGGTTGAGCTTGGTGATCTCGAAGATCTGAAGGATCTGCGGCGCGATGTCGCAGAGGCGCAGCTGGCCATCCTTCGCCTTGACGCGATTCATCACGGTCAGCATGGTTCCGAGGGCGGCGGACGAGAGGTGCTCGACGCCCTTGAAGCTGACGATCAGGCGCGGGCGCGGCGAGTCGTCGACGAGCTTGGTGAGCTCGTTGCCGATCATCCGGATGACCACTTCGTCGATGACGTGCTTCTCGGTGAACTCGATGCGCGTGCACTCGGGGTCGGAGTGGACCCGGAGATAGCTTTGCTGCGGCTGTGCCATTGAAGGAAGTGTACCCCTGTGCGCACGCGCGGCCCACGCGACCGCCTCGCAAAAACAAGGTCGGGCGCCCGAAAGGCGCCCGACCCGTGGTTTCTGGATGGAGTCCCGGCTCAGTAGCCGGCGCCGGGAGACATCTGCTGCCGCAGGCCCGGGAAGAGCGCGTCTTCCTGTTCCTGCTGGATGATGATCTCGGGGCGGATCATCAGGAGGAGCGACTTCTCTTCCTTCGAGATGATGCGGTTGGTGAAGAAGCGGTTGACCACCGGGATCTTCGACAGGAGGGGCACGCCCACCTCGATCTCGAGCTCGGTCACGTCACGCTGACCGCCGAGGAGGATGGTCCCCTTGTCCGGCACGGTGACCGTGGTGTTGATCTGCGTGCCCGTGACCTGGGGCAGCTGGATCGTGCCTTCGAAGTTGGAGGCGCGGCCACCGCCGCCGCCTGCTCCGCCGCCGCCGCCGGCAGCACCGGTGATGGTCTGGCTCTCGAACTTCGGGTTCTGGTTCAGGCCGAAGAGGACGGTCATGGTGACGTAGCGGCGATCACCGGAGATGCACGCCTCGATGTCGAGCACGAAGCCGACGAGCAGGTTGCTGATGATCGGCGAGAACGCACCCGAGTTGTCGCCCGTGACGGGGACCAGGTTCGAGACGTAGGAGATCACGCGGGCGACGCTGATCCACGAACGCTGGCAGTTGTAGAGCGTGAGGCGCGGTGCGGTGAGCACCACGTTGCGCTGGTCAGCCTGCGTGGCCGTGATCAGGAGGTCCACCTGGACGTCGTCGAGGTAGGTGAAGCCGGTGGTGAGCACCGGGTTCGCCACCGCGGCGATGCCGAAGGGGTTGAGGCCGGCGGCAGCGAGCTGGTTCACGAGCGGCAGGCCTTCCTGCTGCACGTTCACCGCGGACACTTCGCCCTTCTGGACGCCGATCTGCTGCACCGGGACGGCCGAGCCGTAGGTGATGTCCTGGCCGAAGCCGGGGGGCAGGTCACCCTGGTTGGTCGGGAAGCCGGTGCCGCCGATGGGCTGGTTTGCGCCCGTGGTGGTTCCCGGGGTACCGAAGATCACCGGGTTCTTCAGGCGGCCCGGGGCGGTCTCGCCCGTGCCGGTCTCAGGCCGTCCGGCCTGGTAGAAGAAGTCGCGGAGCTGGAAGTTCGGATCCACCGCGCGCGCAGCCGACCACATGCGGTCGTTGGAGTTGAAGTACAGGTCGAAGTCGATGCCGATCTGTTCGAAGAAGTCGAGCGAGATCTGCACGACGCGGCCTTCGATGTTGATCTGCAGTGCACGGATCGCGCGCAGCTGCTGGAGCAGGCTCTCGATGTCGCGGTGTGCCGAGGGCGACGCCGTGACGATGAGGTTGCGGTTGAACTCCGCGATGCGGTCGGTGCCCTGGCCGCGCTCTTCCCAGTTGGCGCTGACCTGGTCGTAGATCAGCTGCTTGAGCTGGTCGATGAGTTCCTGCGGGTCGCCGCGCTCGGGGGCCTGGCCGGGGGTGCCGAACGGCGATCCGCCGCCGCCGCCACCACCACCGCCGCCGCCACCGCCACCGCCGCCGAAGCCGCCGCCACCACCGCCGGCGCCGCCACCACCCGCACCACCACCACCGCCGCCACCGCTGGTCTGGACGGCCTGATTGAGGTTGAACTCAGGGGCGTTGTCGAAGTCGGGGGCCCGGAACAGGAGGTCGCGGACGTCGTAGACGAAGGTGACCTGCTTCTTCTGCACGCCGGCCTTGGTGGTGATGACCACGATGCCGTCCTGCACGTCGAACGCGAGCGGCTCGCTCGGGGGAGCGTCGCCGTTCTTGGAGACGACTGCCTCCAGGACGCGCTTGATGGCCGACTCCATGTTGGAGGTGCCGAGGTCGAGGGTCACTGCCGTCTGCTCGGGCTCGAGGCCCACTTCCTTGAGCTGCGCCCAGTCGATGAGGAAGTCGACCTTGGTCTGGTTCTTGAAGTAGTCGCAGGCCTGCTCGAGGGTCGGGCCGGTCGAGAACGGCACCGGGAGCGTGGTGGACTGGAGCTTGTTCCAGGTCGGGATGTTGACCTCGGCCTCGCGGTAGCCGCTGGCGCCGTAGTCGGGCTCGCGGACGCGGCGATCGCTCAGCTCCTGCCAGTCCTCGGGATAGGTGACGAGCGCATTGGTCGAACGCGGGCCGGGGCCCGACACGTTGACGTGCGGAGGCACGGTGGCCTCGAGGGCCTCGTCGTCGAGGCGCGAGTAGCCGTAGGAGCGGCGCTTCTGCGTCTCGGCGTAGCGCACGTACATCTCGGTGGTGTGCAGCGCGTCGCGCAGGGTGAGCGCGGCGGAGTTGTTCGGGTCGAGCGCGAGGGCGCTGTCGAGGACCTGCAGGGCCTCGGTGTACTTCTGCTGCATCTGCAGCTTGCGCACGTTGAGCAGGATCTCGTTCACGCGCTTCGTGCGGTTCTCCGCCTCGGTGCGCTGCGCGGTGGCGGTCTGCTCGCCCTGCGAGGTGCGGGCCTGCTGGTCGGTGGCCAGCTTGTGCTGACGCGACTCTTCGCTGATCTGGTCGACGAGCTTCTCCGACTCGGCGGACATCTGCTCGAACTCGGCGGCGCCGAGCACGTTGCGGGCCAGGTCGAGGCGGGTGCGCGCCGTCACGGCGGCAAGCTTGGCCTGGTCGTAATCCTGCTGGGTGAGCAGGCCCTGGGCGCGCTTGATGTCGGCGGTGAACTGCGCGGTGGCCTGCTGGCGGCGGACTTCGCGATCGCTCGAGACGCTGCCGATGACGGTGCCGCCCTCGAGCATGGCCTGCGCGCGGGCGCGCTCACGGGTTGCCTCTTCGTCGCCCGGGAGGAACTGCAGGAGCGTGGACCAGCCGTTGGCGGCCTGCGACCACTCGCCCTTCTTCATCGCAGCCTTTGCGGCGGTGCGAATCTGCTCGGTATCGACGGCGACATCGCCGCCCTTCTTGGCGTCGTCCTTCTTGACGTCGGCCTTCTTGGCTTCGGCCTTCTTCGGAGCGGGCGCGGGGGCCTTGGGCTCGTCGGCGGCGGGTTCGTCGGCGGCGGGCTCGTCCTTCTTGGGTTCCTCGGCCGCAGGATCGTCCATCGCGGGCTCCGCGGGCGGATCCTTCGGATCCTGCGCCTTGGCAGCGGCATGGCTGGGAGCGGCAAACGCCATCGGAAGCACGGCGGTCACGCCGAACATCGCGACGACGAGCGTCGTCTGGAGAGCGCGGGAAGAGCACACGAACAGGGCGCTCAGCGGACGGACGGATCCATTCATCTCTTCACGGGGCATGTCTGCTCCTAAGAACCTGCAGGCAGTGACCTGCACGCGGACAACGACGGAATCGCCGCAAGGCGGCGGTATAGCCAAGCAACACCTTCGGACGCGGTTGTCCGGAGGATCGACCCACATCCCGAATTTCGGCGAGGCCGATCCTCGGGCAGAGGGGACGGGGAGGCTACCCTCGCCCCGTAAGTCGTGCAAAGGAAGGGTTCGGGGGTGGAAAACCCGTCAGGTGCGGCTGCCCGCGCGAACCTCGCTACACTCCGACCCTCGATGCCCAGCCACACCGAGACCATCCGCTGCCGCCTCGCACTCGAAGACGGAACGGTCTTCCAGGGCCGAGCGTTCGGGCTTTGTACGGATGGCGCCACCGCAGGTGGCGAGGTGGTCTTCAACACCGCCATGTGCGGCTACCAGGAAGCGATCACCGATCCGTCCTACACCGGGCAGATCCTGACGATGACCGCCCCGGAGATGGGCAACTACGGCGTGGCCACCGAGGACGGCGAGAGCCGCTCCACCGCGGTGGCCGGATTCGTGGTGCGCGAGGCGATCGCGGAGCCGAGCAACCATCGCGCGGTGGCAGGGCTCTCCGAGTGGCTCGCCAAGAGCGGCGTCATCGGCATCGAGGGAATCGACACCCGTGCGCTGGTGCGGATCCTCCGCATCAAGGGCGCGCTCCGCGGCATCCTCTTCGTGGGCACCGCGAAGACCGACGAGGAACTGGTTGCCATGGCGAAGGCCCTGCCCTCGATGGCCGGCCAGAACCTTGCCGGCTGCGTGAGCCCGGCGTCGGGCAGCACGTGGCGCGAGGGCCTGGGCGAATGGACGCTGCGCGGCCAGCCGCGCGCGGGCCGCACCTTCAAGGTGGTGGCGCTCGACTGCGGCGCCAAGCACAACATCTACCGCAACCTTGCCGAGCGCGGCTGCGACATCGAGGTGGTGCCGCACGACCTGAGCGCCGCGGAGATCCGCGCGCGCAAGCCGGACGGGCTCTTCATCTCCAACGGCCCCGGCGACCCGGCGGCGGTGGAACGCACCATCGCCACGCTGCGCGAGATCGCCGGCGAGGTGCCGACCTTCGGCATCTGCCTCGGGCACCAGCTGCTGGCGCTCGCGCTCGGCGCCAAGACGTGGAAGCTCAAGTTCGGCCATCGCGGCGCGAACCAGCCCGTGCGCAACCTGCTGACAGGCCGCGTGGAGATCACCAGCCAGAACCACGGCTTCTGCGTCGACGAGGAATCGCTCCGCGCCGTCGGCGGCGAGCCCACGCACGTGCACCTGAACGACGGCACGCTGGCGGGTTTCCGCCACACCGCCAAGCCGATCTTCAGCGTGCAGTACCACCCCGAGGCATCGCCCGGGCCGCACGACAGCGCGTACCTCTTCGACTGCTTCGTCACCATGATGCAGACGCGCCGGCCGATCACCGCCGCCGACATGGAAGCGGCGCAGCGCACGCTGGCCGCGGTGTGACGAGCCGCGCATGAGCCTGTTCGCTTCCGGCGACCGCACCGTTGGCCTGCTTGCGCAGGTGGCGGTGGAGCGGTCCGTCGATCGCTATCCCGACGGCCTCACGTACGCGGTGCCGCCGGCGCTTGCCGACCTGCGCGCCGGAGAGCACGTGCGCGTGCCGCTCGGGCGTGGCGACTCGTCGGTGGAGGGCATGGTGGTGCGCGTGATGCCGGCAGATGCCGCGTCGAACGTGCCGCTCGCCAAGCTCAAGTTCCTCGAAGGCCGCTCGACCGCCGCACCGCCGATGCCCGCGCAGCTGGTGGAGCTTGCGCAGTGGATCTCCTCGTACTACGTTTGCCCGGTGGGGATGACGCTCGCGTCCATGACGCCCTCCGCGGTGAAGCGCGGCGTGGGCACGGTGACGCGCACGTTCGTCGACCTTGCCGCCGGCTGGGAAGACGCGATGCGTGCGGCGAAGCGGGTCACGCCGCAGCAGAAGCGCGTGGTGGAGGCACTGCGGACGGCCGCACCGAGCGAACGCCCGATGGACGTGCGCGACCTGGCGGAACGCGCGGATCTGGGCACCCCGGAGCCCGTGAAACGCCTTGTTTCCTCGGGAATCCTGACCTCCGAGCGGCGCACCAGCGTGGAGGCCGAGTGGCGCGCCGAGCGCGCCGGCGCCGGCGCCATGCCGGAGCTCACGCCCGCGCAGCGCACCGTGGTGGACGACGTGCGCGCCACGCTGAACGCCGGCTTCTCGCAGCACCTCCTCTTCGGCGTGACGGGCGCGGGCAAGACCGAGGTCTACATGCGGCTCATCGCGGAGACGCTTGCTGCCGGGCGCACCGCGCTCGTGCTGGTGCCCGAGATCGCGCTCACGCCGCAGACGGGTGGACGACTCCTCGCGCGTTTCCCGCACGAGCGCGTCGCCATCCTCCACAGCGGGCTCACCGCCGCACAGCGCAACCAGCAGTGGAACATGGTTTCAAGCGGGCAGGTGCGCCTGGTGATGGGCGCGCGGAGCGCGGTGTTCGCGCCGATCCCCGACGGGCAGCTCGGCCTGGTGGTGGTGGACGAGGAACACGACGGCAGCTACAAGCAGGACCAGATGCCGCGCTACCACGGCCGCGACGTGGCGATCCGGCGCGCGCAGCTCGCCCAGTGCCCGATCGTGATGGGGAGCGCCACGCCGAGCCTCGAGAGCTGGTTCAACGCGACCGAACGCAGGACGAGCGCGCTCCACGTGCTGCGCGAGCGCGCGCCGGGGCTTCGCCTTCCCCACGTGGAAGTGGTGGATTTTGCCGAGGAACGCAAGCGTTTTCCCGACAACCGCGTGCATCTCCTCGGGCCACGCCTGGCCGGCGCCATCCAGGAGACGCTCGATGCGGGAGCACAGGTGCTCGTGCTCCTCAACCGCCGCGGCTACGCCAACTGGATCGCGTGCGCGGACCATCGCTGCGGCTGGATGATGCGCTGCGATCGATGCGACGCCGGGATGATCTGCCACAAGCTGCCGTCCTCGAACGGAGGTGCGGCCACGCAGTACGTGCGCTGCCACCACTGCCAGGGCGAGCAGCGCCTGCCGCGCCACTGCCCCAGCTGCGGCAAGCAGGTCTCGGTGTTCGGGCTGGGAGTGCAGCGCGTGGAGGAAGAGCTCTCGCGGCTCCATCCATCGCTCGTGGCCGGGCAGACCATGCTCCGCATCGATGCAGACAGCATGCACGATGCCGCCGACTTCCACGATGCGCTCGGCCGCTTCGGGCGCGGCGAGGTCAAGCTCCTGGTGGGCACGCAGATGATCGCGAAAGGCCTTGATTTCCCGGGCGTTCGGTTGGTGGGCGTGGTCAACGCGGATACCGCGCTCAACCTCCCGGACTTCCGCGCGGCGGAGCGCACCTTCCAGCTGGTGAGCCAGGTGAGCGGCCGGTGCGGACGCGGTGCCGATGCCGGCCGCGCCATCGTGCAGACCTTCCAGCCCGAGGCCCCCGCCATCAGGCTGGCCGCGGCCCACGACTTCGAGGCGTTCGCCGCGGAGGAGCTGGCGCTGCGCGGGAAGTTCGGACTGCCGCCCTGGCGCCGGATGGCGCGCGTGGTGGTGCGCGACGCGGACGAGGAGAAGGCGCGCGAACTGGCCGAGGCGCTCGCGCGCGAACTCTCGGCGACGGTGGGCGACACGGGAATTGTCGTGGCGGGCCCCATGCCCTGCCCCATCGCGCGAATCGCCGACCGATGGCGCATGCAGGTGGAGATCAGCGCCCCGAACGCCGCCGTCCTGGGCAAGTACCTGACCGCGGCGCGCAACGCCGGCGTCCTGCGACCAGGCGAGACCTACGCCGTGGACGTGGACCCCGTGGCCCTCATGTGACACCCACCGCGCCGCGGCGCAATGGGAAAGCGGAATATCGGCATGGTTTCGCGGGGACTTCCGAAGCACGCGGGAATCGCGGTGCTTCCGAGCATCACGGAAACCGCGGTTTCCCCTACAATCCACCGCCTTTCGGCTTTGTCAGGAGCAATCGCCACCATGTCCGACACCTCGGGCCACGAATCCAACAAGAACGCCTCGCTCGCCTCCACCGGGCGGGCCGTCAACGCGTGGAGCCCGGAGTACATCGAACAGATGCACGCCGCGTGGCAGCGCGACCCGGCAGGCGTCGGTGATTCGTGGAACCAGTTCTTCCTCGGCTTCGAGCTCGGCCTTGATCGGCCGGCCACCGCCGAAGGCACCACCGCCTCGGCGGGTGGCGCGGACCCCGCGCAGTCGAAGGTGGACGCACTGATCGAGGCGTACCGCCGGCTCGGCCACCTCGGTGCCACGCTCGACCCGCTGGGCACCGTGCGCCCGATGCCGCAGGAGCTCGCGCTCTCGGAATTCGGCCTGACGGGGAGCGACCTTCCCAAGACCTTCAGCACCGGCTCGCTGCCCATCGGCGCGCGCGCCACGCTCGCCGACATCGTGGCCTTCCTGCAGAAGGCGTACTGCGGCTCGATCGGCGCGGAGTTCGGATACATCTCGTGCCCGCGCCGCCGTGCGTGGATCGCGGCGCGCGTGGAGGCTGCGGCGCTCGCTGCCGGCCCGGATGCGGCCACCAAGGATCGCATGCTCGAGAAGCTGGTCGCCGCCGACGGCTTCGAGAACTTCCTGGCGACCCGGTTCATCGGCAAGAAGCGCTTCGGCCTCGAAGGAGGCGAATCGCTGCTGGTGGTGCTCGACGAGGTGCTCGGCAACGCCGCGCGCCACGGCGCCGAGGAATGCGTGCTGGGCATGGCCCACCGCGGCCGCCTGAACGTGCTGCACAACGTGGCCGGCAAGCCGGCGGAGATGATCTTCACCGAGTTCGAGGAGGCGTGGACCGCGCACTTCGAGCACGGCGGCGGCGACGTCAAGTACCACCAGGGCTTCACCGGCCCGTACCAGACCGCCGAGGGCGGCTCCGTGCGCGTCTCGCTGTGCGCGAACCCCAGCCACCTGGAATTCGTTGCGGCAGTGGCCACCGGCCGCGCCCGCGCGCGCCAGGAGCGCGTCGCGCGCACGCTCCTCGAGGGCCGCGCCAAGGTGCTGCCGCTCCTCATCCACGGCGACGCCGCACTGCCCGGCCAGGGCGTGGTGGCCGAGACACTCAACATGGTGGGCCTCGACGGCTACGACGTCGGCGGCACCGTGCACGTGGTCATCAACAACCAGGTGGGCTTCACCACCGACAGCCGCGATTCCTACTGCGGCAACTACTGCACCAACGTCGCGCGCGTGGTGGAAGCACCCGTCTTTCACGTGAACGGCGGCGAGCCCGAGGCATGCCTCGTGGCCGCGCGCCTGGCCGCCGAGTGGCGCAGCGAGTTCGGCGAGGACGCCTTCGTCGACATGTGGTGCTGGCGCAAGAACGGCCACAACGAGACCGACGAGCCCAACTTCACGCAGCCGCTCCTCTACAAGCGCGTCCGCGCCGCGAAGCCCGTGGCGGCGCGCTACGCCGAGAAGCTGGCGGCCGAGGGCACCGTCCCCGCCGATGCGCTCGACACCCGCACCAAGGCGCTGTTCGCGTCGCTCGATGCCGCGCAGCAGCGCGCGAAGGCGAAGCCCGTGGAGCCCGGCCACCATGCGTTCAACGGCGCATGGAAGGGCATGACGGGCACGTGGAACGATGACCCGGTGGAGACCGGCGTCGCCGCGCGCACGCTCAAGTCGCTGGCTTCCCAGCTTGCGTCCATCCCGGACGGATTCGCGGCGCACAAGACGGCGGCCAAGCTCGCGCAGTCGCGTTCGCTCGAGGCGGACGGCCCGGTGGAATGGGCGCTCGCCGAGCTCCTTGCCTACGCCTCGCTGGTGGAGGAAGGCGACATGGTGCGCATCACGGGCCAGGACGTGAAGCGCGGCACCTTCAGCCATCGCCACGCGACGCTCTTCAACCAGGAGACCGGCGAGGAATGGTGCGCCATGAAGCACCTCAAGGGCGCCAAGGGCCGCTTCGAGATCTTCAACTCGCCGCTCACCGAGTGCGCGTGCGTCGGCTTCGAATACGGCTACTCGCTCGTGGATCCCAAGGCGCTCGTCATCTGGGAGGCGCAGTTCGGCGACTTCGCCAACGGCGCGCAGGTGATCTTCGACCAGTTCATGGCAGCGGCCGAGGCGAAGTGGTTCCGCTCCTCGGGCCTGACGCTCCTCCTGCCGCACGGCTACGAGGGCCAGGGCCCCGAGCACTCGAGCGCGCGCATGGAGCGATTCCTGCAGCTGGCCGCCGAGGACAACATCCAGGTGGTCTACCCGTCCACCACGGCGCAGGTCTTCCACGTGCTGCGCCGGCAGATGAAGCGCAGCTTCCGCAAGCCCCTCGTGGTGATGACGCCCAAGAGCATGCTCCGCCTCCCGGCGGCGCAGAGCCCCGCGGCGGAACTTGCCCACGGCCAGTTCCAGACCGTGATCGGCGATCCAGCCAAGCCGGATCCGTCCAAGGTGAAGCGCGTGGTGTTCTGCACCGGCAAGCTCTTCCACGAGCTCGACGCGCAGCGCAAGGAGGACGGCAACGCCTCCGTGGCGATCGTGCGCATCGAGCAGCTGACGCCCTTCCCGGCCGACGAGGTCAAGGCGCAGATCGCCAAGTACCGCGGCGCCGAGGTGACGTGGGCGCAGGAAGAGCCGGAGAACATGGGCGCGTGGGGCTCGATGCTCCAGCAGTTCATGAAGGCCCTCGGCACGGCGCCGACGTACGCCGGACGGCCCGAGCAGGCCAGCCCGGCAGTCGGCAGCCTCAAGCGCCACGGCAAGGAACAGGCGAAGGTGATCGCGTCGGCGCTCGACGCGGGAGCCACGAAGAAGACCTCGAACGGACAGCCCCAGCGCAACGCGCACGGAGAATGACATGGTGGACATCGTGGTGCCGAGCCCAGGCGAGTCGATCACGGAAGTGACCCTCGGACAGTGGCACAAGAAGGATGGCGACTGGGTGGAGACCGACGAGGTGTTGGTCGACATCGAGAGCGACAAGGCGACCCTCGAGGTGCGCGCCCCGGCAGCGGGCGTGCTGCGCGTCAAGGTGAAGTCCGGCGCCGAGCAGAAGGTGGGCGCGCAGATCGCGGCCATCGATACGGCGGCGGCGAAGCCGGCGAGCGGCGAGGTGGTGGCGGCGGCGCCGGCGAAAGTGGCGGCTTCCGCTGCTCCCGCGGCGGCCCCGGCTGCGGCGGCGGCCCCGGCGGACGGCAAGAAGGCCTCGTCCTTGGCCAAGAAGGTGGCGGCCGACAAGGGCGTCGACCTCGCCAAGGTGGCCGGCAGCGGCACCTCCGGACGCATCGTGATGGCAGACGTCGAGCGCGCCGCCACGGCGGTGCAGTCGATCGCCAACCCGGTGAAGCCCGTGGCGCCCGCGCCGCAGGTTCCCGTGGTGGTGGGCGGCACGCGCGGCGTGCGCCGCGAGAAGATGCCGAAGATCCGGCAGCGCATCGCCGAGCGCCTGGTGGACGCGCAGCACACGGCCGCGATGCTCACCACGTTCAACGAGTGCGACATGACCGAGGTCATGCGCCTCCGCGCCGAGCACAAGGAGAGCTTCGAGAAGCACCACGGCGTGGGCCTGGGCTTCATGAGCTTCTTCGTGAAGGCCGCGTGCAGCGCGCTGAAGCGCTTCCCGAAGGTGAACGCGTACATCGCCGGCGACGAGGTCGAGTACCACGACTACGCCGACGTCTCCATCGCCGTCGGCACCGACCGCGGCCTGGTGGTGCCCGTGCTCCGCAACGCCGAAGGCATGACCTTCGCGCAGATCGAGCTGGCCATCCGTGCGTTCGCCGCAAAGGCGCGCGACGGGAAGCTCTCGGTCGACGAGATGACCGGCGGGACGTTCACGATCACCAACGGCGGCATCTACGGCAGCCTGATGTCCACGCCCATCCTGAACGCGCCGCAGAGCGCGATCCTGGGCATGCACTCCATCAAGAAGCGTCCCATCGAGGATCCCCGCAACCCGGGCCAGATCGCGCTGCGGCCGATGATGTACCTGGCGCTCAGCTACGACCACCGCATCATCGATGGCGCCGAGGCGGTGAGCTTCCTGGTGCACATCAAGGACTGCATCGAGAAGCCCGAGCGGCTGCTGCTGGACTAAATAGGTACCCGGTTACATATGCACCAATTTCCACGTCCTGACCGCGAGCAACGCGGACGGGCCAGGAAATTGGTGCATATGTAACCGGGTACCTATTTACTCACTCACAGCCGCTTCAGCAGGTCCGCCACCGCGATCTCGAGCTGCGTGTCCTTCATCGCGGTCTCGTCCTCGGGGGTCTGCGGGACCACGATGTCCGGCATGGCGCCGTGCAGCTCCATGTCGGTGCCGTCCGGCAGGTACCAGCCGCGGAACGGCGTGCGCACCGTGGTGCCGTCGATCAGCGAGTCGCTGCCGGTGGAGATGACGCCGCCGTAGGTCTGCGTGCCCACCAGCGTGCCGCGCTTCAGCGTCTTGAACGCATGCGCGGTGATCTCCGCGTTGGAGAAGCTCTTCTCGTTGCACAGCATGTCGATGGGCAGCGAGTAGCGCTGGATGAAGAGGCGATCCACCGGGTAATGGCCCTTGCGCGCCGGATCAGCACCGCGCGGCACCGTGTACGCGTGCGGCGTCACCATGATGGAGCTGAGCAACCGGTCCGCCGTCGATCCGCCGCCGTTGTTGCGCACGTCGATGATCAGGCCATCCTTGCCGTCGGCCTGCGCGTACAGGTCGCGCTCGTAGCTGTCGAGCGATGCCTGGTCCATGGCCGCGATGTGGATGTAGCCGATGCGACCCTTCGACAGGCGATCGACCGTCTCGCGCGCCCGGCGCAGCGTGTCCTGGTAGGTGAGCTCACGGATCTCGCCGCCCGAACCGGGCACGATGATCGCGTCGAGCTCCATGCGCGGCTCGCCGGGGGCGGGCGAGCGCATCACGCGCACCACCGTCTCCTTGCCAGCCGTGCCGTGGAACAGGTCCTCGATGGCCGATTCCGCCTTCACGGGCTCGCCGTTCACCGCCACGATCACGTCGCCCACCGCGAGCGGCGTCTGGCCCTTGGTGGCCGGGCCGTCGCGGAGGATCTCCTCGATGCGGAACCCGCCGTCGGCGAAGACGGTGCGGGCGCCGATGCGGCCTGCCGGCAAGCGCATCGCGCCGTCGCCGCCCGGGCTGCGGACGCCGAGGTGGCTGGCGTTGAGCTCGCCGAGGAAGCGGTTCGCCACGTAGTCGAACTCCTCGTCGGTCCGCGCGTTGTCGGCGAGCTTCACCCACTTGTCGGTCAGCTTCGGCCAGTCGCAGCCGTTCATCGTGGGGCTGTAGAAGATGCCGCCCATGATGCGGGCCATCTCCAGGAACTTCTGGTGGCTCTGGGCCGCCAGGTCGAGCTCCACCGTGTCGCTCAGGTCGACCGGCTTGGCATCGCCCGCCGGCAGGTTCACGACCGTTGCGCCGCCCTTGCCCACCACCACGAGCTTGTCGCCGGCCAGGTTCATGTGCTGGATGCTGCCCGAGGCGCCGATCTTCTTCGCCTCGCCGCCGGACCAGGCCACGCTGTTGAGGCCCGCGGCCTCGCCGACGCCGCCCATGAAGTAGATGCGATCGCCTGCGGGGGAGATCTCCAGGTCGAACTCGTTGCCGGGCATCGTGGTCAGGCGACGCAGGCGCATGTAGGCATCGTCGAGTTCGAGGGGCTTCGGCGGCTCCTTCTTCGACTCATCCTTCTTGGCGTCCTTCGGTTCGTCCTTCTTCGCTTCGTCCTTCTGGGCGTCATCCTTCTTGGAATCGTCCTTCTTGTCGTCCTTCTTGCCGTCGCCCTTCTTCGGCGCGCGGTCGGCGGCCTTCTTCTTCGCGGCCTCGCCGGCGTCCTTGAAGTACTGGTCGAGCTCGAAGCGCTGCATGCCCTCGAGCTCCTTGTCGAGGAACACCATGTAGATGTCTGCGTCGTTGTCCACGCGCGCGGACGAGAAGGCGAGCACCTTGCCGTCGGAGCTCCAGCGCGGATTGGCGTCCGGATCCGGATGGCGCGAGATGTTCACCGGGGCAGCGCTGCCGTCGGCCGGCACGATCCAGATGTCGCTGTTGAAGTTGTCGTCGTCCTGGCGGAACGCGATGTGCCGGCCGTCCGGGCTCCAGCGTGCATCGATCGAGAGGTCGAAGCCGCCCCGCAGGTCCTTCTCCTCGCCGGTGGCAACGTCACGCACCACCAGCGTGCGGAGGTCGCGGCGATAGATGATCTTCTTGCCGTCCGGCGAAGGATTCGGCGAGCGTTCGCTCACGTTCGGCAGCGCGATGAACGGCTTGACCTCCACCTTGACCGCGTCGGCCCAGCGGGCGCCTTCGTCCTTCTTGTCTTCCTTCTTCTCGCCCTTCTTCGGTTCGTCCTTCTTGGACTCATCCTTCTTGGCGTCGTCGGCAGGCTTCTTCTCCTCCGCCTTCGGGGCATCGGGCGCGGGAGCGGCCGCCGGCGCAGGGGCGGCGGCCGGATCCGCAGCAGGAGCGGGCGCCGGCTCGGCAGCCTTTGGCTCCGTTGCCTTGGGCTCCTCGGGCTTCGCTTCGTCCTTCTTCTCCTCTGCCTTCGGCTCTTCCTTCTTCGGATTCATCTTCTCCTTGAAGGTGCTGCGGATCTCGCCGCGCGTCTGCGTCACCGTGGCTTCGTAGATGGAATCGTTGCCATCCATGTCGCTCGAGAAGAGGAGCTTGGCGCCGTCCGGCATCCAGACCACGTCGCGCTCGCGCGAGGGGGAGCGGGTGACGCGCACGAAGGGCGAGCGCTCGTCGACACCCTTCACGTAGACGTCGCCGTAGGCGATGATGGCCATGGTCTTGCCGTCGGGCGAGAGCTGCGCCTCGGTCACGTCGCGGCCCACGGCGCGCGGGCGCATGCGGTCGGCCTCGTCCTCGGTGCCCTGCACCATCACCTTCACCGGCTGCGCGCCGGGAGTGGCCAGGTCGAGGCGCCAGAGCGAATCCCACACGCAGAACAGCGCGGTCTTGCCGTCCACGGAGACCGCCAGGTCGCGGATGTCGTCGTCGAACGAGGTGAGCTGCGTGCCACCCTCGGATGGCGCCGCCGAGAACGGCTTGCGCCACAGGTTGACGCTCTTGCCGTTGCCGCGGTCGGTCAGGTAGACGATGTCGCTTCCGGCGGGGAACGCCCAGCCGTCATTGCCCTTCCAGTCGGTGTGCTGCGTGAAGCGACCGCTGCTGCGGTCGAGGCTGTAGATGTCGCGCTGGTCCGGGCCCTGGTAGCCGCGGCGCATCCACGCGCTGGTGCCGCGCTCCATGATCACCGACTTGCCGTCGCGCGAGGCCAGCGGATGCGAGGCGAACGCATCGCACACGCGCTCCACGGAGCCGCCGGCGAGCGGCACCATGTACGGGCGCGGCGCGCGGAACAGGTCGTTCTCGCGCGAGGACTCGAAGTAGGCCACCGGGCGACCGGCGCCGTCGATGCCCGTGCCCGAGAGGAGCGCCACCGAATCGCCGAAGGTGAGCTGGCGCACGCCGCTGCCGTCGCTCTTCATCACGTAGAGGTTGCGGCCGCCGTCGCGGTCGCTGTCGAAGACGATCGACGCGCCGTCGGCGCTGAACGCCGCGCGGCCCTCGTTCGACGGATTCGCCGTCAGGCGGATCGCGCCGCCGCCGGTGACCGGGCACTTCCAGACATCGCCGCGCCAGCTGAAGACGGCCACCGTGCCATCGGGGCTCAGCGCCGGGTACCGGGGAAGGTCCACCGTGCCGGCGAGGGCAGTCAGGGCGGGAACGGCCAGCGCAAGGCTGGAAACGATGGCGGCGGGGGTCTTCACGGGCGTCTCCTGGGGCTTCCCGGGGCTTCCGGCAGCGGGAAAGGCGTAGTTCACGGGCAGCGGACGAATTGCGCAAGTTGCCCCCTTGCACGGATTTGGCGGTTCACGCCGAAATTCTGCGCCCGGGAACTTGCATCAGCCTTTCCGGAATTCGAGATTCAGGGTGTCGGACGTTGATGCCCCTTGCGGGGCTGGACTTTCGGGTGCCGTTGTGTGCGCCCAGTCAACGACCGTGCCGCCTGTGGCGGTGAACCTGTGGGCCCCCGCGCGCGTAGGACGTGCATGTGGACCCAGAGAGGGACAGCATGACCATGAGTGACTCGCTCCCCAAGCCCCTGCCTTCGATCAACGCACTGCGGGCCCACCTCAAGCTCCTCGAGCGCGGCGTGAACGACGCGCGGGACAAGCGTGTCGGGCCCCGGCCGCTGACGCCCAACACCAGCCAACGAGCCCCAGCTCCGGTGGCGCGACCGCAAGCCAGCGCCTCCGGCAGTTACCAGATGCCCGTGGCGCGGTCCACGGAAGGCAGCAACGGCAAGCCGAAGGCCAAGCCGAAGACGGGCGCCGACTTCAGCGCATTCTTCAGCGAGTCCGAGGCCAAGCGCGCAGCCAGTTGAGCGCGGCCCGATGACCGGACAACCAACGTGAGTCTCCTCGCATCGGCGGGACGGTACGTGCGCGTACCATCCCGCCGATGCGCATTGAATCACTCCAGTTTCTCCGCAAGCTCCTCGACACCCCCAGCCCGTCCGGGTACGAACGCGATGGCCAGCGCGTGTGGCTCGAGTACGTCCGGGCCAATGGCGCCACGCGGACCTGGAACGACGCCTACGGCAACTGCTTCGCCGAGCTCGCGCCCACCGTTGCCCCCGCCGGCGGCGCCAAGCCGTTCACGGTGGCGGTCTGCGGACATGCCGACGAAATCGGCCTGATGGTCAACCACATCGATTCCAACGGCTTCGTGTACTGCCGGTCGATCGGCGGCATCGACGCCGGCTCCATCGTGGGCAAGCGGCTGCAGTTCCGCTCGAGCGTCCCCGGCGTGGACGCGCCGGTGCTGGGCCTGATCGGCGCCACCGCCATCCACCTGCAGGACCGCAGCGGGGATCCCAAGGTGCGCAAGCTGCACGAGCTGTTCATCGACATCGGCGCCAAGGACGAGGCTTCCGCGCGCGCCAAGCTCAACATCGGCGATCCGGGCACGTTCCTCGAGAGCAGCATGATGCTCTCGGACGAGCTGATCGTGGCGCGCGCGCTCGACAACCGCATCGGCACCTGGGTGGCGGCGGAGACGCTGCGACTGTGCGCCGAGCGGAAGGAGCGCAAGGTGCGCGTGGTGGCGGTCAGCACCGTGCAGGAGGAAGTGGGCCTCCACGGCGCGCAGATGATCGCGACGAGCCTGCACCCGGACGTGGCGCTGGTGACCGACGTGGGTCATGCGACCGACAGCCCGGGCATCACGCATGCGCAGCACGGGCACTTCAAGATGGGTGCTGGACCCAAGGTCGCCGTGGGCGGCGCGATGCAGCCGGAGGTGGTGGCGCGGCTCATAGCCACGGCGGAACGGCTGTCCATCCCGATGCAGCGCGGCGCCACCCCGGGTTCGAGCGGCACCGATACCGACTCGATCTTCCTGGCCGGCGGCGGCATCCCGTCCGGGCTGGTGAGCTTCCCGATCCGGTACATGCACACCACGGTCGAGATGGGACACCTGCGCGACCTGGAGCAGATTCCGCAGGTGTTCGCCGGTTTCTGCGAAGGCCTGACGGGTGCCGAGAAATTCGCCCCCACGCTGTGATCTGGGGCTGTGACCGGGCTCCTGGAGGCAGACTGGCCCAGGACCTCGGCGTTGCGCGGAAACGCAGCGGATCCCTGATATCCTGCATCTTTCACGCATGATCCAGTTCCTCTCCATCGCCTTCCGCAACATGAAGACCGTGGGGACGATCTGCCCCAGCTCTCCCATGCTGTCGCGGGAGCTGGCGGAATCGGCCATCACGGCTACCTCGCCGAAGCGCGTGCTGGAGGTGGGCCCGGGCACGGGTCCGGTGACGAAGGAGATCCTCAAGTCGCTCCGCGACGGGGACGTCCTGGACATCGTCGAGCTCAGCACCGAGTTCTGCACCGACCTCGAGGCCAAGGTGATCGGCCCCTGGAAGACGAAGGGCCGACCGGGACAGGTGACGCTGCACAACGCCGCCATCCAGGACGTGCCGCTCGAGGCCGGCTCCTACGACTGCGTGGTCTGCGGACTGCCGTTCAACAACTTCGAGCATGAGCTGGTGGAGACCATCATGCTCCGCCTCCTGGACCTTCTGCGTCCGGGCGGCGAACTCTCGTACTTCTGCTACTTCGGCGCCAAGACAGTGAAGAGCACCGTCCTCGACGGAGCCGGCCGCGACAACCTGCGCGCCATCGCCCGTCTCGAGGACGAGCTGCACCTGGCGCACTCGGGCACCCGCCGCGTGGTCCTCGCCAACTTCCCTCCGGCCGAGGTGCGCCGTCTGAGGAAGCCGTGAGCGCAGCGCATTGAAGGAAGTCCAGGACCATTTCTTCAAGCTGGCCAAGGAAGAGGGCTATCGCGCACGCAGTGCGTACAAGCTCACCGAGATCGACGAGCGGTTCCACATCCTGCGACCGGGCACGCGCGTCCTTGACCTGGGCGCCTGCCCCGGAAGCTGGACGCAGGTTGCCTCGCGCCGCGTGGGCGACCACGGGCTGGTGGTGGGCATCGACCTGAAGCCCATCGAGAAGCGCGGCCTGGCCGGGAACGTGGTCGTCCTCCGTGGCGACATCAACGAACTGACGCGCGAGACGCTGCCGCCGAAGATGGATGGCAAGCTCTTCGACACCGTGATCAGCGACATGGGCCCCGACACGAGCGGCGTGCCGATGTCCGACAGCGCGCGCAGCGTGCAGCTCTGCCATGCGATGCTCGATCGACTGCCGTTCCTCCTGCGCACCGGCGGGCATGCCACGATGAAGGTCTACGAGGGCGCGGACTACCCCGCCCTGCTCCAGCGCGCCGCGGGCATGTTCGACGAGGCGCGCGGGTTCAAGCCGAAGGCGAGCCGCGCGGAGAGCGTGGAGATGTTCATCGTGTGCCGCGGGTACCGCGGCCCGCGCGAGGCGGCGGCCCAGCCGCGCGATCCTTCGCTGCCGCAGCGGGCGCCGAGCTCAGGCTGGAAGAAGTAGACGCGCTCGCAGTCGGGGCGGTCGTACTGGCGCCCTCCGCCTGCAGAGGCACTCGCAGTCGCTCAGACAGGTTTTTGCTGCGCAAAAACAACTCGCTTGGTGCGAGTGCCTCTTTCGGCTGCGGGGGCCAGGGGCGCTTTGGGCCAGTGGCTTCGGCGTAATGTGCTCAGGCCGGAACTGCTGACAGGGTGGACAGTCGCTTGCCTGCTTCGATGACGTTGGCGCGGGAGTTGAAGGCGCTGATGCGGAAGAAGCCTTCGCCGTGGCGGCCGAAGCCGGCGCCGGGGGTGACCACCAGCTGTGCGCGGGTGAGGAGCGCGTCGAAGGTTTCCCAGCTGCCGAGGCCTTCCGGGCAGGCCACCCACACGTAGGGCGCGTGCTCGCCGCCCCAGACGCGGAGGCCCTGCGCGGCACATGCCGTGCGGAGGATGGCGGCGTTCTCCATGTAGAAATCGACCAGTTCGCCCATCTGCGCGCGGCCTTCCGGCGAGTGGAGCGCGGCCACCGCGCGCTGCACGGGCCAGCTGACGCCGTTGGAGCACGTGGCCCAGCGGCGCATCCAGAGGCGGTGCAGCGGGACGCGCTCGCCGGAGCGGGTGCGGCCTTCCACGGCCTTGGGAACCACGGTGTAGCCGGCGCGGACGCCGGTGAAGCCGCCGTTCTTCGAGAAGCTGCGGAACTCCACGGCGCAACGGTCGGCGCCCGGGATCTCGTAGATGGACCGCGGCAGCGAAGGATCGCGCACGTAGGCCTCGTATGCGGCGTCGAAGCAGATGAGCGCGTCGTTGGCGAGCGCCCATTCCACCCAGCGCGTGAGCTGCGCGCGCGTGATCACCGCGCCGGTGGGGTTGTTCGGGTAGCAGAGGTAGGCAACGTCCACGGGCTGCGCCGGCGGCTCCGGCACGAAGCCGTTCTCCGGCGTGCCGGGGAGGTAGACGAGCCCTTCGTATCCGCCGCCCGCGAGTGCGGCGCCGGTGTTGCCGGCCATCACGTTGTTGTCGACGTAGACCGGATAGACGGGGTCGCACACCGCGATGCGGTTGCCGCCCTCGGTGGGCGAGCCCGCGGCGAGGATCTCGATGAATGCGCTGGCGTCCGGCTTGCTGCCGTCGGAGAGGAAGATCTCGTCGGCTTCGATGGCGATGCCGCGCTCGCGGAAGTCGCCCTGGACGATGGCCTCGCGCACGAAGTCGTAGCCGGTGGCCGGCCCGTAGCCGCGGAAGGTCTCGCGCGCGGCGAGTTCCTCGACGCCTGCGTGCATGGCGGCGATGGCGGCCGGTGGGAGCGGCTCGGTCACGTCGCCGATGCCGCAGCGGATGATGCGTCCCTTGAGCGACGGATTCGCGTCGGCGAAGGCGGTGACGCGACGGGCGATCTCGGGGAACAGGTAGCCGGCGGCCAGCTTCAGGTAGTGGTCGTTGATGAATGCCATGGGTGGTTCGTTGTGCAGGGAGCGACGCGCCGTGGAAGCGGAGCGTCAGGGCGAGCTGAAGATCGACCCATACTCCATCGGGTCCTTCACGATGCTGATCACCACGGGAGCGTCCACGTTGCGCATCATGATGCGGTTGGAGCAGGTGCCGAGGCGGGCATGCAGCGTGTCCTGGTCGTTGCGGCGATCGATGACGCGCCAGTCGCCGGCCTCGATGCGCGTGAGCACGCGGCCGTTCACGCAGTCCACGTCGAAGGTGCCGCAGGTGCCGTTGAAGGCGCGGAAGACGATCTCCGCGCCGCGGTTCACGAGCGTGATGTCCTCGCTGATGGCCCAGGGCGTGAACACGTGGATCTCGCCGTCGGTGGTCTCCACCGAGCAGGCGCCGCGGTTCTCGAAGACGTGCACCTTGCCGGAACGCGTCCGCACCTTGACGCGGCGCAGTTCGGGGACCTCGATGTCGATGTCGGTGCGGTGCAGCCACGCCTCGTCGTGCGAGGTCTCGCAGCGCATGACGAGCGTGGGGACGTCGCCGCCGCGGCGGATCTCGGCCTTGACGGAGATGTCCTTGAGCGACGCCGCCGCCTCTTCCTTGCGGTCGCTGCCGTGGCGGGCCACGACGGTGACCATCATGCGCGCCTCGCCCTTGGTGTCCTGGCCGGAGCGAATCACCACGTCGCCGCCGAAGGTCTGCAGGTCGAGGTCGACGATGCCGTCCACCGGGAGGACGTAGTTGCGCTCCTCGGTGACGGCGCCGTCGAAGCTGGCGGAGATGCTGGAGTGCGTCCGGTCGAGGCTGCGTTCCACGGAACTGTTCCCGGAGCAGCCGGCGCCCCACGCGGCAAGCGCCGCCAGGGTCACGGCTGGCCAGGAACGGAGAGCGGTGCGGGGGCCGGGCATCCGCGGGATTCTACGATGCCACCATGCACCTGCCCGGCACCTTGCGGATCGTGGCCACCGTGGCGTTCGCGCTGATGGGAGTGGCGCCGGCATCCGCCCAGCAGCCGACGCGTCCGGCCACCGCCCCGGCGGCGGGCTCTCCGCCACCGACAACCGCCGCCATTACACCGCCGCTCCAGGACACCGTTCGCATCACGCTGCCGGAGGCGTCCGCGGGCCTCCTGGGCGACGATCCTCGGTCGGGGCGAATGCTGCTCCTCCTGCTTGCGGAGAATTCGCCCGCGGCAGACGCGCTGCCCATGGATGCGCCGTTCTTCGACGACCCGCAGCCCATGTACTCGGTGCCGGTGCAGGAGCTGAAGCCGGGGGTTGCGGTGACGATCGGAGCGGACGCCATCGGATACCCGGGGCCGATCGCCTCGCTCGACGGCACATTCCGCGCGCAGGCGGTGTTCGTGCGCAACCACTCGGAGCGCGGGCACGCGTCGCCCGGCAACCTGGCCAGCGAGCTGATGGTGCTGACGTTCGTGCGCGGGAAGGTGGACCGCGTGGAGATTCCGCTGACGGTGAAGCTGCAGGCCCCGGCGCGGCCGCAGGCGCCGAACCTGCGGTGGTTCGAGATGAAGAGCGCCACGCTCAGCCGTGCGGCCGGGCGCGACGTGGTCATGCGCGCGGGCATCGCGCTCCCCGATGGGTGGGACGACCCGAACTTCCGACGACGCATGTTCCCCGCCATCTACTTGGTGCCGGGGTTTGGCGGTCGATACACGGACGCCGAGGGCATCGCGCGGCGGCTGGCCACGCCCGGCAGCAACGCGATCCTGCCGCAGGCGGTGTGGATCGTCCTGGATCCGGAAACGCCGCTTGGGCACCACGGATTCGTGGACAGCGCGGCGAACGGGCCGTGGGGCACGGCGCTGGTGGAGGAGTTCATCCCGGCGCTCGAGCGGCAGTTCCGGCTGATCCCGCGCGCCGAGGCGCGGATCGTGACCGGCCACTCGAGCGGCGGCTGGAGCTCGCTGTGGCTCCAGCTGGCCTACCCCGAGGTGTTCGGCGCGTGCTTCAGCAGCTCGCCGGACCCGGTCGACTTCAGCCGTTTCCAGGCGGGCGACCTGTACGCGGATGCGAGCGTCTTCTGCGATGCAGAGGGCAAGGAGCGGCCGTCCTACCGCGTGCCGCTGGTGAAGCATTTCGACAAGGTGCGCATGACGGTGCGCGACGAGGCCGCCATGGAGCGCGTCCTCGGACCGGCGCGCGACAGCGGCGAGCAGTGGGACGCGTGGAGCGCCATGTGGAGCGCGGTGGATCCGGCGACGCGCCTGCCGCGGCCGATGTTCGATTCCATCACCGGCACCATCGACAAGGGCGTGGTACGCAACGCGTGGTCGCGCTTCGACATCGCCGCCCGCGTACGCGCGGACCCGATGCGGCACGTCCCGGTCCTGCGCGAGAAGGTCCGCCTCCTCTGCGGTGCGCGCGACAGCTTCTTCCTGGACCGCGGCGTGCAGGGCCTCAAGGACGCGGTGGCCGAGGCGTCCGCCGCCATGGAGGCCAAGGGGCAGATGCTGCCGCAGGGCCCGGGGTACATCGAGCTGGTGCCGGAGGAGACGCACGACACCATGGCCGTCTCCGCGATGCTCCGCTGGAACGTGGAGATGCGGGAATACCTCAAGGCCAACAAGCTGGATTGATGGGATCATCCGCGCTCCGGAAGGACAACAATGAACACCACGAACACGATCCGCGCCATCGTTGCCGCCCTCGCCCTCTCCTGCGGATTGCTGCATTCGCCTGCGGACGCGCAGTTCGTCATCGGCGGCGGCATGAACAGCAACCCCGTGCTCTCGAGCAAGGACTTCGACGCCATCCTCGACTCCGTGGGCTTCGACGACGGGCAGCGGCAGCTTGCGGGCTCCATGTTCGACGATGCGCAGGTGCCGATGTTCGCGGCGAAGCGGCAGTTCGACGACGTGGTGGACCGCACGGGCACCGACACCGGCGACCAGAAGGTGCGCGAGGCGCAGCAGCAGGCGCGGCGCGCGCTGGCGCAGTCGATCACCGAGTCGATCGACCGGTTCTTCGAGTCATTGGCCGTGGTGGCCCGGCCGGAGCAGCTGCCGGACCTCGAACGCGAGCGCCTGGCGGCCAGGCGCCGCGCGATCCGCGCGCTCGTCGGCGAGGCGATCGGCGACGGTGCGGCGCAGTACGACCTGGAGCGTGCGGTGGACGGCGCGAAGCTTGCGCCGGCCGAGCGCGCCGCCGCGCTCAAGGCCCTCGCGCCCTACCGTGAGCAGCTGGATGCGTTGATGCCGAAGCTGGTGGATGCAGTGCCGGCGGCACAGCAGCAGGACACGGGATTCACCATCATCCAGGACGAGGACGGCAAGTCGCGGATCGAACGTGCGGGTGGCGACCGCAACGACGTCAGTGCGCGCTCCATGCGCGAATTGCTCGCCCAGCTGAGCGGGACGCACCGCAACGCCCTGCTCCTCCTCGACCAGGTGCTTCCCGCCGACCAGGCGTGGAAGCTGCGGGTGAAGGCGTTGCAGCGGATCTGGCCCCGCAGCGGCATGGATCCGGATTCCCCGTCGCAGGTGTTCGAACAGCTGATCTCCCGCACCACCGACCCCGCCGCCCGTACCGCCATCGAGAACGCACGCGCCGCGTGGGCGCAGCGCTGGTGGAACATCTCGCTGCGCATGACCGTCCCCGAGGACGACATGCGCGGCACCATGTTCGGGTTTGCCGGCGCGGTCCAGGAAGACCCGGGCTCGAAGAAGGCCCTCGAGGAATACCGCAAGCTCGCCGCGGAACGGCGCACGATCGACCGCGATACGTGGTACGCGCTGGCCGCGCTCGACCCGGCGCACCGCGAGTTCCACGAGCAGCAGGCCAAGGACGCGGACAACAAGACGGGGAACCGATTCGCCCCCCGCCGGCTGCCCAAGGAAGGCGAGACGGCGGGCGAGGCGAACGCCGTGCAGATCGCGTCCGCCGTGCAGGGCATTTCCATCAACGCAGGCGACGGTGGAGCGCCGGATGGACCCGTCAACATCACCACCAGCGCCACGATGGTGGTGTCGGCGAACGACGTCGGCGACGGGAACGCCATGGTCTTCACCAGCAACGCGGACGAAGGCGGCAACGGCATCACCTTCGCCATGGGCGATGCGGAGCTGCCGGCGATCTTCGGCGATGCCATGGGCGACGGCATGGGCGGCGGCATCCAGTTCCAGACGGCGGACATCGGCGAGGAGACCATGTCGCTCGCAGGCCTGCGGCTGGCACGCGAGGCGAAGCCCGAGCGCATCCGCGAACTGGCCGCGACGCTCGGCGTGGCGGCGGAGAACCCGGCGCTTACGGCGCTCATCGACGACTACGAGGCCAAGGCCCGGACGAGTGCCGACGAAGCCCAGGCACGCCTGCGCGGCGCCGTCTCCGGTGCGGCCATCAGTTTCGGGCCGGATTCCGCGGAGGCACCGATCGAGCAGGTCCGTGCGGGCATCCAGATGGTGGACGAACACGCCGCGTCCCTGGCGACGCTCGATGACGCCCTTGTCGACGGCATCGCCGCGCTGGCGAGCAACGATGAGTCGCTCCGCTCCGCGGTGCGCGCCGAACGCGCCCGCGAACGCATCCGCAGCATCGGATATCCCGCCGACCCCGGATCGGAGTGGGGCAATGGTGGCACCGTCGCATCGATCGACCTGTCCGACGTGGTGCGTGACTCCGCCCTTCCCGATCCCGGACGCGCCGCCGCCATGCAGGCCTGGATCGCATGGTCACCCGCAGCGTTGACGTCCGCGGAACGTCGCCGCACGGAGGTGCGGGCGACGTGCATCGAGGAGATCGAGCTCATGCGCCGGCAGTTCGGCGGCGTCGGGCAGTCGGACGGACAAAATGCACCGGCGGTCATTTCGATGGACGGCGAGCAGGCCAAGCGGATGACCGAGCTGTTCCAGATGCGCGCTCGTCGCAGGAAAGATGCCCTCGACCAGGCGATCGCGGGGCGCGATGCCGTCGAGGCCGCGCTCTCCGACGAAGCGCGCGCGATGTTCCGGAATGCGTGGCTTCGCGCCGCATCGCCCCGCGCCTACAAGGACGGGAAGGACGCAATGCCGACGCTCGACGCGGCACTGGCGCTCGCCGACATCTCCGACGCGCAGCGCACCCAGATCGACGCGATCCGCGGTGCACATGCGGCGCGCCATCGCGAACTCTGCGATCGGCTGGCCGCGCTGAAGGTGCTCGAGGAGCAGGCCGGCGGCGCCTTCGCGGAAGGCGGGCCCCAGGCCCCGAAGAAGGAATCCGGCATGTCCGTGGAGGACACGCGCTTCGAGCGCTCCGAGCTCAACGCGCGCTCGCTGCGACGGCTGAAATCGATGCTGACTCCGGAGCAGGTGCGCGCGCTTCCGGCGCTTGCGCGCACGGCGGCGAAGGAGCCTGTGCCCATGGTGATGCCCTTCCCCGGAGGAAACGTGATGGGAGCGACCGTCAGCCCCGCGCCCACTCCGGCGGCACCTGCCCCGACGTCGCCGTGATGCGGCTGTGGATGCCGCCGCGGCCCTTCCACTCGGTGATCACCTGCATCCACTTGGGCTGCATTGCCGTGGCCAGGTCGTCGCGCATGCGGTTGGTGACGGCCTCGTAGAAGATGCCCTCGTTGCGGAAGCTCTGGTGGTAGAGCTTGAGGCTCTTCAGCTCCACGCACACCTTTGCGGGCTGGTAGCGCAGGATGATCCGGCCGAAGTCCGGGTGACCGGTCTTGGGGCACGTGGAGGTGAATTCCTCGTTCACGTGCTCGATGATGAACGGCGTGTCCGAGGGGGCGGGAAAGCACTCGAGGAGCTTCGGGTCAGGCATGGCGGAAGGGTATGCGCTCGGCGCGGTGCGCGTCAGGGCGCGTAGGTGCGGAGGAGCTTCTCGACCTGCGGCTGGGCGGATTCCACTTCCAGGCTGCGCTCGAAGGCGTGGCGGGCCTCCTCGCGCGCGGTGCCGTCGAGGCGGTCGCTCAGGAGCCAGGCGTTGAGCGCGCAGACGCCGAGGCCGTTCCACGCCTTGATGCTGCGCGGGTCCTGCTCGGTGGCGTGGCGATAGGCGACGATCGATCGGTCGTAGTCGCCGGCGCGGAAGGAAAGCCACGCGGATCGCTCGCTGGCGGCGGCCGACGGCCAGCGGCGCGCGAACTCGCCGGCGGCGCTCGCGGCCTCGGAGTAGCGGAACTCCGCGGTGTACGCGGCGATCAACCCGTCCATGGTGCCCTCGGCCACCTCGCCGAGCGCCACGGCTTCCTCGAACGCGGCGCTGGCCTCGGACGCGCGGCCGGACACCAGGTACGCGCGGCCCACGCGCGTCCACGTCTCGGAATCGGCGCCTGCATCGGCGGCCAGCCGCTCCAGGAACGGGATGGCGGCGGCCTGCTGGTTGGTGCGTTCGAGCGAATCGGCCAGGCCCTGCACGCCGCGCAGGTCGGACGGGTTCAGCACCAGCACCTTGCGGTAGCACGTGACGGCTTCGTCGTCGCGGCCGGCGGCGGCGTGCGTGCGGCCGAGGCCGAGGTACGCCTCGACGTTCTTCGGGTCCGCGGCGATGGCCGCCTCGTAGGCGCGCTGCGCGGCGCGGAGGTCGCCTTGCTGCAGGGTCATGGCGCCGGCGCCCACCTGCGCGGAGGCCAGGCGCGGGTTCTCGGCGATGAGCGCGCGGAAGTCGGCGAGCGCCTCCTGGTAGTCGCCGCGCTGCGCGACGTCCTGGGCCTTTCGCAGCCGCTCGGCCTCCTCGGGCGTCGGCGCGAGTGCACCGTGGCGCGCAGCCATGATCTCGGCGTCGGGCTTCGCCCACGGGCGGCAGCCGCCGAGCGCGGGGAGCAGCACGCAGGCCAGGAACACCACGGACAGTGCGCGCAGCCACGCCGCATTGGCGCGGTCGGGATCGCGGCCGCGGAGCTTCCCTTCCTTGGGAGTCTCCATGATCATCGGCACGTCCTTGAAGCCGCGCGCGTGCGCGATGGCGGCGAACGCCGCGGTGCCGCACGCGCCGGTGCCGAGGTGCTCGTGCCGGTCGAGGTGCGAGCCGAGCGCGCCCTTGGAATCGTTGACGTGGAAGACGCGGATGTGTTCCTTGCCGACCACCGACTCGAAGCGCTGCCAGAAGGCCTTGGCGGCGGTGGCGGTTGACATGTCGTGCCCGAAGGCCGTGGCGTGGCAGGTGTCGAAGCAGAACGCGACGCGCTCCGGGTCCTTCACCGAATCGCGGATGCGCGCGAGGTGCTCGAGCGGGCCGCCGAGGTTGGTGCCGCTCCCCACGGTGTTCTCGATGCACGTCACCGTGGCGTAGCCCTTGGTGGCACGATGGATGGCGTCGAGCTCGGCGGCCAGGCGCTTGATGCCGGCGGCCTCGTCCTTCGCATCGCGGGCGGTGCCGAGGTGCGCGCCGGGATGCATCACGCACGACGGTATCCCGAGGCGCTCGCAGCGCTCGGTCTCCTCGAGCTGCAGTGCCCGGCTCTTGGCGCGCGACGCCGCATCGGGCGAGGCCAGGTTCACCAGGTAGCTGTTGTGGCTCACCAGGCGGCGCTCGGGGTGGCGGTCCCAGCCAGCGGCCTTCACGGCGGCGCGGAAGGCGGCCACCTCTTCGTCGGCGAGCGGCTTCACCTTCCACTGGCGCTGGTTCTTGGTGAACACCTGCACGCAGTCGAGGCCCAGGCGCACCGCAGCCTCCACCGCCAGGTGCATCCCGCCCGCGATGCTCAGGTGGCTGCCGACGAGCATCAGCCGCGGCCTGCGGGGATTCCCGCCTCGGGGGATTGCGGAGCGCT
>Ga0209400_1000438_pt1 | contig 36211 bp, 33 predicted proteins | sample M_130807_EF_Meta_FD_187313 | JGI IMG/M metagenome (GOLD analysis project Ga0209400, IMG submission 187313) | Freshwater microbial communities from Lake Montjoie, Canada to study carbon cycling - M_130807_EF_MetaG (SPAdes) (version 2) | ecosystem: Environmental > Aquatic > Freshwater > Lake... | reverse complement strand
GCGAGTTCATGATTTGCGAGAGCGCAGCGCCAGCGCCATTGACGATCATCGTGTGCAGACCATCGGGTTGCGCGACGCTTGTTGCGTTCAAAGCTGTGATGCCACCCGCTCCCGGCTGGTTTTCGACAATGATCGTGGCGCCGAGATGTTTGCTGATATGCGGGCCAATCATGCGGGCATAGACGTCATAGCCGCCACCCGGGCCATAGCCTACGGTCATGCGCACGGTCTTGCCCTTAAAGAAAGCAGCTTCTGCTTCCGGCGTTTGCGCCTGCGCATTGGTGCCAAGAGCAACAATCAGAGCCGTTGCGCCTGCAAGACGCGCCCATGACAGCAGCATGTTAGTCCTCCCGTTATTTTTATGCCCCCACGATAGGAGCAAAGGGGTCAGGACGACAAGGCCTTGAGTGCGGAAATCAGGCCCGCCAAATCGGGCATTGGCGCAATGGTGATGTGCTTTGCGCCAGTGAGCTCGCGGGCGGCACGTGCCGATATGGCAATTTGCGCAGGATTGAGGGCTTCGCGCTCAATTCCGGCCCTTTGGGCGAGTGTCCGGTAAAGAGCGGCACTGCGGGTTGAGAAATGCAGCACGGCATCAATCCGGCCTGTGGCAAGGGCTTCTTGCGCTTGGGTCGGGAAAAGCTCAGCGCTCTTTGTCTCGTAAACAATCCACGGCGTCACGCTGTGGCCTTGTTGCGTGAGATGCGCTTCGAGCTCGGGGCGTCTTTCGCGTCCGGCGAGATAGAGAAAATGCGTCGTACCTTGGCCAATCATGCGCGCGAGATTTTCGCCATCAGCTGCAATCTGTGCGACGTGAAAGCCTTTGCGCTGTGCGGCTTCTGCTGTGCGCTCTCCCACCACATACAAAGGCAGGGATGAGAGGTTGGATGTCAGCGTATCAAAAGCATGAGCGCTGGTAGCCAATAGCGCGGTGAAATCGCCCGCAGGCTTTGCTTCACCTGTTGACGCAATTTCGAACAGAGGCGCAATAAGTGATACAAACCCCTCTGCACCAAGCGCTTGCGCGCTTTTGCGTGCATCCGCCTCGGGTCGCGTGAGGAGGATGCGCATGGCTCAGTGGGTCAGAATATCAGCCGGTGCACGCGCAAGAAGATCTTGTCCCGCTTGCACGCCCAGACGCTGCGCATCAGCAATATCGCCTTGCGTTTGCGTCTCGTAATATTCCGAACCATCAGTGCGCAGAATGAGACCGCGGAAGCTGATGTGATTGTCTTTCACACGCGCGAGACCCGCAATCGGCGTACGGCATGAGCCATCGAGCACGCGCAAGAAAGCGCGCTCCAATGTCAGCGCATAGCCGGTGTCCGGATGCAGAATGGCGCCAAGCTTCACGCGCGTTTCATGGTCATCGCTGCGCACAGTAATGCCGATCGCGCCTTGCCCGACCGCGGGCAGAAATGTTTCGTCATCGAGAATTTCAGTGACATGCTGTGTGAGGTTTAAACGTTTCAAACCTGCAAGTGCCAACAAAGTGGCATCACATTCCCCGCTCTGCAATTTGCCAAGGCGCGTTTGCACATTGCCACGCAGCAAGCCAACGCGCAGATCTGGGCGCAATTTGCGCACCAAAGCCTGGCGGCGCAGCGAGGCTGTGCCCACCAGCGCACCGGCTGGCAAATCCATCAGGCTTTTGGCGCGCAGAGAGATGAACGCATCGCGCACATCTTCGCGCGGCAGGAATCCGCCGATTTCGAGTCCGTCAGGCAGAACGGTTGGCAGGTCTTTGGACGAATGGACGGCAATATCGACCGCGCCTTCGAGCTGGGCGATATCGATCTCTTTGGTGAAGAGACCCTTGCCGCCGGCTTCCGACAGCGGGCGGTCGAGAATTTGATCGCCCGAGACCTTGATGATGACGATCTCGATCCGATCTTCGGGGATCCCATGGGCGGCGGCTAAGAGGTGGCGCGTCTCATGCGCCTGGGCCAATGCGAGCGGAGAGCCCCGCGTGCCAATCTTCATCCAGGCTTGCGCCATTTAGTATCCCCAGACAGTTGCAACTCGTTTGGCGCGGACTATAGGGTGTCGCGCGGGGCCGCGAAAGAGTGACCCCAACAGAATCAATGGGCCGATGCGCGTTCTTGGAATTGAAACCACCTGTGATGAGACCGCCGCGGCGGTCGTCAGCCTCTCGAGCAGGGGCAATGGCGATATTCTGTCCAACGAAGTGATGAGCCAGATCGCCGAACATGCGGCCTATGGCGGCGTGGTGCCCGAAATTGCCGCGCGCGCCCATGTGGATGTGCTGGACCGTCTGGTCGAGCGCGCTTTGGCTGGCGCCGGCTGCACGATGAAAGATATTGATGGTGTGGCCGCCGCGGCGGGTCCGGGCCTCATTGGCGGGGTCATTGTGGGCCTGACCTTCGGCAAGGCCTTGGCGCTGGCTGCCGACAAGCCCTTTATCGCGGTCAATCATCTGGAAGCCCATGCGCTCACCGCGCGGCTGACGGATGGAATCGAATTCCCTTATTTGCTGCTCTTGGTTTCGGGTGGGCATACGCAGCTCATCGCCGTGCGCGGTGTTGGTGATTACAAGCGACTCGGTACGACGATTGATGATGCGATTGGCGAGGCCTTCGACAAAGTAGCGAAAATGCTGGGGCTTCCATATCCCGGTGGCCCGCAGGTTGAGAAAGCCGCGATGGATGGCGATCCGCAGCGGTTTGAATTTCCCCGTCCCATGTTGCGCCGACCCGGTGCCGATTTCTCGCTCTCGGGTTTGAAGACCGCTGTGCGTCTCGAAGCCGAGCGCATTGCGCCTTTGCGTCCCAGCGATATCCCTGATCTCTGCGCGTCTTTTCAGGCGGCAGTTGTTGATGTGATCATTGATCGCATCCGCCATGCTTTGCGTGCCTTTCGTGCGGAAAATGGCGATCCATCGGCACTTGTGGTCGCGGGTGGCGTGGCGGCCAATGGCGCCATCCGCCGCGCTTTGACGCGCTTTTGTGGCGAAGGCGGCTTGCCGCTTGTTTTGCCACCACCCGCACTTTGCACCGACAATGGTGCGATGATTGCGTGGGCGGGATTGGAGCGTCTGCGTCGTGGCATGACTGATGGATTGGACTTTGCCGCGCGTCCGCGTTGGCCGCTCGATCTCGACGCAGAGCGCGTCAATAACGGCAAGGCTTGAGAGAGATGCGCGCAGAGATTAGCAAAATTGCCGTTCTGGGTGCGGGCGCTTGGGGCACGGCTTTGGCCAATGCGGCTGCACGCCCCGGACGCGAGGTGGTTTTGTGGGCGCGTGATGGCCAGCATGTGGCTGAACTGGCGCAGGCGCATGAAAACAAGCGCCGTCTGCCCGGCGTCAAATTGTCGGAAGGCGTTGCGCCGCAGTCGGAACTTTCAACCATTGCAGACGCTGACATTGTGCTCTGCGTTGTCCCCGCGCAGGCATTGCGCAGCATGGCCGAGCAATTGAAGGGCATCATCCGTGCCGATGCGCCACTCGTCATTTGCGCCAAGGGCATTGAACGCGGCACCAATCTTTTGCTCACGGATGTTGTGGAGCAAGTGCTGCCGGGCCAGCCGACAGCCATTTTGTCGGGTCCGAGTTTTGCCGATGATGTGGCGCGTGGTCTGCCCACCGCTGTGACGGTTGCCGCAAAAGATGAAGCGCTGGCGCGTGCTTTGGCATCTGCGCTCGGCACATCGACTTTGCGGCTCTATCATTCCACCGATGTGCTCGGCGTCGAGATCGGTGGCGCGACAAAGAATGTGCTCGCCATCGCTTGCGGCATTGCAGCCGGGCGGGGCCTTGGCGCGAGTGCAGGCGCTGCACTCATCGCACGCGGCTTTGCGGAATTGTCGCGCTTTGCAGGGTCCCGCGGTGCGCGACCGGAAACATTGATGGGCCTGTCGGGATTGGGCGATCTCGTGCTCACTTGTTCGTCGGCACAATCGCGCAATTTCTCTTATGGTTTCGCATTGGGTCGTGGCGACAAACTGCCAGAGAAACTGGCGGAAGGGGCCGCTACTGCGCCTGTCTTGCTCGATATGGCGATGACGTGCGGCGTGGATATGCCCATTGCCCGCGCTGTGGCAGAGATCCTGAGCGGGCATCTCACCGTAGATCAGGCGATTGGTGTTTTGCTGGCCCGTCCGCAAAAAGCGGAAGGCTGATTTTTGTACAGGGGCATATGATGGCGCATTGGCTGGTCAAGAGCGAACCGTTCAAATGGTCATGGGATGATCAGGTGAAGGCTGGCGCCAAAGGCACGCATTGGAACGGCGTGCGCAATCATCTGGCCAAGAACCATCTCATTGCGATGAAGAAAGGCGATCACGCCTTTTTCTATCATTCCAATGAAGGCAAAGAGATTGTCGGCATCGTCGAAGTGATCAAGGAGCATTATCCTGATCCCGAAGATGAAAGCGGCAAGTTTGTCATGGTGGATTTCAAAGCGGTGAAACCGTTGAAAACGCCTGTCACTCTGGCCCAAGTGAAAGCCACTTCGGCTTTGGCCAAAATGTCCTTGGTGACATCGATGCGCCTGTCCGTTCAGCCGGTGACGGATGCAGAATGGAAACTCGTCTGCAAAATGGGCGGCGTGTAACGCGTCGCCTTTCCACCGTCATTGCGAGCGAAGCGAAGCAAACCAGAAAAGCCTCACGTGTGGCCTCTGGGTTGCCGCGTCGCCTTCGGCTCCTCGCAATGACGGCGTGAGTTAGCCCACAATATCAATAAGCGCCGGAATGAGCGGCTCGTCGGCTGGCGGCATCGGGTAATTGCGCAAGTCCCGCGGGCGCACCCATTTCAGCGCCTGATTTTCGCGCGACGACATAATCCCTTCCCAGCGCCTGCAAATGTAGAGCGGCATCATCAGATGAAAATCGGGATAGGCGTAGCTCGCGAAAGTGAGCGGCGCGAGGCAGGCCTCTTTCACCACAATACCAAGCTCTTCATGCAATTCGCGGATGAGGGCCTCTTCGGGCCGCTCATGGGGGTCGATCTTGCCGCCGGGAAATTCCCACAGTCCGGCAAGCGCCTTGCCCTCGGGGCGTTGGGCAATCAGCACGCGATTGTCCGAATCAACCAGTGCGGCGGCGACGACAAGCAGCAGTTTCAACGGCAACCTCACGGCGAAAAAGGGCAGGCCGACCTCCGCTAGACTTTCGGGAAAAGTCATGCAAGCACACGATTTTGTGTGCGACGCAATAAATTGGAGTGGATCATCCTGATTTTTTGCCCATTTTAGGCAGCCAAACAAGGCTGTGGAAAGGTAATGTAGCGGCTTTCCGTCACAGTAAAATCATCTGCAAGCCTCATCATCGCGTTGCGGGATGCGGTTGCGCACCCCGTGCCCTTGTGTTACCTGACGCGCGTCTCCGGGATGTCTCAAAGCCGTCCCGTTCCCTGACAAGCTCGTTGCAAGAGGTTCCGCGGCCAAGGTCGCGACAGGATCCTTGTGGCAAGTGTGCCTGACGCCAGCTCCAGAAGGCTTTTTGCGTGGCTAAAGAGGAAACTATCGTGACTGGTATGGCGGGGCGCTATGCTTCCGCACTTTTCGCTTTGGCGCAGGAGCAAAGCGCAACCGATCAGGTTGCCGCTGAACTCACCCGTTTTTCTGGCCTCATGGCCGAAAGCGCTGACCTGACCAACCTTGTCCGCAGCCCGGTTTTTACTGCTGAAGAGCAGGTGAAAGCTTTGGGTGCTGTACTTGATAAGGCTGGTATTTCAGGCCTCACCGCCAAATTCTTGAAGCTCGTCGCCACCAAGCGTCGTCTTTTCGCTCTTCCAACGATGATTGCCGATTTCGGCAAGCTGCATGATGCCGCCCGCGGCGTCTCGCGCGCTGAAGTCACCGTTGCTGAAGCGCTCTCCCCTGCCAATCTCGACCAGCTGCGCAAAGCGCTGGCCGAAGTGGCCGGTTCATCTTCCGTCGATGTGAACCTCAAGGTCGATCCCTCGATCATTGGCGGGCTCATCGTCAAGCTCGGGTCTCGCATGGTCGATGGCTCGCTGAAGACCAAACTCAATTCGATCCGCACACGTATGAAAGAGGTCGGCTGATGGATATCCGCGCCGCTGAAATTTCCGCGATTCTCAAGAATGAAATCGCGAACTTCGGTAACGAAGCTCAAGTCACTGAAGTGGGCCAAGTGCTCTCTGTCGGCGACGGTATTGCCCGCGTCTATGGTCTGGACAATGTCCAGGCCGGCGAAATGGTCGAATTCGAGAACGGCGTGCGCGGCATGGCCCTCAATCTCGAAACCGACAATGTCGGCGTCGTCATCTTCGGTGCTGACCGTGAGCTGAAAGAAGGCCAGACGGTCAAGCGCACAGGCGCCATCGTCGACGTGCCCGTCGGCAAGGAATTGCTCGGCCGCGTGGTTGATGCGCTCGGCAATCCGATTGATGGCAAGGGCCCGATCAAAGCTGCCAAGCGTTCGCGCGTGGACGTCAAGGCGCCCGGCATTATTCCTCGCAAGTCGGTGCATGAGCCGATGGCAACCGGCCTCAAGTCGGTTGACGCGCTCATCCCCGTTGGCCGTGGCCAGCGCGAATTGATCATCGGTGACCGTCAGACTGGCAAGACCGCGATCGCGCTCGATACGATCCTCAATCAGAAGTCGGTCAATTCCGGCGATGACGAGAAGCAGAAGCTCTATTGCGTTTACGTCGCGATCGGCCAGAAGCGCTCGACTGTTGCCCAGTTCGTGAAGGTTCTCGAAGAGCGTGGCGCGATGGAATATTCCATCGTAGTTGCAGCGACCGCTTCCGATCCGGCTCCCATGCAGTTCCTCGCGCCCTTCGCTGGTTGCGCGATGGGTGAATATTTCCGCGATAACGGCATGCATGCCGTGATCATCTATGACGATCTGTCCAAGCAGGCCGTCGCTTACCGCCAGATGTCGCTGTTGCTGCGCCGTCCGCCGGGCCGCGAAGCTTATCCGGGCGACGTTTTCTATCTGCACTCTCGTTTGCTCGAGCGCGCCGCCAAGATGGGTGACGCAGCTGGCAATGGTTCGCTCACCGCTCTGCCGGTCATCGAAACGCAAGCCAACGGCGTGTCGGCTTACATTCCGACCAACGTGATTTCGATCACCGACGGTCAGATCTTCTTGGAAACGGATCTCTTCTATCAGGGCATCCGTCCGGCGGTGAACGTCGGTCTGTCCGTGTCGCGCGTCGGCTCCGCCGCGCAGACCAAGGCGACGAAGAAGGTTGCTGGTAAGATCAAGGGCGAGCTCGCTCAGTACCGCGAAATGGCGGCCTTCGCGCAGTTCGGTTCCGATCTCGATGCGGTGACGCAGCGCTTGCTCAACCGCGGCGCACGCCTCACCGAACTTCTGAAGCAGCCGCAGTTCTCGCCGCTGAAGATGGAAGAGCAGACCTGCGTGATCTACGCTGGCGTGAACGGCTATCTCGACGGCATTGCGGTCAACCGCGTGCGCGCTTTCGAAGATGGTTTGCTCTCGCTGCTGCGCTCCAAGCACACCGACATTCTCGAGTCGATCCGCACCACCAAGGATCTGACAGACGAGACAGCCGGCAAGCTGAAAGCGACCGTCGACGCTTACACGAAGAGCTTCGCCTAATTTAATCCATGGCCCCCGTGCATTCTGTGCGGGGGTTGTCCTGATCCTGATTGAAGCGGACAGAACATGCCTTCATTGAAGGACCTGCGTAATCGCATCGCCTCCGTCAAGGCGACACAGAAGATCACCAAAGCCATGCAAATGGTGGCGGCGGCAAAACTGCGTCGCGCTCAGATGGCAGCCGAAGCCGCGCGTCCCTACGCCGAGCGTATGGAAGCGGTGCTCGCCAATTTGGCTGGCAATATTGCCAAGGGCTCAGGCCCTGCTTTGTTGTCCGGCAATGGCAATGACAAGGTTCATCTCCTTGTTGTCTGCACAGCCGAGCGTGGCCTGTGCGGCGCATTCAACTCATCCATCGTGCGTTTGGCGCGCGAGCGTGCCAATGCGCTGATCGCGCAAGGCAAGACCGTCAAGATCCTCTGCATTGGCAAGAAGGGCTATGATCAGCTCCGTCGCCAATTCGAAAAGCAGATTATCGAGCTGATCGAATTGCGCTCTGTGAAGCAGATGGCTTTCACGGATGCTGATCCGATTGGTCGCAAGATCATCGGCCTTTTTGAAAAGGGCGAGTTCGACGTTTGCACGCTGTTCTTCGCGCGCTTCCGCTCGGTCATCTTGCAGATCCCGACAGCCCAGCAGCTCATTCCGGCACAATTTGAAGCCGCCGTTGCGACCTCAGGTCCGCAGGCGTCTTACGATTACGAGCCAAGCGAAGCAGGCATCCTTGATGCGCTGCTGCCGCGTAACATCTCGATCCAGGTGTTCCGCGCTTTGCTCGAAAATGCCGCATCCGAACAGGGCGCGCGCATGAGCTCGATGGACAGCGCAACGCGCAATGCCGGCGACATGATCAAGAAGCAGACGATTACCTACAACCGTTCTCGTCAGGCAATGATCACCAAAGAACTTATCGAAATCATCTCGGGCGCCGAAGCGCTCTGACCCTAGCATTAGTGAGGACGAACCATGGCAACCTCTAAGCCCACAGGGCGCATCACGCAGGTCATCGGCGCCGTTGTCGACGTCAAGTTCGACGGCCATCTCCCGCAGATTCTGAACGCGCTCGAAACTTCGAACAATGGCTCGCGCCTTGTTCTCGAAGTCGCGCAGCATCTGGGTGAAAATTCCGTGCGCTGCATCGCGATGGACACGTCTGAAGGTCTTGTTCGCGGTCAGGCTGTCACCGACATGGGCGCACCGATTTCGGTGCCGGTTGGTGAAGGCACACTCGGCCGCATCATGAACGTCATCGGCGAGCCGGTTGATGAAGCTGGTCCGATCCCGAACGAAGGCCTGCGTGCCATCCATCAGGACGCGCCTGCTTACGCCGATCAGTCGACGGAAGGCCAGATTCTCGAAACCGGCATTAAGGTCGTTGATCTGCTCGCACCTTACGCCAAGGGCGGTAAGATCGGCCTGTTCGGCGGCGCCGGCGTCGGCAAGACCGTTCTGATCATGGAACTCATCAACAACGTCGCGAAGGCTCACGGTGGTTATTCCGTGTTCGCGGGCGTCGGCGAGCGTACGCGCGAAGGCAACGATCTCTATCATGAAATGATCGAGTCCAACGTGAACCTCGATCCGAAGGAGCATGGCGGTTCAACCAAGGGCTCCAAGTGCGCCCTCGTGTACGGCCAGATGAACGAGCCTCCGGGCGCACGCGCACGTGTTGCGCTCACGGGTCTGACGGTTGCTGAACATTTCCGCGATCAGGGCCAGGACGTGCTCTTCTTCGTCGACAACATTTTCCGCTTCACGCAGGCAGGCTCCGAAGTGTCCGCGCTTCTGGGTCGTATTCCTTCCGCCGTGGGCTATCAGCCGACGCTGGCCACAGACATGGGCCTGCTGCAGGAACGCATCACCACGACGACCAAGGGCTCGATCACTTCGGTGCAGGCGATTTACGTGCCGGCCGACGACTTGACCGATCCGGCGCCTGCGACCTCCTTCGCACATTTGGATGCGACGACCGTGTTGTCGCGTTCGATCGCTGAAAAGGGCATTTATCCGGCGGTGGATCCTCTCGACTCGACCTCGCGCATGCTGTCGCCGCTGATCGTTGGTGACGAGCATTACGCCGTGGCTCGTCAGGTCCAGCAGACTCTGCAGCGCTACAAGTCGCTGCAGGACATCATCGCCATTCTGGGCATGGACGAACTGTCCGAAGAAGACAAACTGACGGTCGCACGCGCCCGTAAGATTGAACGCTTCCTGTCGCAGCCGTTCCACGTCGCTGAAATCTTCACCGGCTCGCCCGGCAAGCTCGTGTCGCTCGCCGACACGATCAAGGGCTTCAAGGGTCTCGTCGAAGGCAAGTATGATCACCTGCCGGAAGCCGCCTTCTACATGGTCGGCACGATCGAAGAAGCGATGGAAAAGGCCCAGCGCCTCGCGGCAGAAGCTGCCTAAGTTTGAAACTTTCCGGAGCGCGGCCTGATCGCGCTCCGGCTGAAGGCCCTGGTTGGAGATTATGGTAATGGCCGCTTTTCATTTCGAGCTCGTGTCGCCCGAACGTCTCATCTTTTCCGGTGAGGTTGTGCAGGTCGTCGTGCCCGGATCCGAGGGCGCTTTCACCGTTCTCGATGGCCATGCGCCGATGATGTCGACAATCCGTCCCGGCTTGATTGAAGTTTTCGAAACCCTCGACCGTTCGAACAAAATGTTCGTGCGTGGCGGTTTCGCTGATGTGTCGGGCAAGGGCCTGACCATTTTGGCTGAGCAGGCTCTGCCTCTCGCTGAACTCGATGCAGCAGCAATCGATGCGCAGATCAAAGCTGCCGACGAAGACGTCAAAGATGCAAGCTCGGATGAAGCACGTTCCGCTGCTGAATTGCGTCGCGACCAGCTGATGGACTTGCGCTCGGCTCTGAACCTCTAAAGCACGTTCAACTTTTCAAAAGATAATGCGATTCATCGAGAGCTTTGCGTAGCTCGTGGCTACGAAACTGCGTGAAGACGCGCGTGATCCAGCTGCGCAAATCCGCACGCACAACCAGCGACATTTCATCCACCGCAGGTGGCTTTCTGAGAAAAGCCGAGAGCGAAAAGCCCGGCATGGCAATGGCTGTTTGCAGGAGCGGTTCCAGAATGGGCACCTGGAAAGACCGGCCTGCGGGAAAAGCTTCCAGATGATCATTGATCTTGGTGCCCAGCCGCACGAAACCTTCGTTCACCACGGGGATGACCGGCACGCGCCGCCAAATGGCTTGCAGTCGGGTGCCAGCATCAATGGCAAGGCGCTTTCCATTGCTGACAAAAAGAATCATCGGTTCGAAGCCGTTCTTCTCGGCCTCTTCGAAAAAGCCGATGTCGCGCACTTGCGATAAAAACAGCTGATGCGCGGGCGCGCAAATTTCCACAATGCGGGCTTGTGATCCGGCTTCAAGTAATTTGTCGAAAAGCGCGATCTGGCCCGGTGTGGTGGAAAGATCGATTGTCTGCGCGAGATCGGGAAAGAAACTCTCCAAAGTCTGGCTATGCACATCCGTATCAAACAGCGACAGGTCGCGTTTGTTGTAAAGATGATAATCAACCAGCAACCGCGTGAACGTGCTTGCGCCGCTTTTAGGAAAGGGCGCGCAGACAAACCAAAGCGGTACGCGCGCGCTCACGCGCGGCGCAGCTCGGGCGCAATCAGTGTGTGTAAACCAATTGCATCAAGTTCTTGCGTGATGTTGCGCATCCAGGTGCGGACATAGCCGCGCAACACGAAAGAACCTTGTTTCCCGGCCACAAAATCAGCAAAGGGCACGCCGTTGAGTTCGACTTGCTCATAGGCCATTTCATCCAGCTTCGGGATGGTGATTTCACCCGCGCATTCCACATCTCCGAAATAGGAGGCATAGCTCTTGGGGTCCCACTCGAAGAAGGTCGTGTCGTTGATGTGGTTCTTGGCGAGGAAATAATGCGCTGATTTCACGAAAGGCGCGATTTCAGCAATTTCACCAAGTGATGACACGGACGGTCCGAGCACATGGACAATCACAAAGGTGAATTGACCATCATCAACTGCATCGAGAAAGCCGACATCGCGCAGAGCCTTCAGCGTGTCGGTCATCTGGCCTGCGCGCACATCAATGACGGTCGCCTTGGCTGCTGAATCGGACAAAGTGTCGATGATTTTCATTTGATCCGCAGTTTCAGTGATGTCGACGATGCTCGTTTCATGCGGATGAAAACGATGCAGAGCACCGCGCGGAGATTCCGTATCGAAGGCGCGGGCCGGGATCGATTTGGAAGCCAGATAATCGAGAACGGCTCGGGAGATCGTAGTCTTGCCAACGCCCCCCTTATCCGCGCCAACCAGAATGACCGCAGGCTTCATTCGAAAACTCCAAAAAATGAATAAGTCGCAATGGGGTGGAGGATACCGCCATTATCTTCTATTCCGCAACAAAGATTGCCTAATATGAAATATATCATGTGAACCCAAGTCGGGCAGGCAGGCTGAGGCGTGCGCTTGTGTGCCGGGAGGGGGCTCCGTAAGGTTCGCCCAACTTCCGGGAGGAACCCAGCGCCCATGCTGCGCCATACCGCCGATTATCAGACGCTGACACGCGATTTTCGTTGGTCGATCCCTGCGCGCTTCAATATGGGCGTCGCCGTTTGCGACGACTGGGCGCGGCGTGAGACCACCCGTCCGGCCCTTGTGGAATGGACCACCAAAGGCCTCGTTATCCACAGCTACGAGGACATTAGGCAGGCCTCGAACCGGCTAGCATATGCACTGCGCCGCCAAGGCATTGGCGCGGGCGAGCGCGTGGCGCTGCTCCTGCCGCAATCGCCCGAAACACTTATTGCCCATCTGGCGATCTACAAGATCGGAGCCATTGCCCTGCCGCTGGCCGCGCTGTTTGGCCGTGATGCGCTGGAATATCGCCTGACCAATTCTGGCGCGGCGGGCGTGATAACAGATGCGCGTGGCGTCGAAAAATTGCGCGAGATCGGCAGCACAGCTCTGCCTGATTTGCGGCTGATCTGGTCCGTAGATGGTGCCGATGGTTCAGTACGGGTTTTGCACGCCGATATGGCGCGCGAATCATGCGAGTTCGAAGCGGTGGATTCAGGCGCCGATGATCCTGCGCTGATGATCTATACATCGGGCACAACGGGTCTGGCTAAAGGCGCGCTGCACGGGCATCGCGTTTTGCTCGGTCATATTCCTGGCGTCCAGTTTCCGCATGAATTTTTGCCCCAAGCCGGTGACCGCATGTGGACGCCCGCCGATTGGGCCTGGGCGGGCGGCTTGCTAAATGTCCTTCTGCCATCGCTTTATCTGGGCGTTGCCGTCGTGTGTCGTCGTTTCGAGCGGTTTGATCCGGAAGCCGCATTGGCACTGATTGATCAGGCCGAGATCCGCAATGCTTTCATCCCGCCCACGGCTTTGCGTATGTTGCGGGTGATCGAGGAGCCGCGCAAAAAATTCAAACTGAATTTGCGCACGCTGGCTTCTGGCGGAGAATCGCTCGGTGCAGAAGTTTATGAATGGGGCCGCAAAGCCTTTGGTCTGACGATCAATGAATTTTACGGCCAGACGGAATGTAATCTCGTCCTCGCATCATGCGCAGCCGCGGGCGTGTCGCGCGCAGGCGCGATTGGCAAAGCGGTTCCTGGCCATGAGGTCGCAGTTGTGCGCGATGACGGCTCGATTTGCGACATTGATGAAATGGGCCAAGTGGCGATCAAAAGGCCCAATCCCGTGATGTTTCTGGAATATTGGAAGCGCCCGGATGCAACGCGAGACAAATTCATCGGCGACTGGATGATTACGGGTGATCTCGCCCGCCAAGATGCAGACGGCTATGTGCATTTCGTCGGTCGCGATGATGATGTGATTACCTCATCGGGCTATCGCATCGGCCCGGGCGAGATTGAAGATTGTCTCTTGCGCCATCCCGCCGTGCAGATTGGCGCAGCTGTCGGCAAGCCCGATGCGCTGCGCACGGAAATCGTCAAAGCCTTTGTCGTGCTGAAAGATGGTTATGCGCCATCTCAAGAATTGGCCGACGATATTCAGAACTTCGTGCGCCAACGCCTCTCGGCGCACGAATATCCGCGCGAAGTCGCTTTTGTTGGCGAATTGCCTCTGACGACAAGCGGCAAAGTCATTCGGCGTTTGCTGCGCGATCAGGCTTAAGTAAAAAGCCCGCCGCTGCGCGAAGGGGCCAGCGGATTATCTTCCATCGCTGCGCGGTCCGGTGTGTCGGTCTGTGTGATATTGGCAAAAGCCGCCCAGAGCTTTTCGACGAAATCGACGCCGAGATCTTTCAGGATGAACACGATGCGGGTGGAATGATCTGCATCGGGCCAAGCGTCCAGCCGCACGGGCGGGTGAAAAACATGCTGCACGCCATGAATGACGAGCGGGCGGGCGAGATCATCCGACAAAGCCACAATGCCCTTCACACGCAACAGGCTTGGCCCGTGAAATTCCCGCAGCATGTTGAGAAAGAGATCAAAGCCGCGCGGATCAAGCGGCTTGTCCGAGCGCAGACAATGCGCGCGGATGCGCGCATCATGGCGGTTAACATCATGGCCGTGATCATGATGGTGGTGATCGTGGCCATGGTGATGGTGATCACGGTCGTGATGATCGTGCTCGGCCTTTTCGACAGCTTCGGCATTGAGCCAGCGTGTCACGTCAGCGGTTTTGCTGGCTGCATCAAAGAGGCCCGTATTGAAAAGATTGGCGGGCGTTGCTTCATCAACCAGCATCATTTGCGCAGCCGGATTGAGTGCATGAAGGCGCTTCTTTAATGCGTCCAGCGTGGCAGTATCTGTCACGAGATCCGTCTTGGAAAGCAGCAGACGATCAGCGACAGCCGCTTGCTTGACCGATTCTTCATGCGCGTCGAGCGTTGATGCGCCATTGACTGCATCGACCAGTGTGATCACGCCTTCGAGGCGATAGCGCAGCATGAGATAGGGATGGAACATGATCGTGTGCAGAACGGGTGCCGGATCAGCAAGTCCTGTTGTTTCGATCAAGATGCGCTGAAAGGGCGTGATCCGATTGTTGTCACGGCGCTTGAGTAAGTCTTCGAGTGTCGAGACAAGATCGCCGCGGATGGTGCAGCACAGGCAGCCTGATGACATGAGAATCATGTCACCCTCTGCGCGCTCAACCAGCAAATGGTCGAGGCCGATTTCGCCAAATTCATTGATCAGCACGAGCGTGTCGGCAAGGGCTGGATCGCGCAGCAAGCGGTTGAGCAAAGTCGTTTTGCCCGAACCCAAAAAACCCGTCAGGACAGAAACAGGAATGGGCGGCGGCGGACGACGATCGAGTGGATTGTCTTCGCTCATTGCACCGCGGCCTTGCTCTGATTGGTCACCGGCGTGACTTTCACAGGACCACTCACGACAGGCTTTTTCGCCGCTGGTTTTTTGGCTTTGGTCTTCTTTTTCACGACCGCTTTTTTGGTCGGAAGGCTTTTCACCGAAATGGCTTGCGAGGCTTTTGCGCCAACGCTGGAGGCATTGGCATAGGCAATGGCACCGGCGGCTGGAATGGCAGCAAGCGCTGCAGCAGAAGGCGCAGCGCGCGCTTGTGCGACTTGTCCTGTCCAACCAGACTTGCGGCCCACAAAAATATCGACGGGCTCAAACAGCGGGCGCGGGCCTGTAATCAAGGCGCGCTTATCGGAGCCTTGTGGGGCCACGATAGCGAGATCGTCTTCTTGAAGGGTCTTACGATTTTTGCCGCAAATCTCGTCGCGCATATTGGGTGCAGGCCCTGCAATGTCTGGAAGATTGTTGAGATTTGCGCGTTGTCCGCCCCAAGCTGCAAACCCTTTATCGAAAAGATCAGCGGCTTTCAAAGTCCGCAGTTTCGCATTGGGCGAACCAAAGACCACGACGACGAGATGGCGCCCATCACGCTGCGCACTCGCCACAACATTAAAGCCAGAAGCACAGACAAAGCCTGTCTTCATGCCATCAGCGCCCGGATAGCGGCCGAGCAAGCCGTTATGTGTGGGGATGATTTTATCATCAAGCTTCAATGCACCGATGCCATAAAAATCTGCTGCTTCCGGAAAGCTTTTATAAAGCGCGCGTGCCAGCACAGCCATATCGCGCGCTGAACTCACGTGGCGGGGATCATGCAATCCATTGGGATTGATGAAGAAAGATTTGCGCATGCCAAGCTTGCGCGCTGCGTCATTCATTTCCAGCGCGAAATCTTCCACCGATCCTGAAATGCCTTCGGCAATCATGATGGCAATATCATTGGCTGATTTCACCATCAGCATCTTCAGCGCATTATCGAGGGTAACTTCTGTGCCGGGATTGAATCCCATTTTAGATGGCGCAGCTTTGGCAGCGCGCATCGACATAACAAAGGGCGTATCAAGCGATACGCGGCCTTCGCGCACAGCGTTGAGTGCAACATAGGCCGTCATGAGTTTGGTGAGCGAGGCCGGATACCAAGCCCGTGTGGCGTCTTCCTGCGTGATGACTTCGCCGGTGACGAGATCAGCCACAAGGGATGGGGCCGCTTGCGCAGGAGCACTGACGAGCGCGCCAGAGATGAGACAGGCTGCGACAAGGCTTTTCGACAAGGTCGAGATCATCTCAAGCTGCATCCTTAATCGCATGTGATTTGCTCTTGCCTAAACTGCGACAAACGCGCGCCGATATCCAGATCAGCTGCGGCAAATTCATGGCGCGCGCGTCACGCCTCGCCGGGCGCCTTGGCTTCAATGGCCAGAGCATGCACGCCAGCCTTGAGTTCCGCATCAGCTAGAGCATTGATCATGCGGTGGCGCTCCAAGCGGCTTTTGCCGGAAAAGGCAGCCGAGACGATTTTGATCCGAAAATGCGTCTCACCGCGCGGTTCAACCCCGCCGGGATGCATCATATGGCCCGCATGCTGGTGCGATTCATCAATGACCTCCAGCGTCAGGGGCTGGAGCGCTTCTTCGAGTTTGGCTGAGAGGGCGTCCTTAACGGTCGGCTGGTTCTGCGGCATGATGAGATCTCTTCAGCATAGGCGGCCCTTGGGTTTGGTCCCGGGCAGCTTTCCCGTCTTCCTACCACATCATGCCGGGGCCAGCGCCCGTTTCGTTAGCGTCAACAGGCCGCGCCTCCTTGCCCGCGGCGGGCCGCGCACATATTGTCCGCCGATGGATTTGAACTCACCGATTTTCAAGCGCATCCGCATGAAGAAGGAGCCCCAGCCGGGCCCCGCAGAGCGTAACTGCGACCATCCCGGCTGCGAGCTGCCCGGTGAGCACCGCGCCCCCAAGGGGCGGCTGCGGGAGGGGCAATATTTCTGTTTCTGCCTTGAACACGTCCGCGAATATAACGCCTCCTATAATTATTTCCGCGGCATGACCGACGAGGATGTCGCGAAATATCAAAAGGATGACATCATTGGCCACCGTCCGACCTGGTCCATGGGGGTCAATCGGGCCGGCAAAGGCCATCGGGAAGAAGGCGTCGATCCGGAGGGTTTTGTCGACCCATCCGGCGTTTTCCGCCATGCGCGGCGCCCTGATGAGCCCAAGCGCCCCCGCTATGGGCTGGCTGCCATGAAGGCCCTGAATACGTTGGGACTCGATGAATCGGCTGATGCGGAATCAATCAAGGCGCGCTACAAAGAATTGGTCAAACGGCTGCACCCCGACGCTAATGGCGGCGACCGGTCGCTGGAAGACCGCCTGCGTGAGATCATCCACGCTTATAATTATTTGAAGTCGGCCAAACTCGCCTGACGGGATTGGTCATAGCTGGCGGGGCCTCACAGTCCTGCGGCGTCTGGCCTATTGGCCCAAGATCGCCCCGCGCGCCGTGTGGCCCGCGGGTTTGGAGGTATGATGCAAACGACTGATATGTCCCTCGCCATGCCCGACACCAAGGTCAAGGTGCGCGAGCTGTTCGGAATCGATTCCGACATGGAAGTGCCGGCCTTCTCGGCCACCAGCGAGCATGTTCCCGAGCTCGACAAGGAATATCTCTTCGATCGCGACACGACGCTCGCCATTCTCGCAGGCTTTGCGCGCAATCGCCGCGTCATCGTCACGGGCTATCACGGCACGGGTAAGTCGACGCATATCGAACAGGTGGCGGCGCGCCTCAACTGGCCGTCTGTGCGCATCAACCTCGATAGCCATGTTTCGCGTATCGATCTCATCGGCAAGGATGCGATCGTTCTGCAAGATGGCAAGCAGGTTACTGAATTCCGTGACGGCATTTTGCCTTGGGCCTATCAGCGCAATATCGCGCTCGTCTTCGACGAATATGATGCCGGCCGCCCGGATGTGATGTTCGTCATCCAGCGCGTGCTGGAATCATCTGGCCGTCTCACACTGCTCGATCAAAGCCGCGTCATTCGTCCGCACGCTTCTTTCCGTCTGTTCGCGACGGCTAATACGGTGGGTCTGGGTGATACGTCGGGCCTTTATCACGGCACGCAGCAGATCAACCAAGCGCAGATGGACCGTTGGTCTATCGTCACGACGCTGAATTATCTGCCGCACGATAAGGAAGTGGACATCGTTCTCGCCAAGTCGCCGCATTATAAAAAGGGCAAGGAAGGCCGTGACATCGTCAGCAAGATGGTGCGCGTGGCTGATCTCACCCGTAATGCTTTCATGGCTGGCGATCTGTCGACCGTCATGAGCCCGCGTACCGTCATTACATGGTCGGAAAATGCGGACATTTTCAAAGATGTCGGCTTTGCCTTCCGTCTCACCTTCCTCAACAAATGCGACGAACTCGAGCGCACTTTGGTGGCGGAATTCTATCAGCGTTGCTTCGGCCAGGAATTGCCGGAAAGCGCTGTGAATGTGGTGATGAGCTGAGCCTGATTTGGCTCACGCACGAGTGACAGAATGACATCGAACCGCAAGCCAGTAACCAAGGCCGATGCACCGCAAGAACCGTTCAAGCGAGCGGTGGCGGGGTGTATGCGTGCCATGTCGGGCACGCAGGAACTCGAAGTCACTTATGCTTCTGACCGTCCGTCCTTGATCGGCACGGGTGAGGGCGCGAAAGCGCGCTTGCCTGAGCCGGCGCGCAAGTTGACGCCGCGCGAAATTGCTATTGTCCGCGGCCATGCCGATGCCATGGCTTTGCGTCTCGCCTGCCATGACGAGCGCACGCATAAAAGGTTGTTGCCCCAACAGCAGAATGCGCGCGCCGTGTTTGAAGCTGTTGAACAGGCGCGTGTGGAATCAATCGGTGCGCGCCGTATGGAAGGTGTCGCGACCAATCTCTCGGCTATGCTCGAAGACCGCTATCATCGCGGCACCTATGCCGAGGTGAGTGATCGCGCCGATGCGCCGATGGAAGATGCAGTCGCACTGATGGTGCGCGAACGTTTGACCGGTCTGGCACCACCCAAATCAGCCCAAAAGATTGTCGATCTCTGGCGTCCGATCATTGAAGATCGTGCTGGCGAAGAACTCGCCAAGCTGGATGCCTCGATTGAAAACCAGCTTCTCTTTGGCCGCGCGATTCAAAAATTGCTCGCCAATCTCGATATGATCGACGAGGCAAGCCTCGCCGAGAATGAAGAGCAGCAGCAAGAGGGCGCTGCCGACGAGAATGACGAGAAGCAGGATCAGGAAGACGCCGAAGGCGATGACCTTGAAGGCTCCGGCGAGTCCATGCAGGTCGAAAAGACTGACGAGTCGACCGATGATCTCGAAGAAGGCGAGATGGACGCCTCCGAGTCACCCAGCGGCGACATGATTGATGAAGATGGCGAGGGCGAAGAAGAAGATTCGCGCGAAAGCCGTCGTCCACCCACACATGGCGATGCTCCATCACGCGTGTCAGACTACAAAGCCTTCACCAATAAATTTGACGAGATGATCCTCGCCGAAGAGCTGTGCGATGCGGAAGAGCTGGAGCGCCTGCGCGCTTATCTCGACAAGCAATTGCAGCATATGTCCGCGATTGTGGCCCGTCTGGCTAATCGTTTGCAGCGCCGCCTGATGGCTCAGCAGAATCGTTCGTGGGAATTTGATCTCGAAGAGGGTGTGCTTGATCCCGCGCGTCTGTCGCGCATCATTATGGATCCCCAGCAGCCGCTCTCTTTCAAGCGCGAGAAGGATATGACCTTCCGCGATACGGTGGTCACGCTGCTGCTCGACAATTCGGGCTCGATGCGCGGCCGCCCGATTACGGTTGCCGCCACTTGCGCTGATATTCTCGCGCGCACGCTCGAGCGTTGCGGTGTGAAGGTGGAAATTCTCGGCTTCACCACGCGTGCGTGGAAGGGCGGGCAATCGCGCGAAGCTTGGTTGCAGGCTGGCAAGCCTGCCAATCCGGGCCGTCTGAATGATTTGCGTCACATCGTCTACAAAGCGGCGGATGCGCCATGGCGTCGTGCGCGCCGCAATCTCGGCTTGATGATGCGCGAAGGCCTGCTGAAAGAAAACATCGATGGCGAAGCGCTCGATTGGGCGCATAAGCGTCTGCTCGCGCGCAGCGAACAGCGCCGTATTCTCATGATGATTTCGGATGGCGCGCCGGTGGATGATTCAACGCTTTCGGTGAACCCCGGCAATTATCTCGAAAAGCATCTGCGTTCGATCATCGAAGAGATTGAAATGCGCTCGCCCGTCGAATTGATTGCCATTGGCATCGGTCATGATGTCACGCGCTATTATCGTCGCGCTGTGACGATTGTGGATGCGGAAGAATTGGGTGGTGCGATGACTGAAAAGCTCGCCGAGCTTTTTGCGGAAAATGCCGTGCCCGTCGCGCCGCCAAAAATGATGAAATCGTCTGCGCCCCAGCGCCAGAAGGTCGCGGCGCGTTAAGTCCCCGTCACTGCGAGCGTCAGCGAAGCAAACCAGACGCCTCACGCGCGGCCTTTGGTTTGCCGCGTCGCTTCGCTCCCCGCAATGACAGTGAAAAGCGGAATAAAAAAAGCCCGGCTCAAAGCCGGGCTTTTTTTTATTTCTGTCTCGTGAAGAAACTTAGGCGGCAGTGCCAGCCGCAGCCTTCTTCAGAATTTCGCGCTTCAGGGCGCGGGCATTCTGCGACAATTCTTCGTCGTGTGCCTTGATGAGATAGGCATCGAGGCCACCGCGATGTTCAACCGAACGCAGAGCCGAGGCTGTGACGCGCAGACGCACCGAGCGCTGCAGCGCATCGGAGATCAGCGTGACAGCGCACAGGTTCGGCAGGAAACGGGTGCGGGTCTTGCGGTTCGAGTGGCTGACCAGATTACCCGAAAGAACGGCTTTCCCGCTCAGCTCGCAACGGCGTGCCATGACAAAATCCTTCCTGTCGCGGCTCCAAGCCGCTTCAAAACGCTACGCAGACATTGAAAGAGGCGAATGCCTCTCCGGAAATGGCCGCTTCGGGGGTGAGTTCAGACCTCGTTTCGTCGAAAAGGCTCCATGTGCAGGGGAGCAAGCTTTCCGGGAACGCGCGGCAGGGGCCCTGAGGGCTTCAGCCGGGGTCTAACGCTCGGTGTATTCAGACGGGGGTGTATAGTCGGGTGGGCTCGGCGCGTCAAGGCAAGACCAGCCTGTGCCAGGCCATGAAAGGGTCGGATTTTAAAGCTATTGATGCTATTCAACAACGCAATGACCCTGTTTGTGACGAGACCCGTGAGACCAACACGTTTGCTTCGCTTGGCTTGCCTGGCTTTGGGCCTTGGCCTCTGGTCGCTCTCGGCCCAAGCCGAGGCGCTGCATGCCCGTTATGGGGTGACTTTGCTGGGGCTTCCTCTGGGCAAGGCCTCCCTCGATGGCGAGGTTGCTGGCCAGACCTATAAAATTTCCATCAATGCTCGCCTGACCGGCATTGCCTCGCTGGTCTCAAGCTCTAAAGGGGCCGCGGTGGCGAGTGGGGCCTTTCTCCGCGGCCTCATCGTGCCCTCGGCCTATGCCAATACCTCGGCCAATGCGACCCAGACGCGGACCGTCCGGGTGGCCATGTCGGGTGGCAGCGTGAAGGGGATCGATATTTCGCCCCCCATTGATCCCTCGCCCGAGCGCGTCCCGCTCACCGATGCCCATACCCGCAATATTGTCGACCCGCTATCGGCCATGATCATGCCTGTGCCGGGCTCTGAGCCGATCATGGGGCCCGCAGCCTGCAATCGCACCATCCCTGTCTATGACGGTTTTACGCGCTTTGACGTGACCCTCACTTACATCGGCCAGCGCCAGGTCAAGGCGAAGGGCTATGCGGGCCCGGTCAGCGTCTGCGCTGTGCGCTACACGCCTATTGCCGGCCACCGCAATCGCAAGCCGGTGCAATTTATGGCGCAGAACAAAGATATCGAAGTCTGGCTCGCACCCGTTGGCGCCAATCGTGTGCTCGTGCCTTTCCGCATTTCCATGGCGACCATGATCGGTCATCTGAACATTGAAGCGGATGAATTTTCTGCAGCGGCTAAAGCAGCACCTTAAAGCGCCCACTCGCCAAACTGTGCCAACGCTCTATGTGATGAGCAGTGACGCTTGACTCTTTTTGCGAATGGAGTCCCGCAGCACGTGTCGAAAGCTCTCTGTTGAAAGAGCGTGTTTTCAACGGTTTTTGCAACATCTGGTAGCCGCAAGTGTGATGCTTCCAGATATGGTGGTGAACAAATCAGGACTCGTCATGAGTCAGCGATTCGGGCCCGTTTCGTTCGCTGATCGTTCCTGCAGCAGGTTTGGCTAAGGCTTCTGGATCATATGAATATCCCCTTCGTGGAGAAGCCATCCTCTTCGCAGCCGGCGCTGAAGCCATCCGAGCGCGCCGCGCGCGTCATGGCTGTTCTGGGCCCGACCAACACCGGCAAGACGCATCTCGCCATTGAGCGGATGTTGCAATATCCGACCGGCATTATTGGGCTTCCGCTGCGATTGCTGGCGCGTGAAGTTTATAATCGCGTTGTTGAAAAAGTCGGCGCGCAGCATGTCGCGCTGATCACTGGCGAAGAAAAAATCAAACCGAAAAATCCGCGCTATTGGATTTCGACCGTTGAAGCCATGCCGCGCGATCTCGATGTCGCCTTTGTGGCGATTGATGAAATCCAGATCGGCACCGATCTGGATCGCGGCCACGTCTTCACAGATCGCTTGCTCAATCGCCGCGGGCGTGAAGAAACGCTTCTGCTCGGCGCAGAAACAGTGCGCGGCTTGATTGAGCGTCTTTTGCCGGGCGTGTCAATTGTGACGCGTCCACGCCTGTCGCAATTAACCTTTGCAGGAGAGCGCAAACTCTCTCGTCTGCCGCGTCGTTCGGCCATTGTCGCTTTCTCGGCAGAAGAAGTTTACGCCATTGCCGAACTCATTCGTCGTACACGTGGCGGTGCGGCAGTTGTGCTGGGTGCACTCAGTCCGCGCACGCGCAATGCACAAGTCGAGCTCTATCAAAACGGCGAAGTCGACTACATCATTGCGACCGATGCGATTGGCATGGGCCTCAATCTCGATGTTGATCACGTCGCCTTTGCAGGTGATCGCAAATATGACGGCTGGCAATATCGCCGCCTCAAGCCTTCCGAGATGGCGCAGATCGCAGGCCGTGCGGGTCGCCACATTCGTGATGGCACATTCGGCACAACCGGTCGCTGCCCGCCTTTCGATGAAGAGCTCGTTGAAATGCTGGAGCAGCACCGCTTCGATCCGATGACGCTGTTTCAATGGCGCAATGCGCAGCTCGATTTCACCTCCATTGAGGCTTTGCAGGCCTCGCTCGAGCGTCTGCCAGATGAGCAGGGTCTCACCCGCGCGCCTCTGGCCGAAGATGTGATCGTGCTCGATTTCGTCTCGCGTGATGCCGACGTGCGCCGCCAATCCAAGACGAAAGCCGATATCCAGCGCCTCTGGGAGGTCTGTCAGGTCCCTGATTACCGAAAATTATCCCCAGCAGCTCATGCCGAGCTGGTGCTGACGCTTTACGGCTATGTCGTGCGGGCAGGGCGCGTGCCCGATGAGTGGTTTTCAAGGCATTTGGAGGCCTTCAACCGGACGGATGGGGATATTGATGCCCTCTCGGCCCGCATCGCTCAGGTGCGAACCTTCAACTACATTTCGAACAGACCGGACTGGTTGCGTGATCCAGAGCATTGGCAGGGCGTCACGCGTCAGGTAGAGGACAGTCTTTCGGACGCTTTACATGAGCGCCTCGCCCAACGGTTCGTGGACCGGAGAACGAGCGTTCTGATGCGCCGCTTGAGAGAGAATGCGATGTTGGAAGCGGAAATCACCGCAAATGGGGATGTGCTGGTCGAGGGTCAGCACATTGGTCAACTTCATGGGTTTCGCTTCACCGCGGATCCGCAAGCCGATGGTGAGGCTGCACGCACGCTGAATGCGGCCGCCCAGAAAGCCTTGGCGAGCGAAATCGAAGGTCGCGCGCAGCGCATTCATGAAGCGGTGGATGAAGCTTTCGTTCTCGCCAATGACGGCACGATCCGTTGGCTTGGCGAAGCTGTTGGCAAAATGGTCGCTGGTGATCATGTGCTGACACCGCGCGTGCGCGTGCTGGCCGACGAACAACTGACAGGTCCCGCGCTCGAGTTGGTGCAAGCGCGTCTCGATTTGTGGCTTGCGGCGCATGTGAAGAAATTGCTCGGGCCATTGCAGGATCTCGAAAAAGGCGAAGGCCTTGAAGGCATGGGCCGCGGCATTGCGTTCCAGGTGGCTGAATCACTCGGCGTGTTGGAGCGCGGCAAAGTCGCCGAAGATGTAAAGAGCCTCGATCAGGATGGTCGTGCGGCTTTGCGCAAAGTCGGCATTCGCTTTGGCGCCTATCACATTTACATGCCCGCTTTGTTGAAGCCCGCACCGCGCGCTTTGGCTGCGCAATTGTGGGCGATGAAACATGGCGGCATTGAAGGTGTCGCAGGCATTGAAGAAGTGCCACATCTGGCAGCCTCGGGACGCACCTCGTTTGCAGCAGATAAGGCTGTGCCAAAAGGCTTTTATCGCGCAGCCGGTTTCCGCGTGTGTGGCGAGCGCTGCGTGCGCGTCGATATTCTGGAGCGTCTGGCCGATCTCATTCGTCCGGCCATTGCTTATCGTCCGGGCGTGACAGCCGGCGAGCCGCCAGCCGGTAGTGCTGATGGCGAAGGTTTTGTCGTCACAGTTGCCATGACATCGCTGGCAGGTTGTTCGGGAGAAGCATTCTCCACCATCCTGCGTTCGCTTGGTTATCAGAGCGACAAGCGCGCGGGTCCTGCGATCACAGTTCCTCTGCTTGCTGAAGCGTCTCGCGAAGCGTTGAAGCCGGTGACAGAAGCTTCGACCGAAACACCAAGCGAAGCGCCAGCTGAAGTTGTCGCTGTTGTTGAAGAGACAGCACCTGTTGAACAAGCGCCCGTCGAAGCTGCTGCAGAAACACCTGTTGCTGAAGTTGCAACTGAAACAGAAGCTGTTGTCGCCGCTGAACCAGAGCTGATCGAAGTCTGGCGTCCCCATCGCGTCAATCGCGGTCAGCGTCCTGAGCGCGGCAAGGGCCGTCCGCCACATGCGCGTGGCGACCAGAAGCCGACTGAAGGTCAGCCTGTCACCGAGGGTGGCGCTGAAGGACAGAAGCGCGAAGATCGTCGCGGCAAATTCGCCAACTTCCGTCGTGAAGGCGAAAGCCGTCCCGACAATCGCGGTGGTCGTCCCCCGCACAAGGGTGGTAAGGGCCGTCCCGATCGCAACGACCAGCGTCGTGGCGGGGAGCGAAACTTTGCATCGACCGAAAAGCCCGCGGGTCGCGAGCGCCAGCCCGACCCCAATTCGCCTTTTGCCAAGCTTTTGGCGCTGAAAGGCGAGCTTGAGGCGAAGAAGAAAGACTAATGGCAGTAGCGGGTCGGCAGCGCCTCGATAAATGGCTCTGGTTTGCCCGCGTTGTGAAAACGCGCACGCTCGCGGCCAAGCTCGTGAGCGAGGGCCATGTGCGCGTGAACGCCCAAAAAGTCGATGCGCCTGCCAAGGCGCTTAGCCCCGGTGATGTGCTGACGATTTCACTGGAGCGTCAGGTACGGGTTCTGAAAGTGCTCGAGCCCGGCGAGCGGCGCGGCCCTTTTGAAGAGGCGCGGCTTCTCTATGAAGATCTGACGCCCGAGCCCCCCGCTAAAGACGCCATGCAGGATTTGGGGCCTGTGCGTGATCATGGCTCCGGCCGCCCCACCAAGCGGGATCGCCGCCAATTATCCGCATGGCTTGATCAGGAGTGAATTCTTCTCTTTTACTGGGGGTTCTTGCGCAGCTCCGCCGAAGGCGCTAGCAAACGACCAAGAATGAAAAGCGGCGGCATAGACGGTGCCGCATCTGGAGACTGGCATGACCTACGTCGTCGGCGAAAATTGCATCAAGTGCAAATATATGGATTGCGTGGAAGTCTGCCCCGTGGACTGTTTCTACGAGGGCGAGAATATGCTCGTCATCCATCCCGATGAATGTATCGATTGCGGCGTCTGCGAGCCGGAATGCCCGGCCGAAGCCATCAAGCCGGATACAGAGCCGGGCCTTGAAAAGTGGCTGACCCTCAATGCCGATATGGCCAAGTCCTGGCCCAACATCACGGTCAAGCGTGATGCGCCGGATGATGCCAAGGATTGGGATGGCAAGCCCGGTAAATTCGAGGCTCATTTCTCGACCAAGCCCGGTCAAGGCGACTGATCAGCCAAGTCAAAGGCGCAGAAAATGCGCTTTTTATTGTCATAAAAGTTAACCAGACGGGGGCAAACCACGTCTGGCGAGCCTGAATTCTTTGATTTTGTGCAATTTTTGTGTTACTCATTATATTAACAGTCGAGTTTTATGTTTTCGTGTCGGTTTTGGTCGGGCTTGGGTCTGGCCCAGCGTCAAACAGGGGCTCTGCCACGGCTTAGTGCCAGCGGCGGAGTTTGACATCCGAACACATCGCGAAGCGACTGAGGAGTCGCGCATTTTGCCGTCTGGCCACCGCCCGAAGGGATGGTGACCTGTGCTGGCAGATGCGCCGGGCTCCGCACCGGGAGAGCGTATCGCTCCCGGCCCTCGTCCCGGTTTCCAAACCCGGGCATGACAAGGAGTGCCCACGTCATGGCGTCGTCGAAGAAGACCGTCACAGCATCGAAATCAAAGAAATCCAAGTCCGGCTCCAAGTCCGGCTCCAAGCCCGATTCCAAGTCCGGCTCCAAGTCCGCTGCTAAGGGCAAGGCCGAGACGAAAGCTCAGGCCGCCAAGTCCAAAGCGCCTGTCGTGACCAAGGCTGTGAAGCCTGCCGACAAAAAGGCAGCCCCTGCCAAAGCTTCGGCTAAAGCTCAGGACAAGGCTTCCAGTAAGGTTGCTGCTAAAGCGCCTGCTAAGGCCCCTGCTAAGGCCCCTGCCAAGGCTCCGGCGAAAGCCCCCGCAAAGCCTGCTGCTAAGGCCCCAGCCAAAGTCGTGGCAAAAGCGCCTGCCAAGGCCCCTGAAAAGAAGCCTGAAAAGGCGGCTGCCAAGGCCCCGGTCAAGGCTGCTGAAAAGGCACCGACGAAATCCGCTAAAGAGGCGGCTAAGCCCGCTGGTAAGACAGCTTCTGTAGCGAAGGCTCCGGCGAAGGCCGTTGAGACAAAAGCTCCTGCCAAGGCTGAAAAGCCCGCCGCTAAGGAATCTGTGAAAGCTAAGGCGCCTGAGAAGGCTGCGCTTGCCAAGGCGGCTGAAAAGCCCGCCAAGGCAGAAGAGAAGGCCAAGCCAGCTGAAAAGGCGGCCACGAAAAAGAAGAGTGCTGCGCCGGAACCAAAAGCAGCTCCAGACGTTGCACCAGTGAAAGCGGCCGCTCCCGCCGCACGCAAAGCGGGAGGGAAGGGAACTTCCAAAGCGGCCAAAGCTGCGCCGATTCCAACCGAGCGATTGTCGCCTGTGCGCCTTGCGGTTGGATCTTCGGCCGGACCTTCGGCTGTCCCAACTTATGTTTTGAAGGACGAAGGTGTGAAGTCTTCAGGGTCTGCGAATAAGGGTAAGCCCGTAGCTGCTCCGGCTGCTGCAAAGCCTGCGGAAAAGCCCGCAGCGAAACCGAGCGCGAACCGCTCGGGATTTAAGCAGAGCGAATACATCGTCTATCCGGCTCATGGTGTGGGCCAGATCATTGCGATCGAAGAGCAGGAAGTTGCTGGCTTCAAGCTCGAACTCTTCGTCATCAATTTCTTCAAAGACAAGATGACGTTGAAAGTGCCGCTGCCAAAAGTTTTGGCGGGCGCCATTCGCAAATTGGCTGATGCAGAAACCGTCCAGAAGGCGCTCGATACGCTGACAGGTCGTGCACGCATCAAGCGCACCATGTGGTCGCGCCGCGCCCAGGAATATGAAGCCAAGATCAATTCAGGCGATCTGCAATCCATCGCAGAAGTCGTGCGCGATCTTTATCGCTCCGATGCGCAGCCTGAACAATCTTACTCCGAACGCCAGCTCTATGAAGCGGCCCTCGACCGCATGGCGCGCGAAATTGCTGCCGTGCAAAAGCTGACCGAAATGGAATCTTTGAAGCTGATTGAATCGCAGCTGCAAAAGGGCCCGCGTCGTGGTGGCAAGGTCGATGTCGAAGTTGATCCTGCCGATGGCGACATGGATGCCGATGAGGGCGAAGCGGACGGCGACGTCGAAGAAGCGGCCTAAGAAAAAAGAAAGCCCGGCATTGCCGGGCTTTTTTATACGTTCTGTTTTAAGGACTGACGCAGTCCACCACTTCTTCCGGATGGCGCTCAATCAAAACACGGCGCAGTTTTTCCATCGCGCGATTTTCAATCTGGCGCACGCGCTCCTTCGAAATGCCAAGACGTGCGCCCAAAGCTTCAAGAGTGGCGCTTTCTTCCGCAAGGCGACGCTCGCGCAAAATGCGCATTTCACGCTCTGACAAAACTGCCATTGCATCTTGCAGCCAATGAATGCGGCGGTCAGTGTCGATGCTCTCTGTCACGACTTCATCGGGCAAGGGGCGGTTGTCGACCAAAAACTCAACATGCTCGGACATGGATGAATCATCACCCTGCGACACCGGTGCATTGAGTGACACATCGGGCCCCGAGAGGCGCGCATCCATTGTAGCAACATCAGCTTTCGAGACACCAATGGCCTGTGCGATGGTTGCATAAATGCGGGCTGAATCGCCCGGGCGATTGTCGCGTGACAATTTGGCGCGCAGACGGCGCAAATTGAAGAAGAGCGCCTTTTGCGCCGAGGACGTGCCGCCGCGCACAATCGACCAATTGCGCAGGATATAATCTTGCATGGACGCGCGGATCCACCAGGTCGCATATGTGGAGAAGCGCACTTCACGCTCAGGCTCGAAGCGGGCAGCCGCTTCCAAGAGGCCGACATGGCCTTCCTGGATCAGATCGGCAGCGGGGAGGCCGTAATGACGGAATCGGCCAGCCAGAGCAATGACAAGACGCATATGCGCATGGGCTAAATGATGCAGAGCCTGCTCATCACGCTGGTCTTTCCAGCGGACAGCAAGCGAGCGTTCCTGATCTCGCTCAAGGTACGGCGCCGACATAGCCGCCTTGACGAATTGCCGATCGACACCTGCCAATTGCGCCATGGCCAACTCCTGCTAACCTCAGTTTGTTTTTACGCGGCAGGTCGCGTTCCGGATCAACCACGATGGGGATCGGGATCAACATGGCAGACCTGTGGATTGTGTACGCACGGATGATTTTGATCTGTGCTTTTCAGGAAGGATGCGCCCCATGAACCAGCGTTTGATCGAACTTTACGATGAATATACGCACCGTCCGCTGGACCGCCGCGTCTTTTTAGAGCGACTCATAGTTCTGGCTGGGTCAGCAACTGCAGCACAGGCGTTTCTCTCCGTCATTGAGCCCAATTACGCACTCGCGGCTGTGGTTGCGGCGGATGATCCGCGCGTGGGAAGCGTCTCGCTTGAGGCTTCGCCCGACCTCAAAGGCTATCTCGCATTTCCGAAAGCCAAAGGCTCCGAGATCAAAGACAATCTTGTCATTGTGATCCATGAGAATCGCGGCCTCAATCCGCATATTCAAGATGTGGCGCGCCGTGTTGCACTTGAAGGCTTTCACGCTTTTGCTGCAGATTTTCTCACGCCCTATGGCGGCACGCCCAAGGATGAAGATCAGGCGCGCGACATGTTCGCCAAGATCGACATGGGTCGCGTTGTCAAATCAGCAGCCGATCTCATTGCCGGTTTGAAGCTCAAGAATCCGCGCATGAAAATTGGGACGGTTGGGTTTTGCTGGGGTGGTGGGGCCGTGAATTCCATCGCAACCGCCGCACCGGGTCTTGATGCGGGCGTTTGCTTTTATGGCGTAGCGCCCAAACTTGAGGATGCACCGAAGATCAAGGCAAGCATGATGCTGCATTATGCTGCGATGGATGCGCGCGTGAATGCCACTAAAGAGCCTTATGAAAATGCGATGAAGGCGGCAGGTGTCGCATATCAGAGCTTCATGTATGAAGGCACCAATCATGCTTTCCACAACGACACATCGCCGGAACGCTATGTGGAGGCGGCGGCCAAACTGGCTTGGCAACGGTCGATGGATTTGTTCAAGCAGAAGCTTGCCTGATTATTCGACGACAATCTTGTAACGCTCATCGGGCCGCAAAGCTGTTCCAGCTTCAAGCCCGTTGAGCAACAAGAATTGCTCGACTTGTTGTTCGGTCACGGACATGCGGCGCGCGAGCATGGCGGGCGTATCGCCTGCTGCAGCGGTGACGATTTTGAGGCGAAGTGGGCGCGTGCGCATGGCCTCTTCGCTTTCAATCTTGCGGAAGCTTTCAATCGCTTCCATGAAGCGCGCATCCATCGCGGTTGTCAGATTGCGTGTAGCAAAGATCAGTCGATAAACGTCACCGCTATAGCGGATAACAGCGACACGAAACTGCCAATCCCCACCCTTGGCTGTACCTGTGGCGGCAGGAATTCCATTCAGCGAAATGGCGCGAATGGAATTGGCATCAAGCCCTTCCATCCAGCCTGATGCGAGATAGGTGCTCAAATCCTGCGCGGATGAGACATTCACACTATCAAGGCGCAAAGCCTGCGCGCCGCCATTGGCAATGCCGAGCAAGGCTTGCGCTGAATTTTCCAGCACAAAGCCTTCCGGCGCAGAGACGGTAAAGCCGAGTTTGGGATGAATGAAGCGGCGGCCGCGGACAAAGCCTTCGCTTGGATCATCACCAAAATCCATGCCGTCAATCGCATTGAAATATTCATCGCGAGCACCAAGGCCGAGGCCCGGCGCGCCCAATTGCCGAGCAGCTGCGACCGCTTGGCGAATGCGTTCGGGTGTTGATGGATGGGTAGCGAGAATATCAGGCTGCTCGTCGCCGCCCTTCTGACCAAAGAGCGAAGCGCGCAGACTTGAGGCGCGCCCAAGCGAGGTGAGGAAGCGCGCAGCGCCATAAGGATCATAGCCGGCCCGCGCAATGGCACGCACACCAATCTGGTCAGCTTCCAATTCTTGCTGGCGAGAGAAGCTCGCAAGCGACAGGCGGCCAGAGGCTTTCACCTCATTGCTCTTCTGTGTGCCTTGAATCAGCGAAGCCGCTTTGGAAATGACAGCAGCGTTCTTTTCCAATTCAGCGCGTGCGCTGGCATGGCGGGCTGTGACATGCGCGATTTCATGCGCCATGACGGCGGCGATTTCAGATGAATCATTGGCCAGCGCCAAAAGCCCGCGCGTCACATAGAGATTGCCCGAAGGGAGCGCAAAAGCATTGACCAGGGGCGTGTTCAAAATCGTAACGCGATAGGCTTCCGAGGGCGTTTCGCTTGATTGGGCGAGGCGCACCAATATGCCGTTGAGATAAATCTCGGCCGCAGAAAAACGATATTCACCACCAAAGAGTGCAACGAGGCGCTTATGTTCGGAGACTTGCGGTGTCTCGCCACCCGTGGTGCGTGGCGCAGCTGTAGGCACGGCTGGCAGTTCAGCGCGACGGCCACCCGGATCAAGAGCAGCGCAGGCCGATAGCACCAGCGCAAGCGCCAAAATGCCGCTCAAGGCGACACCGCGCTTCACACAGGCTTTCGACACAAACACACTCACAATCACGATCCCATCACTTCAATGGCCGCAGGCGTATAAATCTCGATCTGCGGCCTTGTGCGAGTTTCGAGCAGGCCGCGCACGCGGATTGTTTTGCCCACCAGCGCATCTGGCACAATGCCCCCGTCAGCAAAAGCTTTCGCATTTTGACGGGAAAAAGTGACGCTGAGGTTACTGCCCCGCGCAGGCCCGAGATCAAGATAAATTCGGGTCGAGGTTTGGCCGATCCGCTGGACCATCCCTTCCGCGATGACAAATTCTCCTGCATGCGCTGCCAGAGCCGCAGATGAATGTGCGGGTAGCACCGAATAATAGGAATCAGCCCAGAGACCAAGCTTGGCATTGCGTGCTTGGATTTCAGCCGCCAGCAGCGGAATGAGGCAGGGGTCTGTGTGGGAGGGGCCAACACGCACAAGCCCTTGCGCGACGAGCCTCAGGCCAAGATCCTGACCGCTGGCAAGAAAGGCGGGTGTCACAATTCGCCCCCAGCGATCAGCCAGCGGCAGGCGTTGACCGAGTGCGATGGCCTCACCCCGTGTCCAATCTTCCAAAGCGGCGCGTGCTTGTTCCATTCGCGAGCTGCCGCGGGCGCTGGCTTCAAAGGGTGCCAGATGCGGGGTGCGGATGAGCCGACCGTCCTGCAATTCGATTTCGAGCCGGGAATGGACCTTAGCGGCGGGTCCGACATTGAGCTCGGGGCGTGGACAGGTCTGGGCCAGACTGAGCCCGGGCCAGAGCAACGTGAGCAAGGCGAAGCACAGGGCTCTTGAACGAATGAGGTCTTTGGGCGAATAGTGCCGCGCGCGTCCCGGTAGCTCAGCAGGATAGAGCAACGGTTTCCTAAACCGTAGGTCAGGGGTTCGAATCCCTTCCGGGACGCCAGTCTGTCTGCATCTGTCCGCCATAATGACCCAAGTTTACTTGGGTGCGGATCATTCGTGCAAATTGTCTCATCGGATCGAAGCCATAAAAAAACGCCGCCTTGTTGAGGCGGCGTTTTTGAGAATGCGAAATATGTGACGATTAGTCTTTGGCGCGCTCGACGTAAGTGCCATCTTCCGTCTGCACCACAATGCGCGTGCCAGCCGACACATGCGGCGGCACCATGACGCGCGCGCCATTGGCCACTTTGGCAGGCTTATAGGATGAAGAAGCCGTCTGGCCCTTCATCGCCGGTTCCGTCTCGATGATTTCGAGTGTCACGCGGGCGGGCAGCTGAATGGCAACGGGCACGCCGTTGAACAGCGACAGAATGACCTTCATGCCTTCCTGCAGCCATTGCGACTGATCACCAAGAATGTCTTCGGACACCTGCAGCTGCTCGAAGCTTTCGTCATTCATGAAGTGATAGCCTTCGCCATCCTGATAAAGGAAGGAGAAGTCGCGATCTTCCACGAAGGCGCGCTCGACCTGTTCGGTCGTCTTGTAGCGATCGGTCGTCTTCACGCCATCCGAGAGGCGGCGCATGTCGATCTGGGTCGTGGGCGTGCCCTTGCCGGGATGGAAGCTTTCGGCGGACAGAACGACATAGAGCTGTCCATCCTCGCGCTCGATGATATTGCCCTTGCGGATCGAACTGGCGATGACTTTCACAGGAATGCTTCCTCGAGGTTGATGGGCGGGCCTTGGCAGAATAAGCATCTGCCTGCTGAGTTGCGGGCATGTATAGCGATCTTGCCAGCCAGCGCTAGCCCTTAAGAGGACCGATTTCCCTTCATGACCCTGGCAGACCCAGCCAAAGCCTCGCCCTTTTGGGACAAAAGCGTCCATCAGGACCGCCGTCCCCGCCTGCTGGCGCGGGCCCGCATCCGTACGGCTTTGCGGGGCTTTTTCGGGGGCCAAGATTTTGTCGAGGTCGAGCCGGCGGCCCTTCAGGTGAGCCCCGGCAATGAGGCCCATATCGGCGGCTTTGCTACGGATTTCGTGACGCTCGCGGGTGCGCGCCAGCACTACTATCTCCATTCCTCGCCCGAATTTGCCTGCAAAAAGCTGCTGGCTGCCGGGGAAGAGCGGATTTATGCACTGACCCCCGTGTGGCGGAACGGCGAGCGCGGGCCTTTGCATCATCCCGAATTCACCATGCTCGAATGGTATCGCGCGCATACGCCCTATGACGCGCTGATCGAGGATTGCCGCGCGCTTCTGGCGCTGGCTGCCAAGACGGCTGGCGTTGAAAGTTTTTCTTTTCGCGGGCTGACCTGCGATCCTTTTGCAGAGCCTGAGCGCATCACTTTATGCGAAGCTTTTGCGCGTTACGCTGATATTGATCTCACAGCCCGCCTCAATGATCGCGCTAAGCTTGCGCAAGAAGCGCAGCGCTTGGGATTGCGCGTGGTGGAAGATGATCATTGGTCTGATCTCTTTTCCAAAATTCTGTCAGATCGCATTGAGCCACAATTGGGAAAAGGTCGCGCGACCGTGCTTGATCTTTACCCCGTCTCGGAAGCTGCACTTGCGCGCCCCGCGCCGCATGATCCGCGCTTTGCGGAACGCTTTGAGCTTTATGCCTGTGGCGTTGAGCTTGCCAATGCGTTTGGTGAATTGACCGATGTCGAAGAACAGCGCCGTCGCTTTGCGCATGCCATGCAGGAGCGCCAGCGCATTTATGGCGAGACCTATCCGGTTGATGAGGATTTTCTCGCAGCCCTTGCGCATATGCCACAATCTAGCGGCATTGCGCTGGGCTTTGATCGTTTGGTGATGCTGGCAACTGGCGCCCATCACATTGAAGATGTGATCTGGACGCCTTTGGCGGGAGCGCAAAAGTGAGCGCCGGATTGCACCGCATCAGCGATCTCGTCGCGCGCGGATTTGTCGAAAAAGCCTCTGCTGCAGGGCTTGAATCAATTGTTGAACGCTATGCACTCGCTATTACGCCAGCCATGGCTGATCTCATCAATCCATCAGACCCGTATGATCCAATTGCACGCCAATTCATTCCTGATCTGCGCGAAAGCGAGACGCGGCCGGAAGAATTGGCTGATCCGATTGGCGATGGCGCGCATTCGCCCATTGAAGGCATTGTGCATCGCTATCCCGACCGGGTGCTGTTAAAACTTTTGCATGTGTGCCCGATCTATTGCCGCTTCTGTTTCCGTCGCGAAATGGTGGGGCCGGGTGCCGAGCAAATCTTGTCGCCTGAGGCTCTGGATGCCGCGCTCGATTATATCCGCGCGCATTCTGAAATTTGGGAAGTCATTCTGACGGGTGGTGATCCGCTGGCCCTGTCTCCGCGTCGCTTGGCGGATGTTTTGCAGAAGCTTGATGAGATCGCGCATGTCAAAATCGTGCGCATCCACACGCGCGTACCCGCCGTTGATCCAGCGCGCGTGGATGAACGCATGATTGAGGCGCTGAAGAGTACGAAAAAGACGCTCTATGTCGCCCTTCACGCCAATCACCCACGGGAATTGGGTGGAGCTACAGAAGAGGCGCTCGCAAAGCTTGCTGGGGCGGGCATTGCGCTGGTCAGCCAGACCGTGCTTTTGCGCGGCGTGAATGATGACTTTGAAACGCTGGCGGCACTCATGCGCCGTTTCGTCGAATTGCGCGTCAAACCCTATTATTTGCATCAGGCTGATCTGGCGCCGGGTACATCACATTTCCGCGTCGGGCTGGATGAAGCCCGCGCGCTGGTTGGCGAATTGCGGTCGAAAGTCTCAGGGCTTTGCCAGCCGACTTTCGTGCTCGATATTCCGGGCGGTTTCGGCAAGGTTCCGGTCGGCCCCGACCACCTGACGGGCGCTGGTGTGCTGGATCATAGGGGCGAGACCCATGCCTATCCGGCCCCTGCCACGGGAAAACCTGATTTTTGAGGCTTAAAAGCCCCCCGCCTCAAGGCCCCGTTTACCCGAATCATCTCTTGTCAGCCCATGATCAAACGTCTTTCCCTTCCCGCGCTGTTTGGCGCTCTCGTTCTTGGCTTTCTCCTTGCCGTTTCGGCGGGGAGTTGGGCGCAATCCGATTCCGCACGCCAAACCGTCCAGCAGCGGCTGGATCTCGCCCGTGCCGAGCTCGACCAGATCGCCTCGATCTTGCGGCGCGAGCAGGTGACCGATCAGGATCTTGCCTCCCGCCGAGGTGATCTTGAACGATTGGATGGCACTGTTGACGCGCTGATTGAACAAATAGGTCCGCAGTTTGATGCCGTGAAGGCGCGCATTGATCAGTTGGGTCCCGCGCCTGACAAAGATGCGAATGTCGATGCCGATCGCGCTGAACAGCAGAAAGCCTTCAATGATCTTGATGGGCAGTTGAAGCGCGCACGTGTTCTGTCGGTCGAGATTGAGCAGGTGAAAGCACAAATCGTTGCCAAGCGCCGCGCTCTGTTCAATCACGCTCTCTTCCAGCGCTCTTTCTCAATCATGAGCCCGGATTTGTGGGTGTCTGTTGTCTCCGAAATTCCGCGCGACATGAAAGCCGCTGCCACCATTGGTCAGGATTGGTTGTCGGGTGCGAGCACACGGCTTGCCCAATGGCGCGGTATTTTCTTTGCAGCTCTCTTGGTGCTGATTGCCGCACTCTATGTGCTGGCGGATCGTCTCGCGCATCGTGTATTAGCGCGCGCACCACAAGCTGTGGAGTCTACGCGTTTACAGAAAGTCGTAGCGGCGCTTTGGATTGGCGCAGTGACGGCTATCGTGCCCATTCTTGCGGCTTTGGCTTTTGCGCAAGTCTTGCACGCTTTTGATCTCGTCAACGCGCGACTTG
>Ga0209400_1000437_pt1 | contig 36253 bp, 38 predicted proteins | sample M_130807_EF_Meta_FD_187313 | JGI IMG/M metagenome (GOLD analysis project Ga0209400, IMG submission 187313) | Freshwater microbial communities from Lake Montjoie, Canada to study carbon cycling - M_130807_EF_MetaG (SPAdes) (version 2) | ecosystem: Environmental > Aquatic > Freshwater > Lake... | reverse complement strand
AGTCATTGCACCTGCACACCAACGATCGACAGAATATCCCGGAACTGTGTTTGGCAATCCCGCTAGCAAGGAAGCGCTGCGGCCGATATTCATTCCTTGGTCGCCAGTTTGTGTCGCAGCTGCGATCGCAACATCTTCGATATCACTTGGCTTCACATTTGGATTGCGTTCTAGCAGACCGCGCATTGCGCGCACCATCAGATCATCAGCGCGAGTACCGGAGTACATGCTGCCGGCCTTTCCAAAAGGGGTGCGAACAGCATCGACTAGGACAACGGTGCGAGACATCTGGGCTTCTTTCTACAAGTTTTTAATGGCTTCTGGAGTTAGCAACCTCTAGGGATAGGTTACTCGCCAGTAGTAGAAAGCGGAAGAACGCTAGAACTATACGGTTGCGGGTACGCGAGGTGCTGGCGCGCTCTTCTTTGATAAATATGGCACTAGAACCGCTACGAGGTATCCGGTCCACGCGATGAACTGAACAATTGATGTGGTGGTATCAAAGCCGATTGTTCCGCCCAAGATTGAACCCAAGATTGATTCCTTAGCGATCCATGGAGTTACATCCCAGAGGAAGGTATCTGCACCAGGTAAGAAGCCGAGCTCTTGGAACTCGTGAATGCCATAGGAGAGAACCCCGGCTGCGACAACTATTAACGCAACGCCAGTTACGGTGAAAAACTTAGAGAGATTAATTTTCACCGAGCGGTTATAAATTAGATAACCAAGGGCTATCGAAACCGCTAAACCAAGTATCAATCCAACTGTTGCAGATGAAGCAGCGCCAACAGTTTTAAAGTTGGTGTAGATAAAGAGCGCAGTTTCTAGCCCTTCGCGAACAACCGCGAAAAAAGCCACTAAAGCAAGGCTTATTGGGCCTCCTACAAGTGCGTTATCAACTTTGCCATGAAGTTCATCGCGCAATGTACGTGCGGCACGTTTCATCCAGAAGACCATCCAAGTAACAAGTCCGACGGCGATAAAAGAGGTGAGTCCAGCAAATAGCTCTTCGCCGCGCGGCGTTAACTCCGCAGAGGTAAATGAGAGGATCGCGCCCAACCCTAGGCTTGCTGCAACCGCAATAGCCACGCCAGTCCAGAGCGGCTTTAGCAGGTGGCGGCGGTCGGTTCTGACGATATAGGCGACCAAGATCCCCACGATTAGGGCCGCTTCTAGGCCCTCACGAAGGGCGATAACGAAGGTGCTGAGCATGGGATAAATCTAGAACCGCCTAGCGAATTACGCAACTTAAATGTTGCGTAATTCCTCACACCTGATCTGGCTGGTCTTCGTGCTCTACAGGCTCAGGCGTAGCCAGAGGGATGGTCTCAAGGAGGGCGGATTCGAGGATTGGAGCTGTTATCTCAATCTGCCATCTGCGCGCACCTAGCGCCTCCAGGGCAGGGGCAACCGCGCCCTTGGGTGCGCTCCAACAGATTCGACGGACATATTCGGGGGTAATCATATTTTCCAGCGGGATCGATAACTCTTCGGCCTTAGCGCTCAGGCGGGCCTTGGCATGGGATAGCGGGGCGTACTTTTCGGGAAAGCGCTCGCGCCAAATCTTCAAAGGCGGTAGCGAATCTGAGTCGGTACGAACTTGGGGCCACTGATCTTCGCTAAGTGAGAGCGCATCCGAGATAGCGCTAATCCAAGATGCAGAATTCTCCATCCAACGCGCTCGCAATCCAATTGGTCGCAGCGCTCGCTCGAGATCCTTCTTCGAAGTAATCGCCTTGGTATGTGCAACGGAGGCAATTTCGACGATCGCAGCATCGGATAGCAAACGGCCTTGAGCGATATCAATCTCCTGAGCGATCTCATTTCTTACCGTCCAAAGCGCGCGCACTACCGCTAATTGGTTGCGTTTTTTAATTTTATGCATTCCAGAGGTCCGGCGCCAAGGATCAACGCGCGGTGGTGGTGGGGGAGCATCCAGTATTGATTGAAACTCCTCTTGCGCCCATTCCCATTTATTTGAACTTTCCAAAAGTGCATAAACTTTATCTCTTAGCTCAATCAACAACTCAACATCTAAAGCTGCGTAATTAAGCCATTCTTTTGGCAATGGGCGTTGCGACCAATCAGCAGCAGAGTGTTCTTTAGCAAGTGATACCTCCATCAAAGATTCTAAAAGTGGACCCAATCCAACACGTGGCAAACCTGCGATACGTCCACCAAGTTCGGTATCAAAGAGTCGCTTTGGATTTATTCCAAGCTCGCGCAAACACGGCAAATCTTGCGTGCTGGCATGCAAAATAACTTCATCGCTACAAAGCAAGGTATTTAACCTTTGAAATAAATCATGGTTTGGACCAAAGGGGATAGGATCAATTAGATGTAGTCCACCGCCATGGCGTTTAATCTGGATCAGATAGGCACGTGCGCTAAATTTAAAACCAGATGCGCGCTCAGCATCTACGGCAAAAGGACCAGATCCCTGTGAAAGTTCTTGCAAAGCTTTTTCAAAGAGTGACTGGTTATCAATAATGTCTGGAACGCCTTCGGCGGGCGCCAAGAGAGGAACTGCAGTTGGGTCCGGTGCAACTTCGGCAGGCAGAATTTCTGCTGCACTCTCCAGATTATTTTCCATGACTTATTGCCAAATTAGCTACCCAGTTTAAAAATCGCAACTGTCTAATTACGCCTTACGACGCGCTGCAGAAATTGGCGCAACCCCTTCAACTACCGGTGGCAGCCCCGCAACTTCGCCTAATAGATTGCACCAAGACATGACATGAGAAATCATTTCATCACTGTTGTTAATAAGCGGGCTCCAAGATGCGCGGATCTCGATTTCAGACTCGTCATTGCGCGGCGATAACTTTCCAAACGAGGCGCTAGAGACTCGAGTAACAGTTCCACTTGGGGCGGTAAATTTACAGCCTCCAGCCGCAAGTGAATCCAGTAACCAAGACCAACCAACTTCAGGAAGTAGCGGGTCATCTTGCATCGCCTCATCGACATCGGCGCTTAAAAATGTAACACAGCGAAATTCGCCTTCCCAGGTATCTTGGCCGCCAGGTTCATGTAATAAAACGAACCGCCCTGATGCGATTTCATCCTCAGAATCACCAAGTAAACCGTTGGAAACATCGGCGGTAAATGCAAAAGAGTAAGATGCTAATTTCTGCGGGGCAGGAACTTCTTCCAAAATAATTTCAGGTCTTGGGGTAACTGTGCGCAATTGGTCAACCATGCGATTAAATTGGGCGACATCCACTGCTTAATAGTAAAGATGGTGCGGCTGGATAGGTGGGAGGCGGGGCGCTGAGGTGTGTAACCTTGCTCTCCATGGCTACCTTATTAGCGCTCTTTTCAAGCCTTCTCTGGGGAACTGCTGATTATCACGGAGGTAAGTTAAGTAAGAAATATCCAGCGATTGCAGTTCTTGGTGTAACGCAAGCGATCGGGTTAGCCTCCGGAATTATCTTGGCACTTATCGGTGGAGATTTTTCAGCAAACGCCTTTGGCGATAACGGTTACCTTATTCCTGGCGCCTGTGCCGGAATTCTTGGATATCTCGGGCTAATTTGTTTATACGCCGGACTATCAACTGGTCGCATGGGAGTTATATCTCCAATTAGTGGGCTATCTGCCTTAATTCCCGTTGCATACGCCTTCTTCGTCAAAGGCGATCGCTTATCGTTGATTCTTTCAATAGGTGCTGCGCTAGCAATCGTGGGCGCCTTCTTAGCGAGCGGTCCCGAACTGGCTAAAGATTTGCCAATTAAGCCGCTCATATTGGCGCTTGGTGCTGCAGGTGGATTTGGTACCGCGTTAGTTTTTATGGCGATCGGTTCGCAAGGTAGTGCACTGATGACGATGGTAATGATGCGGGCAACAACTTTCTTCGTCTCACTTGGAATTTTGGCTAAATATCGCACCTTAGGTGGACTCTCCTGGAAATTATCGCCGGTTCTAATCTTTATCGGATGTGCAGATTTTCTGGCGAATTTACTTTTAGGCGTGGCAACCACGAAAGGTAATTTAACTTTATCTATGGTCCTTGGCGCCTTGTATCCAATATTTACCGCAGTTCTAGCTTTCAAATTTTTGCATGAGCGATTACATCGAATTCAATATCTTGGAATATTTGCAGCGGTGGCTGGGGTTGCAATCATTTCAGCGTTTTAGCCTGGATAAAGATGAAGCTAAAGTAATTCTTTAGCTTCGATAAAGATGGTCCCGTCAATTGATTGGCGATCGATATATTTGAAATTCGCTAAAAGCTTTTCGATATCAATTGGATATTCCCCGCCTGTGACGGTTGTGATACTCAAGTAGATTCCATCTAAAACTCGATTGGCTATCAATTCCTCAATAATTGTCAGCCCTGATTCCACTAGAACGTTGGGTCCAAATTGCTTTATACCTTTGGAAAGGGCTGTCGTTGGCGAGAGGTTCCACCAGTGAGCTAACCGATTATCGGATAATGCGCTAACCATCGATCGTGATGAGATAACGACTGGCACAGGGGTGCGGTGATATGGCTCGGTTCGCGCGGTTTGACCACCGATTAAGAGAAAGTCAGCGCCGCGGCGGCGGGCGAGGAAAGTTGTGCGGTCTACACCGCTTGCGATTGCGCGAGAACTTCCCCCTTTAGCGGTTGAGCCATCGGAGCCAACAACAAGGGATGCAAAGACGGCCATATCTAAAGGCTATCGGCAGAGGTGACAATTGCCTGTCATGTCAGTGGGCGAAGATATATTTTCTGCATGATCATTTCATGCCAAACATGTGCCGTACGAGATATAGGTTGCGACGATTGCATCTTAACCTTCTTCATCGCGAAAAAGAGTGAACCAGAAGTTTGTGAAATACCTGACTCCACTGCCGATGCAATAGATCTGCTCTCATCGCGCGGAATCGTGCGCCCCTTGCGCTTTAATACCGCCTAAAGTGTGAAAAAAGATAAATTCACAGCCTTGCCACGCTTAACTTGAGTTGAGTATGCGCGATATCGCCCATTAGCCTTGAACTCTTATGTTAACTCTGGGCTTAAATCTGCGCGCACGTATCCGCCAAGGCTCTGTGCTCATCGCACTCGTTGCAATTACAGCGCCTATAGTTGCGCTCCCGTCCGCCCAAGCAGCCCAATCGCTAGAGCAAGTTCAGGCCCGTGTTAGACAATTACAAGAAGAGGCAGCCTCTGCCGCCGAAGGTGCGCAGGAAGCTAAGGTCAAACTAGCCTCGTTAAATCGCACCCTGGCCGGGATTCAAGCCAAGGAAGAGGCACAGTCCAAGAGCGTAGATGCTCTCTCAAAAACGTTGAGTGCGATCGCCATTGAACAATATAAAACTGGCGGACTCAGCCAGAGCCTAGAACTTCTCTTCTCCTCAGATCCCGGCCTTTATCTCTCCGCAGCTGGTTCGTTGGAAGCGATAACGCGAAAGAAATCTGGAGAACTACGTAAATTTCAGGCAGCAAAACAGAAACTCACCGCAACTTCCCTAACAGTCAATGACAAGTTATCACTGGTGAAAGCCGAACAAAAGAAGTTGGCAGCGCAAAGTGCGCAAGCAAAGGCCAAACTCGCCGAAGCTGAATCTCTATTAGCAAAATTGAAAAAGGAAGATCGAATAAGACTTGAACTACTTGCGCAACAAGAAGAAGATGCAGACCAAGCTTCATCGCTAGCGGCTGCAAAATCTGCTTCCGCCGTCTCAGGTCGCGCTGGAAAAGCTCTGCAATTCGCATTTAAACAAATTGGCGATCGCTATGTCTTCGGCGCAGCCGGTATGACGTATTGGGATTGCTCAGGGCTAACTATGAGGGCCTATCAGAACGCCGGCGTTTCGCTCCCGCATTCTTCGCGCGCACAATATGGCTATGGAAAAGCAGTTAAGCGCGCAAACTTGGCACCGGGGGATCTAGTCTTCTTTGGCCGTCCAATTTCGCATGTTGGAATTTATGTAGGTGGCGGCAAGATGGTTCATGCGCCGCGTCCTGGATCGCGCGTAAAAGTAGCTAGTGCGTATAGCTTGGGGCGTAAGCCATATATCGGCGCACGTCGCCTTTAGCGTTGAGAGCCTTCGTTAATGGTTGATAAGACGCTCTGCATTACCAATGACTTTGGACCACGCGCAGGTGGAATCGAAACCTTTGTAATTGGGTTGATTGAGCGAGCGCCACTTGGTTCGGTAATTGTTTACACCTCTCAACAAGGCGACACACGAGAGTACGATAAAAATTGGTTGGATAAATTCGGAGTAAAGGTTATTCGGGATCGGTCAAAGATTCTGCTGCCGACGCCGTGGGTTTTACGTGAGGTGAAGAGAGTTATCGCCAACGAGAATTTAAAAGTTGTATTTTTCGGAGCCGCCGCACCACTTGCAGTTCTCTCAGGTGGACTTCGTAAAGTAGGCGTTGAAAAGATAGTTGCTTTAACCCATGGCCATGAGGTTTGGTGGGCCAAACTATTTCCCTTCAATCTGGCGATTCGATATATCGGTAATAAAGTTGATCACCTAACGTATTTGGGGGACTTCACGCGTTCTGAGATTTCCCGCGCTTTAACTCCGAAAGCAAGATCTGCCATGGTAAAGATTGCACCTGGAATCGATACTGTGCACTTTGCCCCACAACCAACGGCTGCGCAATTAAGAGATTCACTAGGTTTAAGTAACAAGAAGGTTATCGTCAGCGTCGGACGGCTGGTACATCGCAAAGGCCAAGACTCACTTATTTCGGCTCTGCCACAAATTCTTAGCCGCCATCCAGAGGCGCACATTTTATTAGTCGGCGAAGGTCCATACCGAAGCTATCTGGAGAAACTCGTTGCCAAGTTGCAAGTAGAGAGCGCGATAACTTTTATTGGTCGCATCCATCATTCAGATTTGCCGGCGTATATAAGCGCGGGAGATATCTTCGCAATGCCATCTCGCTCTCGGCTGGCCGGGCTGGAAGTCGAGGGCTTAGGGATCGTTTATCTAGAAGCAAGTGCGTGCGAGCTGCCCGTTATTGCAGGCAAGTCTGGTGGAGCACCTGATGCAGTGCTCGAAGGCCAGACAGGAATTACTGTAGATGGAAGAAACCCAAGTGAGGTGGCAGCAGCAATAGTTTCACTATTCGATGATCCAAATAGGGCTCACGAAATGGGAAAGCGCGGGCGCGAATGGATTGCCTCAAATTGGCGTTGGGAAATCTGGTCAAGTAAATTCAACGATCTGCTCAAGTTGAATTTCTAAAGTAAATTAATTTTGCGGGCTTTTTCAACTGCTCCGAACCTATTGTCTACTTCCAATTTCCGATAAATCGCCGCTAAATGCGTTTTAAAAGTTGCCTCTGAAATAAATAATCCCTGCGCCAACTCTGCATTTGTACCTGGTAGAGATAGCGCTTTGAGCACAGTTAATTCGCGCTGAGTCAACAATTTCGCAGCTTGTGAATTTCTAATCGCACTTGCCATGCCGGCTGCGCTAAAGTTTCTGGGCAGAGCCAAAGCGCTTTTCAGGGTAGCGATTAATTCACCAAGCGAAGCGCTCTTTTTTACAAATGAGTTAGCACCAGCCTGCATGGCTGCGATCAAATGAGTCTCTTCCTCGCTCAACGTAAGGATTACGATCGCCATTTCATCGGAATGTTTACGAATCCATTGCACAATATCTAACCCAGAACCATCGGGAAGATTTAAATCAAGAATTACCGCATCTGGTTCTTTATGCGCTATTTGTGCGTAGGCCTCAGCGCGCGTTGCTGCTTCACCGCAACATAGAAATCCAGCTCCCTCAACTGCCGTCTTAATACCTGATCGAACGGCTGGATGATCATCAACTAGTAAGACTTTTACTTGAGCCGCTGCGGTCACAAAGTTATAGCGACGCGAGTTCCTGAACTATCAGAGTGGTAGGTGAACACTCCTCCAAGTAATTCAGTCCTTTCCTTTATTCCAATCAAACCCAAACGTGAACTCTCCAAGGTCGCACCTCCTTCTCCGTTATCGCGCACCTCTAGGTAGGTGTGATTTTCAACTTGGCTCAATAGCAATTCAATCTGGCTACCCCTAGAGTGGCGCACGCTATTTCGCAGTAGCTCAGCTGCCATGGAGCTAATTTCAAGCCCAACTGCTGGAGGAATATCAAACTCGGCGATATCTAATCTGTTAAGTAGTGGACCACAAATCTGTGACGCAACCTTAGTTAACGATTCTTGTACTGATTCAACTTGGACTTGCCGTAATTGGTACATCTCACGCCGGACTTTTGCAATCAACTCATCGACTTGAAATCTTAATGAGCGAATTCCTTTACGAGCCGGCTCTTGAGACTCGGTCGCTGCAAGCAACAAATCAAGTTCGTAACCTAAAGCGACCAGATCTTGCGCAATACCGTCGTGGATATTACGTGCAAGTTCAAGGCGTTGTGAAGTGCTCACTTGGCAAATTACTTGGCAAATTACTTGGCAAATTACTTGGCAAATTACTTGGCAAAGAGATCGTTGATTTCTTTAGCGAATTCCTGAGCAATAACGTGGCGCTTAATCGAGAGCTTCGCGGTTAGTTGACCTCCTGCGATCGTGAAATCGGTAGGAAGAATCGTAAATTTGCGAATCGATTCGGCTTTACTCACCGCTTTATTGGCTTCATCTACCGCTGTCTGCACGACAGAAATGAGATCTGGATCTTGCGTAAGAGTTGCAATGGTTGCCCCATCTTTCTTATTTGCAATAATCCACGATTTCAGTGCATCCTGATCTATCGTTACAAGAGCTGCGATAAATGGCTGGTTATCACCCACGACTACGCACTGGCTAACTAGTGGATGAGCGCGTAAGCGATCTTCCAAAACTGCTGGCGCAACATTCTTACCGCCTGCAGTAACTATGAGTTCTTTCTTACGTCCAACAATTGATAAGAAGCCATCTTCATCTATCTTTCCGAGGTCACCAGATTTAAACCAGCGATCTTCTGTAAAGACTTCGGCGTTGGCTGCGTCATTTTGCCAATAACCGCGCATGACAATCGGCCCCCGAATCAGAACTTCGCCATCATCTGCGATCTTGATACTCGTGCCAGGAATTGGTTTTCCAACTGAACCAACTTTGATTGAGCCAGTGATATTTAAAGTCGCTCCAGCGGTTGTTTCAGTTAATCCGTAACCTTCATAAATCGTTACTCCTGCGCCTCTATAGAAGTGCCCTAGGCGCTTGCCAAGAGGTGCGCCGCCTGAAATTGCGCCTTCCACATTTCCCCCAAGTGCGGCACGAATCTTGGAAAAGACAAGTTTGTCGAAGAGCGCATGCTTGAGAGTAAGTATCGGATTAAAGCCACGTTTATCCATCGCCTCGCTGTAGGCGATGGCAACCTCAGCGGCTTTGCGGAAGATTTTTCCTTTACCCGCAGCATCTGCTTTGGCTTCGGCCCCGTTATATACCTTTTCAAATATGCGAGGCACAGCGAGAACGAAAGTTGGCTTAAATGAAGCAAGATCTGGTTGTAAGCGACCTACTGGATCACTGCAGTGGGCTAGATGTAAACCTGCGCGAATGGCACCAATTTGGACCATGCGTCCGAATACGTGAGCAACCGGAAGGAAGAGCAGAGTTGATCCATTTGGTTTCAGGAATAGATCGCTGGCACCTTCAACAACATTTCCACATTCAGATAAGAAGTTTCCATGAGTTAGTTGAACTCCCTTTGGCTTGCCGGTAGTTCCTGAGGTGTAAATCAAAGTCGCTAAGGTTTCGGGCAGCAGTGAATTTCGGCGTCGGTCAATTTCATCATCACCGATATTTTCTCCAGCCTTGGCTAGAACGGAGAGAACATCTTCTGTCATCGTCCATATATGTTTGGTATGGCTAGGCAGAATTGAGGTAACTAATTCGCGATGACTTGGGGTTTCAACAATCAGCGCTACAGCTCCTGAATCGCTCAATATCCAATCCACTTGCTCGGCAGAAGAAGTTTCATAAATTGGAACTACGCAGCCACCTGCAAACCAAATTGCAAAATCCAAGATGGTCCATTCATATCTGGTGCGCGCCATGATTCCTACGCGATCACCAATTTGGATACCAGCAGCGACTAGACCTTTGGCAGTTGCCCGCACTTGCGCTTCCAACTCTTGGGCGCTGACTTTCTGCCATCCATCACCTAGCGGGCGCGACATCATTACGCGATTTGGTTCAAACCAGGCGCGTTCGGTGATTAAGTTTGTGAGGTTGCCAGTATTGGCAGTAGGGACAAGGGCTGGGATCGTGATCTCGTTCATAGCGCTAACGCTAGCGCCCGAGTCAGAAAAAGGGGAGAGGTTGGAAAGCAATTTTTACGGGTAACCTTTGCGCATGAGTGATTTCAGCAGTTCAACAATTTCTATAGACGCCCCCATCGCAGAGGTTGGCGCCACGCTATTTTCAATTGCCTCTTACCCAGAATGGTCGGGGGCTTTTAAGAAAGTGGATGTTCTTGCAACAGATGCAGAAGGTCGTGCCATTAAGGCAAAGCTCACTGTTGATGCGGGCCCCGTCAAGGATGTTGTTACTCTTGATTTCGACTGGAGCCAGGAACCTGACAAAGTTACATTCACGTTAGATGATGCCAACATACTGACCAAGATGGATGGCGCATATATTTTGAAAAGTTTAGGCTCTGATTCAACCTCAGTTACCTATGAGCTTTCAGTCGGTCTTTCAATGCCAATACCTGCCATGATGATTGCCAAACAAGAAAAATCCACGATCGATAGTGCGCTAAAGCAACTAAAAGAACACTTAGAAAGCTAACTTCGTGTCAAATAACACCATCGGAATCGATGTCGGTGGCACCAAAGTTTTAGGCGGAGTAGTTACCGAGACTGGCGAAATATTAATTACAGCCCGGCGTGATACACCGCGTGAAGGTGGGCGAGCGCTCACCCGGGCGATTGCAGATGTGGCAATTGAATTAGCTCAACGGTTTCCCGTTAAATCTATCGGTGTTTCTGCAGCAGGATTTATCTCATCGGACCGTAAAACAATTCTGGCAACACCCAATATTGCCGGTTGGAATGGCGTTAATTTAGTTGCAGAATTAACTGAGATTCTGGGAATGCGGGTTATCTTAGAAAATGATGCCAATGCTGCGGCATGGGGTGAATTTAAATTTGGCGCCGGTCGTGGTCGTACCGATCTGATGCTCTTAACTTTGGGCACAGGAGTTGGTGGAGGATTAATCCTTGGCGGTTCGCTCTTCCGTGGCGCATTCGGAATCGGCGCCGAACTCGGTCATTTAAGGATTGTGCCGGATGGGCATTTATGCGGATGTGGAATCCGCGGTTGCCTTGAACAATATTCATCCGGGTCTGCACTGCTGCGCCACGCTCGTGAAGCGATCAACGACAACCCTGATTTGGCAGAAAATTTACTTGCTCGCGGTGATGGCAGCGTAGAAGGCTTGAAAGGCCAACATATAACCGAAGCCGCACGGGAAGGCGATCCGGTTGCAGTATCTGCATTTAACACAATGGCCAGTCATCTAGGAGCCGGACTTGCATCGTTATGCGCAGTTATCGATCCATCCTGCATAGTGATAGGCGGAGGAGTAATAGAAGCAGGTGAAATTTTTCTAGGCCCAACGCGCGAAGCCGCGCTGCGCCTTATTCCTTTCAGCGGAAAACATCCTTACCCAGAAATCGTTGCGGCAGAACTTGGTAACAACGCTGGCCTAGTTGGCGTAGCGGATTTATCGCGATACTAAAGTTCCGCTCCGTCGCCATCACGAAAAGTTTTTCCATTCTTCCATTTTTTAAATGCCAGAATTGCATCTCTTAACGATTGCGAAAGATTTCTTCGCGGAGGATTAGGTGCAACAAACCTATTTTGATCCTCAAATTTATCGAGCTCATCGAGATATGAAATTGGAGCTGACTCATCCAGTGATAAACCTTCCACCATTGATTGGAATTCCAAATCGATTAATTCGCGTTCGGTCGCATCATCTGGGCCATCCGCGCGCTTATCTTTATCGCTCATAACTCCTGCTCCATGGTTCATATTCGCACATTCCTACCTTTTGACGCTAAATTAGATCCATGAACAACCTGCCTTATGGCATCTTGCGCGCATTTCTAACGCCGTTTTTGATGATCCTCTTTCGCCCAAAGGTAAAGGGCTTACGCCATGTTCCAGGAAATGGTCCCGTCATCATCGCGTCAAATCACCTCTCCTTCAGCGATTCCATATTCATGCCGCTAGTCGTTCCTCGCAAGGTAACTTTTCTCGCCAAGAGCGAATACTTCACATCGCCTGGACCGAAAGGGTTATTGAAGAAGCTAACCTTTATTGCGCTAGGTCAGGTTCCAGTAGATCGCTCTGGTGGGCGTCGTAGCGAGGCCGCGTTGATAACTGGCCTAAAAGTTTTAGCGGAAGGTAAATGTTTGGGGATTTATCCCGAAGGCACGCGCTCACCAGATGGACGTTTATATAAGGGGCGCACTGGAATCGCACGTCTGGCAATTGAATCAGGAGCCCCAGTTATCCCGGTGGCCATGTTTAATACCGAGAAGATTCAGCCAACTGGAACTGTAGTTCCAAAGGTAATGCGCGTTGAAATGATATTTGGCGAGCCAATGTATTTTGAGGGTGATTCAACCGACTTGCTTCACCTGAGAGATGTAACGGATAAAATTATGTCGACGATCCAAGAGATGTCTGGTCAAGAATATGTTGATACTTATGCGACAAAAGCAAAGAAGAGTTTAGACGAAGACTAGTTGCTTTCTATAGCAAGTCTTTTGACTAGATAATTACATGTATCGCAATCTGCTCCGGCAGCTGGCAGATCTCCTTCAATGACATCAACTAAATCTGAAATCAAAGAGTTAAACTGCGCTTGATCACGCGTGACGTGCAAATAGTGTTGAGTTACGCCAAAGCCATGCGCACCATCAGCAGTTTCGGTGATGCCAGCAAGTTTCCAAACCAAGAGCCCCATACTAGAGACAGGAAATGGCTTGCCTTTGTCGGGATTTTCTAGGGCAAATGCATATGCCTCAAGTTGAGGTGCGTAGAACTGGGCGTTGTCGCGTTCTGAGTCTGAGACTTTGCAATCAATAATGCCGACCGAGCCATCATCGTAATGGGCCAATAAATCGTAAATTCCAAGGATGCGCCAGCGCGTGGCTTTGCCATCGACTTCGATGGGAGCGCTCTTAACCCACTGCCCCCATTGTTTAACAACACCTGGTGCAAGTGATGGGTCGAGATCAGGCATAGCAGCGCGGCGAAAATGTTCTTCTTGTGCAGCAGAAAGCGGTTTAACCAAAGGAAATTGGCCGGGCATCGAAATTTTAAACCAATACTTAATCCAGAGACAGCGCTTGCAAGTGGAAAGCCCAAAAGTTAAATCTGATGGCGCAATAGTGTCGCGCGCAGGCGCTGCGGGTTTTACGATCTTTAAACTCATGTGTTGATTAAATCACGCAGAGCTGACGCTATGACCAATAGACCCAGGATTACCATCACAATTCCGCCGATCGCTCGCAATTTTTCTAAACGTTTCTCATCGCTGGCCAACCAGATTCGGGCGGTTCCGGCCAAGAGCCCCCATGATCCATCTGAAATAAATGCCAAGATTGAGAAGAGCGCACCTAGAAGTAATAACTGCGAAGTCACGTGTCCGCGTTCGATATCGATAAATTGGGGGAGCACTGCGGCGTAGAAGACCAAACCTTTAGGGTTTAGTGCGCCAACCCAGAAACCATCTCGCACAGAACGCCAGAAAGTTGGAACGATTGATCCTTGGTTACGCATGTCAGCGGCATGAATTTTCCGGGCGCGAATTGCCGTGATTCCCAGGTAAACCAAATATGCACCGCCTCCCCATTGCACCGCTGAGTAAGCCAGATGAGATCGAGAGAGAATTGGACCTAAGCCAAATGCGACGAGTGATGAAAGCGCAAAAGCTCCGGTCACATTACCCGCTACTGTGAATACAGCCACTTTACGTCCCCAGGCGATGGCACGCGCAATAACAAAGAGAACACTTGGACCGGGCGCCAAAATAATCACCATAGCAGCGATGATGTATTCCACTACTCGACTTGGAATTACCATCTGCGCATTCTATTTAAAAAACCTGCCGCCGATGCAATTTGCGCACCAGCGGCAGGGACCCTCACGGAGAGTTGAGGGTTAAATCGTCGCATCCTCAGGGGTGCGACGAATGTGCATAAACCCAAGTAGTGAAAGTATTAACATCACGAGCGCTCCGGCCAATGTGACTAGTGCTGCGATTGCAGCTATTGATCCTAAAGTTCCAAATGCATATGCAGTTAAAAGTGTGCCGCGTAACATGGTGCCTTTGAATACGGTATCTACTAATCCCGCTTTTGCGGCCGCATCTGCTTTGAGTGCGACATCATTGGGGTTAGTTGCCAGTGCTGCGCCAGCGGCGCGACTTGCATTTGATGCTGCTGCATAGGTTGGCATCTTTGATAGGTGAAAACCTAGATAGTGATCTGCGTACATCTGCGCTTGTTTAGCAGTTGTAAGAATTTTATCCCCGTTGGCAGCGAAGAATTTTGTTACATCTGCAGATTCATCAGGATTATCGGTTGCTGTTGGAAAAGAAATTTCTTGTGCTTTCAATTGCGAACTTACCGCATCGGATGCAAAGCTGGCTCCCCAATTGAGTAGCCCAGCTGCGGCTAACAATAGAACTGCTAGTCCAAAGCCTACAAAAGATACAATTCGATCAAAACTACGTCTCTTCATAATAATCTCTCCCATTCATTTCTTTGCGAAACCTAACTTTTAGGTACAGGACAATTAATACTCGCGTTTGGGATTTGATTGAATGAAAAGGTTGGGGCTAGCCCTTAACCAAGACAAGTTAGGGCTAGCCCCACGAAAGATTTGACCTAGTTAATGCGAATCGCGATTACAGAGTTTCTGGCCCTCATCGCCAATTTCTAGGTGCGAACAAGTAAAGTCAGTCAATCTATCTAAAGCCGTATCGCCGTGATGTGCACGATGGGCCAGAGCAAGCAAGACTCGTACATTGGTATCACGATCTGATTTGATATTAAAAGCCTTTGCGGCGCGACCGATCGTGTTTTCAATTACTTTTTCGGTATGGGCTGTTTCACGTGCTATCGCAGAGTTAGTCTTGCCTTCGCACAGCAATCCAAGAACTAAAATCTCGAAAGGATTTATTTCCCTTGATGTAATGACAATCCGTTCAACCATGAGCGACCTCTCCGTCGTTGCCATCCTCCTCTTTTCTTCCTTGATTACCAACCAGTAGGATGGGCAAATGTCCGAAATCATTAGCCGCCGCGAGGGCGATATCCAAGTTTTATCTTTCAATCGCCTGAGCAAGATGAATGCGCTCACTCGCGAGATGTATGCGGGAATTGCCACTGGATTAAATGAAGCGGCAGGTGATTTCGGAGTTCGAGCCGTCGTGTTAACTAGCGAAGGCGACCATTTCACGGCAGGAAACGATATTGCGGATTTCTTAGCAAACCCACCTTCTGGTGAAGATAGCGATGTCGCAAAGTTTTTAGGCTCACTTCTAGAATTTCCAAAACCATTGATTGCCGCGGTTAAGGGAAATGCAGTTGGCGTCGGTACGACGATGCTTCTTCATTGCGATGTAGTCATTTCATCACCGTCTGCCAAATTTTCAATGCCTTTTGCTTCCCTTGGATTAGTTCCAGAAGCCGGGTCTAGTTATCTCTTCCCGCTTTTAGTTGGTTATCAAAGAGCTGCCCGAATCTTTTTTACTGGAGAAAGTTTTGGCGCCGAGAGCGCACAAGAAATGGGGTTAGTTGCATCCATAACCGCTGATCCACTTCTCGAGGCAATGGAACTTGCGGGCCGAATTGCTAAAAATCCTCCGCAGGCGATGATTAATACCAAAGCCTTACTTAAGGCTAGTAAGCACGATGCCGTAGCGGCAGTGATGAAAGCAGAATTTGAGCTTTTCTCACTCGCGTTGCAATCTGAGGAAGCGATGGAAGCATTTATTAACTTTATGGCGAAGAAGGGAAAGTAATGACAATTACTGGCGACTTATCAGGCAAAAAGATCTTTGTAACTGGGGGATCACGCGGTATCGGACTTGCGATCGCACTTCGTGCGGCTCGTGATGGTGCATCAATTGCAATTGCAGCAAAAACATCTGATCCCAATCCAAAGTTGCCGGGCACTATTCACACCGCGGCTGAGGAAATTCGTGCAGCCGGTGGGACTGCACTTGCAATTCAATGCGACTTACGAGATGAAAACCAGATCGCCGATGCCATTGCACAGACTTCAGAAGCTTTCGGTGGAATTGATATTTTGATTAATAACGCAAGCGCTATTAATCTCACTCCAACTGAAGCAACACCAGCTAAGCGCTTTGACTTGATGTTTGATGTAAACGTCCGTGGCACATTCCTTGCCTCGCAAGCGGCTATTCCGCATCTACGTGCATCCGCAGAAGCGGGTCGAAACCCCCATATTTTGACGCTCTCACCACCTCTTTCCATGAAGGCGAAATGGTTCCAACACCATGTTGCCTACACGATGGCTAAGTACGGAATGTCGATGTGCGTACTCGGAATGTCGGAGGAATTCCGAAAGACCGGAATCGCCGTAAATGCCTTATGGCCACGCACTGCAATTGATACCGCAGCGTTGCAGATGATTCCTGGTATCGATACTGCCGCTTGTCGTACGCCGGAGATACTCGCAGATGCCGCATATGTAATATTAAATCGGCCTTCCAAAGAGACCACCGGAAACTTCTTCGTAGATGATGAAGTCTTGGCTTCAGTTGGCATTACCGATTTAGATGGATATTCAGTAGTCCCAGGTACGAAAGATTTTCTCCTTGACTTCTTCCTCGATTAGAGATTATCCAATTGTAATTAATCTTTTAAAGGATCGAAAGAACGATTTAGAAACCTTTACTACTTATGCGCCAAGCCATCGCTTTATTGAGGCCTTTGTATCTGCAACCGATCTGAGCTTTGCAGTAAAAGATGAGGATGGTTCCATTTTCGCTATGGCGCTGGGGAGCGATCCTGTAATTCTCAAATGTGACCGCTTAGCCACATCACGTGGACTAACCGTGGATTCCAAACACTTTGAGCATCGAGCAGATTGGGATTTTTACTCAATTGATACCGATGCATTCACAGCCCTTGAAAGTGCCGACATCGGCAGCGATAGCGATGAAATCAGCGCCTTTTTAAATACGCATGCTCCAGATTCATCAGTTTGGCCAGATGATCCAGAGATTTTATTTTGGGGGCAGAAGCGTATTGCTGGTGAGTTAGTTGCACTTGGGACGCTAGTGCAATGGAGAACCGGGCAAGTGATGTTTGCCTCGATTGGCACGCATTCAGGTCATCGAAATAAAGGTCTAGCGCAGCAACTGGTGAGAGAAATGTTGGCCCGCGTTGCCAAACTCGGGGTCACACATGTGGGTTTAGGTGTCTTTGCAGGAAACAGCAGCGCAAAACGCGCTTACGAAAAAGTTGGCTTTAAACTTATAAATGAGTTTTCGTCTTACCAATGTATATAGAAAAACCTAATCGCATATAGGGTTTGAGGCTAAGAGACGCAGATTGAGAAGGCGAAAATTTTGAACTTAGAACTAAATGGCACCAATGTTATTTCTGAATCAGAGAGATCTGGAAAAGCCGCATCCCTCTTCTGGCCGTGGTGCGGCGCAAATGTCTCACTCTTGGCCCTCTCTTATGGCTCATTCTTTCTAGGCTTTGGCATCTCATTCTGGCAGGCCACCTTTGCGGCGATTATTGGAACAGTTCTCTCGTTCTTATTAGTGGGCTTTAGTTCGCTAGCCGGCAAGAGATCGAACGCACCAACTATGGTCTTATCGCGCGCTGCATTCGGAATCAAGGGCAATCTCATTCCAGGACTACTTTCATACTTGATCTTTGTTGGTTGGGAGACAGTGCTGGTCTCGCTGGCAACTCTTGCTACCGGAACAATTTTCGTGCGACTTGGGCACATCAACCATGATCTTGCGATGGTGTTGGGCTTTTTGATTGCGGTCACCTTAACTATCTATGGTGGAGTACTTGGCCATGGCGTGATTATGCGGATACAAAAGTATTTGACCTTAGTAACCGTGATTGCAACCGTTATCTATATTGGGTTGACTTTAGGAAAAGTTGATTGGCAAGTCGTTTCCAAGATCCCAGCCGGAAACGCGCAGGGCTTTATTGGTGCGTTGATTTTTGGAGTCACAGGTATCGGTTTAGGTTGGGTTAACTCGGCCGCAGATTATTCGCGCTACCTGCCACGTAAAACTTCTAGTAGCGCAGTCGTTGGCTGGACCGTTTTAGGTGCTTCAATTGTTCCGATCATTTTGGTTATCTATGGTGCGCTACTTGCTGGAAGTGATCCGAAGTTAGGTGAAGCAATTGCGATGGATCCGATAGGTGCACTAACAACGCTGCTTCCCACTTGGTATCTCGGAATATTTGCACTCATCGCGATATTAGGTCTGGTCGGGGGAGCGATCCTTGATCTTTACTCATCTGGTCTGACTCTAATAGCAATCGGACTGCCGATTAAACGCCATATTGCAGCCTCTATAGATGCAGCAATTATGTTGGCAGGAACTATCTATATTGTCTGGATTGCCGACAACTTTTTCTACCCATTCCAAGGATTCCTGATCACCTTAGGAGTTCCGATTGCTACCTGGTCGGCGATCTTTGTAACCGATGTTTTGTTACGCAAACGCGCCTATGATGAGATCGATCTCTACAACCTTGCAGGACGCTACGGGCCTTGGAATCTTAAATCACTTGCCTTAATGGCGATTGGTTCGATTATTGGTTGGGGCTTTGTAACTAATTCTTTTGCTAGTTGGTTATCGTGGCAAGGTTATTTCTTATGGATAATTGGCGGAAAAGATGGTGCTTGGGCCTTTGCAAATATCGGTGTCCTATTCGCGTTGGCTATCGGGGCGTTGGGACACTACATATTTGCTAAGGCAACTATTTCGCGGCAGGAATCCTTCTAAGCCACAGATAGCCAACGGCGCCGGAAATTAGCGCCGAAACAACAAGGCCAGCTTTCACATCACCTTGAATTGTTTCGCTTTCGACCGCAACTTCGGAGATAACGAGGGCAACAGTTAAACCCATTCCGGCTAGCGCACCAACACCTGCAATCTCAGAAAGCTTGAGATTAATTGAGAGCCGAACTAGTTTAAAGCGAGCCACCAACCATGCAAATAGAGTGATTCCAATTATCTTGCCCACGAGTCGAGCAACTGTAAGAGATAGTGCCGTTTTGGAAGTTAATGAATCAAGTGAGATGCCCTGACTCAATTTAGCAATTACATAAACTGGAATCACAAAATATGTGCAGATCGGCGAGAGGATAGCAACGGTTTGCTTAACCGGAAATTTCGGAATGATCGCCAGAATTGCACCAAGAGCAGCTGCCCCTAAAGTGGATGCGCTATGAGCAAGATCTAGTTGATCGCCATAGAAAAGTGCTAGAACTATTAGAGAGAAGAGATCATCTGCAACTGCCAAAGTTAGGAGAAAAATGCGCACCGCAGGGTTTGCGCCTTTTCCCAAGAGCGCAAAGACTCCCAGCGCCAGAGCCAGATCAGTCGGCATAGCTGTTGCCCATGCTTGGCTACCAGGGTTAAGTAGTAAAAAGATCGTGGCCGGAAAAATCATTCCACCCAGGGCGGCAATTGCCGGTAAGAGAATTTCTTTGGGATGGCTCAGGGTTGCCGTGATCTCAATTCCTACAAATATGAAGAAGATCGCAATCAATAGATCAAGAGCCATGAGTTGATATTAACAGCGAAGCGAAAAGCCCCGCCGAATAATCGACGAGGCTTTTCGTGGCAATTCGACTTAGATATCGAAATAGAGTTCAAACTCAGCTGGATGTGGACGCAAGCGTACGTAATCAACTTCGTTCTTTCGCTTCCATTCAATCCATGTGTCGATGAGATCTTGGCTAAAGACTCCGCCCTTAGTTAAGAATTCATGATCATTCTCGAGGTTATTTAGAACAGCTTCTAGCGAACCTGGAACCTGTGGAATAGCGGCAGCTTCTGCACCTTCAAGTTCGTAAAGATCCTTATCAACTGGGGCAGGTGGCTCGATCTTGTTGATGATTCCATCAATACCGGCCATTAGCATCGCAGCAAATGCCAGATATGGGTTAGATGACGGATCTGGGCAACGGAACTCAACGCGCTTTGCCTTTGGTGATGAACCGGTAATTGGAATACGGATACAGGCAGAACGGTTTCGAGCTGAGTACACCAGGTTTACTGGGGCTTCATATCCTGGAACCAAACGTCGGTATGAGTTAACCGTTGGGTTGGTGAATGCAAGAAGTGATGGAGCATGCTTCAAGAGTCCACCGATATACCAACGAGCGACATCTGAAAGATCGCCATATGTTCCCGCTTCGAAGAAGAGTGGCTTGCCATCTTTCCAAAGCGATTGGTGAACGTGCATACCTGAACCATTGTCACCGAATAGTGGCTTTGGCATGAAGGTGGCAGTCTTGCCGCCTTCCCAAGCAACGTTGCGGATGATGTATTTGAACTTCATCAATTCATCACCGGCGCTAAGGATGTCGGTGAATCGATAGTTGATTTCCATCTGGCCAGCGGTACCGACCTCGTGGTGTGAACGCTCAACTTGCAAACCGGCACGTCCAAGTTCCATCACCATTTCATCACGTAGATCAGCGAACTGATCAGTTGGTGAAACTGGGAAATATCCACCCTTGATACGAGTGCGATATCCACGGTTTGGTGTTCCATCTGGATCTGCGACGATGCCAGTGTTCCAAGCGCCTTCGTAAGAATCGATGTGGTGGTATGACTCATTCATTCCTGTACTGAAGCGAACGGCGTCAAAGACATAGAACTCAGCTTCTGGCGCGAAGAACGCTTGATCTGCGATTCCAGTTGACTTCAAGTAGTCGACAGCCTTGGCAACCACTCCGCGTGGATCGCGTGAGTAAGGTGTGTTATCGCTTGGGTTGTGCACTGAGAAGAGAATAACGAGCGTCTTCTCAAGTCGGAATGGATCTATAAATGAAGAAGAAGGGATAGGAAGCAATTTCATATCTGACTCATGGATTGACTGGAAGCCGCGGATAGAAGAACCGTCGAACATCAAACCATCGGTGAATACTGCTTCATCAAAAGATTCAACGGGAACGTTGAAGTGGTGTTGTATACCTGGAAGATCTGTAAAGCGAACATCAATGAGCTTTACATCTTCCTTCTTAATAAATGCAAAAATTTCTGCGGAATTCTTAAACATTGAGCGAGCTCCTCGTATCTTCGAATTTTTCGAGAGTAAGGCCGGATGGTTACATCTGCCAGATTTAATCGGGCCTTCACCTTTGAGGGCAACCGATCTGGGTAAACCCTAAGACTTGTAAGGCCATTTGGCATAACTGGAGTGTTACATCCATGTAAAACATGCAGCAGGTTGAGGGCATCTGTAGGCTCGCGCCTATGAAACACGAGATAAGTTTGGGGCGGCGCTTCCTGGGTCTGAGTATTGATTGGCTGATGTGTTATGCCATCGCACTTGGCTTCTTTGGGGGCGCTGGCTCATTCGCCGAGCGCGCTCCGCACGCTCGAATACCTCATCTGATTATCTTCTTTATCGAGGTCTTAGTTCTGACCGCCTTTGGTGGTGCAACCGCTGGACATCGATTGGTCGGTGTCAAAGTTGTGCAATTTCAAAGCGGTGCAAATCCAACGCCACTTCAAGCCTTGATCAGAACGGTGCTGCTCTGTCTGGTCGTTACCGCAATCACCTACGATGACAACGGTAGAGGAATACACGAAAGGCTAAGCGGCACCAAGTTGCTGGATTTAAGAAAAATTAACGCTTAGGAACGCGAACGCCTTTTGGCATTGGCCCCTTTGGAATTGGCATCGACATTCCACCAATGGCTTTAAAGCGGGCGCGAACTTCACGCATTTGGTGGGCGGATAATTTCTTTGGCAACTTGGAGATATGTTTCTGTAATTTGCGAAGAGGGACTTGACCCGCACCATCGCCAACATAAATTTCAGTAATCGGAACGCCAGGTGCAAATCTTTCTGATTTCCTGCGCTCATCTTGCAACATAGCCCGGACGGCTTGCGTGCCTTCGCCCGTTAAAACGATTCCGGCTCGGCCCAGGCTGCGGTGGACCATATCTTGATTCTTAGTCACAGCAACCGCAGGTGTTGTTACCCAGCCTTTACGAATTGCCATCAGCACACTTGCCCCGGCACCTACTTGACCTTCGATTGAAACATAAGCCGCAGAAGATGCGATTCTTGTAAAGAAGAACATTGCGGCAAGAACTGCGAGAGGAAGTGCCACAAAACCAAGATAAATAGGATGACCGATTGCAATTCCTACCGATATACCAATCGCCCAGGTAATCGCAAAGACACCGAATATTCCTGCACCGATCCAAGGTTTTACGCTCTTTGTTACCGAATATGCATCACGAAATGTTTGGAAACGGACCTTTTTTATCTTTGGCTCTTTCGCCTTATTCTTATTGAACATGTCATCAGTTTAGGGGAGCAGGCGCAGTTCCACCAAGACGAAGTGGTGCCCAGCGCTGGCCAACGTGGTTATCAGGGTACTTCGCTTGTACTTCGTGAAGTAATTCCAGAAGTTTTTCCCGCAAAATTTTCTCTCCTGCATCGACATCGTCGCCTTTTTCAAAGAACATCGGCGCGCCGAAAGTTACAAAGATGGGAACGTTTCTCCTGCGCAGATCTCGTTTCACGCCTTTAGTCCAGATCCGCTGCGAACCCCAAATAATTGTTGGAATAACGGGGACGCCAGCACCCATCGCGAGTCGGATGGCGCCAGATTTCAGATCTTTAATTTCAAAACTTCGGGAGATTGTTCCTTCTGGAAAAATTCCTACTACTTCACCAGAACGTAGGGCGCGTAGAGCTGCGACAAAAGATGCAGAGCCGCTGCTGCGATCTACATTTATATGGTGCATTCCTCGCATCAGTGGACCAGCCAATTTATTGTCAAATATTTCTTTCTTGGCCATAAATCTAACTAAGCGACCTGCCGGTAACGCTGCGGTTCCGATCAATGCAAAATCTAGATAGCCGATGTGGTTCATTGCCAAAATCGCACCACCTTTGCGTGGGATATGTGCGTCACCTTCAAAATGAAATTGCAGACCGAGGTACTTCCAGAACGTCTTTATGGCGACGATAACTGGAGGATAGACAATCTCAGCCATGTAAAGAACCCTTGCTAGCCCGAGCTTCAACCGCTTGCTTATATAGACGGCCGGCGCGATAACTGGAGCGGACTAGCGGCCCACTCATGACGCCAAGAAAACCAACTTCCGTTGCTTCTGTGGCTAACTCAACAAATTCCTCTGGCTTGACCCAACGTTCTACAGGATGATGTTTATTTGTTGGGCGAAGGTATTGGGTAATCGTAATTAGATCGCAACCGGCGCTGTGCAGATCAACAAGCGCCTGCGATATTTCTTCCCGAGTTTCCCCTAAACCAAGAATTAAATTGGATTTAGTTACCAAACCAAAATCGCGCGCCATGCCTATAACTTGCAGAGATTTCTCATAGGTGAACGCGGGGCGAATTCGCTTAAAGATGCGGGGGACAGTTTCAAGGTTATGAGCGAAAACTTCTGGTTTAGTTTCAAAGATCTGATTTAAAAGCTCGCCGTTGGCATGAAAATCAGGTGCCAACATTTCAACACCACAGCCAGGATTTAACTCGTGAACTTGGCGGATGGTTTCGGCATAAAGCCATGCACCTTCATCGGGTAAGTCATCGCGAGTCACACCTGTGATAGTTGCATATCGCAATCCCATTGCCTTAACTGATTCGGCAACTTTGCGCGGTTCTTCGCGATCGATCGGTAAAGGCTTGCCGGTATCGATATTGCAAAAATCACAACGTCTAGTGCAGCGGTCGCCGCCAATCAAAAAAGTAGCTTCTTTATCTTCCCAACATTCAAAGATATTTGGGCAAGCTGCTTCTTGGCAGACGGTATGAAGACCTTCACTCTTTACCAAGGAACGTAACCTGGTGTATTCAGGTCCCATATTTGCTCGAGTTTTAATCCATTCGGGTTTACGCTCGATCGGCGTCTCAGTATTTCGCGCTTCGATCCGCAGTAATTTGCGTCCGTCTGGGGCGATGGTCATGCGCTTACCTTACCCAGTGCTTCCAAGAGATACTTCTCAACTATTGGCGCGACTTCCGAGATAGAGATCTCAAGTTGCAACTCTTTAGCCAATGAGGTTACCGCGGCGTCTGCAATGCCACACGGAACTATCTGGCTAAAGGCCGATAAATCGGGATCTATATTGAGAGCAAAGCCGTGCATCGTCACGCCGCTAGCCACTCGAATTCCGATGGCGGCGATCTTTCGGTCGCCTTTACTATCACCTAGCCAAACTCCAGATCGACCATCGATTCGAATGGCGTTTAACCCAAATTCATCACAGACCTTTATTAGTGCACCTTCTATGGTGCGGACGAAGCCAACGAGTTCGGTAGGTTTCAGTAATTTAACAATTGGATAGCCAACTAATTGTCCAGGGCCATGCCAGGTGATTCGACCGCCGCGATCGACATTTATTACGGGGGTTCCATCGCTAGGCATTTCAAAGGGCTGCGTACGTTTGCCGGCAGTATAAATAGATGGATGCTCTAGCAAAAGTAAAGTGTTGGGGCGATGTCCGGAAGCAACTTCTAGGTGAATTCTTCGTTGCTGTTCTAGCGCCGACTCATAGTCACGTAGCCCTAGATGTTCTATCGCAATTTTTGAGACGCGGTCAGTGGCATCGCTGGGGGATTGAAGGGGCACGGGGGATAGCCTAAAGGTAGGCTGTGCTCCTAGCGAATTTGCTTCAAATCTAAGCCCGAAAGGCGAAACTATCGTGTCTATGCAAAGCCTCCAAAGTAATCGTAAACCCTATGCGATCGCCATGTTGGTCGTCATCGGATGGTTTGTAATTACCGGCATCTTTGGTCCACTCTTTGGCAAGTTAACTTCAGTGCAAGAGAACAACAACTCTTCATTTCTTCCCAAGGGAGCTGAGGCAACGCTTGCGGCAGATGAGATTAAGAAGTTCTCTTCGCAAGATTCATTTAATTTTCCAGCGCTGGTCCTTTTCGAGGGAAGTTCAACGCCAGCAACAGTTGCTGCAATAAACGAAAGAGTTTTAAAAGTTGGCGATTTAACACTGTCAGGTACTTCTGCCAAGATCGCAGATTATTTAGCTCCAGGTCAGGCAATTTCAGTCTTCCCATCGCAAGATGGCAAAGCGCTTCTTGCCAATATTCCACTAGATGGAAATTCCATCTCTGAAGTTCTTCCCAACGACAAGCCGGCGCTGCCAGCAATCATCGAAGCTTTGCGAGCCGATATTGCGCCCATTGCCAAGGCAAATGGCTTTGTGCCATATGTTACTGGGCCCGCCGGATTGCTGGGCGATCTCTTCGGAGCGTTCGGTACTTTGGATTCATCGCTACTTCTCACAACACTTGGAGTCGTAGCAGTTATCTTGATTGTGGTCTATCGATCGCCAGTGCTTTGGATAATTCCTCTTCTGTCATCGCTCTTTGCGCTCTCAACTGCAGGTGGCATTGTTTATTTACTTGCCAAGAACAATATTATTGACGTGGATGGACAATCTCAGGGAATTCTCTCGGTTTTGGTAATTGGTGCGGCAACCGATTATGCGCTTTTATTGATTGCGCGATATCGCGAAGAGCTTCATTTCACGGATAATCGATTTGAAGCGATGCGTGCTGCTTACAAGGGCGTCTGGGAACCAATTCTTGCCTCTGGTTCTACAGTTGCAATCTCTCTCTTGATTTTGCTTTTTAGCCAACTAACAAATACCGCAGGTCTTGGACCAATTGGTGCGATTGGAATCGTTTGTTCCATGATCACGATTCTGACGTTGCTGCCTGCTCTGCTTCTAATCTTCGGTCGTTGGATTTTCTGGCCACGCATACCAAAAAATGATGGTGATGATCATGTAATGACTGGTCTTTGGTCGAAGATTGCAAATTCAATTGGACGCAATCCGCGTAAAGCCTGGGTTATTACTGGAGTAATTTTGCTTGGCTTTGCTGGCGCATCCACAACGCTAAAAGCTGATGGCATCGGAACCGTAGATACCTTTACCGGAAATCCAGAGTCTGTAGTCGGACAAAAACTATTAGTTACTCACTTTCCGGGCGGGGAAGGCGATCCAACACAGATCGTTGTGGCAGTCGACAAATTAGCTGCCGTAACAGCTGCAGTTAAAGGTGCACCTGGTGTGACCGATGTAGTACCGATGCTTGATGGAATGGCCCTACCGGGACAACCTCAGCCGGAGATGAAGGTTGTTAACGGGCGAGCAATTCTCAATGTCACTTTGGATAAGGCACCGGATAGCGTTGAGGCCGGAAATGACATTCCAAAGATTCGTGAAGTGGCGCACGCAGCAGATTCCACATCGCTAGTGGGTGGAACTAGTGCGGTTTATTACGATGTCCGCTCAGCTAACAACCGTGATAACCGAACAATTATCCCAATTATTCTCTTCGTGATCACCATAATTTTGGGTCTGTTGCTGCGAAGTATTCTCAGTGCAGTCGTCTTGCTTGGAACGGTTGTATTGAGTTACTTCGCAACCTTAGGAGTTTGCGCTCTCGTCTTTAACCATATCTTTGGATTTGCCGGTGGCGATAACTCATTCCCACTCTTTGCCTTTATCTTCCTGGTGGCGTTAGGAATTGACTACAACATATTCCTAATGACGCGCGTGCGTGAAGAAAGCGGAAAGATCGGCACTCGTGCGGGAGTTGTTAAAGGTGTAACTGTTACAGGCGCGGTAATTACTTCTGCAGGAATCGTCCTAGCTGCCACCTTTGCTGTGCTGGGTTTACTGCCATTAGTTCCATTAGCTGAACTTGGTTTTGCTGTGGGATTTGGCGTCTTGCTAGATACCATCGTCGTGCGCTCTATTTTGGTACCTGCCTTGGTTCATGAGATTGGACCAAAGATCTGGTGGCCTTCTAAATTGCAAAATAAGTAAATAACAATTTAGATGTATGTAGTAATCGGTGCTGGCCTAGCGGGGTTAAGTGCTGCGCTGACACTGCAAGAATCGGGCGCAGATGTGACTGTTCTGGAGTCGTCAGACCGGGTAGGTGGTCGAATAGCCAGCGATCTAATTGATGGTTTTATTCTCGACCGCGGTTTTCAGCTAGTAAATTTGAATTACCCAGAGATAAAACGCTGGGGAATTGGCGAAGATCTCGATTTTAAAGTTGCCCCACGTTCAGTTCGAGTCTCCTTTGCCGATAAATTCGTCACGCTTGGAGATCCTCGAAATTTTCCTCTTTCAACTTTATCTAGCCGGTCAGGATCGTTAATCTCTAAGATTGGCTTTCTTAGATACCTATTGACTGCTCCACGGGTCAACGAGAGCGTTGAAGAGCAAATACTGCGCAGCGGTGGGGCAGATTTATACAAGAAAGTCCTTAGACCTTTTCTGCAAGGCGTATTCCTCGCCGATCCATCTCGAGTCAGCGCAGTTGTAGGGCGAGAAGTTATTGGGACATTTATTTCTGGCTGTTCCGGAATTCCGGCAAAAGGGGTGGCTGTATTACCGCAGGTCTTGAGCAAGCGAGTCAACAATTTGCAACTTAATACTCGGGTTGAAGAAGTTCATGTCGGCCGAGTTATGACCAGCCACGGAGAAATCGCCGCCAAGAAAGTAATCGTGGCAACTGATTTAACAACAGCTGCACAATTGTTAGGCGCAAATGAAGTGCCCCCGCTCTCAAGTTCGACAACCTGGTATCACTCAACTGACACGGCGCCAACGAGTACTGCGCAATTAGCGATTGATTCAGAAAATAGAGGACCGGTTGTAAATTCGGTAGTTATCTCTAATCTTTCCAGCCAATATGCGCCATCCGGTCAATCGCTCATATCTTCAACAACAATCTCTCATGTTTCTGAATCCGAAGTGCGACGCCATCTGGCGTTACTGTGGGGATCGCCAACTGCTAGGTGGAACTTTGTAGCGAAATATGAAATTAACTCAGCCTTGCCACTTTTTGCCCCCGGAGCCGCAGGCGTTCATGGTTCACGAGTCAGCGAGAATGTTTATCGCGCCGGAGATTATTTAACTGCGCCATCGCAAAATGGCGCTCTACTGTCTGGCAGATTAGCGGCGCAGGAATTAATGTTCGACGAGGGCTTGTAAGGCGGGAGTTATATGCGGGTAATCCCATTGGAAACCCGCCTGCGTCAACGCGTTTGGCATAACCTTCTTTGAGCCAAGCACTTCGCTAGAAAATCCACCAAGAGCAATTTTTAGCGCGATAGCTGGAGCAGGAAATAGCGCAGGTCGTTTCATGGCACGAGCCAGCGCCGAGGTGAACTCCTGATTGGTAACTGGGTTTGGGGAAGTCAGATTAATTGGACCAGAGATATCGTTTTCAAGGGCGAAGGTAATTGCACGAATAGCATCATGAAGCGTTATCCAAGACCACCACTGCTTGCCAGAGCCTAACTTTCCACCTAAACCGATGCGAAATAACGGCAACATACGACCCAGCGCTCCACCAGTTGGGTCTAGAACCAGACCAGTGCGAAGTTTTACCGTGCGTACATTCCCAGCCAAATCTGCAGCGCCTTCCCATTCTCGGCACACTGCCGCAAGGAAGTCATTTCCCACTGAATCGCTTTCGACTACAGCGCGATTGCCAGAATCTCCATACCAGCCAATAGCGCTGGCAGAGATAAATACTTGAGGCTTAACTTCAGCAACGGCATTTGCAATTGCAGTGGTGCCGAGCAAACGTGAATTGAGAATCTCTGATTTAAATCTCTTGGTCCAACGTTTATCGCTAACACCAACGCCGGCGAGATGGATTACTGCATCGACGCCACGAAGGGCTGAGATATCTACGAAGCCAGTCTTTGGATCCCATTGAATTTCATCTGGTGAAACTGGGGCGCGACGTACCAAACGTTGAACTGTATGACCTTCAGATTTTAAATGTCCGACTAGTGCACTTCCGATGAGCCCGGATGCGCCAGTAATAGCTATTCGCTGAGGAACCTTCATTAAGACTAGAGACCTAGATCCGATTCAAATGCGCCGCCTTCGAGGCGCTCCTTTAAAGTTACTAAGAAACGCGCCGCATCCGCTCCATCTACAACGCGATGATCGTAAGAAAGGGCGAGATAGACCATAGAACGTATCGCAATAGTTTCTCCACCATCTTCACCCTTTACAACCATCGGACGCTTAACGATCGCGCCGAGGCCAAGGATTGCAACTTGAGGTTGATTGATGATTGGTGTGTCAAAGAGTGCGCCACGGCTACCAGTATTTGTTAGCGTGAAAGTTCCTCCGCCTAGTTCATCGGGAGTAACTCTATTATCACGAGTACGTGCGGCAAGATCGGCAATTTTGCGTGCGATGCCCCCCATATTTAAATCACCAGCGCTATGAATTACCGGAACCAAGAGTCCACGTTCGGTATCTACGGCAATACCTAGGTGTTCTGTGCCGTGATAAATAATCTGATCGCCTTCGACAGATGAGTTAAGCACAGGATGTTGTTTAAGCGCTTCACAAACTGAAACAGCGAAGAACGGTAGGAATGAAAGTTTGACGCCTTCCCGAGCTTCAAAGGTTGCTTTGGCGCGATCGCGCAGACGAGCGATTTTTGTGACATCGACTTCAATGACCGTTGTTAATTGCGCGCTAACTTGAAGTGACTCCACCATGCGAGCTGCAATAACTTTGCGAAGTCGCGACATAGTGACAGTTGTTCCGCGCAGAGGCGATGCCGCAACTGCAGGTGCTGTGCGTGCAGCTGGTGCTACAGCGGCAGATGAAGGTGTATTAATTGCTGCAGTGGCTCTTGGAGCTGCCGCTTGCACATCCTCTTTACGAATTCTTCCGCCTACCCCAGTTCCTGTTACATTTGAAAGATTTACGCCAAGCTCGGAGGCAAGTTTGCGCACAATTGGAGTTACATACGCATCAAGTGGTTGCGAGACCGCGACCGGCGCTGGTGGAGTTACAACAGGCGCTGCAACAACAGGCGCTGCAACAACAGGCGCTGCAACAACGGGCGCTGGTGGAGCCACGACAGGCGCGGTAGGTGCAGCAGTTGCTCCTGCGCCACCGATTACTGCCAAACGTGCACCAACTGGAACTGTTGTATCTACTGGGACATCGATTGAGATAATTGTTCCGGCAACCGGTGATGGAATTTCGGTATCGACTTTATCTGTAGAAACTTCTAGTAACGCTTCATCTACTGCAACGCTATCGCCAACTCCCTTCAACCAACGCGTAACGGTGCCTTCGCTAACGCTCTCGCCAAGTGCGGGCATCGTAATAATTGTTCCGGCGCTACTTGGCGCAGGTACATCAGCAGGGGGAGGAGTTACTCGTGCGGCGGGCGCTGCAACGGGAGCAGCAACAACGGGAGCAGTTGGCGCAGGCGTTGCAGCAGGTGCAGCACCATCTGCGATGATCGCAAGTTCGGCACCGACTGGAACTGTCTGATCAATTCCGACAACAATCTTTTGCAGCGTTCCGGCAACAGGTGAAGGAATTTCAGTATCAACTTTATCGGTTGACACTTCAAGGAGCGGCTCATCCATTGCGACATGATCGCCTTCAGCTTTGAGCCATCGCGTAACTGTTCCTTCGCTGACGCTTTCGCCAAGAGCGGGCATCGTTACTGAGAAAGTCATAACTTTTTCCTTTTCCTTAATTAACCGTGAGCGTGCAGTGGTTTACCAGCAAGGGCCATGTGTGCCTCGCCCACTGCTTCAGAGAGCGTTGGGTGAGCATGGATATATGGAGCAACATCATCTGCTGATGCTTCCCAGTTAAAGATTAGTTGTGCTTCAGCCAAGAGTTCGCCGACGCGCGCTCCGACCATATGGATTCCCAAAACAGGGCCACCTTTTTGTGAGACCAATTTTATAGATCCTGCAGTACGCAGAATTTGCGCCTTACCGTTACCAGCTAAGTCGTAGTTAAGTTCGACGACATCGTAACCGCGTTCTTTTGCCTGGGCAGTTGTGAGACCAACAGAGGCAACTTCAGGTTCTGAGTATGTGACGCGTGGAACTCCATCGTAATTGATTGGACGTGGATTTAAGCCAGCGATTTCTTCGGCGACAAGGATTCCCTCACCGAATCCGACGTGAGCAAGTTGCAGCGTTGGAATCAAATCACCGACGGCCCAGATACCCGGAATGTTGGTGCGGCACTTGTCATCAACCAAAATGTAGCCGCGGTCCATTGTGATTCCTTGTTCTTCATATCCAAGATTTGCAGATACTGGTCCGCGACCAACGGCGACTAAGAGAACTTCGGCGCTAAAAGTCTTGCCATCTTCCAAAGTTACGGTCACACCGTCAGCGGTGACAGTATGGGATTTGAAGCGAACACCAAGTTCGAAGTTAATACCGCGCTTACGGTAGGCGCGCTCTAGTTGCTTACTGGAAGATTCATCCTCCAGAGCGACTAAGTGAGGAAGGCCTTCAATAATAGTTACGTCGGCGCCGAAGGATTTCCAGACAGATGCGAATTCGCAACCGATAACTCCGCCACCAAGAACTATTACGCTCTTTGGAACGTAATCCATCTTTATCGCGTGCTCAGATGTCATAACTCGCTTGCCATCAATATCCAAGCCAGGCAGCGTTTTGGCATAAGAACCAGTGGCTAAAACGATATTTTTTCCGGTGTACTTGGCGCCATTTACTTCAACGGTATCTTTGCCAACTAATTTACCGTGGCCTTCGATGTAAGTGATATTTCGCGATTTAACTAAACCTTGTAGCCCCTTATGGAGCTTATTGATAACGCCATCTTTGTATGAATTTACGCCGGTCATATCGATTGAATTAAATGTCGCGTTGACGCCAAAGTGGCTAGCCTCGCGGGTGCCATCGGCGATCTCGCCGGCATGTAGGAGCGCCTTAGTTGGAATACATCCGCGATGCAGACATGTGCCGCCAAGTTTGTCCGCTTCGATCAAGGCGACGTTCAATCCCAGTTGTGCGCCGCGTAGGGCTGCTGCGTATCCGCCGCTGCCGCCACCTAAAATTACGAGATCAAAGTTGGACACCTGTGAGCGCTCCTTAGTAAAGCCATCTACTGAACGTGCCTATCTTGCCAGTTTTAGCCAGTGATTACGAAATGGCGGCAGATTGGGCCAGCGCAACCAAGGAGCGAAGGGCGATACCTGTACCGCCTACAGGTGTGTAGCCATAGGGCTCACCTTGGTTATATGCGGGACCGGCAATATCGAGATGTAACCAAGGTAACTCGGGGGCGATAAATTCTTTTAAGAATAGGCCAGCGACCATCATGTTTCCCATGCGTTCACCAACATTTGCCATATCGGCAACCGGCGAATCGAGAGAAGCGCGAAGTTCTACAGGTAGCGGCATTGGCCAGAAAGCTTCACCAACGCTCTTGCTGATTGCAAAGAATTGATCGCTGAAATCTTGGTTATTTGTCATGATTGCACTAGTACGAGTGCCAAGTGCTATGACTTGTGCGCCAGTCAAAGTTGCAACATCGATGATTCCATCTAACTTCTTATTCTCTTGCGCCTTTACTAAGGCATCACCCAGTACAAGTCGACCTTCGGCATCAGGATTTATAACTTCAATTGTCTTGCCGCCATACATCGTAATAATGTCACTTGGTCTAGTGGCGTTATCGCTGATCATGTTTTCGGCTAATGGGGCGTAGCAATCTATGGCAATAGGTAATTTCATTAACGCAATCGCAATTGTGGCAGCACATACTGCAGCCGCGCCCGACATATCGCATTTCATCGCTTCCATTCCAACCGCAGGCTTTAAGGCTAAACCTCCAGAGTCGAAAGTTATTCCCTTGCCAACGAAGGCATAGCTCTTCTTCGCCTTAACTTTGATGGGTGTGTATGAAATTTGCAGTAGTCGAGGTGGATTTGCTGAACCTTGACCTACTGCAGTTATGCCACCGTAACCTTTTGATTTAAGTTGCGCTTCATTCATTACCGTAACCTTTAGGCCAGCAGAAGCGCCGCCAGCCTTCTTAACAAGTGCCGTAAATTCTTTGCAAAATGAATCGGGATTTAGATGACTTGGCGGAGTATTGATTAGATCGCGAACTAAATTGGTGTATTCGCCGATAATTACCGCGCGTTTAATCGCATCCTTGGCTTCGACTTTACTCGCAAGATTGGAATGGATTGTCGCTGCCTTCAAACTAGGTTGGTGGGCAACAGCCGAATCCACGCGAAACTGGCTAAAGAGATAGGAGCCAAGGAGAACACCTTGAGCGATGGCTTCCAAGGTAGAAATTTCCTTGGCTGGAAGTGAGAAAGTGGCCGATGAGTTGCCGGCAAGTGTTCGAGCAGCTGCGCCTGCAGCGCGACGTAGAACTTCATCATCTACAGAAGGCTTATTTTCACCAAGTCCAGTGAAGACAAGCAGGCGCGTGGTTAGACCGGGAATCTTTACTACTTCATCACATTTTCCAGTCGCACCCATATCGGCCAAGCTTTGCAGTAGCTTCTTGGTATCTAGCGCGATGTCGCCACTTTCAATTACTAGATTGGCCTTGCTATCTTTTAGAGATTTCTTATAGGACAGGCCAACGACCAAAATCTCATCATTGATGATGCCATCGGATAGGCGAAGGGTGGTCATTACATCTCCTTTGAGGCAGGGTCGGTTGTTTAACCCTGAAATATGCGATGGGTAAGTGTAAGTTGTCGCTATGAAAAATTCTCCTTTAGCCGATAAACATCTCCAACTTTCGGCAAAGATGGCTGATTTCGGTGGGTGGTTAATGCCGATTGAATATCCAGGCGGTGGAGTATTAGCTGAGCATGCAGCAGTCCGAGAAAAGGTCGGCATTTTCGATGTCTCGCACCTGGGAAAGGTCAGCGTCAAGGGCCCAGGTGCACTGGAATTCCTCAACACAATTTTCACAAATGATTTAGACCGAATCGTTGATGGGCAAGCCCAATACACCTTGCATTGCAACTCCACCGGGGGAGTTATCGACGATCTGATCGTCTACCGCAACAGCGCGACCGATCTTTTTTTAATTCCTAATGCATCTAACACAAGTAGCGTCGTTGCAGATCTAAAGAGTAAGTCACCAAGCGGAATCGAGATTATAAACCTCCACGAAAAATTCGGAGTCATCGCTGTACAGGGACCGCTTTCTAGAGATGTAATTAAGAGCTTTGGAATTGACCCTGCGATGGATTACATGGCCTTCGCACATGTTTCAATCGCAGGTTGTGAAGTAATTCTTTGTCGCACTGGCTACACCGGTGAACATGGATATGAAATCGTGCCCCGCTGGGAGGATGCTCATAATGTTTGGGATGCGTTGACATCTGCAATCGCACCGATTGGTGGTTTGGTTTGTGGACTTGGTGCGCGCGATACCTTGCGTACGGAGATGGGATATCCCTTGCATGGCCACGAATTAACGTTAGAAATTACCCCTGTTCAAGCGGCAGCAACTTGGGCAATAGGTTGGGAGAAGGCGGAATTTAGTGGCAGCCAAGCGCTGCGCGATGAAAAAGCCGCTGGATCGCACCCGCGGATACGTGCCTTGGTAAGCCAGGATCGCGGGATTCCGCGCGCAGGTATGCAAGTCAAGGATAGTTCTGGCGCCGTTATCGGCGTTGTAACCAGCGGAACTTTTTCACCAACTTTGAAGAAAGGGATTGCGCTGGCGCTATTAGATAACGCATCCAAATTAGGTGATCAGGTAATAGTTGATGTACGTGGTCGCGATTGCGTAGCCGAAGTTACAAAGTTGCCGCTATTTACTTCAAACGTTCGCTAAATTCGATAGGAGTTAAGAAAGCCGCCTTACTTTTCGTGCGGCGCAGGGCGGCCAATACCGCCGGGCCAGTTGAGATAACTAGTGCGGTTGTTAAAACCGCTCGTGGAATATCCCACGCCATCGATGAGAGAAAATGAAATGTTATAAATCGATGCAGGTTTTCAGAAAGTGCGCCACCAGGAATAAATGAGAGTTGGGTATTAGCGCCCAAAGCCCATGGCCAGAATTGCAGATCCATTAGCAGCCCATAACTAAGTGCGGAAAAAACAGAGATCAAGATAAGTAAAGCAATCTCGCCCCAACCACGTAACTTCTTTGCAAAACTGCCAGCAAGTAGCCCAATAATTCCAGCGGCAAAGAGTTGATAACTCAACCAAGGACCGATGCCTCCGGTAAAGAGCGCCGAAGCAAACATTCCTAATACGCCAAGAAGAAAGCCGAACGCTCCGCCGAATACTCGTGCTGCCAAGATTAAGAGAAACCACATTGGCTCAAGTCCTATTGCGCCGGCTCCTAGAGGACGAAGTGCAGCAAGAAGCGCAGCAATCATCCCAAGCAGGGCAACTGATTTTGCATCGAGACTACGATCGCTTAACTGTGCCAGTAGCAGAAAGAAGGCAAGTGGCAGGGCGACCCAGAAAAAATATTGCGCAATGTGAGCGCTTTGCTTATCGGGGGCGAAGAACGGCCAAGTAAATCCTGCCAAGGAAAAGACCGAGGTAAGGGTGAGCGCGATCTTTGAGGAAGCAGAAAATTTGTATATATCTGAAGTATTTAAAGTCACTGTGTAACTGCTTTCATAACATCCGAGACGGTAAGCCAAGGCCGTGGCGACATCACCTTGGCAACTTGTGGTGCAAATGCAGGAGAGGAGAGAAGAATTTCTAGAGTTGGGCCATCGGCCACAACTTCACCTTCTGAAAGGAAAATTACCCGATCGCAAAGTTCGGCGACTAACTCAACATCGTGGGTTGCAATTAAAACAGATCGATCTAGCTCTTTCGCAAAACTCTTCAGTAAGGTAATTAATAAAGCCTTAGATTGATAATCCAAACCGCGGGTTGGTTCATCCAAAATTAGAACTTGCGGCTGTGCCGATAGAACGATAGCTAGCGCCAGCGCCAAACGTTGGCCTTCAGAGAGATCTCGCGGATGCGTATTGGAATCGATTGCCGGGACGATTCGCTCTAGCAGCGCAAGGGCTGTTCCTGGCGCGCATTCATTATCTTTATCAGCTTGCGCACATTCGCCTGCCACGCTCTGTCCGTAGAGAAGATCACTTGGCTCTTGCGGAATAAAGCCAACAATCTCGCGCCGTACTTTGCCCTTCAGCTCAGCAGAATCGATTCCAGAAATTTGCGAACTTCCATTGGCATCTTTATTGAGTCCACCTA
>Ga0209400_1000434_pt1 | contig 36347 bp, 33 predicted proteins | sample M_130807_EF_Meta_FD_187313 | JGI IMG/M metagenome (GOLD analysis project Ga0209400, IMG submission 187313) | Freshwater microbial communities from Lake Montjoie, Canada to study carbon cycling - M_130807_EF_MetaG (SPAdes) (version 2) | ecosystem: Environmental > Aquatic > Freshwater > Lake... | reverse complement strand
GCAAAAGTAGATAATTTGAAATATAATGATATAAGTAAAAAAACTTTATCGCGGGGTGGAGCAGTCTGGTAGCTCGTCAGGCTCATAACCTGAAGGTCCTTGGTTCAAATCCAAGCCCCGCAACCAATTAAAATCAATTTAATTATTTTTTAGTCTTAACGACTTTGTTTGCCTCATCCAAAGAAATAAAAGAACTTTTATCAAACTTTCTTTGCTCTAAATAAACATGATCAACAATTGTAGAATTGGACTGATAAGTTTTTACAATTTTAGTAAGTAAGTCTTTAACCTCTAATACTTTATTATGATCTAATAAAGTTTTTAAGATATTTAAATCAATCTCTAGCTGATTAAAAGGAATGAAAGGATCTTGTGCTTTTTGAATTTTAGGATGCAGAGTTTTTTGAGGATTATCTCCTAATAGCAATTCTTCATATAATTTCTCCCCTGGTCGAAGTCCAATCATTTTTATTTCAATATCACCTTCTTTATTATCTTCATCTTTAACGTTTAGACCTGAAAGTTTTACAATTCGATAAATTAAATCTTTAATTTTTACACTTTGACCCATATCAAGAATAAATACATCACAATCCTCACTCATGGCCCCAGCTTGAATTACAAGTTGTGAAGCTTCTGTGATGGTCATAAAATAACGAGTAACATCAGGATGCGTTAAAGTAATAGGTCCGCCATCTTTAATTTGTTTTTTAAATTTTGGAATAACAGAGCCTGAGGATTCGATAACATTACCAAAGCGAACTATAGACATTTTATTTTTATTATTTTTTGCATTTTGGTAAAGCCCCTTCACACAAAGTTCCGCAAGTCTTTTAGAAGCTCCCATAATATTTGTTGGTCTCACCGCTTTATCACTTGATATGAGTACAAAATTTTCAACTGATTGAGATAACGCTGCTTTTACTACAGCTAAAGTTGCAAAAACATTATTTTTAATACTTTCAGAAATATTTTCTTCAACTAATGGCACATGTTTATAAGCTGCGGCATGATAAACTGTATCTACTCTAAAGGTTTTAAATATTTCATTTATTTTAGTTTGATCTTGGACATTAACAAGAAGTGGAATAATTTTAAAATTATTATTTATAATAATTAACTCTTCATAAATTTTATAAAGGGCAAATTCATTTAGTTCTAAAAGCAATAATTTTTGAGGATTTAATTTAGCAATTTGACGAGCTAATTCAGAGCCAATTGAACCGCCTGCTCCTGTTACCAATACAACCTTTGAAGTTATATTTTTAATTAATAATTCAGTATTTGGTAAAACCTGATCACGGTTTAAAATATCATCTATATCTAAATCTTTAACATCAGATAAACTAACTCGTCCTTGAATTATATCTGCAACCGTTGGCAAAGTTTTCACTTGAAATGGGTAGTTACTTAAATTCTTTAAAATCTCATTTCGTCTAGATCTAGAGATAGATGGAAGCGCAAGTAAAATTAATTGCACTTCTTTTGATTTTATTAAATCAGAAATTTTTAAAGATGAGTAGATTTCTTGACCTTGTAAAACCTGACCATGAAGTCGGTCATCGTCATCTAAAAATCCAACTACCTTTAATTCATTACTATTTACCAATGCAGATACTAACTGTCGACCAGCGCTGCCAGCTCCATAAACTAATGCTTTTTTTAAAAACTTAGATTTGTCTTTAAAAAGATAATTGCCACCAAATAAATATTTTAAAAATAATCTTGAACTTACAACTGCAAAGAATAATAACATGGGCTGAAGAATGCCAATAGATTTTGGTATACCTGCAACACCATAAACTCCAAAAACTAAAAAGTATAACAATCCATAGACTAATAAAGCAATGGATACTGAGAACATTATGCTTAAGTCAGAAAACCTAAAGATAGTCCGATATAATCCAAGTAACCAAAAGATGGGCAGTGCCAAAGCACCAGATACGATCACAGCTGTAAAAGCTGCCCCTTTAATTAAAATAAACTCATCTAAGCGAAGATAAAATGCAAGCCAGGTAGATAAAACACACAAACTTAAATCAACAATTATAGCAAAAATCTGTTTTACAAAACGAGGAAGGTTTAAAATACTTTTTGCAGCTATATGAATTTTAACTAACATGATGATAATAATAAATATTTATAACGTTTAAAAAATAAAGAGAATTAGAAAGAAATATTATCTCTATTTTTACCATAGATTGAGTGAAGATAAAATCCCACAGGCAAACTGTAGACAATCATCAACCAATTATTAAAAAAATTACCATTGGTGGTTATTGGCCAAACAGTTATTAATATTCCAGCTAACAAACAAACCTGATAATCTGTTAAATAGCGCTTTTGCCTTAAGACCATGCTTTTAAATTGTCTGTAAACACAATACAAAACATAAGCAAAAGCACTAAATAAAAAACTAAATCCAATAATTCCAGTCTCAGCTAATAACTGCACATAAAAATTATGCGGATGCGTCATACAAGGGTTAGCTCCTGTTGCATATTTTTCATCTTTACAAATTACTCTAAACATTTTAGAGCCATGTCCAAAAATAGGCTTATCTAAAAACATGTTATAAGCAGTCCTGATTAAGCTTTCATGTTGAGGGCTAAAGATATTTTTGTTTTGTGATTCTTTCGCAAAGCCCATACTTTGAGCAGTATCAAGGATCATACGATCATAAAGCTTATTATAACCAAAAGTTAAACCTCCAATTAAGACTAAAGCGCAAACAAAAATAATTAGTCTAAATTTTTGATGTTTTTTAATTAAAATAATAATAAACAAAGCGGATAAATTTAAAAAAACAAAAGAAACTCTTTCACCTGCAATATAAATTAAAACATCAATTAATATAAATAAAATCCCGTTACAATAAACTTCAAGCTTACTATTTTTTCTTAATACGAATAAAGCAAATAATAAAGGGGATAATCTTGATAAATAAGATCCCATTATAAGCTCGTTTCCAAAAAAAGATGAAACACGACCCCCTGACGAAGGAAGTCCGATAATATTAAAACCATTAAAAAACTGGAAATACCCATCAGCGACTAAAACTAAAAAACTAATGACTAACGCATAATAAAAATAATTTAATATTTTTTTATCTTTTTCAAGTAAATACCAAATAAGACAACTAAACAATCCAATTCTAAAATAAAATAACGAGCTTTCAAGACTAAGTAAAATATCTTTTGCAATAAAAATACTAACTAAAATACAATAGATACAAAAAATAAAAAAAATAATTATAGGTTTATTATTAAAATAATAAAATTCTTTTTTTCTAACAACATAAACTAAAAATACTAAGGCTAATGAACTAACAATCAAATCCGGAAAAAAAGGTCCTAAAATTAATAAAGGAATGATCAAACTGATAATTAGTGCGCACATATAGTTATTTTTTTTTAAAAATGATTAGCATAGTAGCTAAGATATAATAAAAATAATAAAATAAATTCATTTGTTTAATCATTATTAAATCAGTTTTTGCAAGAAGAGAAGGTGATGACATATTAATACCTGATATTTGTGCAAGTCCAGTAATTCCAGGCCTAATAGTAAAAATTTTTTTTTTATCTCTTTCAAGAATTAATTTTTTTTGGTTCAATAAACAAGGACGTGGCCCTACCAAGCTCATATCTCCCTTAAGAACATTCCATAATTGAGGTAATTCATCTATTTTAAGTCTTCTGAGCACAAGACCTAAAGCTGTAATATTATAAGAACTAATTAGATGTGTGCTAATACTTTTTGTATTTAACTTCATAGTTCTAAACTTTATTATTGTGAAAATTTTCTTATTTAGACCAACCCTCTTTTGATAAAAAAAGATAGAATGTTTATTAAAAAATTCTACTAAAAACAAAAAAAAAAATATTGGACCCAGTACAAATAAAGCAATTAAAGATAAAATAATATCAAATAATCGTATCATTTATAGCTTATTAAATTTTGACATTTAATCATAGTTCAATTTATTACTATTTGAAAATAATTTCAATTTTTTTAAAGTCATAACAAATACAATGTAATAATTTGAGTCTATTATAATAATTATTTTTTTGCTTAGTAAAATATTTTTTTTTAAAATTAATAATATAATAAAAAGTTCATTTAAAATTTTTATATAAATATTTTATAATTTTTTTTTTAAATAAATTTTATTGATTAAATCTAAATATTTATTTATTACAATCTTTTCGTTAAACTCTAATTCTATTTTTTTTCTTCCTTGTCGTCCCATTTCAATTCGTTTTAAATGACTGAGCTTAATAAAACTTTCCATTTTTTTAGCAAGATCTTTTATATTTTCACTTTTACAAAGGTATCCATTTAAACCGTCAACTACCACATCCCGGCATCCTATTATATTTGTTGTAATAATTGGTCTTCCTATAGCAGCAGCTTCAAGCAAAGTTTTTGGTACACCCTCGCGATAATTAGAAGGTAAAACTATACAGCTAGCAGCTGTAATATAGGGTCTTACATCATCAGTTTCTCCTAGATATGTAACATTGCCTTCGCTTACCCATTGATTCATCTGCTTACGAGATATTGCTCCTGGACTATCCACCTCTAAAAAACCTAGAATATTAAATTTAGGCAAAAGTTTAGAATATGAATTTAATGCTTTTGCTCTTTTTCTAATTAATTTTGCAGCATTAACATACTCCATAACACCTTTTTCTTTAATTAGACGGGCAATTAATAAAAATTCTATTCGCAACTTGCCAGCCGACATTGGCTTATATTTGAAATAATTTAAGTTAACACCTGACCCCGGTAATTGATCTGCTATTTCTCTTCTAACTAATCCAGAGCTAATAAAAAAATCTTTATCATTTTTATTCTGAAAAAATACTTTTTTTGATCGTTTAAAAACTATATAATAAAAAAACATGACTAACATAGTTAACCAATTTTTTTTTTTGAATACTATTCCAAGACCTGTAATATTATTTATTACAGGGATATTTAATAAATGAGCTGCTAATGAGCCAAAAAGATTAGGTTTAATTGTAAAACCTAAAAAGATATTAGGATTTTCAATCCAAAGTAGACGAAAAATTCTAATAAAAAATAAAGCATCAATAATTGGATTTTTATTTTTGGCATTTATTGATAAAGGTACGTGGCGGCAACCAAGATCCTGTAATTTCGAAACATAAGTGTCTGAAGGTGAAAATGCAACTACCTCATAATTTTTCGATACTAGAGCACGAATTAAATTTGACCTAAAATTAACAATGCTCCATGTGCTATTGGAATTAATAACAATTTTTATTTTTGCGGACATTTAATTTTAAATATTTTTTAAAAAATTATACGTATTCTATAATTAGTCTTTTTTTGCTTTCTTATCTAAAGTTTTTTCTCTAAAGTTAGCCAGTATTAATAATGGGAAAAAAATTAATATCGGATGAAGGCTTTGCTTATATCGTAAAGCTGAGCCAGGATTAAAAATAAGATATGGGTAAGTAATAAATAGGACTGTTAATGCAACGAATAAGTATAATATTAAATGATATTTTAGATAATTAGATATAAAGCAAATTTTAAAAATTTTAAAATTTAAATAACACAGAATGTATAAATAAACTAACCCCTCTAAAAAAGCCGGAATTTGTATAGGTTTCTTAATGACCTCTAATAAAGTTGGTCCCATCAAACCTTGGGGTACTCCCCAAATTGAATTAAAAAAAAAACTATAAATATCATACCATATTATTTCATATCGATTCGAAGATGCTTCAGCATAAATTAAAAAACTTTGTTCAACTTGTTTCATCCAGACATTCAAATAAAAATCTATAAAAATTTGATTAAGTAAAAATAATGAAAATATAAAAATTGTAAAAATTAAAAGTAAAATAATAAAAATATTTATCGACAAATTTTTATAAAATTGAGGCAAATCTTTTAATAACAAAGTACTTAAAAAAACAGTAAAATATATTAAGAAATAGTTAGGACGAATTATAAATAGAATAAAAAAAGAAAAAATAACTAAAATAATTTCAAAATTAATATTTTTTTTTAAAAAGAGATACTTTGCAGAAAAATCTATAATTATTAATCCACAAATAATAACTATCTGCTCCTTTGATGAACTGCCTGACCATATAAGAAAATGAGGGAATAAATTGCAAATCCAAAAGAGCTTATTATTAACAAATATATATATATCTTTGAAAGCTTTCCAAATTAATATTGCAATAAGTATTCCCAATAGCATTGGGGCTAAATAGCCAGGTAACACTGATCCTATTATGTAATATATAGTATGGGTAATATAAGTACTATTAAAGATGCTTCCAGTGAACCCCTCAAAATATTGTGGTTGATAACCATCACCTAATTTAGAAATTTTGATATAAATCTCATAAGCAAACACTGTGCCAAAAATATGTATAATAACTAATTTAAAAAGTAGAGCAGAAGAAATTGTAGATATGCCCAGTATTTTATTTTTCATTGGTTCTGCAACCAATCTTGAAACATTAATACTGCCCACAAACTAGCTGAATGATCATATCGACCTGCTAAGTGTTCATTCCACTTTTTTCTAATAGGAATATGATAAAAAAAACTTTCATTTTCTAAAAGATTTTTTGATAACAAATTTTCTGCCCAGGGACGTAGTGGTCCACGTAACCATTGTCCTAATGGGACACCAAATCCAGTTTTGGGTCTATCAATAAGTTCTTTTGGAACATATTTGCCTAAAAGCATTCTTAAAGCCCATTTCCCTTTGCCTTCACGAATCTTCATATGCAAAGGTAACTGCCAAGCAAGCTCAACTACTCGGTGATCTAAGAAAGGCATGCGTGTTTCGAGACCCACTGACATCGCTGCACGATCAACTTTACATAAAATATCATCTGGTAAATATGTCATACTATCGTAATACATCATTTTTTCAGGATTACTGGTAAAATCATTATGTTCAGAAATTGGAAATGGATAATTAAGAAAGTTATTTGACTCAATTATTCTAGATCCATTAAAACCACGAACTACTTCAGTTGGATCTTGCCATTCAGATATTAAACTTTTATAAACATCATCTAAGTTACGCACTTGTTTTAATTTAAATGCGAATTTATGTACTTTGCCACTTAACTGAGGAATTACTTTAGAATTTGGTAATAAAGAATTTATGGAACTACTAAAATAATCTAAAAAAGTTTTAGGTATGTTATTAATCACAACACCTAAAGATTTACGCAAAGGATAAGGTATCCATCTAAGTTTTTTCCAGATTTTATTCACCCAAAAATATCTATTATATCCACCAAATAATTCATCGCCTGCATCACCTGATAAGGAAACACTCACTTGTTTTTTTGCTATATGAGATATAAAACGTGTTGGAATTTGTGAAGAATCAGCAAATGGCTCATCATAAATATGTTTTAGTTCTGTTATTACTTTTTGAGCCTCAGTAGCAGTTAAAAATATTTCAGTATGGTCAGTACCTAAATGCTTTGCAACAGCACGTGCGAATGGAGCCTCATTAAATAATTTATCTTCAAATCCAACTGAGAATGTTTTAGTTGGTTTTAAGTTTTCTTTTTGCATTAGAGCTACAATTGTACTTGAATCAATACCCCCTGATAAAAATGCACCCAAAGGCACATCAGCTAAGGACTGCAATTTAACAGAGTGAGTTAATTTTTTTTCTAATAATTCTAAAGCCTCTACTTCATCCGTAATTAATTTTTGTTTACTTTTTTTTATTACATCTGCTAGTGACCACCATCGCTTTAATGTTAATGATTGATAACTACCAGGAGGATGAATTGGTTGAGAGGGAGGGGATTTTGGTGACTCACCTCTAATAGTTAGTAAGCAGCCTGGCTCAAGTTTATATATGTCTTTATAAATACTCAGCGGTGCCGGCACATACATATAGCGCATATATTGTGCTAAAGCTTGACGACACACAGGATTAGAAAAATTATGAAATTTACGTATTGCTTTTAGCTCAGATCCAAAAACAAAATTTTTTTTAGATTGGCTTCCTATCCAGCCATAATAGATTGGCTTTTCACCAAATCGATCGCGAGCCAAATAAAGTATATGATCACGCACATTCCATAATGCTAAAGCAAACATGCCAACTGTTTTATTTAATGTTGCCTCTATTCCCCAATATTCAAAACCAGCTAAAAGAGTCTCAGTATCTGAATGTCCACGCCATTTATGTGTGGAAGATGCTGATTGTAATTCAGCACGAAGCTCTAAATGATTATAAATTTCGCCATTGAATACAATGACAAAATTACCGCTATTTGAAATCATAGGTTGATGGCCAGCTTGTGAAAGGTCAATAATAGAAAGACGACGATGACCAAGGGCAATACTAGTCTTATCATCAACCCATAAACCAGAGTCGTCTGGTCCACGATGTGAGATAGCATCAGTCATGTTATTCAACAATTTTACTAAACTTCCACGACTAATTTTTTCGTTGTTTATAAAACCAACTATCCCACACATTATTTAATTTTTTTTCCAATTACACACCAATAAGGCGTGGATTCTGAGAAAGTAATATTTTCTAAACCGGAACTTATCATCATTTCTTTGATTTTTTCTCTGGAAAAACGTTTTTCAAGTGGTGTGCCAAAACGATCACGAGCATCAGTACGCATTGTATAAAAACTACAGTTTCGATAATAAGAAAGCGGAAAATTTGTAACATTAATGCCTATTTTCTCTGTAGCTTTACTAAGTAGTGCTAAAGGTAAATATATAAATATAGCAATTATATCAGTAAAGAAGTGCTTTAAATGATTTGGAAGGCGATAAATTATCCCTCGAATAATGTCACTTAACCGCCATAAAATACGATACCACCCAGGACGATTATCAAATGCATAATATAGATATAACAACATGGGTGCCCCTGGCTTCAATAGATCAACACATGACTTTATTGCAGCAGCTGTATTGGGAACATGATGTAAGACCCCAAGAGAAAATCCAAAATCCTGACTATTAGATGGCAAACATTTTGAATCAACTGATTTTTGATAAAAAATAATATTATTATGAATCGATAAATTTTTGCGCGCTATATTAATTGCGTTAGATGGATCTATGCAATTAAGTTTACCAACTCTGGGAGCTACCCAATGAGCCCAACGACCACTACCACAACCCATATCAAAACCTTCAGAATCTAAAGACAACGTTTCCCATGGAAATAGTGAAAAATATTCTAGAAATCTTGTGTAGGACTCTTTTTCTGGCATATTTAGTTGATCAAAATGCGACCATTCCTCACCAAAACTTGCCACTGTTTTTTTATCTATATTTTGCATTATTTCTAAATAAATAAAATTTTTAAATTTAATTCTTTAATATATATTTTATAATTTTCTAATTTTTTATAAATTAGTATTTTTTTTCTTAAAAAATAATTCGACTACTTTACTCACTTTTATCACTTGCTCATTTGTTAATTCAGCAAACATCGGAAGTGATAACTGCTCTTTTGCTATTTTTTCGGTAATTGGTAAGTGACCTTGATACCCTAGACTGCGATAAGGTTTTTGCATATGAATAGGTGTTGGATAATGCATACCAGTTTGAATGCCTTTATTCGTAAGTAAGTTTTGAAGTTGCTGCCTAGCGGGATGGAAGACACTATAAATATGATAAACGTGTTTTAAACCAGCTAATTCTGTTGAACGAGGGATTTTATGTTTACTAAAATATGATTCATATTTTTTTGCATGAGAACGTCGAAGTTTTGTCCATAAATTTAAGTATCTTAGTTTTACTCTTAAAATTGATCCTTGTATTGTGTCCATTCTATAATTGTAAGCCAACATATCGTGTTGATACTTTTTCTTTTGGCCCCAATCGCGGAGAAGTCTAATGTAGTTTGAATAAACAGTATTATTTGTAGTTACTATCCCCCCTTCTCCATAAGCTCCCAAATTTTTACCTGGATAAAAACTAAATGATGCCATATGCCCAATGCTACCAACTTTTTTTCCAAAGTATTCTGCTCCGTGTGCCTGAGCAGCATCCTCGATTACTACTAATCCAAAATGTTCTGCAATTTTCATAATAGGTTTCATGTCTGCAGAAAGACCATAAAGATGCACAGGGATTATTGCTTTTGTACGTTTAGTAATTTTTTCTACTATTTTTGATGTGTCTATTGTGAAAGTAGTTGGATCAATATCAACAAAAACAGGCGTAGCTCCAGTATAAGATATTGCTGCAGCTGTAGCAATAAAAGACATTGAAACTGTTATTACTTCGTCACCATGACCGACTCCAGCAGCAAGTAATGCTAAATGCAAAGCACTTGTTCCAGAATTAACAGCCACTCCATATTTTACTTTATGAAAAGCAGCAAATTCTTTTTCAAAATTTTCAACTTCAGGTCCTAAGACATACTTAGAACTTTCCAGAACTTTGATTACAGCATCATCTATCTCTTTTTTTATCGAAAGATATTGTACTTTTAAATCTAAAAATGGAATTATACTTTTCATCTATATATTTTTTTATTAAAAAAACTGCATGTTCATTCTTTATTATACGTCTACTGGCACCCCCTCATTACGAATTGATTTGCTTGCAGCCTCTAAAATACGCACTATTTTAAGTCCTTCCTCCCCATTAGACTCAGCGCTTTCTAGTCCATTGATGCAGTTAACGAAATGACTTACTGCAGTCTGTAATGCTTCTTTATTATTTACTTTTGGTGACCAAAGATCACCAGTTCGATAACTAATCAATATTTTACGAATGTCGTCAAGAGTGTTGGTCACTGTTATTCCCTTATTATAAACTTTCAATTTCTCACTAGTCTCTAAATCATCGTAAACGATCATCTGTTTGCTACCGCCAATTAATGTTTTTCTAATCTTCACTGGTGATAACCAACTCACATTTATATGTGCAATAAAATCTTTTGCAAAAAACATTGTTAGATAAGCTATGTTCTCAGGCTGACCAATTATATGACTAAACCCAGTGGCTGAAACTCTTACTGGCATAATATCAAATATGTAGATCATTATTGAAAGATCATGAACTGCTAGATCCCAAATTACATTTATATCGGACTGAAAAAGACCAAGATTTATTCTTGTTGAGTCAAAAAAAGTGGGCTCACCAAAAGAAGGAGTTTTTACAAGCTCACGTATCTTTCTTACGGCTCCAGTATAAATAAAAGTATGATCTACCATCAGTGTTAATCTTTTTCTTGCAGCTTGCTCGATTAATTTCCTAGCTTGATCAGAATTAAATGTTATTGGTTTTTCAACAAAAACGTGTTTTCCGGCCTTAAGGGCTGCCATGGATAAATCAAAGTGACTTGTCACAGGAGTTGCTATTACTATAGCATCGATTAAAGTGTCATTAATAATTTCCTTTGAATTATTTGTTGTTTTAAGAGATGGATAAAGAATTTTTAATTTCTCAAGATTTTTTGGATTTGAATCGCATACGCTCAAAACTCGTGTATTTGGATTAGTTATAAAATTTCGGACTAAATTAGTACCCCAATATCCATACCCTATAACTCCAATATTTATCATAAATCTTAATGTAACATCTTAAATTAATAAATAAATACTAGTATAGATTTTTAGAAATTTATATAAATCAAGATAAAACATATCTTATTAAACGAGCAATAACTTCTCAAACTTTTTAAAGGAAGTGCAGAGTCTAAACCATCAACCACTAATGCCTGTAAAACATCTACACATAAAACACTTTTCAACACTCTGTCGCACAAGTAAAATGTGCTATATAAAATTTAATAAAACTTAATTAAAAAAAAAGTCAATGACTAACAGAGTAAGTAACAAAAGTGCTAACTGCGATTACTTTATTCATAACTTAGCCGACGTTCAAACAACAACTATAGGCAAGGATACAAAAGTCTGGCAGTTCTGTGTTGTGTTGAAGGGCGCAAAAATTGGCGCAAACGTCAATATCTGCTCTCATTGCTTTATTGAAAATGACGTAACGATAGGTAATAATGTAACCGTTAAAAATGGCATATATATTTTTGACGGTATTACATTGGAAGATAATGTTTTTATCGGTCCCAATGTTACTTTTACGAACGATAAAAATCCACGCTCTAAAATTTATTCTACAGCATTTCCAAAAACATTAATTAAAAAAGGTGCATCTGTTGGAGGCGGAGCAGTAATATTGCCCGGCATAACAATCGGAGAAAACGCAATGATTGGAGCGGGCGCAATAGTGACAAAAGATGTGCCGCGAAATGCTGTCGTATATGGCAACGCGGCAAGTATTAAATCAATGCTGCCAACTTAAACAAGCTCAATCGCAGCTTTAATAACATCTGGACGCAAGTCAATATTGCGTTGCATAGTGGCCACATTTCTTTGCAGTCTCTTAAATAATTTAATGTAGGGTGCAGCTCTTTTTTAATAGTAAATATCACGCCATGATTACCAAATATATCATCTTCAATGGTAACTCGCTCCACAAATAAAAGTGTGTAAAGAAATCTTGCAAAATATCTAAATGTTTACATTTTTCTTAATTTCTACTTAAGCCCCATTTTTTTTCATTAACGATTTGTAATTATATAGATTAACTAATTCTTGATGAAAAACTTTACATTTTTTTCTAATTTGACATTAATTAATAACAAAAATTTTTTTTATAATTATTTATTTAAATTTATTTTATTGTAACTAAAATTTAATAAAGTTTTGTATAATTGATAGTATGCGTTTGACATTTTTTTTGTAGAACAATTTAATAATGCATACCCTCGTTGTTTATTAATAGTTTTTTTTTTCTCTTTTGGGTACTTAAGTATTTGTATTATTTTGTTAGCCAAATTTAATGGATTGTTACTTGACCAAATCCAATCTTTAGAATTAACTAAATGCTTTGAAAACAATTGAATGCCTAAAACTGGAACTCCCATAAGCGCAGACTCTATTCCGCTTATGCCAGTAAATCTGCCCAAACTAAGGGTTATATAAATATCAGCTGCTGAAATGATAGGCCTTGAATCAAGAACTAGGCCTGGAAATATAACCCTATCTTCAAGTCCATACTCCATAGCAAGTAACTTTGTTCGATTTAGTTCTTTACCATCACCCGCCATTATAAAATAAACTTTTTGTTCAAAGATGCGGGATATTGCAGCAAAAACAGGAAGATAAAGCCATGGTTTTCGATCAGATTCCATTCTACTTACAGTCGCAATTAAAAATTTACAATCATGTGGAATGCTAAGCTGTTTTCGATATATGTTTTTCTTTAAATAATTAATTGGTTTATATTTGGAAATAGAGATACCATTTGGAATGCATTTACTAATTAACTTGGGATAGCTAGCTAAATATCTTTTCCAATACTCATCCTCAGCCATTAACACAACTGCATCTCCATGAACCATTAAACTTTTATGAAACCATTTTATAATTTTAGAAATGGGCATTCCGACAGCGTGATATGTCTCTACAATTTTTGGAACTCTTAATCTCATAATACTTAACATTTTTTTTGCTAATACGCCAAATGCAACTCCATAAGTTAGATGACAATGAAGAATATCTTGCTCTCTAATCCAAAAACGATTTTTCCATAACCATAGCGGCATTTTAAAATATTTCAGAAATCTTGAACTATATGAAATGGATATATAATGAATATTAATATTAGACCGTAAAGCGCTTCGTAATAATTTTGGATTTACAGGACTAGCAGCAATTACAGTAACTTTATGTCCATCATCTGCAAAAAAATTAGCAAGTTCTATAACGACAACCTGAGCGCCTCCTTGTGTAAATAATGGCAATATATGTGTAATTTTCATAAAAAATAAATTTAATTCAAAAAAAATTTTTTAGTTACTTTTATTAAATCTATTCAAAGTGGCACTGTACTGTTCACGTTCATGTTGATTTAAAGTTGCAGGATCCATCAATTCAAGAGTATGTTTTCGAACTGCATTTCCCATAGTGCTTGCATATAATGGATCATTTAAAAATTTCTCTAGTGAACTCACTATATTTTTATAATTAAGATAAGGAACTAATTCACCTGTAACACCAGTTTGAATAAGTTCTCCTTGCCAATCTACATCATAAGCAATTATAGGAACGCCTCCAAGCGCAGCTTCTGAAAGCGCTCTTCCGGTGTGCGGTGAGATAATAACGGTAGCTAAAGGGATAATTTTGGATAAATAATCCTGATCGATATTTCCAATAAATAAAGCATGATCTGCTACTCGTAAATTACTCGCTAATTCTAAAAGAGAAGTTTTTAATTCACCATCGCCTACAAAAACTGCTTTAAGATCAAAACCACGTTGCCTAATATCTGCTAAAACTTTTATAACATGATCAGGATGTTTTACAATTTCTAGTCTCCCTATATATAAAATATATTTTTGACTTTTTATTCCAAATTTTTTTAAAAAATCTCTTCCCCCTTTTCGTTCCGATGGATTTAAAAAATGCCTTTTATCAATTAAGTTTCCATATCGAAATAATGTTGAATATTCTAATCTAGCGCCATTCATTAACGCAAAATTTAAATTATCTTGATTAGCGCCAGCCACAAGATCAGCACGTCGAAATGTAAAATGTTCAATAATTTTTTCAATTTTTCGATGAAAAAAAATTTTTTCTATAGGTTTATGATTTATACTATATATTTTATCATGATTTCCACCAATTCTTATTACAAATGGAATTTTACACCAACGAGATAATGCCCACCCAAATAATCCAAGATATAGAGGACTACCAGTCCTAATAATTGTTATTTTTTCTTTATGAATAAGCCGCACAAGATAAAAAAATATATGTATCTGTGAGAATATAAAATTTAATACTTTAAAAAATCTTAAAAAATTAAAAATTCCAACTTTTCCCTCAATGAAAGTATGTGAAGAATTTAATTTGTAAACTTTTGGAAATCCATATTTATAAGACCATCCTGCTGAAGTAACTAAGGATGCGAATGGATGAACAGTCCATACATGCTCAAAAAAATTATCTAGATCTCTGCAGGTCACTGAAAATTCAAGTTTACGTTGAAATATCATCTCTAATGAATAAGATGTATCTAATACTAATAGTTTTTTTACATTCACTAGAATAATCTAAATACCTTATTAAAATATAAATTTATCTTAACTAAAAATGCATTCTTTAATTATATTTAATTTATAAGTTAGTTAAACTTTTATTTATTCCATAAATATAATATGGCACTTCTTCTCTTAAAGAGTCATTGCGTTGAAATAAATTATATCCTAGGTTAATCAATATTTTTTTAACCTCGTTAGAAGTTCGTAGCTCTAAATTTCCACCATGATTATTAACAATAAAATCATGGCATGAAATAACAACATTGGAAGACTTTTTAAGAATATTATTCATGCCTCGCAAAGCAATTGCTTCGGCACCTTCAATATTCATTTTTACTAAATCTATATTTGGCAATTTAACCTTTTTTGAGTCAAAAAAATAGTCTAATGAATATCCGTCGATACAAATTCCTTGAGAAACATTTATAATACTATTTGCAACATGATCAAAATTAGATGAAATATAAACTTTTTTTTCTTGCTCTGTAGCAGCTATATTAAATGATAAAACATTTTTTAGTTTATTAGCTGTTATTGTCTTATGAAGACACCTATATACCTCTGGGTGTCCTTCTATTGCAATCACTAAACCTTTTGGACCAACCAGCCTTGAAAAAATTATAATTTGATCTCCAATTCCTGATCCAATATCTAAAACTATATCTCCGCTTTTCGGAATATACTTATGACACCAACTATTCATTAGATCAGAAAAAATTTCATTATATGATGATACGTTTAGATTAGGAGATACAATAATTATATTTTCCTTAACACTCTCTTTTCTTTTTTTTCTAAAATTATTCCAGTGTCCCTCTTTATCAATATATATATATATTAACGATAAATTTTTTATACTTTGCTGTATTGTGGCTACAAAAGCTACCATCCAACGAAGCTTAGTTTTTTGTAACTTTTTAAACTTTTCCTTAAAAAATCTAATAATCATTAAATTTTAAATAATTGGACAATATATTCATAAAAATAAATTAAAATTAAATACAAAATTCAATATTTTTATCTTTCATCCCATTCAAATTTATGCATAATTACTCTATGAAAAAATAAATCATTATCACCAATTTTTTTTATATTATTGTTATGCAGCAAGTGCCAATAAATAAAAGATCCAACCTTTTTTTTTAAAGTATTTGGACAAATATGCTTAATAATTTTCACTAATATTTTTATTAGTAATAATTTAATTTCATTTTGCACTAAAATAGTTAACAAATGGCATTTTGTAAAAAAAAAAAAATCTTTATTTAAAATTCTTTTACAATTTTGGTAAAAAATAAAAATAAAAGAAATATACCACCAAGGTTTCTTCTTATTATAAATGGTGTAGTAGTCTGTTTGAATATTATTCCACTTTTTTCTAGCAAAATAATTAAAAAGTAAAGAAGGAACTTGATCAAATTTACCGTACAAAGACAACTCGTTTATAAATACACTATCACCACCTAAAAAATTTCCCATCAATTGGGTTTTTCGCATAGCAGAACTACGAATAAGACCATAGATTGCAACTGCCGGGAAATCTTGCAAAGTTTTTTTATATTGAGGAATCGTTCCTGATATTCCTCTAAAACTATCTAAGTTAGCTGTGCATAAAAATATCTTGTGATTTTCAATAAAAATATTTGTATAACTATGACACAATACAATATTTAGATTTTTTTCCATCTTAAATAAGCATTTGCTAATAAAAGATTTACCACGTGTATCATCATGAGCTGCCCATAAAAAATATTTGCCAGAAGAAATTTTAAAAGTTCGATTAAAATTAGAAGTGGCACCAATATTTCTTGGTAGAAGACTATATTTAATTCTTGAATCTTTTAAAATAAATTTTTTACAAATATCAAATGTTTTATCTGTTGAAGCATTGTCAGAAATAATAATCTCTATGTTTTCATAATCCTGATTAATAAGAGAATTTAAAGCTTTACCAATACTTTTTTCACCATTAAATACTGGAATTCCAATGCTCACCAACGGTTTATTAGTTTTCAATTTTTTCATTTTTTAAAAAAATTTTTTTTAACTACGTTTAATAAATCTTTACAAAGCAATAATAAAATTAGCCAGCTAATAAATAAATTAAAAATTATTATAATAATTATTTCAAATTTTTCATTAAAATTATTAATAAAATAACTTGAAATAAAATTAATTATAAATACAACGCAAAAAGGAATTATAAAATTATAAAAGTTAAATAAATAAAAATTTATATTAGATAAATACTTTTGACAGATAGCTTGACAGGAAATATTAAACGTTATTCCGTAGAATAACCAAATATAAGCTGCTCCTGCAACTCCATAATATTTTATAGCAAATATCTGAAATGGGATGAAAATTAATAATATTAAATTTAGGATTATAATTTCTTTAATTCTATTTTTACTATAAAGAAAAGTTAAACTTGGATAAGAGCAGTTAATTAATAACATACCTATAACTAAAACCGATAAAATTGGTGCTCCATTTTCTGAAATAAATGAACTTCCAGTCCAAACGAATAATACTTGTTTAGAAAAAAAAATAAGTACTACAGCCGGAGATAAAGTTAAAATATTAGTTAATTGACTTAATAATTTAAAATTTTTTATAAGTGCTTTATTTTCCTTATTAGATATAAGTGCAGTAATTTTAGGACTATATACTGATATAATTGGTGAAACTAAAAGCGAAAGTGCAGAAGCTACTGTCCATGATATAGTATATAAACTAAAATCTTCAAGTGTAACTATTCTACTTAAAATCAATTTATCTGACTGAGATAGAAAAATGGCTATAGCTGTACAAAAAATAATACCTGTAAAATAATTTTTAATTGGTTTAAGAGGATTGAAAGAAAACTTGTTAAAATAGTCGCGTTCTGTAAAAGATCTTAAAAGCAGCCATCGAAATGTTAATAATTGAGTACTATTAATAATTATTAGGAATATAAAAAAGATACGAATGTCAGATTTGATATAAAGCAAAACTATCACGCAGCCTAAACCTCGAATAGTAGCAAATAAAGCTAATAAAAATGAACATTGCTGATGTTTATTTAGTCCTCTGAGCCCTCCAACATAAAGTCCTAAAGGAGAACTGCAGGCTAAAGAAAATATCATTAATATTAGTGTTTGATGAATAATTTCAGAATTTAACGTATTTGATTTAAAAAATTCTTTACCAAAAAAAAAAACTAATACACCAAATATTAAACATATAAAAAATATTAAACTAAAATAAAATATTTCAGCGCTGCGAAATAAGTAGAAAATTTTTATAATTTTTTTTCTCTTTGCTGCGAGCCAAGAAAACTCTCTTAATATAGTTGATGAAAATCCAGTTTCTAAAACTCCTAAAATAGTAACCCAAATTAAATAAAAGCCAATTAGACCAAAGCTTTCAAGACCTAATATCTTTATATAAATAGGAATAAGAATTAGTAAAAGTCCTGCCTGCCAAATATTAAAAAATAAATTATATGAAATATTTTTTGCTAAAGACGAATTATTAAAATACTTTTTATAATACATAATTGAACCATAAAACTTACATCTAAACAATCAACTATTTTTTGAAATATATAATTAATGAAAATTAAATAGGATTATAATTTGTTAATAATTTATAATCGTAAATCAGTTTGATCAAATTTAAAAACATATTTTAAATCATATATCAAAGAATTTTTTTTACCAAGTTTTCTAATAGCTTTAATACCCATATTTTTAAATTGATTATGTGCAACTGCAATAATAATTGCATCAAAGTTATTTTTTTCTAAACTATTTAAAAGTGTAATATTATATTCTTTTTTTATTTTTGTTTTTGATACCCAGGGATCAAAAGTTTTTACGTTACAATTATAATTTTTTAACTCTTTGATCATATCAATGACACGAGAATTACGAAAATCTGCACAGTTCTCTTTGAAAGAGATTCCCAAAATTAAAATTTTTGCTTTTGAAATCTTAATTCCTTTTATTGTCATAGCTTTAATCAACTGTGAGACCACGTAGTTACCCATATTATCATTTAACTTTCTACCAGCTAATATAACCTCGGGATGATGTCCTAAAGCTTGGGCTTTATGTGTTAAATAATATGGATCTACGCAAATACAATGACCGCCGACTAGTCCTGGAAAAAAAGACATAAAATTCCATTTTGTACTAGCGGCCCTAAGCACAGCTTCGGTATCAATATTCATTTTATTAAATATGATGGCCAATTCATTTATTAGGGCTATATTAAGATCGCGTTGAGTATTTTCAATTACCTTGGCCGCTTCAGCAACTTTTATGCTTTCAGCTTTGTGGGTACCTGCTGTAATAATTTGATTATAAAGTTCATTTATTAAATCAGCAATCTCTGGTGAAGAACCAGAGGTAATTTTTTTTATATTTTTTAGATTATGCTTTTTGTCACCAGGATTAATACGTTCAGGGCTATATCCGCAATAAAAATCTTTATTTAATTTTAGACCAGAATATTTTTCAATTACAGGAACACATTCATCTTCTGTACATCCGGGATAAAAAGTTGATTCATAAATAACAATGTCACCTTTCTTGAGAATCTTACTAACGCTTTCACTGGCAGAAATAACTGACCTAAGATCTGGCTGATTATGCTTATCTATTGGAGTAGGAACTGTAATAATAAAACAATTGCAGTGGCTTATGTCATTAAAATTATTGGTATATTTTAGATATTTTGCACTTTTTAGTTCATTTTTACCAAGTTCTAAACTTGTATCTTTGTAAGCTCTCAAATTGTTAATTCTATCGACGTCAATGTCAAATCCTATTACTGATCTTTTTTGACCAAACGCGGTTGCAAGGGGTAACCCAACATAACCTAAGCCTATAATAGCCAATTTTAAATCTTTGAGTTTCATTTAATTTTAATTTATTTTTTATGATAATCCAGATACCAATCGACAAAATTTTTTATACCCTCTTCAATTTTAACAGAAGGTTTAAAATTAAATTGCTTTTTTATTTCTTTAGTATCAGCAAATGTATTGGGTATATCTCCAGGTTGAATAGATAATAATTTAATTTTAGCTTTTTTATTCAGATTTTTTTCTAAAATTCTAATATAATTTATTAATTTAATTTTTTTACTATTGGCTATATTGTAGATTCGCCATGGCGCTTTGCTAGTACTCGGATCAGGTTTATTACTATTCCATTTTAAATTACCAAATGCTGGACGATCTAAGACTTTTATAATACCGTCAACAACATCATCTATATAAGTAAAATCACGCTCATGTTTTCCATAATTATAAACTTCGATAGGCTCATCTTCTAAAATAGCCTTTGTAAATCTAAACAAAGCCATATCTGGCCTACCCCAAGGTCCATAAACAGTAAATAAACGCAATCCAGTGGTAGGAAGTTTATAAAGATGACTATATGAATGAGCCATTAATTCATTAGCTCTTTTACTGGCAGCATAAAAACTAACTGGGTGACTAACATTATCTAAAGTTGAAAATGGTGTTTTAGAATTAGCTCCATAAACACTTGAAGTGCTTGCATATACAAGATGTTTTACTTTATGATGTCGACAACACTCAAGTATATTTAAGAAACCAATAATATTACTTTGAACATATGCTTGTGGATTCTTTAAAGAATAACGAACACCGGCTTGTGCTGCCAAGTTTATTACTTTGTGAGGTTTATATTTGAAAAAAAAATTATTAATTTTTTTTTCATCAATTAAATCAGCACGTAAATGAATATAATTAGGATGATCAGAATAGCGCCTAAGTCGTGCTTCTTTAAGCGCTGGATCATAGTAATTATTATGATTATCGATACCTAAAACAAAATCACCTCGTTCAAGTAACTTTAAAACAACTGCAGAACCAACAAAACCTGCTGCGCCAGTTACTAAAACATTCATAAATATTTTCTTAAGAAAAATTATTTTTTTTATTTACAACACTTGATTTTAAAAAAATAATTACAAGAAATAATAAAGAGCCAAACATTAATCCAAAAAATATAATTGAATAATTTGAATAATACAAATGTGATGGATCTGATGGTAAATCATCATAAACTTTATAATCTAATTTTTCAAAATCAAAATAAATTTTATTTAACTCATTAAATTCTTTTTTAACAATTAATTGAAGTGTTAATTTAAAATTTTTAAGCATTAAATCATCTTCTAGACTATTTAAAATACTTTCATTCATTTTATAATATTCTTCTCGGTTTTTAATATTAACAAAAATTAATTCTCTATATTTACTTAAAAATTCTTTTGTAGACTTTTTTGTTATGTAATCAATGTAATTAATAAATAGTTCTTTACCATCAACACCTTTATCAAATACTAAAAAAAATTCTCCACTGTCTGAATTAAAAGGTAATTTTTTAATTAATTTAATATTATTTCCAAATTTTTGTAATAATAAATTATCTTTTTTGCTATTATTTATAAATTCTTGCAAGTTTTTATCTGACAAAAAATTTTTATTAAAAATTAACTTATATTGAATATGTAAAGAATTATCGTCTGCATATACAAATTTTTTAATTTGATTCAGAAATAAAAAATCATAATGTGTGGGGTAATTTATTATAACTTTTGATTTAAATTTTCCTTCAAAAATAAAAATTGTTAAAAAAGCCAAAGCTAATCCGAGAATATTACAAATAAAAAAAATTTTTTTTTTTGAAGTTTTGAAAAAGAAATTACTTATTGTAATAGAACTAATCATTTTAATATGAATGCAAAATATAATTTATCATAAATAAATTAATTTAATATAATCTTTTTAAATAACCACACGGAACAGCACTAATTAGTAGTTTATCATCAATATTTTTATCAATCTCAAACTCGGGATGAAGTTTTAAAAAGTCTTTAACGGCGGTCATTGGGCTATTGCCTGGTCCCCAAAAACTACTAGGATTTAAATTTTCAATTGCAGTATCAAATACTACACAGTAACTACCTATGCTAGTCAATGATGCATAGGCTTCCAATTCTTTTAAGACATGTTCATGAGTATGATTTGAGTCGAGAGATATCAATATACGTTTATAATCTGAAGCTATTTTCTTTACTTCCTCAATAATCAAATAATCTATACTTGAGCCTTGTATCATTTGAATTCTTGATGACATAAAATGATCTTTAATCGCTTCTTTGTTATGAGATCTAATATCAATATCAATTCCTAGCACTTTTCGCTTTGACTTCACCGGATTAAATGCACTCACTCCTTCGTTAATTGCATCTGACATATCTAATAAAGCGAGCATCGATGCACTCATAACTAATGAACCACCGTGCGCAATACCTGTCTCAATAATTAAATCTGGTTTAACTTCCCAAATAATTTCTTGCATGGCAATCATATCTTGTGGGTACTGAATTATAGGACGTCCTAATGCTGAAAAATTATAACAATATTTAGCTAAAACTGAATCTATAAAGAAGTGCTTAGCAGACTCTAATAATGGTTTATTACTCTTATTTCTATTTATACGATCTAATATTTCTTTTTCAAATTTATTCATAATGTTTTACAATATTACGGTACCATTTTTTTCTAACTTAACATTTAAATATTGATATTTTTTTAGGCTTTTAATAATTTTTTTTCTTTTTCTTAAATCAAACATAACTAATATAAAACCTCCGTTTCCAGCTCCCAATAATTTTCCACCATATGATATCTTATTATTAACAATTTTATTATAAATTCTATTAATATAATTACTTGTTACTAATTTTGAAAAATTTTTCTTTAAATCCCAAGTTTTAGAAACTATTTCACCTATTTTTTTTATATTTAATTTTCTTTTTTTTATTTCATTTAAAAAATCTCCAGTAAAATTATTTAATAAATTTAAATTAGTGAAATTTTTTTTTATATTTTTTTTTTGATCTTTCAAAATATTAACCGCTAACCTATTTTTACCAGTCCATACTAATAAGAAACTATTAAATAAATATTCTATTTTTTTTTTATCTAAAATTATAGATGAAACTTTAATTATATTTTTTTTATATTGAATATGTTTAATTCCACCAAAGGAAGCAATGTAATGGTCTTGTTTACCTAAAGAATTATTTGTAATTTTTGCCTCAATTTCATAAGCCATGTCAGCTATTTTTTTTTTAGAAATAATTTTATTTTCAAGACTACATAGTGCATGGATTAATCCTACTGTAAAAGAACTAGATGATCCCAAACCAGAGTTTGTCGGGATGTCTGCAAATGTATTAATATAAAGTGGCCTATTAATTTTAAGTTTTCTTATTACCTCTCTAATTCTTAAATTTTTAATTTTCTCTAAACTTTTGACATTTTCTGTTGTCGAATAATTTAGTCTATATTTTTCTTGAAAGTTGTTATGATATTTTGCTGTAACATATATATATTTATCAATTGTACAGCTAATTGTAGCGCCAGAGAATTTATTGTAAAAATATGGCATATCCGTGCCACCACCAACAAAAGAGACCCTTAATGGAGTTTTGCTTATTACTACTTTTTCATTAAGCATATTTTATTTCTTAAAAATTAAAGTATTTTTATATTTTTTTATTAAACTCGCGCTCAATTTTTCATTCCCAACATATAAACATTTTGTTTTAGCATTATAAGAAGCTTCTATATCTCTTATATCATCACCTATATAAAAGGTTCTATCCAAAATTATATTATATTTTTTTGCTGCCTTTAAAAACAATCCGTGGTTTGGTTTTCTGAAGAAATGATTAGAGTTATAATGATGAGGAGATATAAAAAAGTCTTTTAAATTAATTTTATATTTTTTTAATTCTAACTTAATTTTATTATTAATCTTTTGAAGATTAAAATAATTTAAATCACCAGTTGCAATCCCTGCTTGATTTGAAATACATAAAAGTTGACAATTTTTAATTATATTCTTAAATTTTTTAATAAATATATAATTTATTTTTAATTCTTGTAAATTTCTTACATAGAAATGATTTTTGTTTTTTTGATTCAAAACGCCGTCTCTGTCAATTAAAATACAATTACTTTTAAAAAAAATTTGCGATATCTTTAATCGCTTTAAATCAGAAATACTAAGATAACCAGTGTCATTAAAAAAATAGTTTGCGTTTTTTTTATTTGCTAATTTATTTATAAAAAAATTAAAAGGTACATTACTATTGAGATAATTAGCTATAAGATTTTTTTTATTAACAATCATATATCCGATGTCTACAAAATCAGCTTTTTTATTCTTTGTAAAAAAATATTTAGAAATTTTCTTATTTTTTTTATCAACAATTATATTTCCTTTTCTTTTTTTACAGACTGAAATTATTAACTTTGATTTTAATTTTTTATAATTGGAAAAAAGATCATGTAAGTTTAAAGAAGAATAATTATCTGAATACAAAAGTAAGAATTCCTTTTCTAAAAAACTTCGTGCATCATAAATTCTTTTATAAGTTTCTATTTCTGGAGGATTTATATGATATTGAATAGTGATACCCATTTTTTTTCCACTACCAAAATATTTTCGAATAACATCAGATTTATAACCACACAGTAATAATATTTTTTTAATTCCATTATTTTTGCATTGTTGAATTAAATGAAATAAAAAAGGCTTTGCATTTACATTTACCATCGGTTTAGGAATTTTTTTTGTGATAGGCATTAATCTTTTTCCAAAACCTCCACAAAAAATAACCGCCTGATTTAACATTTTATTTTTTAAAAAATTTTATTAATTTAATTAAATTTATATGTGTATGATAAAAATTATAATTCTAGTCTTTAAAATATTTAAGACTTTGAAAGTATTCTTTTGCATTCTCCGTTTCTTCTTCAGGCGCCCAATTTGCCATCTTCTTCCAAGTTAATGGATCGTATTTTCCAATCATTGTTTCAAAAATAATGCTAAAATTGCTTCTCATAACATAAGTATGCCATTGCAAAGCTGGTACAAAGACTCTTTGACCTGGCTTGTCTAATAAATATTTTTTTATAATTATCCCACTATTATCAAAAAAAAAAAGTTCAAAACTGCCTTCGATTAAGTGCATTTTTTCTATCATGTGATCGGATGGATGCAAATGAGGCCTCATGTATGAGTCGATGCAAATAAAATTAAATACTTGATTAAATTCATCACCGTGATTATGAATAATTAAAGGACATCTTTTTCTTTTTGAGTGTAAAGCTTTTTCTTGATATTTTTTTTTAATATCCTTTGATAATTCTGGAATTTTGTAATTATATTGAAAATTTAAATTATCCATTTTAGAGAATTATCAACTAATTTTCTTTTATACAAATATTCAAAATATTGGAGTCTATAAAATTTTTTATTACAGAAAATTTTTTTATTAAACTTAAGTTTTGTTAATTCTTTAATCGTTTTTTCTATACCTTGCCGTACTGTATATTTGCAGCGATAATTAATAAATTTTTTTTTCATTTTATTAAATGAAACTTTATAAGTTCTGGTGTCTTTGCCATTCTTAATCTTTCTATCAGCAATTAAATTGCTATTTAAATCTTTATCCTTATTTAAAAAAATAATTTCACTGCCTTTTAAAATATCTTTAATTTTTTTAGCAATGTCAATTATTTTAAGATTATTATCGTTTCTTCCAATATTTAATATCAAAATTTTATCGTCATTTTTTTTTTTTTTATATTTAATAGCTTGCTCAATTGCTGAACATGCATCTTCTATATATAAGTTAGGTCTCCAAGCCATGCCATTAGAATTTAAAATAATTTTTTTAGTAGTTATTGCCATGCCCACCAACATATTAATAACAACGTCAAATCTAATTCGCTTAGATACTCCAAAAATTGTAGCAAATCTTAAACAAATAGGAAAAAAGTTTTTATCAGCAATTTTTTCTAGATCTTTTTCAATTTGTAATTTATTTAATGAATATCCAGTTTGTGGATTTGGATGAGAATCTTCATTTAATAAAAATTTATTATTTGTGGCACCATAAACTGAGCAACTTGAGGCAAATATAAACTTGATGCCTAATTTTTTTGCTTTTTGAGCAAGTTCAAAAGTATATTTTCTAGTAGGATCATAAACAGTTTTTGAAGAAAAAGTATTTAATGGATCGTTAGAAATACCAGCTAAATGCACAATAACATTAATATTTTTAAGATCGAACTCAGTTATATTTCTGACATCTTTGTAAATTGTTTCTTGTTTTTTTTTATCTTTATACAGATAGCAATTTCTAAAAAAACCAATATCAATTCCTAAAATATCATAATTTTTTTTTTTTAAATAGGATGTTAAAAAACTGCCAATGTAACCTTTAGATCCAGTAATCAAAATTTTTATCATACGGCTATGTATAATTTAAATTTAATCAGACTTCCATTGCAAAACTAAAAAGTCTATTCTTTCATTGTAAAAAATTTGACTGTTTTATACAAGCCAGAATTTATTTTTTCAAACTCCAAATCACTAAAATATTTTTTTAACTTATTTGTATCTGCAAAAAAGTTTATTTTGTGTTCGTATATTTTTTTTTTAACACTTTTTTTTGAATTATAATTACTATTAAAAAAATTTTTAATAATATTAGATAATTCTATTACTTCAGTTGCAACTCCGGTTCCAACATTATATACGCCGGATGGAAGAGTGGATTGCAACATAAATATTAAAATTTTGACAACATCATCAATATAAATAAAGTCATTTTTGTTATTCGGCGATTTAATATTTGGCTTTTTATTATTTAAATATGAATCAATTAACATCGGAATAAGCGAAGTTTTTTTTTGATAGGGACCATAGACATAGAATAATCTTGGCCAATTAAATATTATCTTATGTTTATCAGTCTTATTAATTAACTTATCAAATAATTTTTTTTTATAAATTGAAAAAGGTTTTTGAGGATTAATTTTTATATCTTCAGAACATCGCCCAATAATATTCCCGTCATTATATTCCCAGCAGCTTCCGGGAACGATGATTTTCTTACATTCGCTATTTTCAATTAAAAAATCAAGAAAATTTAAAGAATTATTAAAATTTACTTCAGACATTTGCTCGGAATAATCTGGTATACCTTGCCAAGCCAAATGCAGAATAGCGTCAGGTTTAAAATCTAATATTTCTTTTTTCTTATCTATAAAATTATTTAAGTCTAATCTAATTTTTTTAATTTTTAAATTATTGACAAGAGAAAAATTCCTACCTAATAATAAAACTTCATGATTGAGTGCTATCAAATTTTTTAAAACAGGATATCCAATAAATCCTGTTCCGCCAGTTAAAATAATCCTCATTTATAAAGTAAAGAATTTTTATTTATTTATAATTAGTATAATGTAAATCTTTTTTTGAAATTACTTTTGGCTTTTTTGGCCACAAAATTTTAAAAAAAGGATCATCAAATCTAATTCCTTTTCCAAACTTCGGTTTATAATATTTTGACATATAATACAAAATTTTAGTATTAGGTTTTAATGTTAAATATGCATTAGCAAATCCAGCAGGCACATGTAGCGACAGATAATTATTATCAGATAGGCGTTTTTTAAAAATTTTTAAATATGTTTTCGATTTTTTTCTTAAATCAATACATACATTAAATATTTCGCCAGAAATGCACGTAATAATTTTATCTTCTTCGTAAGGTTTTTGTTGATAATGAAATCCTCTCAAAGTATGATTTTTTTTATTAAAAGAAATATTTATTTGTTTAATATAAAATTTAATTCTTTTTAATTCTTTATTACAAAAATCTCTCACAAAATATCCTCTTTTATCTACAAATGGTTTTTTTGTGATAATAAATAATTTTTTAAATTTGGTTTTTTGAATTAACATTTAAAAATTTTAATACGTGGCAACACTGTAATTAATATTCCGTCAAATTTAATTTTTTTTAGAAATTTTATAATTTCATCTTTAAAATTCCAAGCTAGAATAACAATGCAATCTACACTTTTTATAATTTTAATTTCAGGCTTTCGAATCTGAATATTGGAGCCTGAAGTAAAAAGATTATGTTTCATATCACTTTTATCTAAGACAAAATCTAAATGTTTATTATTAATTTTACAGTAGTTTAATAGTGTTGAACTTCTAGCGGATGCGCCATACCCGGCTAATTTTTTATTTTTTTTTAATAAACTATTTATTAATTTAATTAAACTGATCTTATGGTCGTTACACTTTTGTTTAAAATTCTTCCAGTAAATATGAGAATTAATTTTTTGTTTTCTTTCATCATTAATAAATTTTTCTAAATTACTACTAATGCCCATTCTTTTTTTTGATGCGACCACAACTAAAGAGCCTCCACTTATTGGACTTTTAAAAGCATCAAGTGCATACAAGGCATGTTTCTCTAAAAGATTAATCATAGTTAACAAAGTAAAATAAAAAATATGTTCATGATAAATGTAATCGTAATGTAAATGCTTATGTAGATTAGGAGCATAATGAAATTCTATATAAGCTTTACCGTCGTGCGCCAAAACTTTCGAAATTCCGTCGATAACACTATGAATATTCTCAACATGTGGGATTACATTTCTGCATACAACAATATCTGGAACAAAATATTTATTTTTAATATACTGGGATGTTTCTCTATTAAAAAATCTAGGTAAGGTTTTTATTTTTTTTGTATTAGCAATTTTTGCAATATTTTTTGCTGGATCGACACCCAATATTTTAAATTTTTGCTTTTTAAATTCCTCTAAAAAAAAACCATCATTACTAGCAATCTCTAATAATTTTCTTTTATTATGTGGATGAAAGTTTTTAATTTTTTTTACAAAATAATTTCTATATTTTTTTACCTCTTCAGAGGTTCCTGTTACCCATAAATATTTTGAGAAAAGATAACTTGGTTTTACCGTTGCGTTTAATTGTAAAGTAAAACAATCAGAACATCTTAATAAATTTAGAGGGACTGCTTTTTGATAAATAATCTTTTTTTGAAAAGAATTAGCCAGAGATTGATTTCCAAGATCTAGTATAGATAAAATATTATCGCTATTACAAATTCTACATTTTTTTATTAACTTAAACATGATTTTTTATATTTTTCTCTTAAATAAATCTAAGTTGATGATTAATTTTTTTATTAAAAATTAAATTAGAAAGACATGAAAGTCTATTAGTATAAATGCCCCTAAATTGAGCCTGATCAAAATTTCTTTCTTTAAAGAAATTCAATAATTCCAACGCCCCTTTTTCTAAATTCCATTGAGGTTTATAATAATCTTTTAATTCTGTTAAAATTTTTTTAAAACTTACTTTGTATGTTCTGGAATCTTTTAAATGCTCGCCTGTAAATACTAATCTTGAATTAGGAATTATTTTATGAATAACTTCTGCCAAATCTTTTACGGTATAGTTGCCATTTTCTATCCCTACATTAAAAGCTTTTCCCGAAATTAATTCTGTTGGAGCGTGTAATCCTGCTAATATCGCCAAGCATACATCTCTGACATGAACAACCGGTCTCCAAGGACTTCCATCACTCATAATTTCGATTTTTCCAGTCGTATAAGCACTTGCGACTAGATTATTAAAAACAATATCACATCGTAATCTTGGACTAACGCCATAAACTGTTGAGGGTCTAAAACTAACAACAGTAAAATCTTTTGAGTTAAGTTTATTTAACTCTAATTCAGCTTTCCATTTTGTTTTAGCATATTCTGTTATTGGATTTTTATCACTCTTGTATTCATCAAGTTCATTTTCTGTGTTGGAAATTCCATACATGCTTTGTGATGAAATATAGACAAATCTTTTAACGCCCGATTCTTTAGCAATATTTGCTAATTTCATGGTGGCAATATAGTTAATTTCATTTGTTATTTTAGGATCAAATTCACCTAATGGATCATTAGACAGTGCGCTTAAATGCACAACGCAATCTGAATTATTTAAATCTTTTTTTTCAATATCTCTTAAATCTTTTATAATTTGTTTAAAATTGTCATTAGTTTTTAATAAATTGCAGTTTTTAAAATAACCAATATCGTAACCAATAAAATCTATATTTTTTTCTAATAAAATATCAGTAAGAACGCTTCCTATGTAACCAAGATTTCCTGTAACAAAAACTTTCATATATTTTTTATTAAATTAATATTACTATATGCGATATATATATTCTATTAAATGAAAAAAAATTTCTTACAATTGGTAACCCAAAAAATAAATGAAATTGATAATAATAAAATCAAACTTTCAATAAATCTTATTTTAAAAAAGAAAAAAAATAATAAAATAATTTTAGCCGGCAATGGTGCTAGCGCAACTATCTCCAGTCATGTTGCGGTAGATTTTACAAAGGCAGTCGGGATTAGAGCTATTAATTTTAATGAGGCTGGTCTTTTAACATGTTTTTCAAATGATTATGGTTACGAAAACTGGTTAAAAAAAGCTTTAGAGTTTTATTCTATTCCTGGAGACGTGCTTATATTAATTAGCTCAAGCGGAAACTCTAAAAATATAATAAATGCAGCTAAAATTTCAAAAAAATTAAAATTAAATTTAATAACACTTTCTGGATTCTCTAAAAGAAATCAACTTCAAAATAAAGGCTATGTTAACTTTCATGTCGACTCTAATAATTACAATGTAATTGAAAGTGTTCATTTAATAATATTGCTCCAAATTATAGAAAGCTTAATAAAAATGCCAAAGAGTCTTAAGATCTTTTAATAAATTAAGTTTAAGTAAAAATTAAGATTATGAATAAACAAGAAACAAACACTATAAAAGTATCTAATTTTATAATTAATTTTTTCAAATCTAAAAATATCAAATTTAAAAATGATTAAAAATTATCCTAATACTAATAAGATTAGATTAAAAATTATCGAACTTCTCTATAGAACAAAGGCTAGTCATTTAGGAACGAGTATGTCGATCATTGAAATATTAACAGCAATTTATTCGTTAGTTGATTTAGAAAAAATAAAAAGTTTTCGTCCAGATAGGTCCAGAGTAATTGTAAGCAAAGGTCATGGAGCGTGCGCAACTTATGCAGTTATGGAGGAATTTGGATTAATTAAAGAAAAAGACCTATTAACATACCACACTAATAATTCTTTTTTAGCTGGGCATGTAAGTCATTCAGTTTCATGTGTGGAACATTCTACTGGTGCTTTAGGTCACGGACCCTCGGTAGCTTTGGGCGTGGCAATTGGTTTATGTTCAAAAAAATATCAAAATAATCCTTTAAGCTTTTGTGTTTGCGGTGATGGAGAAATACAAGAAGGATCAGTTTGGGAGGCGTTTATGTTGGCCGGACATTTAAAACAAAATAATTTTATAGTCTTTATAGATTACAATAAAATTAGCAGTATAAAAAAAACTAACGAGGTTGTTAATTTAGAGCCTTTAAATGAAAAATTTAAAAGTTTTGGTTTTGATTGTTATGTTGTAGATGGACACAATATAAGTGAGATGATCGATGTTTTTATTAAAAGAGATCAAAAAAAACCATTATCAATTATTTGCAATACAATAAAAGGTAAGGGAATTAGTTTTGCCGAAAATGATCCTATGTGGCATTATCGAACTTTAGACGACGATCTTTATTTAGTGGCTGTTAATGAATTAAACAGCAAATTATCTTTAAAAAATTAATTCATATGAGAAACAAAATTATTCAGCAAATTTATGATGAAATGAAAACTGATAAAGAAATATTTTTTCTTACAGCTGACATGGGAATTAATCTGGTAGAAAAAATTGAAAATGATTATCCCGATAGGTTTTTAAATGTTGGGATTGCAGAACAAAATTTAATTGGTGTTGCGTCTGGTTTGATAAATACAGGTTTTAAAGTCGTAGTATATACAATTTCAAATTTTTTAGTCCACAGATGTTTTGAACAGTTAAGGAATGACATTTCTTTGCATAAAAAAGCGATAGTCATGATTGGAACTTCTTGCGGTTATGACAATGCCGCGCTTGGTCCAACTCATCATATCATCGATGATTGGGGTAGTATAAAAAATTTACCCGGTTTTAACGTTTATTGTCCTTCAAATATTAATTATTGCTATAATTTATTTTCAAAGTTGATAAATTCCGATAGGCCTGTGTATCTTCGAATTCCAAAAGGTGGATTTGATAAAATAGATCAAAATAGCGATTATCAATTTTTAGAAAAAAAAAGTGATAATATTTTTTTAACATATGGTGCTTTAGTCGAGGAATTATATCCTTTGTTTGATGAATACAATCAATCTATGCTTATATTTAATAAGCTTCATCCAATTGATAAATTGAGTATTTTAAATATTTTAGAAAAGTTTAAAAAAGTTTATATTGTAGAAGATCATTTTTCATCTAATGGATTATATGACTCAATATGCAAGCTTATAGCAAATTCTAATTCAAGATTTCAATTAGAATCATTTTCACCTAAAGACTACGATTTAAAAGTTGGCATTAATATCAAATATTTTTTTAAATTAAATAACCTTAATTTGGACTTTTTTAAGTCATTGATTAAAAATTAATTCAATATCGGTTAATTGATTCATAAGTGCTATCAAGTTCCTGCACATGCGTAGATTAATAACGTTTATAAAACTCACAACTCTCTATCATTATTTAAAAATATTAAATTAAAAAGATGTAAGAAACTTTAAATTTTATATATAAATTAAATAGATTTATTTTTTTAAATAAAAATAGTAATAAAATTTCTTATAAATTTGAACGACTAAAATTGAACAATTCTGAGAATTTCTCTTCTATTATATTAATGGAAAAATTTGAATCTGCTGTAAGCAATAAATCTTTACTAGGAATTTTGGTTATCATATCTCTTTACGTATGATTGAATATAAAAGCCAAAATTATTTTTTATTTCTTTTTACGGGAATATGAATTAATATTGTAATTTATTTATAAAAAAAACTATACTTCAAAAGTATGAATGACAAAAAAAAATTAAAAGTGAAGGCTAAATGCCCATTATGCAAAGAAAAATTTATTGTTAAAGAAAATACGTTAGCATCATATGAAAAACCCGATCAATACGAGATAGCTATAGGAATAAAAGAAGCTTTTTATTATCGAAAGTGGATTAAATGTTACTCATGTAGCTTGGTTTTTTCAATTTACTCAAGATCTAATAACGCATTTGATTATTTATATGAAGAACTATACAGAAAAGTTGGCGCAGTTCCCTGGAGAACGCTTAGCACGGAACAAACTTTTGAATTAGTCGCTAAATTACCGCCGGAAAAATCAGAAACAATTTACAGAGTAAATTTCATAAAAAATAAAATTTCTAATTTGATAAAATCTGATTTATATCCTGAAAAAAGTAAATATGAATTACTTGATATTGGAGGAGCTACTGGCACTTTTGCCTTCGCTTTTAAAGACAAAAAATGGCAAAGCACAATTATTGATCCCGATGAAGCAGGGAGATTTATACAAAATTACAACGTTGCATTCAAAAAAGGTTGGTTTACATCTAAAACTTTTGATTTTAAATTTGATTTAATTTCACTTATCTTTGTATTAGAGCATGTTTTGGAACCTTCACTTCTGTTGGAGGAAATCAGAAAATCTCTACTTCCTGATGGTCTTATATATATCGAAGTTCCAGACGAGTTAGCATTTTATAAAGTTTCTCCTGAGGATGATATTTTTAATTCATGTCATCTTTTTATGTTTAATCCAAGTTCACTCGAAATGTTATTAAGTCAAAACAATTTTGAAATAATGACAATGGATAGAACGAAAACACATCGGGGACATTACGCGCTAACATGCTTGGCAAAACCCGTTAGAACAATTCTGCCAAAATATGATCGTGGTTGTGAATAGAATCTCAACAAACTATAATTCAATATATTCACTAAATAAATTTTTACTTCCTTGATAGTTGATAAATTAATAAAAAAAATTAATGTTAAGCAATAAATTAATCCAAAAATTTTATTTAAATTCTCATCAACCATTCGCTCACGGAAACTGGGAGAATAAAAATATTTCAATTGGGAATGAGGAGGGGGCAATTGGAAGAAATAAATTAATTTTGGATGAGTTTGAAAAAATTATAAAAAAAAAATTTAATTTAGAAGAAATAAAAAAAATGCGACTATTAGATATAGGTTCTTATGATGGGCAAGCTTCAGTAGAAATTGAAAAAAGGTTACCTTTTAAAGAAATTGTATCTGTAGAGCCAAGAAGGAAAAATTATCTTAAAGGAAAATTTGTAAGAGATTTTTTAAATATAAAAACGAATGTAAAATTTAAAAATTCAAAACTTGAAGATATTAAAGAAAATTTTGACGTTATTTTTTGCATTGGTGTTTTGCATCATTTATCAAATATAAATGATTTTTTAAAAAAAATTTCTAAAATGTGTTCAAATTCAATTTTTATTGAGACCGTATGTTACAGTGCAAAAAATAATTTGATAAATTTTTTATTAAAAAAATTAAATAAAACAATTATTAACCCTAAGGATTTGATATACAAATTTAAAGAAAAAAATGTTGGCATCTCAGGACATAAATTAGAAACCAACTATTATGACGGGTCAACTTTAGACAATATATCAGTTGTTACAATTCCAGATAATGAATTTATAAGTCAGATACTCTATGTTAATGGTTTTAAAAGTGAAATCTTGGTATCTGATAAAAATTATTACAAACACATAAAATCCAACTTTCAAAAATTTTCAGCTACAATTATTTATGCTAATCGTGATAATAATCTTAATCAAATAACATTATTGAAAAATTATATACGATTCTATGAGAAAAACTATTTATCAATTTTTTTAAATATCAAATTATTATCATTAATTAAAAAACACAATTTTTTAATAAAATATATTATTATATTATTTAAGAAAAACACATTTCAATACGAATTGCTTTTAAATATGAAATATAATTTTAAAGACAAAATAAATTTTGAAAACGCAAAAATCTACCTTTATAATAAAAAAATATTTAGGGCCACAAGAATTCTGTTAAAAATAATATCCAAATACAATTCGGACTACAGAACTTGCTATAGATCATTTGCGCTGTTAGCTTTTATTTATAAAAAAAACAAAGATAGAAAAAAATTATTTTTAGATCTATTGATGAATTGTAATGATCAATATCCTGTTGAAATAATTGATGAACTAGAAGAACTATACACATGGCATAGTCCTACATATATGATTAAGTAATTATGTTTAAATTTCTAAAAATAATCAAGAATGCTCTTAAGAAGAACCGGTCTCTGTTACGGTATTTTCGGTTTACTCTTCAAATACTAAAGCTTCCCTTCCGACTTGCTAGACTAAACTATATTGGCATCAAACAATGTTTTTACGGTCCACCTATTGTGATCGATAGTTCTCAATCAACTTACATGGGTGACGGCTTTGCGACCACTCATTACGTTGGATTTTTACACGATAGAAAGTTTAGAGAAGCATATCAAGAAGCATTCGCTAATATCGAAGATCCTAGTTTTATTAAGGTACGCGACTCGTTGAATATTGCTTGGCGTGCTCATATTGTTACATGGGCAGCTAATCAAGCCCTAAAGTTAAATGGTGATTTTGTCGAGTGTGGTGTTTGGTATGGAGTTTTATCCAAAACGATTTGCGAATACACTAATTTCCCTCAATCTGACAAGAAATTTTATTTGATAGACACGTGGGGAGATAAAATAATCCGTCTTCATGAAAATTATAAGATTGATATGTTCTCGATTGTTAAAGAACGTTTTAAAGCATACCCAAACGTACAGCTTATACGAGGTAGTGTCCCTGAAATTCTCGAGAAGGTTCCTGTTACTTCAATCTCATATCTCGCTATCGATATGAACGGATACTTTGCTGAAAGAAAGACTCTCGAAAGATACTATGATATGGTGGTTCCTGGTGGTATAATTTATTTCGATGACTATGGTTGGGACTATCCAAAACTACGTGAGACAGTTGATGACTTTTTTAGTGATAAACCTGAAAAACTTCTTCACTTCCCTAGCGGAAATTCTATTGTGGTGAAACTCTAATAATATTTACATCGTAATTTGTATCAATAAAAAATTTTTCAGTGCATAAATCAAGCCAATTGAGCTATTAGTAACGGTAAGCTTAACGTGTTACCACGCTTCCACACCCGTCCTATCAACGTCGTAGTCTACGACGGCTCTATAGGAAGAACTAGTTTTGA
>Ga0209400_1000433_pt1 | contig 36349 bp, 46 predicted proteins | sample M_130807_EF_Meta_FD_187313 | JGI IMG/M metagenome (GOLD analysis project Ga0209400, IMG submission 187313) | Freshwater microbial communities from Lake Montjoie, Canada to study carbon cycling - M_130807_EF_MetaG (SPAdes) (version 2) | ecosystem: Environmental > Aquatic > Freshwater > Lake... | reverse complement strand
TTAATCAATAAAATGATTGATATATTAGAATCATATGGATATGAAGAAATGATGATACCAGTGATTCAAAAGTCAGAAACATTTGCCTCAAAAGTAGGTGCTGAAAATCAAAATATGATGTATAACTTCAAAGATATGGGAGATCGTGACTTGTGTTTAGCACCAGAATATACAGCCGTGGTTCAATTGTTAGCGAAAGATAGATTCAAATTTACCAAAGATGTAAAGTTATTTTATATCGGAGAATGTTTCAGAGGAGAAAGACCACAAAATTCAAGATGGAGACAATTCACTCAATTTGGAGTTGAGATATTAAATCCTTCTAAAGATTATACCAATGAATTGTTAGAAATTGCTAAAAAGCTTATAGATTTAAAAACAACTAACTATGATATAAATACTGAAGTAGTTCGTGGACTCGATTATTACGTTGGTGGAAGAGGTTTTGAAATATCTTGTCCAAGTTTAGGAGCTGCCAAACAGATATGTGGTGGTGGAACTTATGACAGTGGGGTGGGGTTCGCAATTGGAGTCGATAGATTATTGAATTGCCAATAAGTATTTTTAACTCTTTTCTGAACTCCTCTACAACATAGTGATATTTTAGTTGGATCTAAATTGGTGATTTTTGATGCTTGATAAAAGCTATCAAAATCACCAATTTTTGAACCATCTAAATAAAATCCAGTTATTGAAACTTTTTTATTCTTAAATTGGTTAGTATTTCTATATTCAATTTCTTCTTTTGATAAAATATCACCGTTGTATTTGAATATATGTTTTAATGTTATTTGAACTTGACCGGAAATACACTTTCTTATATTCCTCACACCGATATTTAGAGATCTAGATGCCTCCCTTATTGATTTGAAGGTTTTAATAAAATCTCCGTTCTCAGTATAGGCATCAACCGCCATATTTCTTGAGTGATTTTTCAATTTTTCAATAGCTGATTGTGAACATTTTTTCCCTTTATTTATTTGCCTTAATTTTTCTTTTGTTTCATCAGAAACCTTTTTTCCAGTATTTGATTTTCTAATCTTCTCAATAGTTTCTTTTGAGCTAGCAATCTTACCATATGGACTTGTTGGTTCAGTATTATATCCATAATTTCTATTGTGTGAATTTAGTAAATTACACCAATAATTTTCCAAACTAGGTAAAAAAATAGGTTCTGACTCTTCTAAAACCTCAAATATGAAGTCATCACCTCCATATAAATTCCAGGCACTTTGTATATGTTTATTATCATGAACTCCTTTCCTCAAAACAGATTTGTGTTTAGAAAATCTTTCATAACAATTAACACTCCTACCAACATAATGTTTTCCAGTCGTGAGATTAGTTATTATATAAATTCCAGAAATTTTCTGACTATATGCCATATAAGATATTAAATAATATACTCTATGATAAAAGAGGATCTGGTTTTGCAATTGGATCATTTACCAAATTAATATCTTCTGTTATTGTTTATTGGCATATCAGATACAACTTGAACCTGAATACCAAAATTTTGACCATCTAAATCTAAGTCTCTATATTCGGAATTTGAGTATCTAATATTACTAGAGTCAAAAGTAGCAGCTTTTGGTCCATACATTCTTTGTAATTCTCTTTGTTTTTGAGCTTCAAATTCTCTTTGTTGAATTGCAAAGAACTCATCAGCTGTTAAATTTTGATTAGGGTCTGTATTCTGCTGAACTGGTTCATTATATTCTGGATTCCTATATCCATATTTAGCCAATAAAGCAGCAGCTTCACTACTGGTAACTTCAGTTGATGTGGTTTGTTCTTGTTGTGGTTCTATTAACCTAACTTCGGGTTTCTGATACATAATTGTATATATTAATTTCTATCTAAGTATATTTCATTTATATATCTATCAATAGACCACCCTTCAATTGGGTTATTCTGTAAGTATCTCCAATAAACTTTTGTTCTTTTAGTAACTTCACCACTTTCTGATTTAGAAGCCAATCCTTTTATAATAATAGATTTACACCAATCATTTTTTTGAATAAAATCTGGAATGATTTGACCAAATATAGTTTCTGTAATACGGTAGATATTAGTTGAAATTTCTTTGAATGTCCAATTGTTTTCATCTTTAACTAAATATCTTAATTCGGATTCATTTTGTGGAAGATGATCAAACTCAACTCTAAACTCATTTCCAAATTCATCATTGAAATAATAAACATATTGAGCACCTTCTTTACCAGAATAAGAGAAATTATAAGGTTGTGATGATTCAAATATCTTATATGACGTAATAAATTTCATTAGATTCTATATTTTTAAATGATTCAAATAATAATAACATAATCTATATATTAAATAAAAAATATTTGAAAAATGTTTAAAATATTCAAAACAAAGGACTATCTTTGTGATATATAGTTATAATATTGCGGGATAGAGCAGTTGGTCAGCTCGTGTGGCTCATTTTTGAATTATCAAAAGAAGAAATAACCACAAGGTCACTGGTTCGAATCCAGTTCCCGCTACAAAGAGAAGATGTTGAAACCCAATAAACAAGGAATATACAAACGGGGATCCTTTGAAATTCAACTTCTTCTAATGAAATTAAAAAAATAGTAAAAATATTTGGAGAATTAAATAATCTCCTTATCTTTGTGAAACAATTAGAAAACAAAAAGAAATGAAAAACTTAACTAACATATCAGCTGTAGCTTCTTATTATGAAGGATATGAGTATGAAACGACTCGTAATCGGACAGTTATGTTTTTAAGTTAAAGATATTTTAACTATGAAAAAACTAAACCCAGTCTGATAAAAGGACTGGGTTTTTTTATTTATAATAATCGGATAGTTAGCAAAGCGGCAAAGTCGAGGGACTGTAAATCCCTTCCCTAACGGGTTCGTAAGTTCGAGTCCTACACTATCCACAAAATGATACGGTATGCAAACCGGAATAAGCGACCAGACTTTCAATCTGGACATCGAAAGATGTGTGCGGGTTCGAGCCCCGTCCGTATCACTAAAATATGGGAGGCGTCGTCACAAAGGGTCTGTAAAACCCTTCTTCGTTAACAAAATAGTGACTGGTCTGGAGTTTAGAGGTTCGATTCCTCCGCATCCCACAAAATGATACCATCGACTAATGGTTTAGGTCACCATCCTCTCAAGATGGAGATACGGGTTCGACTCCCGTTGGTATTACAAAAAAAAGTTTGGTAATTATAAAATATTATCTTATCTTTGTAAAACAAATGGTCCGTTAGTGAAGCGGTTAACACGCCACCCTTTCACGGTGGAGGCACGGGTTCGAACCCCGTACGGACTACAATATTGGAAGGTGGGTGAGTGGTTAAAACCGACAGACTGTAAATCTGTTCTCGCAAGGGTACGGGGGTTCGAATCCCTCCCTTCCAACAAAAAATATTAAAAGGAAGAACAACTTTTTAATATATAAGTAATATAATTAAAAACTGAAATTAAAATGAAAAAATTAAACATAACAATAGCAATAATCGGAGGCGGCGCGGGAGCGAGTGTCAATGACTGTGTTATGTCTAAGAGTTTCTAATAAAAGATATTAAGAACTAAAAACTTAACCCAGTCACAAAATGACTGGGTTTTTTTATTTTGGTGAGTAGCTTAGACGGTAGAAGCATGTGTCTTATACACACAAGATAGTGGGATCGTTACCCACCTCACCAACAAAAACTCAAACTTGAGTTTATAAGCAGATGTCGCATAGTTGGTCGATTGCACCGGACTTCCAATCCGGTCAGATAAAGTCACATCGTGGGTTCGAATCCCACTATCTGCTCAGATTTTTAAATTGTGAAAGTAGCTCAGTTTGGTAGAGCTTTTCCTTGCCAAGGAGAAGGCCGTGGGTTCAAATCCCATCTTTCACTCAAAAATGCCGGAGGAATCCCTGTTAGTCCACAGGGTCCGGATCCAGGGGGTGCATGTCCAAGGCTGGCGAAATGGTTTTGCATACCGTTTGGGGGATTTCGATTATCCTCACCTCCACAGTTCGATAGAGAAACTCTCCACTTTAATATATACTTAAAAAGTAATATTAAAATGAAGTGTAAAAATATTGAGTGTCAAAATGAAACTACTGGTAAGAGGATTTATTGCTCTCTTTCTTGTAGAAATATATTTGTTAATAAGTATCTAAGAAGTTATGATAAAGTTTCTGATACTTTTCAACAAAAGAAAAAAGAAAGAGAAGAAAAATATTTAGAAAATCCAAAAAAATGTCTTCACTGCGAAGGTATAATACCATATGATTCTAGAGAGAATAATTATTGTAACCATTCTTGTCATTCGAAATCAACAAATGGTGATAGAGAATATACATGGGGTGATAAGATAAGTGAGGGTGTGAAAAAATATATTGAAGTGAATGGATACTTTGGAGCATTAAAATCAAATTCAGGTAGACCTAAAGGTTTTGTGGAAAAAATATGTCCAAACTGTGAAAAAACTTTCAATAAAAAAACTAAATATTGTAATGATCCTTGTCGTAGAGAATTTGAAAGAAAAAACATGGACGAATACCAAAAGTACAAATTAGATGCTAATTTCAAATTCAATCTTAAAGATTATTCAGATGAATTTGACTTTTATTTGGTTAAAGAACATGGATGGTATTCACCGACAAATAAAAATAATAATTTAGATGGTGTGAGTAGAGATCATATGTTTTCAGTCAGAGAAGGATTTGAAAAAGGAATTGATCCAAAAATAATTTCACATCCAGCTAATTGTAGATTAATGATTCATACTGAGAACATTAGTAAAAATAAAAAATCTTTTATAACAATTGAAGAGTTGTTAGATAGAATAGAAAAATTTGAACAAAAATATAAAATAAAAATATAGGAGGACCCAGGCTGTGGACGCATTAAACTAAAACTTGAAAAAATTGAGAATCGCAAAAAAGAAATCGGTTCTAAACACCATAGAAAACTAAAAAAGTATTCTAATAACTTTAATAAGATATTCAATTTCTTTTTACAATCTTATCGAAGAGATTTACTAACTTTCTGTGGTTCGGAAGTTATAGTTGAATATGATCCAAATGGTCCAGATTGTAAAGAAGGATTCAGACTTCACGAAGATGGTCATTTTAAATTAAAGACAATCAAATCCAGACATTCAAATATTTTACGATCAGTATTAATTGCTAAGAAATCTTGGGGATTGTGGGTTCAGGAATGGACTGATGGTATTGTTGATTGGACTTTTACCAAAGAGGAAATATTTAGTCAGTTCGAAGGTATTGAGATACCAGAATCATTTATGAATGATTTTGAAAATGTTCTTCATAAGAAAAAAGTAATTAGAAATCAAAAATATCTTGAAAGTCTTAAATAGTTTCATATATTTGTAAAAAATTAAATCTTATTACCGCAGAAACAAATTGTAAATTATCCGGTCAATACTGGGAAGAATTGGAAAAACACGGATTACCAAATTATCTTTACTTACAAGATGAATTAGTAATTGTTAACAGTGTTGAAAGAAGAAAAAGAAAAAATGGTGCGAGAGTCGACCAGATATATTATATCTTGAGTGATGGCAGAGTAAAACACGCATCTTTTTTCAAAAAGATTGACATAAAAACAATGAAAAGAGATTATCTACTAAACATTATCTTAAATGAGTAAATAAATTTGGTAGATTAAAATCTTTACTGTATATTTGTAATACAATAATAACATATCATTTTTCTTTGATCAAAAGGTGGTGAAAAAATTTTCAAAGAAATTTGAGAAAAAAAGAAAAATAGATATGAAAAATTCAAAAGACAACTTTGGCGATCGTATGAAAATGTACGAAAACCAAACCTGTGGAATCAAAATGCTTCCACGTATTCCTGTTATCGCAAGATTAGACGGTAAAGGATTTTCCAAATTCACTAAAGGTCTTAAAAGACCATATGATGAAAGACTTTCAAAACTAATGGTTGAAACCACTAAGTATCTTGTAAAAGAAACTAATGCAAACTGTGGTTATACTCAAAGTGATGAAATTACTCTTGTTTGGTACTCTGATTCATTTGAATCAAAAATCTACTTTGATGGTAGACTATTCAAAATGATTTCCGATCTAGCTTCTATGTGTTCTGTTTACTTCAACAGAAATCTAACAAACTATCTTCCAGAAAAATCAGATAAAATGCCAAGATTTGACTGTCGTGTATTCAATGTTCCAAACGTAGAAGAAGCAACTAACACTTTTCTTTGGAGAGAACAAGATGCAACTAAGAACTCTATTAGTATGGCTGCTCAAAGTGTTTACTCACACAACCAATTGAATGGTAAAAATGGTAGTGATAAGCAAGAAATGCTTTTTCAAAAAGGTATTAATTGGAATGATTACCCAAATTTTTTCAAAAGAGGTACTTATGTACAAAGAAAGAGAGTAATGACCAAGTTTAGTTCAGAAGAACTTGAAAAGCTTCCACTAAAACACCAAGCTATAATCAATCCAAATCTTGAGATTGAAAGATGGATTGTTGATGAAGTTAAACTTCCACCACTTTCTAGAATAAAAAACAGAGTGAATGTAGTTATTTTTGGTGAAAACCCAGAAGTTGGAGAATAAACTCCAACTTCTGAATATATACATTTCTTTTTTTAATTAAAAATGACTATATTTGTATTATGATTTTAATGCTCGGCGACATACACGGTAATTTCAATTACATCAAGAATCTTCTTAAACAGAAGAAGGTTACCGATTGCACTATAATTCAAGTTGGTGATTTTGGTATTGGATTCACCAGCGAATTCAATGATACAAACTTACTACTTGACTTAAATAAATTTTTAGGTGAGAAAAATATCATGATGTATGCTATACGTGGCAACCATGATAATCCAAAATTCTTTGATGGCACTTATAAATGGAGTAACTTAGAATTAATTCCAGACTACACAGTTTTAGAACTTGAAGGAAATAAGATTTTATGTATTGGTGGTGCCATTAGTATTGATAGAAAACCTCGTCTTGCTCAAGATATGAGTCAGGCTAGATATGGAAGTAGCCGTAGAAGCTATTGGTATGATGAAAAGGTTGTTTTCAATGAAGAGTTTCTTACAGATGTAAGAGATATCAATATTCTTGTAACTCATACTGCTCCAGATTTCTGTGTACCAAGTAATAAACTTGGATATGGTAGTTTGGTAGAAGAGTTTGCTTATTACGATCCAACACTTAAAGATGAATTAAAAGAAGAAAGAGACTTAATGACTAAGATTTGGGATATTTTGAATGAGAATAATAAGATTCAAAAGCATTACTATGGTCATTTTCATAGAAGCCATGTTGATAAAATTGTGGATTGTGAACACATATTATTAAACATAAATGAACTAAAAGAACTTAGATAAAAAATAAAATTTTGCTTATGATTAAAAACAAAATTATAAAAGCATACAATTGGTTATTAATGAATACAACCAAACATAAGTGGTTTGAATCACATTTTAGAATGCAATTAATTTCACTTTTAGAGTGGTTTATTTATCCAGAATTTCGTAAAAAGAATAAGTTTATAGAAGTTGTTAAACAAAATAAACTTATTGTTATTTTAGGGATGATATTTATTTTTTGGACAACCGGATTCTTTTCAATTGGTAGATGGCTTTCTTTTACTGAAAAGAAAGAAACAATTTCTAGTTTAGAATATAGATTAGATAAAGCCAATGATATCTTATACTACACTAATAATATGTTATGTAGAAAAGACTCAACTATCTCACAATTAAGAGAAACTATGGACTCAAGGGATTACTTACAATTCATCATCAAAAGAGATTGTAACTTAAAGAATTATGATAATTTAACAAAGCTATCGGATGAAGTATTTTTTACAATGATTGATGAAATTGAAAAGTATCAAATACCATATACTATCTTCTTTAGAGTAGTAGATCACGAATCTGGGTTTAAGTTTATTCCTAACTCTCAAGGTTCCGGCGCAATGGGTTATTGTCAAGTTATGCCACTTACATTCCAAGCTGTATCTAGAAAACTAGGATTTAAAGTACATAATCAGATTAATAATATTAAAACAGGTGCTTATGTTATGAAGAATAATTATGATGGATACAAGAAAAAAGGTTTAGATAATAAAACCGCTTGGCATAAAGCACTTACTGATTACTCTGGTGGTGATAGTGAGTTGGCTTCATCCGAAATGAAATATTATAAAATAGATTTGGTTAAGTAAATTGTTTTGCTTATCTTTGTATTATCAATCACAATATAAATACAAAGAAAAATGAAAAGCTTTACAATATCAATTCCAAAAGAAAAACTTCGTAAAATTGACAAAGCAGCAGCTCGCAGAGCTGAAATTGAAGCTGGTATTAGTAGACCTGTATCAAAAGTACACAAGTCAGCTAAGTCATATACTCGTAAACCTAAACACAAAGTAGCTTATATATAAGTTACTTTTTTTATTAACATAAAAAGTCAAATTATGAACTTTTATACAAGAAAACTAATTAAACCAGAAGATTTAAACTCACGGGGTACTCTTTTTGGTGGCCGTCTTTTACAGTGGATAGACGAAGAAGCAGCGGTTTATGCTATGTGTCAATTAGAAACAAAAAATATTGTAACAAAACTAATCTCAGAGGTCAACTTTACATCACCTGCTTATCAAGGTGATGTGATTAAGATTGGAGTGGAACCAGTAAACTTTGGTAGAACTTCTATTACACTAAAAGTAACTGTAATCAATAAAGATACAGGAAACGTAATTGTACAAATTGATAAAATGGTATTTGTTTCTTTGGATAAAGAAGGCAAACCATTCTCACACGGTAAAAATGAACAAAAATTTTAATTAAACAAATATGAATAAATTAGTAACATTAATTCTAACACTCTTTTCAGTATCAGTCTTTGCACAAGATACGCTTAAAACTCATGAACTAAGTTTAATCCAAGTTATTGGAGTAAGATCCGATACAAGAGAACCAATCACACAAACAAAAGTTAGTTGTGACAGTATCACATTCTTAAATCAACAAAAAGATCCATTCTTTGTACTTGATAAAGTATCACCATCCATCTATTCACAATCTGATAATGGTCAAGGAAATGGATACTCTTATATGAGAATGAGAGGTTTAGACCAAACTCGTATCAACTTTAACGTAAATGGTATTCCGTTAAATGAAATGGAAGACCAAGGTATTTACTTTAGTAATATGCCTGGATTTTATAATTATATGTCAAATATCTCAGTTCAACGTGGTGTTGGATTTTCTAAATTCGGACAAACATCAGTTGCTGGTTCTGTAAATATGGAAAGTCGTGATATGACTAAACACGTTGGGGAAGTTAGTACTTTAGTTAGAAGTAATCTCTCAGATAATCATTACTACAATTTCTTTTACTCACCAGGTTTGAGTAAAAATGGATTTGCGTACCAGTTAGGCGGAACTTGGCAAGAAAACCAAGGATTCAAAGAACATAGTGGAAATAAAGGTGGTTCTGTTTTTTATGGTTTAGGATTATATAAGAAATCAAATATCTTCAAAGTATATGGATTCAGTGGTATCATTCATAATCAATTGGCGTTCTACGGAGTACCAATGGATTCTATAAATTCAAACTATCAAATGAATCTAAACTCACCATTAGATAGAGATACATTTAATCAAAACCTTGTAACGGCTAACTGGGTAAATTTCTCAAAATCAAATATTAAATTCAACACATCTATTTACTTTAATAATGTAAATGGAACTTATAACACAGGTGGTATTTTATTTGGAGTAAACTCATATCAATTTGGTGCTATGAGTAATATGGTTTATGAGAAAAATAATAATGTCTTAAACATTGGACTTAACTCAAATATCTACCAACGCGGTCACTTTGGATCAGATAACGGTGGATATTATGATTTTCCTTCTAATGTATCAAAGTATAGTAATACCGGATATAAAAAAGATGTTATCTCATTTGGCAAATACTCAAGAGTTATTGGTAACTTTAATACATTTGTTGATTTGCAATTACGTAGTGTTTGGTTTAATACAAATGATAGCAAGACTTATAATTGGACTTTTTTAAATCCAAAAATTGGATTCAAACATTTGGATAAAAATTCATCAACACATTTCTCATTGGGATATACTCAAAGAGAACCAACACGAACAGATATAATTCAAGGAATTATTCAAAGCCAAAATTTACAATATGGTAATCCGGATAATTCTATATTCTTATCTAAATACAATTCTAATCTATCACCAGAAAAAGTAACAGATATTGAATTAGGACATAACTATCATAATAAAAAAATTGATATGAATGTAAATGTTTACTTAATGAACATCAATAATGAATTTGTATCAACTGGAACTATCGATCCATACTCTGGATTTATGGTGAAGAAGGCAGTTGAGTCAACACTTAGAACTGGATTTGAAAGTGATGTCAGATTTAGTATAAATAAATTCAATTTATTCTATTCATTCCAATATCAACTTAATAAATTATTTGATTCATCATTTGACACCACAATACGCACATCTACCATTATTATTGAAGATATACCTTTCAATCCAAACTTAATATCATCAGTAGGAACATCATATAAAATGGGTGACTTTACTATTGGAGTAGTTGGCCAATATGTATCTAAAATGGCCATGAATATGACTTGTTTGAACTGCTCAACACCTCAAAACTATTCTAAAGAGTATTGGTTGTTGAATGGATTCTGTGACTATAAATATAATAAATTAAGTATTGGATTTAATTTTAATAACTTATTAAACCGAAAGTATTATATACCAGCGGGTATAAGTTATGGAACACCTACTTACTATGTAGGACAGTTACAAAACTGGACAGTAAGTTTGAAATATAAACTATAATGATAGAAGCAATAGCAGTTATATTCAGTTTATCATCAGTATGGCTAACAACCAAAAGAAATATTTGGTGTTGGCCTATTGGCATTATTGGAATTGTATTATATTTATATCTATTTTTAGAAAAAGGAGAATATTGTAATACATTTCTTCAATTTTTCTTCATCGTACAATCCATAATGGGTTGGTTAAATTGGAATAAAGATGATTTAGATACTATCACTCTTTGGAATGAAAAACTAAGTGCTAAAAAATATAGTCACTTACTATTTGAAATATTAGTAACATCTTTTGTCTATGGATTTCTAAGCTCACTATTTGGTGGAAACTTAACTACCTTAGATTCACTTACAACTGGATTGAGCATAATAGCAATGTTTCTAATGGCTAGAAAGAAATTAGAATCTTGGATACTTTGGATTATCGCAGATATGCTTTATATTCCATTATTTATACATAATAAAATGTATCTATCAAGTGTGACTTACTTTATATTTCTAATATTAGCTATTAATGGGTTTATTGCCTGGAAAAAACAATTAAAAAATGTATAAAAGTGCTTATTTGATAATGAAAGCTCTACCATTCACTAAAGGACACAAGTTCTTAGTTGATACCGCTTTACAAAACTCAGAGAAAGTTACTCTATTAGTATGTTCTCTTAAATCCGAACCAATTCCAGGTGAGATTAGATTCAATTGGGCTAAAGAGATTTATAAAGATGAACCAAGAATAAATATTCTACACTGTACAGAAGAACTTCCACAATATCCGGAAGAACATCCAGATTTTTGGAACATCTGGGTTGATGTTGCTAAAAGATATTGTCCTTCCGACATAGATGTTATATTCACTTCTGAATTATATGGCGAACCATATTCACAACACTTAGGAATCAAACACCATCTAGTTGATTTAGAAAGAAAAATAGTTCCAATATCTGGAACAAAAGCAAGAACAAATCCATTTGAGAATTGGGATTACTTACCAGAAATAGTTAAACCTTACTTTGTTAAAAGAGTTGCTATAATGGGACCAGAATCAACTGGTAAATCAACACTAACTCAAAAATTAGCAAACCATTTTGCAACAAACTTTGTCCCTGAATATGGTAGATTGGTTTATGAGATTAATAATAGCGTAACCATTGATGATTTTATTCCAATTTCAGTTGGTAGACAAGAGATTGAAGATTGGATGATTAAACAATCCAATAAACTCTTATTCTGTGATACAGAAGATTTAACAACATTTATTTTCTCAGAGATGTACCACCCAACAGAAGCATATAAAGTAGTAGATTACTTTGATAAAGTATTATCAACTAAACCAAAATATGACCTTTATATTCTCTTGAAACCAGATTGTGATGCAGTACAAGATGGAACAAGAAACTTTTTAGAAGGAAGATGGGAACATTACAATATCATCAAAACAGAAATTATTAATAGGGAATGTAATTTTATTGAGATTGGTGGAACTTGGAATGACAGATATGATGAGTCGAAAAAGATTATAAGTGATACTTATAATATTGATGAAAAAAAGATACTACCTATCAAAAATTAATTGTATATTTGAGTTGTGAAATTTCTATTCTTAGATATTGACTCTGTTATGGTTGTGTGGAATCACAATGAATCTGAACCACCAAGAAATCAATTTGATACAACCGATTTCACACCAGAATGCGTTACAGCTTTGAATGAAATTTTAGATAAAACTAATTGTGAGATAATTCTTTCATCTGATCATAGATGGAATCATTCATTAGAGGAATTAGATGAAATATTCAAACACAATAAATGTATTAAATCACCTATAAATATAACACCTTTATCCAAACGATTTAACTCAATGGATTTAGATAATATGAGAGCACATGAAATATTGATGTTCTTAGAAAAGAATCCAGTAGATAATTGGGTAGCAGTAGATGATTTAGATTTAGATATAAACATCTTCAAAAAAGAAATGAATAATCACTTTGCTCATACTTTAAATGGTATTCATTTAGTCAAAGATAAAATTATCAACATTTTAAAATAAAAAAAGAGTCTATTTAGACTCTTTTTTTTTATCTTACTTTAGATTATGCTTCATCTAAAACAGCTTCATTCTTTTCTTGTAACATCATTTCATAAGCTCTAGCTAAACGTGTCATTCCGATACCACCACCAAAACGTGGAAAGAAGTCATAAGATAAGAATATTTCAAGTTCTGATTCAACTCTTTCTTTACCAAACAATTCAAATAATTTAGAAGAGTATTTACCATCTTCTATGGTGTAGAACATTTCCTTCATCTTTTCGACATCTGAACTTCTTTCAGCCGAACCAATTGTTTCTTGACCATAAAGAATAACATCAACCTTGTTGAATATCTCACCATCTTTATTCTTCATATTCCAGAAAGGGTTTGTTCTTCTAGGAAAGTATTGTAATGAAACTACTGAACCCTTTTCTTTCCACATTCTACTTTCGTGTTCATTTTCTAAAATTGAAACTCCACCATATTCTTCACAAACATCATCATACTTAACTTCAACTGGTTGGTTAAATCCAAGGTGTTTAAGTAATTCTGATTCTAATTTGATCATATCTTTCATAGATCCTTTAGATTCGAACTCAAACATTGGGAAGATTAATTCGTGTCTACCAGGAATTGGATTCTTTTCTTGACGGTAAGAAGTAGAGATACAAAAACACCCAGGCCATTCTGGATTCTTCAATAATTCGTGCTCTAACCACATTTGTCCTGTTTGTGGCAGTGGCCATACTTGACCACTATAATTAAAAGTGGTAATAGAATGTGGATTTTCACAAGCGGCTAAGATTGATAATCTTGATTGTGTAGGAACTTCGATGAATCCTTTTTGCAAAAAAAAGTCTCTCATCTTTTGGACAAGAGCGTTGTAAGTAATTGTGTTATACATATGAAATTTTTTTTTTGACTGATTCAACAAAGAACCAATCAATTATTATTTTTACCTTTTGTATATATCAAAAATTTCATCTTTGTTTTAAATTTTTTATATATATGTTATGAACTATATAAAAAAGTTTTCATTGTTTGAGAATAATCTTATTAATATTGATGAGTGGGAAGACCTTAAAGATTTAATTCAATTAGATATTATGGATAAGTGGAATATTTCCAATGAGTTAGTAGAGGAATTTTCAAGTGGTAAATCCGGTGATAAGCTATTAGAACCATCATTAAGAATCTATATAAATGAGAGAATGAACAATGATGAGCCTAACGAAATTATATCCGATGTAAGAAATCTATATAAAAGAGTATTCGATCTTATAGGTAAGTACATATCTGCGGAGTGGTCTTCTCAAGCAATCTTTGTTTATTTAAGTGATATTCCTAATCATTATACTATAATTAAACATTTCAATTTAGAGATAGATGATAATCATGATAATGTGTTTGATAGAAAATCCGGTGGAATTTGTACTTATGAACAAGCGTTAGAAATTATGAATTATTTGAATAAATTCTATAGATTTGCCTATGATTCGGATATTAGATACTTTACTGAAGCTTATCAAATATTAAATAATTTATATGAAGTTCAAATAGAATTTTCATTACCAAGATTTAATAAAGAATTGTATAGACAAGTCATTTGTTTTGAATTTAAACTGAAATCAAAAGTGGAAAAAGTTATAGGTAGATACTTTCCTGTTTTCACAATAAATACTAATCATACAGAATCTCCTCAAATCATAAAAAGAGCTAGCAATTCAAGTTGGGCACAAATTAAATATGATAAACAAAAAGATTTTTTAGAGAATGAGCAATTTTAACTATTTGAAGAAGTTTGAGAATTTTAGTGATAGCGAATATTATAATACTCTCACTCAGGAAGAGTTCTTTAACATAGTTAATAAGAATACTATTATTGATATAGATTCTAATCTAAAAGATATAATTGAAAGTAGATTAAAGCACAAATCTTATGTAACTATTAGAACAACTTCTAGCGGATTTCCATTTAAACCAACACCCAAAAGAATAGAGGTAGAAACATTCATATCTGTTACTGGTGGATCACCAGATAGAACAGTAGAAGATTTAATTAAATATCAACTAAGTGTTATTTATGCTTTAGATGATGAGTGGTTTTTAGTGGCAAATTCTACTGAGTTTAGAGGAATGGGTTGGAATAAACCAAAAGACACTTATATAAGTTATCAATGTGACCAATTAGATGGATTAATGAAACTATTAGGTGATTTAGATATTATAAAATAAATTTTGCAAATCTAAAACTTCTTCCTATCTTTGTAATACAATAAAAACAATTTCAAATTACTCTACGGAGTCCTAAAATAGAAATATTGAAAAAGATACGCAAGTCCTAGTGAAAGTAAAGGCGTAGATTGATTTGAAAAATAAGTAAAAATATTTACAAAAAATTTGGTAGATTAAAAAAATCATCATATCTTTGTAAAAGAAATCAAAAAAACAGAAAAGGGACAAAAACTTTTTAATATATACAATTATGACAACAATGAATCTAAATATGACAAATTTGAATCTGACAGTGGTGAATGTTACGTTATGTAATATTAGAACTGAAGGATCGGGTTTTGCCAAATTTGGAGTTGTCTCATAAAGAAGATAGAATATACTCTAAAATATATCAAACCCGATTCTCAAAAAGAATCGGGTTTTTTTATTATATATGTTCCCGTAGCCCAATCGGCAGAGGCATCAGGCTTAAACCCTGTACAGGTACCAGTTCGAATCTGGTGGGGAATACAAAGAGAAGGTGTCATATCGCACTCTTAAAAATGCGAAATGGTAATGCCCAGGTGGTGGAATGGTAGACACTCCGGTCTAAGAAGCCGGTGTCCGTGAGGACGTGAGAGTTCGAGTCTCTCCTTGGGTACAAATATAGTTCCTTCATCTAACTGGATAAGATGTCTTTCTTCTAAAAAGAATTTATGGGTTCGAATCCCGTAGGAACTACAAAGAATATTGGCGGGTAGCCTAGTGGTTCAGGCAGCAGACTGTTAATCTGCGAGAAGAAATTCTCTACGTGGGTTCAAATCCCACCCCGTCAGCAAATATTCCTCAGTAGCTCAGTTGGTAGAGCACTTGACTGTTAATCAAGGTGTCGCAGGATCGTAACCTGCCTGAGGAGCAAATGAATGTGTGAATGCTGATAAACTAAAACAGCACCAGGCGAAGTACTGGAGTGGACTATGGGACTAGTCAACCACCACAAATGTAGGAGAATACCCTACCACATTCACAAATAACGGCGTGTAACCCTCAATCCTGATAAGATTGCTACGGGTAATTGGTAAGTGAAAATGCTGGTTCGATTCCAGTCACGCCGACAAAATAGGGAATGTCGTACAAAGGTTAGTACTTCAGACTGTTAATCTGACTATGGTGGTTCGAGTCCACCCGGTCCCGCAAAATTACGCACCTGTAATTTAATTGGCAAAATACTAGTCTTGTAAACTAGCTTTCCCGGATCGTGGCCGGGTGGGTGCTCTAAAGGAATAGTAATTGAAAGAGATACTTCGAACAAACTTCTAATTTGGCAACGAAACCAAACACTCTTTTGAGATTTTCTTTCCTTATTTGACAGTGTGTCTGAATGGTTTAGGTCCCGATCTGCAAAATCGTGGTACGTGGGTTCGAATCCCACCACTGTCTCAAATATAAGCCCCGGTGGCGTAATGGGAGCGTACTTGTTTTACATGCAAGTGGCAGTGGTTCGAATCCACTTCGGGGTACTAAAATTGTCAGTTAGCTCATTTGGTAGAGCACTTGTCTGATACACAAGAGGTGCCGGGATCGTAACCCGGACTGACAACAGGTTTTTATGTCTGTTTTCGAGAATTGGTTTTCAATATATAGATATATGATTACTAAATATACCGAAGATGAATTTATCAACTCAAAAACTAGAACACTTTTGAAATGTGAATGTGAATTCTGTCATAAAGACTTTCAAGTTGAAAAAATAAAAATTGTAAGAGAAAACAAACTCAAGAAAGGATACGTAAGATTTTGTAGTAACAAATGTAAATTTGAATTTTTTCAAGATAGATTTGAACTTATATGTAAGAATTGCTCAAAACCTACAACTAGAATAAGAAAAGATTATGAAAGAAATAAAACAAAGAATTTCTTCTGTACACAATCTTGTTCAGCAACTTATAATAACAAAAATAAAAAAACAGGAACACGAAGAAGTAAATTAGAAGTTTGGATAGAAAATGAATTAAAGAAAAAATATGATTTTGATATAATTTTCAACGGAAAAGAGGCAGTGAATAGTGAGTTAGATATTTATATTCCAGGTTTAAACTTGGCTTTTGAATTAAATGGCATATTTCACTATGAGCCAATCTTCGGAGAATATAAACTAAATCAAGTAAAAAATAATGATGATAGAAAATTTCAGGCTTGTTTAGAAAAGAAAATAGAACTTTGTATCTTAGACGTATCTGGTTCTAAACATTTTAAACCTGAAAGAGATAAGAAATACTTAGATATTATTGAAAATATTATAGAAAGAAAAAGTGATTATCTGATTTGAAAAAGTTATTAAAAATAGTCTTGTAGCTCATCTGGTTAGAGCGTTTGGTCGACATCCAAAAGGTCATCGGTTCAAATCCGGTCAAGACTACATAAGCCAATGTCGTATAACGGCAATTACACACCGTTGGTATCGGTGAGACACCAGTTCAACTCTGGTCTTTGGCTCTAAAATGCCCTCGTGGTGGAATGGTATACACAGCGGTTTTAGAAGCCGTAGCCAAATGGCTTGTCAGTTCGAGTCTGACCGGGGGTACAAATGCCGGTGTGAGCCGATGTGGTAATGGCGTCCGCCTCATAAGTGGATTGGTTTATCCTTTTGCTGGTTCGAGTCCAGCCACCGGTACTAAAATAAGCCAAGATGGCGAAATGGTAAACGCGCAGAGCTCAAACCTCTGTTCCGAAAGGTTTGTGGGTTCGAGTCCCACTCTTGGTACTAATTATACATCATTTGGTCCTATTTGACCTAATGGATAATTTGGTAGTGTAAGTCTAGTATTAGCATTATCAGCAAATAGTAAATACTTAGAATCATCTCTTATTATTGATTGGTTAAGTATCTTACTATGTTGATCAGTTGGTATAACTTCAACAAACATTCTAATATTTGTAATCTTCATATCACAACTTAACAATTTAGCTGTTGTATTTTCTAATTCAAAATCAACTGGAGTCATATCAGACGAATTACTATAAACTAATGACAATTTAGTACTATTCAAAGAAGAAGCATCGGATTCTATCTCAACATTTCTCTTATAGATATATTGATGTATCTTTCTTTGTCTTTGGTCTACATTCAATATGTATGCGTACCAAGTCTCTTCGGATAATTCACTACTAAGATTCATCTCATAAGTATCTGAATTCAAAGTAACAACAGACTTATTATCAGTTATATTGATATCTAATCCCAAACTATTCACAGAATCATAATAGTTGAATAAGTGGTAGTTATCATTATAAGTATAATTGTTAATATTAAACCAAGATATAAATCCGATATTATCAGATACCTTAAAGTGTGTCTTCATATTTCTATATAAAACTGCATCATTTGATTGAGTTGCAGTAAATTTAACTGATGATAAATCATAGTGTGACTTACTAACAACAATTTCAGCATTTTCAACCAACTCTTTAACAATATTAGCAGTTATATCAACTCTCAATAAATCACGAGTAAGTGGTTTGAATTGTTCTTTATTAGCAACTGCTTGTTTATCTTGTTTATTCTCAAGTCCAAACAATTCATCAATAGTAGAATTCTTAGTAAGTTCTTTAACCCTATCTTGAATAGTTTGATTACCAGCAATAACATTGGCTTTTTGAACGTATTTTTTCAACATAACTTTGTAGTAGATTGCGTTATTATTAAATCCTCTAAATGGTTGTGAATGTTCTACAGTGAACATTTTATTTATTTGACAAAACCACAAAAAGTCTTCTTTACCAGGTCTTTTTTCGGGACCAAATGCTTGTTTAAATACTTCCTTAGTAATATGTATCTCAAATGAATCAAATAATGATAAGTCAAATTGATTTATAGCACCATTATTTTCCGGAAACTGATTATTTTCAACTGAAACTTTAATCATTTGGTCTGTAATATAATTCATTAAAGAATATTCATGGAATGTATAATCTATTCCTTTCTTATCTGGATCAGTTAAGAAGTAAACAACATCATGTCCAAACATCGCATTCGCATCATTACTCATTTTATTAAGTAAGTCAGTAGCAGCTTGTTGTTGATATGGCTTAAATAGATTATTCTTATCATCAGTACTCAATTGTGGTAAAACACAATTATCACCATTTGATGTAGTTATCATAGTGGTATTTCCACCTAAAGGAGTATCTGAACAAGTTGTTGGATCATTAACTAATCCTAACATTATTGAATTACAATTTTCTCTTACTCCATATAAATTTGTTTTACCATAATCTAATGTAACATTTTGGAAATCACCAATTAAATTAATATCATATACTTTAGCAGAAGAGGATTTCAATTCAATTAAGTATTCAATTTGAAAAAATCTAATTGGTGATATTCTAATTGTTGTTATATTTTCTTTTGTTAGAAATTCCCAATCAGTAACAGTTCTACCATAGTCTTGCGAGAATCTATATTTAATAGTAAAATCAGTTTCTAGTGCACCATTTGATAAAACCTCTATATCATCTATCCTAAATACTTTATAAATATATGGTGGTTTTATAACAACAGTACTATTTGATGAGTTAAGTGTAGCAACTTGTGTATTAATTGAAGATGTTCCACCACCCATTGAATTTATTACTGGTCTATCAACTGTACCATTTAATATGTAGTCTAATAGCTTGATAGTTCCAATTGTAGAAGTTCCTTTTCTAATGAATTTAATATCTAGATACATAGTATCAGTAGTATTAAATGGTGGAAAATTAGTAATATTAGAATCTAATGACAACCAAGAAGTCCAGTTAGTTGAATCTCTACTTACTCTATAATAAGTAGATAAGTATCTGTTGTCGGTTTGTCCGGTATAATCATATGTGAATGTCTTAAACTTTTCAACATCAGTTAATGATACAAAACTAAAACCAATTTCATCATCCGGAGATGTGAATTGTGGTGGTGCTAAACTTCCAGTAGCGGAAATTGACCAAGAGTCTTTAATTTCAATAGTTCCTTTGGTTGAATCTTTAATAATTTGATACATATCCATTATATATTAAAAAAAGATTTGGTAATTATGGAAATAGTACATATCTTTATCTTCATTATTTAATAATATGAAAAATAAATTAATGATTTATCCAAAAGAAGATATTAAAAATATCTTCAATCAAACCATTTATCATAAGGATAAAGCATATGAGGCTTATAAGTTGAAATCTGATATTTGGTTGATAAAATGTGAGTTAATAGGATGTGAGTATCCAATGGAAGATTGGAAATTCATAGAAGACAATTTTAATTTTACAAAAAACTGATATTTATTAGGTTTTTATTAAAATACTCCATATATTTGTATTGTATAATAGATTATTTACATAATAATTAGTGAAAATGAAAGTTAAAGAAACCTTTTTAAGTCTGACAACCAGAACTTATCCTCACGGAACCGAGTCGGATTTATTACATTTGTTGCCACAGGATCTTGAAATAGATGACTTTGGAAATCTATATAAGCAAATTGGCAAAACCCCATCAACAATGTTTGCTTGTCACCTTGATACCGCAACATCAGCAAGAACAAATGTAAATCATGTTTTTGAAGGTGATATTATCAAAACAGATGGTACTTCTATCTTAGGTGCTGATGATAAAGCCGGTGTTTCTATCTTAATGTATATGATGGAAAATAAGATTCCTGGACTTTACTATTTTTTCTTAGGTGAAGAAGTTGGATGTCTTGGTTCTAAGAAAGTTGCCGAAAAACACAAATCAACTCCAATTGAATATATCAAGAAAGTAATTTCTTTTGACCGTAGAGGTACAACATCAATTATCACACACCAATGTTCTTCTCGTTGTTGCTCCGATACTTTCGGAACAGCTTTAGCAGGTGCTTTGAATCAAGCTGGTCTTGAAGTATATGGTAATGATACAGTTTTATCATATAAGAATGATCCAACTGGTCTTTACACCGACTCTGCTCAATTTACTAAAATTTATCCAGAGTGTACCAATATCTCTGTTGGTTACCAAAGTGAACACACTTTCAACGAACAACAAAATATTAAACACTTAGAGAAATTAGCAGAAGCTGTTCTTCTTGTTGACTGGGAAAGTCTACCAGTTGAAAGAGATCCATCTAAAGTTGAATACTCTGGATATGGGTATGGTGGATATAGTGGATGGGATAACTGGGGATATGATTATGATGGATATTCAAATAAATCAAGACAAGTAAGTTGTGATGAAAACATTTGGTTTGTTGATGAAGAACATGATAACCATGTATCTTATGTAACAGCAAACAAATATACCAAAAAAGTTAGTAAAGTTGATTTGTCAAAAGGGAGAATCAATTATGAAGTTAACTTAATCGCACAATTAATGATGTCTCTTGATATAAACTATGATACTTTATTGTGGGATGGATTCAAACTTAAAGTTGAGTATAAAGAGAAAAGTGGCGGACACACTACTGAATGTGATAGAAATGATTTGGTAGAATATATTCCAGAACTTGATTTTTGGAAAGAGATTGAAAAGAAAGAGGAAAAGAAATCAATGAAAGATGATTACCCATATATCTATGACTAGTTCTGAAACAACCTGGATAAAAACTGGAAACTTCCTTCTCGATGATTATATAGAGAAGGGAATTCCACAAGGTAAGTTAACAATGATAGTTGGTAAGTCCAGACAAACTGGTAAATCAATGTATTTATCAAAAATGATATCTGAGTGGAGAAAAACCAATCGTCAAATGAAATTAAAAAGAATATTTGATATTATAAATAACAATTCATAACTTTATACTATGAAAACATTAGCAATTTACGCAGGTTCGTTCAATCCTTTCCATATCGGTCACTTGAATATACTCGATAAAATGGAAAAGATATTTGGTTACGGAAATATAATGCTTGCCATTGGTGTTAATCCTGGTAAGATGTCAAATCCAACAGACCAAACCGAGTTACTCCAGAGAGCTACTAAGTTATCCAAAAATATGGATGTACCAGTTGAGGTTTATACCACATTTCTACACGAACTAATTGAGAAAAAAGAAAAAGAAGGATACCACGTTATCTTAGTCAGAGGTTTAAGAAATGGTGATGATTTGAACTATGAGGATAATCAGTTGAAATTCATCAAAGACTTTAAGAAAGATATCAATGTAGTATTCATTCGTTGTGATGAAGAGTTTGAACATATTAGTTCTTCCGCAATTCGCCAATTAGAGTCTTTCAGACCAGGAAGTGGTGAAAAATATTTAGTTAAAATTTAATTTAGAATGGAAAAAGATTTACAAGACTACACTGGTGGTAAAACTTACTACACACCAATAATGAATATTATCATGAATAACCGCTCAGAGAATTGGTATGCTGAGTTGGGTAAGTACATCGTAGAAACATTAGATATTGAGAAAATATCTTATTTAGATTACTTTGTTGATAAACTAAAAGAAAGAAAAAGTTTGATTACAAAAATCAAAGACTTTATTAGTCCAGAAAGTAGAACTTATACGTCAATCGCTATTCACTTCTTAACTGGTGTTTTAGATGAAAAAACATTGGAAAGGATGTTTGGAAAGCCTCTTTTTCACAATGAATTCGGTGAAGGATTTGAAGGTGAATATGATGAAGAAACCGATGAATATTCTGAACCAGAAATTAAAGAATATTATGCTTCTTATTTTGTAAATGTTGGTGGTACTAATTTTCATATTGGATATGACCATAGAGGAACTCATATTGAAATTCAAAAACCATCTAAATTCAAATGGAATGGTGATATATCAGATAAAACAGCTAAAAAATGTTTTGAATCATTGATAAAATTGGTAGATTTATATAAAGAAAAAAACACCTAAGAATTTAATATATACTAATATGAAATATATTAAATCAATAAAATATAGAAATTGTAAATTTCAAGTATAAAATGGTATTAGATATTTAATTAAAAAAAATCAAAAAATATTTGGACATATTAAAACTTTAATATATCTTTGTATTATAATAAGAACAAAAAGGGACAAAAACTTTTTAATATATACAGAAATGAAAAATTTAAACAACATATTCGTTAACCAACCGCAACCACAAGTTGTAATCGATCAGGATCCTGATACGATGTTGGCTAACCATGTATTTAAGTTTCTATAATAAGATTATAAGTAACTAAAAATATAAACCCGGTTAGTCGAAAGATTAATCGGGTTTTTTGTTTTATATAATCGCGGAGTGACCAAGGTAATGAAAAAGGCCTCAGTGCATTGGAAGCATTAGAGCGGTGAGTTCAATTCTCACCTCTGCGACAACGGAAATTGGGCTAATTGGTAAGCCGCCTCATTTGGGATGAGGACATCGTGTGGGTTCAAGTCCCGCATTTCCGACTTTTAGTCTTAGCGCATAATGGTTGGTGCACCTGACTGTCTATCAGGAAGTAGGAGAAATCTGAATAGCCGGTTCGATTCCGGTTAAGACTGCTAATGGTGTATTGGTGAAATGGTATCATATTACTCTGTCACAGTAAAGTCAGCGGATCGTAACCGCTATACACCGCCAAAAGTTCATTTTCCAAATTTAATATATAAATTAAGTAACCAAAACAAACCACGCTAAAATAAAATTTTAATATATAAATAATATGACAACTTTTACTCAATACCAACAACAACAGCAAATTAATCGAACAGATTGATAATGGTATAGTATTGCTCAAAAGATACAACCCGAATCAATCTAATTGGTTCGGGTTTTTTATTGTCCGGTGGTGAAATGGCAGCCACATCCGCCTTTGAAGCGGATACCGAAAGGTGTGTAGGTTCGAGTCCTACCCGGATAGCAAACATTGGAAAATAGTATAATGGTTATTACCTGCTTTTCCAACAAGACGACAAGAAAACTCAGAGATGGTTGACAGCGTTTAAGAAACGTAATAGTTTTCTTCCAACATGAAGTACAAGTGTTGGATAGTCCTATATTGAGATGTGGTATAATGGTTTATTACAATGGGTTTTGACCCCATTAATTTCAGTTCGATCCTGAACATCTCATCAAAAATTTAATATTATTAGTTATATGAACTTTATAGAAGAAAAAATAATTGAAAAAGGTAATCTTGATAAATTAACTTTAAGATTTCCACCAGAACCAAATGGAATACTACATATTGGTCATGCTAAATCAATCTGTCTTAATTTTGGATTGGCTGAAAAGTATAATAGACCTTGCAATCTAAGGTTTGATGATACAAATCCATTAGCAGAAAATGAAGATTATGTTAAAGCAATCATTGAAGATGTTAATTGGTTAGGATTCAAACCAGCCAAAATTGTTAATACATCCGATTACTTTGAATTTCTCTACAATTGTGCTATCACTTTAATTAAAAAAGGATTAGCTTATGTTGATGATTCAACAAGTGAAGAGATTGCAAATCTAAAAGGCACACCAACAAGTCCAGGTAAAGACTCTACATATAAGTCAAGAACTATTGAAGAGAATTTAGACCTTTTCAATAGAATGAGATTAGGTGAATTTATAGAAGGTTCTAAAATTCTTAGAGCTAATATTGATATGACTTCTCCTAATATGATTTTAAGAGATCCTGTTCTTTATAGAATCATATCAACTCCACATCACAAAACTGGTGATACTTGGAAGATTTACCCAATGTATGATTTTGCTCATCCACTTTCAGATTATAAAGAAGGTATTACTGACTCCTTGTGTACCATGGAATTTGAAGTTCATAGACCACTTTATATGTGGGTGTTAGAGAATTGTGACTTAGAGAATCCACTTCCAGAAGAAACAGAGTTTGCCAGATTAAACATTGATTGGACCGTAATGTCTAAGAGAAAGTTGAAGAAGCTAGTTGAAGATGGATTCGTATCAGATTGGTCAGATCCTAGGCTTCCAACAATTTCAGGTCTTCGTAGAAGAGGATTTACACCAGAATCTATTAAAGAATTTTGTGAAAGAATCTCTGTTACAAGAAAGGAATCTGTTGTTTCTTATCTTCTTTTAGAAGAGTGTTTACGAGTTGATTTGAATAAAAGAGCAAACCGACTCATGGGTGTGATGAATCCGATTAAAGTTACAATAACTAATTGGGAAAATGGAATTGAATGGGTTGAAGTAGAAAATAATCCAGAAGATGAAACTGCTGGCAAAAGAATGATCCCTTTTAGTGGTGAATTATGGATTGAAAGGGAGGATTTCAAGGAAGAATCTAATAACAAGTTTCACAGATTGAAGTTAGGTGGTGAGGTTAGATTAAAAGGAGCTTATGTTATTAAAGCAGAAGAAGTTGTTAAGGATTCAAATGGGGAAATCATTGAAATCAAATGTACTTATGATCCATTAACAAGATCAGGATTAACTTTTGAAAGAAAGATTAAAGGAACTATTCACTGGGTATCTATTGGACATGGTATTAACATAACAGTAAATGAGTATGATAGATTATTTAGTGTTGAAAGTCCTAGTGATGATTTTATAAATGAGTTAAATCCTAATTCATTAACAATTAATGATAAAGCAGTATTTGAACCACACGTTTTAAATGTGAAAGAAGCAGTTCAAATGATGAGAAAGGGTTACTATATCTTAGATAAGGATGGTAAGTCTTTTAATAAAACTGTAAGTTTGAAAGAGGGGTGGGTTGGATAACTCACTCTTTTATACTTTGGACCATCTACCATCAGAGTTATATCTAAAGCTTCCGATGTGTGTAAACTTAATATTCCATTCTTCTGGAGATATAAGTGAAATAAAATCTTTATTGTTATTATTATAAAGGTGATAAGTATGTCCAGAAACAGGTTTGAACCCACTTATAGCACTGTAGATTCTTTCATTTATTTTAATATCTTCTAATAAATCTTGCCATTGATTAGTCAATTCTTCAAACTTTGAAGTATAATAGGATTTTAATTGTGCATTTTTTTCTTGTTTAAAAATAGATATGTTTGTTGGTTCAAATTTAGGAGCACCAATTTCAGTAGGATATGGCTTACTCATTCTATTTTCTACGTAACTAAGAGGTTTCTTTTCTTCCATATTACTTTTATGAATATCTAATAAGATTGTTTTGGTTTTAATATATAAACACATGAGATTATATCCAAAACAACAGGTTCTTTTACGCGAGAATATGAAAATAGCTCAAGTTGTTAAGAAATTAACAGATAAAGAAAAATGGTTGGTTAGCTACTATGGTGATCATAACAAATTCAAATATGCGGTTATTAGTGAAATGGATATAATTGAAGAAAGTGAATATGAGATTATCAAAAAAAGGATTAATACTATTAATGATATATTAAAAGACTTATAAGTTAAATATCTAAAAAAGCTTTATAATAAACCATCTCAAGTCCGTCAAAAAAGTCTTTAGATGTAATTATTGTGTAACCTTCTTTATCTATACTTAAAGATTTTTTACCTTCATAAAATAAAATAAATTCTTTTTTTGATAAATCATATACACCAAAAGAACTTTTATTTCCACCTGGTAAAATTTTATATAAGTCTATGAATTTTGAACCAGTATTTTTAGCATTTGTTCTTCCAAACTCTTGTCTATGAACTATATATATGTCAAATTCCTCTAAAATCTCATCTTTCTTACTCAAGATATTATTGCAAAATTCTATATCCTCATCAGTAAACCATTCAGAAGATGACTCAAATAATTTATAGGATTTTATAGTAAACATAAGTCTATATATTAATATAATTAGTATGAAAATTAACGTATCTAAAGCAACATTTTCCTCTATTGTAGGAATCGGACAAAAGGTCAAGAAAGCATCAAAAGAATCTGGTGAAAGATATTTAGAATTGAACCGTGGTGTAAACGCAGTAACAGAAATTGACCTTACAGAAGTAATGAATCAAATAGATTTCAACTCTAAAGAGTTTCAAATCTATGCACCTAATCTTGGTATAGAATCATTTAGAAAAACAATAGTTAAAGAATACTTTCCTTCTCATCAAACTGAAGGGTTTGAAAATAATATTGCAATAACACCAGGTGGAATGCCAGCTTTAGATATTGTTTTACAAACTCTAAATGTAGAAAACATTTACTTCCCTAAGTTTTATTGGGGTTCATATTCAAAAATGGCAACTATTAGACAAAAGCCATTTTCATTTTATGATAACTTAAAAGATTTTGATTTAAGTAAGTTAAATGATTCATCTTGTATTTGGATTTGTGATCCAAGTAATCCAACTGGAGTTAAGTTAGATGATAATGAATTATTTGAGATGATTGAAAAGATTAATGATACTGGCGCTGTTATTATATTTGACTCACCTTACCGTAAGTTGTTCTATGAAGATGATTTCTTCAATAGAATTGCAAGTTTTGAAAACATAATTATTACAGAGTCATTTTCTAAATGGATAGGATTATCTGGTTTAAGATTGGGATTTATCTACTCTTCGAATAAAGAATTTAATGCTGAGTTAAATATTAGATTGTTATATGAGTTTAATGCAGTTTCATCGCCATCACAAATGATTATTGAAAAAGTAATATCTACACCACAAGGTCGGATTGCTCATAATTTATTTAGAAAGATAACAACTGATAACATTCGAAAGAATATACAGTATCTCAAAGATAACAATCTTTTAGTTAGTGAGATATATGGTGATTCAAAACCAATGGGTATTTTTGCAGTTATAAATAAATCAGAAGACTTCTTATTCCAAAATAAAATTGGTGCGGTTGGTTTAGATAAGTTTGTTTACTATGATAAGGATACTTGGTCATCTTATTCAAGAATCTGTGTATCTGTTGAGCATGAGTTGTTCAAAGAATTTATCTCTAAGATTATTTAATATATAGAGAATAAAAATAACTCATTGTAAAATGGCAAAACATGACGCAGCAGAATTAGAATTATTAGGTAACCTTTTTAACTTTATAAAGAAAAAACACGGTTCCGGTTCACTTTCAGCCATCGAGAAAAAATTTGGAGAATCAGCTAGAGAATTAGTTACTATTGGTGAAATATCAGAAGAGTCTCTTGTAACTTTCTGTGATTTAGAAGGTCTTGATGTTCCCGAAAAAAAGAAAAAATCATCTTCATCTAGATCATCTACATCATCTTATGGTGGATATACATCTGATCCTTGTGGTCACGGTGGTGGATCAAGAGGTGGTTGTTAATAAATATATTTTATGATTGAAAAAGTAGAAATCTTTGGAAGAGAAATTCCTCTCCGTACACACCAGTGTAGTTTATTTGGTGCAGAACCAAATCCAGTTAATGATCCTTATGTTAACCTTTATGTAAGAACTAAATTCTGTAATGCCAAATGTCAATTTTGTATATTTGCTGATACAGCATCAAAGTTCAATGAAAAGAAATATATTGAGGTTCTTAATGAGTTAAAGAGTAAAATTTCAGTTAGAAAGATTGCCTTTACTGGTGGTGAACCAACTTTATATTGGGAACAATTTAAGAGTATGGTTGAAATTGCATCTGAAATAATACCTGATGCTTCATTTAGTATGAATACAGATGGTCTTAGACTTCAAAGATTATTTGAAGATCCAATCTATAAAAAGATGAATAATATTCATATAAGTCGTCATCATTATAATGATGATATAAATAATCAAATATTCAAAACTAAAACTCCAAATACTGAGGAGTTAAAGTGGGCTCAAAGTTTAGCCACTAATCCTTATCAATTACAAATTAGTTGTAATCTAATTAAAGGATATATTGATAGCGTTGATGAAGTTTTTAAAATGTTAGAATGGGTAAATGAAGTTGAAATCAATAATGTTGGATTAGTTTCATTGATGCCAGTTAATCAATATAGTAGAGAACACTTTATTAACTTTAATGTAAGAGATTTGATCAGTGAGAGATTTAATGTAACAAGGGAATGGGCCTATAAAAATGCTTGTCAATGTACTAACTATGTTTATTTTCCTGAGAATGCCCGTCAACCAATGAGAGTTTATCATAAAAATACTTATGCACCATTTGACATTAATGAGACTATTATTTTTGATGGTGAGTATGTTAAACTAGGGTTTGATGGAGAAATAATAGCTTAATTTATAATATGAAACAATATAGAATAGCACTAATAGCACATGATGGAAAAAAAGCCGAAATGGTAAATTTTGTCTTAAATAACAAATCAATTTTAGATCAACACTGCCTTTACGGAACCGGAACAACCGGTACATATGTTGAAAGAGCTGGATTAAAAATAACAAAATTACTTTCTGGACCCAAAGGGGGAGATGCTCAAATTGCAGCAATGTGTGCTGAAAGTAAAATGGATGTAGTAATCTTTTTCAGAGATCCACTGGACAAACACCCACACGAACCAGATGTTCAAATGTTACTTAGAATCTGTGATGTACACGATGTAGCATTAGCTACTAACCCAAAGTCTGCACAGTTAATACTTCTAGGACTAGACGAAGTGCAAATTTAATATAATAAGTATATCATGATGTTACATGATTTTATTTATATATAACTTATATGGTATACAATCTATTCATAATAGAGTTTTGTAGGACATCAGAAGATGTTTCTTATGATTATGAACACCTCTCAGATAATGATAAAGAGAAAGTATCTAACTTAGATACTGTTTCTAGTTTTGATTTTGAAGATGAGTATCAAAATTACACTTGCTATATACTTATGTCACCAAATGAATTTGAAAAATACAAAAAAATTTTGGATGACAATATTATTCCGTATATTTGTACTGATATTACACAAAGTGTAATTAAAAACAATATTAATTTAGAGAAAAAACTATTCAAATACACTAATAACTATAATGAAAACTCATATCATGAGTTCATTAAAAAACTAAATGATTGGATTTTATCAAATTTAGATTTAGATATAGTTTTAGATATGATAAATGAAAAAGGAGTTGATTCTCTAAGAAAAGTAGATAAAGATTTTTTAGAAAAAATATGAAAAAAATTAATGTTTTCCTTGATGATGAAAGACAACCAACCTATGTTAAGTCTAAAATGGGGAAACATTACCCAGAAGATTGGGTAATTATTGATAACTACTTTGACTTTACTAAATTTGTTGACCAAAATTTTGACCAAATAAAATTGGTTTCTTTTGACCATGACATTTCTTCTTTTGATAAAGATGGAAAAGAGTGGACCGGAAAAGATGCTGCTGATTACTTAATTGGTAAGTGTTTAGATACTGGGTTAAGCTTTCCAGATTTCTTTGTTCACACCATGAATAGTGCAGGTAGACCAAATATTGTTGGTACTATATTAAACTATCTTAAGCATGTAGAAAACAAAAAGATAGATTGGCAATATTATAATAACGGAATTGTAAACGGACAAATCATATGACAATTATTAGAACAAGAAGAATTGACCTTAAACAAGTAGCAATTGACAAATTTAACTCTTTGATTAAGGATAAATATAAACTACTTAAATCAGATACCATTTACTTTGAAAAAGAAAAAGGAGAGATATCATTGGTAACTTGTGCTGATGGGTATAACATATTTGTCAGAAAAAATGGATCTAGAGTCTTTCCAAGATCAGTGGTTGGAAAAGAACTATTAGATATAATTGATTGTGTTAAAAATGATAAATTTTTCACATACATAAAGATAAAAGAGCAAAACTGTAAAGTCCGACCAAAAGTCAAAAGATAATGGAAAATGATTTCAAATATTCCGTAAGATACAGTCATTACGGTGATTACTCTTGTAAAGAGAGTGGTTGTAATGATGAAGGCATTTGCCGTTGCTACAGAATAAATCAAATAGAAATCAATAGTATTAATATCACAGATATTACAGAAAAGATATTTACTCAGATACACCAAAATGATTCTCAACACAAAAGAGATAAAGCATTAACCAATATACTTTATGATTATGATAGTGATTTGGTTAATAAGTATTGCATACACCGTGTTTTAACCATTTGTAAAATTTGGGATATTGACAATTGGAATGCCGTAACCACTGGTGGATATTATGGTGATGAAGTTGGAGATATCTTAATTGAAGAAGATATATTCAAAGTGATATCTAATCATATTGATTCTATTATGAATTTAGAAACACTTAAAGATAAAATAAACTATGTTCTAAAATTAGAATATGGATTTATATTGAATGAAATAAAATATAAAGATTATCAAGTTGTTATAATTGACTCTAATGATTTAGACTTTGGACAAGACAAACATTACAAAAATGTTTTACATAAGACTTTAGACTATTATAGTGATAAGGAATATCTCAGAGATTCTATAAGAGGTATTGCTTACTGGGACTCCGGAAAATGGAGAGTCGTAGATGGGTATCACCGTTTAACTCAAACTAAATTTCCAAAAGTTAGGATTATTGGAATAAAATAATTATATTTGTTAATTAATATAAATCAACATGAGAGATTACAAAAATTTAACCAACTCTGAATTACTATCAATAATAGATTCTGCTGAAGTTAATCACAAAGAATTCAAAGAGATATCAAATTTAGCAAAAACAGATATGGAGTTTCGAGCTCGAATATTGGAAATACAATTCGGAAACAAACAAGACCAGAAAGAAAACAGTTACAATCTAATAGAAGTTTTAGAGAATGTGGTTGATGAAGCCTCAGAAGATGCAAAACCTAAAATTCAAGAAAGTCTTGATAGAATTAAAAAAATAATTGGAAATGATAATCGATAGTAAAAATAAATACAAGGGATTCATTAGTATAGATGAATTAACCGTTAAAACACGTTCTGGAAAAGAAGTTAAACGTGAACTTATGGTTCGCAAAGACGGAGTAGCAAGTGTTGTTTATGATAAAGTTAAGAAAAAATTTATCTTTGTCAATCAATGGAGACCAGGTTCTAATTCTGAAATAATTGAAATTGTAGCTGGAACACTTGATATCGAAGGTGAAGATCCAAAAGAAGCAATCACTCGTGAAATTAATGAAGAAGTTGGATATAAAGTAGATAATATTATCTTACTCGCTGAATGTTATGTTTCACCAGGTGGAACAAATGAATTAATTAGTGTTTATTATACCGAGGTTTCCGAACAAATACACGCAGGTGGTGGATTAGAATATGAAGACATTGAAGTTATTGAAATGAACTTAGATGAAGTTCTTTCTACTCAATTCAAAGACGCTAAAACAATCATTGGTGTAAACTACATCAAACATAATTTAGAAAGATATAAATAAAATGAATATTAAACATCTTAAAGAACCTTTTGTACTTGTACTAATCGGACCACCATTATCTGGTAAAACAACATTTATAAGAAAAAACTTCTCAGAGAGTGAAGTTAAAATTATATCGAGAGACCAAATAGTATTGGATGTATATGGAACAGATAACTATGATGAAGCATTCAAAAATGTTAATCAAAAGGCAGTTGATACTGAATTACAAAGACAATTATCAGAATACTCTTTAAAAGGTGAAAATGTTATAATTGACATGACTAACATGACATCTAAACGCAGAAGTCATAATCTAAGTTATTTTGGTAATGATTATGCAAAAGTTGCTGTTATTTTCCCTATTTTAGAATGGGATGAATATCGTAAGAGAAATACTAAACGTCAACAAGAAGAAATGAAATTCATTCCTGAGAACGTTATTAAAAACATGATTTCATCATACCAACCAATTAATCCATCTGAAGGATTCGATAAGGTAGTTAGTCTGTAATTTTTTAAAATATATGAAAATGAATAAAGAACAAAGAAAATTTATTGATGTCGCTGAAAAATTTGCGATAGATGCTCATGAAAAAACCAATCACTTTTATGACACCTATTTACCATATTCCTTTCATTTAAGAATGGTAGTAAAAGCGTGTCATGATTTTTTAAAATTAATACCAGAAAATAAAAGACATATTGTAGTATCAGCTGGATTTTTACATGATTCAATTGAAGATGCTCGTTTAACATACAATGATGTTAAGTCAGTTACTAATGTTGAAGTAGCAGAAATAGTAAGAGCCGTGACTAATTATGGTCGTGGTCGCGATCGAAATGAAAGAATGCCGGATTTTGTTTATGATGATATTCGTAATACTGAATTTGCTACTTTTGTTAAATTGGCTGACCGTATTGCTAATGTTCAATACTCTAAAATGACTGGTAGCTCTATGTTTAAGAAATATAGTAAAGAACAAGAACATTTCAAATCTAAACTTTTTGTAGATGGTCAATACATTGAAATGTGGGAATATTTAGATAACATTTTTAATTCATAATAATGGAAAAAGAAATATTTATTAATAAAACATTAGATATTATATCAGAGGTCACAGATGAACAAAATCTAATAAAAGATTGGGAAACAGGATCTCTGGAAATTAAATTCAGAGATTCAAACAATAAACCTTGTGAAATACGAGTATGTAGCAATTTTTTTGGACTATTTAATACAATTAATTTCAGTATAAATTTACAATGGGTGGCTGAATATGAAATTTCCAGAAAAGAATTCAAATTGATTAAAAATTCTTTCGAACAAAGAATCACTGATATTAAATCAAGTAAATTAAATGAATTTTTCAAACAAGAAAATAGAGATAATAAAATAGAACAATTAATAAATTAATACTATGCCAAATTGGGTAAGAAATAAAGTTTCATTTGAGGGACCAAGTGACAAAATAGAATCTATGTTAGATTCAATTAAATCAGTAAATAAAAATGGAGATCTAAATTTTATTGACTTTGATAAAATAATACCAATGCCAGAATCTCTAAAGATAGAGTCTGGAACATCAACTGATACTGGAATAGCTCTTGTAAAATACCTAAATGGTGATTATAGCGAGTTAAAAAAAATGTTGTCTCATCAATGGGTAACTAATGCTGGTATTAAAACAGTAGAAGAACTATTTGAGGACTTTAAGAAAAGAGACAACTACAATTCTACCATAGAACAAGGTAAGAAAGCCATTTTCAATCTTGAGAACTATGGTCATAATGATTGGTATTCTTGGTCAGTTAACAACTGGGGAACAAAGTGGAATGCTAGTGAGACGAGTTATGATGGTGGAGTTTTAGAATTTGAAACAGCTTGGTCAACACCAGAGCCAGTAATGATTGAACTGTCTGATATGAACCCAGATATTACTTTTACAGTAGAATATGCTGATGAAGATATCGGAAGTAATTGTGGAAAATACACACTAAAAGGTGGTGATGGTGAGTATGTAGAATATGACGGTATTCAGGCTTGTGAAGTTTGGGGATATGATCCAGCTGAATACTATCCAGAGATTTACCGAGACCAACAAATTGATAAAATATTAGGAGACGAAGAATGATAACATTAATAGCAGCGTGTTCTAAGAACAGAGTTATTGGAAAAGATAACCAACTAATCTGGAAAGTACCAGGAGATCTTAAAAGATTCAAAGAATTAACAACTGGTCATTCAATCTTAATGGGTAGAAAAACATTTGAATCTATTGGTAGACCTTTACCAAATAGAACCAACATTGTTATCACTAGGGATAAGAATTGGAAACAAGAAGGGTGTTTAGTTTATAACAACTTTGAAGATGTTTTATCACTATTTGAAAAAGAAAATCTTTTTGTAATTGGTGGTGGAGAAATCTACAAAATGTTAATTAACTTATCTGATAGGATAGAACTAACATTAATTGATAAAGATTTTGAAGGAGATACTTACTTTCCAGAGATTGATTCTCATTGGACAGTTGAAAATATAGAATCACAATCTTGTCCGGAATTTGATTATAGTTATATCACTTATATCCGTAAATAAATTTGGATAATTTAAATATTTTACCTATATTTGTATAACAATCACAATAATATGATATACAATAAATTTCACTTTCAATTAGGAAAATTCAAATTCGTTGAATCATCTTGTTCATTTGATTGGGATGGTGAAAGTAGTATCTCATATTCTGATGAATACATGACTTTTGAGCTTGTTCTTCGTGATAAGAGATTAATTTTTGATATAAAATTTGACCTTTCTGCTTCTTGTGATTGGGAATATAGTAGAGGAGACTATTATACTCCAGATGAATACTATCAAACAAACCTTGATACTGATGTTACAATAACTGGGATTCAATCTGAATCAGATGTTGATTTGGATTTGAAAGATAAAGAAATCTACAAACTTTTAGAGAAGTTAGTATTATCAAAAATTGATTTATAATATGTTGTATCATAAAACTCTATCTAAAGTAGAACCAAAAGATATGAAGAAATCAGTAGATTCGTCTTCATATCAAGTTGTAATTGTTGTATTTGGGATGTTCGAAACACAAACTGCACATTGGGAATACTATCTAACATCCTGTATTGACAGAAACGGTAGTGTTTACATTACCGACGAAATCTGTAAGTTTCCATCACATCTTGGTAGAACATATACATCTGCCACTACTAGCTCTATATCAAATTATGGCCGGAAACTAAAGACATTAGACGAGGGTGTAAAGTGGGCTGAAGAATTTAAATTGAAATGGGAGTCTGGAAGTAATGACTTAGTTTCGGAAATGCGTGATAAAAAATTAGAAGAAATCTTAAAATAATGATAAAATCAATTCTTAAAGCCAACTCTTGGTATGATAACTTAAAAGAGCCAAATAGAACACTATTTTTCTTTTTTGTTTTGATGCCATTAATTTGTGGAAGTCAACTTTTACTAACCACTATCTTTGAAGAAAAGTGGGGTTATGTTTACTGGGGGTTTTGGGTGATGTTTCTTGTCGCCTTTAGAATGACACCAGCAATTGTTGATATTAGAAATATGCACAAAAAGAGAAAAAATTAGAAAAAGATTTGGATAATTAAAAATTATCCGTATCTTTGTAATACAAATGACTGATAATCGTAAATGAAAAACAGTCGAACTTTTTAGTTGTGGTAGTAAAAGCCTTGTGATTGGGTTTCCACGGAGACTTTTAGTGATTGATTGTGTCTCTGAATTACATAAGCCTCTCTTTTTGAGAGGTTTTTTATTTTAAATATTTTTGAAAAAAAGGTAAACTTTTTAAAACATCGGCCAGCATTGGGAATATAAGAAACATATGAATACACAAAGTATCCATAATAAAAATAAAAATTCGTAACATGAACAAGGCAGATTTAATCAATGAAATTGCTAACTCAACTGGTTTGACTAAGACTAAGGCAGGTGAA
>Ga0209400_1000432_pt1 | contig 36381 bp, 19 predicted proteins | sample M_130807_EF_Meta_FD_187313 | JGI IMG/M metagenome (GOLD analysis project Ga0209400, IMG submission 187313) | Freshwater microbial communities from Lake Montjoie, Canada to study carbon cycling - M_130807_EF_MetaG (SPAdes) (version 2) | ecosystem: Environmental > Aquatic > Freshwater > Lake... | reverse complement strand
ATAATAATTTTCACTATTGTTTGAATAGCCTATTGGAACTCCATTAACAGGACCAGCGTAGGCAATACTATCTAACCTTCTGGCAGCATTGATTCCAGCAGTTGTGATGTTCATGTTGGTAATCAGGCCTTGACTGTTTTTAGTCAGGGTATAATACGGATGTGTTTGGGGAAGCTTGAATTTGGTAAGGTATTCTTCAAAGGTATAGGAACCGGCCTTACCTGCCATATTCATTTTATTGTATACGAGGTGATTGATATCATCCGGTGAATAATTATAAAATTCTTCGGAAGAAAGGTCATGTTCATCAGATTTAAATATTCTACCAGTAACCTGGAATGCCAAAGTTTTGCCTTTTAATCCCATTGTTAGATCAGATGAATACGTATTAAAATTTCCAACCTGAGAGTTTCCATAGGCATAAAACTTAGAGTTTGATGCATTTGAACCCTTTGACATGGAATCCTTTGGAATATCTCTTGGCAAATACGTAATTATGTTAATTGCACCTATAAATGCCCTTGGTCCGTACATGGTAGAAGATGGGCCATATAAAATTTCTACTGCCTTCACATTGGACAAGGGATATTGCCTAGAAATGTAGGCCCAATTCAACCAGATATCGTTTTCTTCTACTCCATCCACCATAAAAAGTGTTCGTTCCGTGTTTTCTTGACGAAAACCCATTTGGTTAATATTGGCGTAAAGCGTGGAGAAAGTTTTACTGATATCAAATCCTGGCATATCGCTCAACAAGTCTACAATGTCCTTGTAGCCACGATCCATAATCTCTTCATTTGTAACTAGTTTTACTGTGGCTGGAGCTGTATTTAAATCTTCTGCTTTCTTGGAAACTGAGCTGACAGTTACCCCAACATTTTCACGCTTGACCTCATCAAAAATAGTTTCAAAAACTACGTTTCTGTAGTTGGAAGAAAAATTACTATTTGAACTTACAATTAGCTCAATTAAAGATTTAGCAACATCCAATTCATCTTCCACAATTGCTGTCAAAGCCAGCAATTCTCTAGCTTTGTTAAGATCATCCAATTCTTCAAAGCTTTGTGCCTGAACACATGCTGTTAGGTTTCTTTTAACACTCGCAAAATCCCCAATTTCATAACTGTCTTTACTAGCTTCGAGAGTAGTAACTGTGCATGTACCGCTTTGGGCAAAAACTGAGGTACTGCTAAGCAGTAACAAGAAAAGGAAAAGGACACTACTACTGTATTTCATAAGTCAGATATTCTTAGAGGTTACTAAGATTAATTTGTAAGCAATTTATTTATTTCAAGTGGCCAGACCTTAATAGTTCTGTCATTGCTAATGGAATAGGCAATTTTTTTATTCTCATCTACAGCAAATCCTGTAATCCAACTTCTATGTCCCTTGAATTTGATTCTGGAAGAAACGCTTGCCGTGATTGGGATCTTCTTATCAAACACAAAAAATGTGAGGCCTCCATCAAAACCGGTACTTAGCATCAATTCGGTACCATGGGCGTAGGGCATCGTTACCAGTTGACTCACTTTGGTGGCATGGATTGCAAATGACTCGTAGGCTTTCTCCTTACTTGGATCCACACTCCAAATCTGCCCATTTTCTAAGCCCAACATCCAACGCGCGTGGGTAGAAGACCAGGATGCACTATGAATCGTACTTGTGGTTTTTACAATCAATTCAGGCTGTGCCATGGATAATGTAGATCGGAAAAATTCATTTCCTTCAACCCAATAAATTGGGGCATTGGAGTTTTTTACCAAAAGTTTGGATTGATCTTCTAGGATATCTACAAACCCATTTTTGCCTGAATATTGATAAAATTTAGTGTTTCCATCCTGCAGTTTGGCTACCCATAGCTTTTCCTGGCCCAAAACCTTAAAGAAACCTTTCACACTTCCTGTAGGAAATTGGGAACTCAAGTCAGACAGTGTATTGGTGTTCAGATCAATTAAAAAAAGTTTACCATTGATATCTGTACCCAAAATTTGAGAAGCACTTAAAAATTCATAGGATTTAATATACCCCGTTTTGATCACGGATTTAAGCGTCAAATTGGGTTGAGTAGAATAGATCCGTAACTCCCCATTGATGGTATATACCGCTAGCTGATCGTTTTCAAGTGACAAGGCGAGCAATTTGGCTGGAAATTCCAATTCTACTTCAAATTCCTTGGTCTTAGAAGCTTGAATCCCACTCAGTAACGCATTGAAAATATCTGACTGCAAGGGAAAGCCGCCATTAGTCAAGTTTTTTTCATAGGCTTTTTTCACCAACTCGATTCCTGTAGCATAGTTTTCATTGGAAAAATATCCCAAAGCTTCGAGGGCTGATGCTCTCGCCTCTTGCTGATTTTTTAACTTTTCACTGTTTTCAAAGTTTATTTGCGCAGTCAATGTAGCTTCATTGGCTAATTTTTCATTTTTCAGTGCCACATCCTTAGCCACAGAAGCTTCTTGTTCGGATTTTTTAGCAAGAATCAAAGCATCTACAGCCATCACGCGCTGCACCTCTGCCTGCCCCCTTGACTCGATGGCAATCAACCGCTCCGCCTCTGCAACTTGCAATGCTGACTGTTCATTTTCTCTAGCTGCCACTGCCTCCAACCGCTCTTTTTCTGCTACAATTCGCGCTTGCTCTGCTTCCTCTTTGGATTTAATCGCTAGCTCTTGTTGCTCCACAGCCGTGTTTCGTTCCAAGTAAGCCAATAATGCTGTGAACGAAGAAAGCAAAAAAGCAATACCAACCGCAATACTGATTCGAATGGAGTTTTTAAGCAAACTAGCACGTTTTTTTCGTTGGGTTTTACTCAGTTCCTCTTGGTGATTTTGACAAAGCAGCAAATAACTCGAAAACAACTCTTTATCGACTTTATACTTCTCTTCCCAAGCATACGTGGTGAAAATTTCTTCCTTCAAAAGAAGGGCTTGGTCCAATCGTTCCTTGCCAAGGAGAAAGCCTGTGCCATTAAAATATTCCTGTGCTAAATCTTCGAATACTTTGACCTGCTTGAAGGCTATCTGTTCATCTGAAGCCCAAGTCTTTAATTCCTTCCACTCTGTCACATATTCTGGAACACCCAAGCGATAGGAAGCCTCTCCTTTAGATAAAAGTTGAAAAGTATGTGATGTAGCAAGCTGTAGAAGCTTATCCAATTTCTCCTTTGGTAATTTACTATATGAAGAAAGTTCCTCATGACCTAATTCAACTAGATGTGATGTTTTGCCATCTACCTGAATAAAAGATTTAAAGAAGTTCTGTATCGAATCTGAAGAGATTTCAAGTCCACAAGATGATTCAAACTCATTTCCCTTGCTATTTAAAAAAAGATCAAATGAATAAAGGTCCTCATTTTTTCCTGTCTCTTCGATGACTAGCTTTTCGAAATCTTGTTTGAATGTACTCGCCAAAAACAGCAGTTTACTTAAACTGCTTTTCTTCTGATTCCATTTATTAACAAAGAAAGAAGTAATGGATGGAGAAATTTTCTTTTCAAAAATTTGAGCCAAACCCTCTTCCAACGCTGGAATAGCCAATAAATTAACTTGTTCGGAAAGAAATATGCTCGAAGAAAAAATCGATGCTTTACCTGGAAAATTAACGTTCGTATCCACCAGATGCGCTGGGAGCAAAAAGATTGCTTTTGGGAAAGAATTATCCACTTTTTGGGAAACCCTATTGGATAGGTATTCCAATACCGCAGCATTTATTCTAGGGATTTCAATACACTTAATTTCTGAAGTACTACCTGAAAGGATCTGTTCAATTTGAGCACTAGTAGCATTATTAAGGATTCGCGGACTACTCCACAAATTATTCACTGCCAGTTGCCTCAAAAAGAAATCGTCAAAGTAATGATCCTCTGTTTTAATCAAAATAAGTAGTCTATTCATTTCCAAACGAGCAGTCATTTGGTTGAATATTGGTAAAATTTCGTCTTGTAATTTTGGACTCATAATTATTTTTTAAGCCATCTTTAACATCAAATCCTAAAATAGAGGCTAAATATTTTAAGATCAGCAAATTATAAATTGAATAACCTATTATTTTTTAACTGCAGCGAAAATTTCATTGTAAAGCACTTCAGCATCTGTTTGCCAGGATTTAAGTTTCCCACTTTCATCCACGGTCAATAAAGTCTTCACTTTTCCGGTTTGAATTAGGGCAAAGTCCCAAATCCACTTGTTAAAACCCTCAATTTTATAAAAATGCTTTTCAATAAAGTCAGGTCGCGATTTATCCAATTCTAGATCAAAAATACTAGCTGTTTGATCTAAACTTGCGGAAAATAGTTTATTTGAACTTGCATCATATGCCAAACTCGTAATTCTTGTTTTATGTGCCGGAATGGTCAATTGTCTATTTAAATTAACTTGATTACCCAACATCGAGGTTTTACAAATGATTACATCACCACTCTCAGTTCCTAAAAACAATTTTTCCCCAGAACTTACTGCTGCGGTTATTGCGACTTTTATAAGGTTACTACCACCAATTTCCTCCGAAATAAGAGTAGCCATATCGAGTAAAAAAAGCTTATTCTCCTTACTTACAAGCAGTAATTTACTTTCATTAAACTTAAATAAACTTTTTACTGAAAGGCTAGGAACAGCTGCAGTTTTAATTAAATCCTTGGGAACTGCAGAAGTTTTAGGGAGCTCTTTTGGAATTCCTGGAGCTTTAGGTAGTTCTTTGGGAACTGCAGAAGTTTTAGGGAGCTCTTTGGGACTTGCAGTAGTTTTTGATAGTTCACTAAGAGGCACTTTACGTACTTGTCCCCCAACGAGCACGAATACTTCTTTGGAGCTAGCCAAGACCTGCTCGACAATTTGATTGGGATCCAAACCAATTTCAAGCAATTTATTTACACCTGTAACCGTATTAAATAGATACAACTTCCCAAAAACTGTCCCCATGATCAATTCTTTGTCATTGACAAAATCCATGGAACGAATACGATCTCTTAACAACGAAAATTTGTTGAAAACTACAGGCCCCTGTCCTAGTGCCCTTTTCGTGTAAAGAAGTACCCCATCATCCCCGCCTGTAGCAATTGCTCCAGTTGGAGACACTATTATTCTTCTGAGTCCATTAGGCGTTGAAGTCAATTCGTCATCAATCCCTTTAATTAAATCCCGGTCGACCAATTTTCTACGCATTTCCAACAGGACTTGATACAAGTCGTTGTTGGGTAGAATCACTTTATTATTTTTAAAACTAATCTTTGAATAATCTAAATAATCGGACTGCACCTTCGCTAATAATTCGTTGAATTCTTCATCCTGGAATTCTTGTTTTTGAACTTCATTTCGAAGGGAAGAAATCTTATAAAGTAATTCATTGTAATCTCGAGAATCATTAGCCCTTTCAGTAGCTTTCCTTTCCGAATCTGCAGCAACGAGAAGTGATTTTTCAGAAAATTCCAATGCTTCTTTTTTTTCATTCAAAGCTATATTTGCTTCATTTTGTTTCGCAATGGCTACTTTAGTTTCCTTAAGAGCTTCATTTGCTCTATCAGTTGCTGCTCGAGCCTTCTCCTCGTTCTTTATAGCCAGAAGTTCTTTTTCTTTTGCTTCTATTGAAGCTTCACGTGCTTCTTCACGTGCTTCGTCTGCACGATTTTTAGATAATAAAGCTTTAACTCTTGCCGAATCAGCCTCAATTTTTTCTTCAGTTGCAATACGTTTTTGTTTGTTAGCATTCGTGTATAAATAACTGAACACTAAAAGAGTAAGTAAAAATAAAATACCACCAATTAAAAGGCCTTTCCTTAAACGCTTAACTTTTTCTTTTTGAGCCAATTCTTTTTTCAAGATATCCTCTTGAAACTTTGCCTTGCTGGTAAGCAAGTAGGAAATCGTTCGCTCGTAATTTGAATCGAACTGATTTCCCCACAATACGTCAGGATGCTGCATCTCATACCAAGTAAGTGCTATGTCCAAATCAGGGGTCTTTAAATAATCGGTGAGTCCCTTGTCAAAAAGAAGTGATTTTTCGCTGAGATTTTTATATTGAGATTGCGAATCCCGCTCTTCTTTAATCCAATCCACCAAACGAGGCCAATTCGGGATAAACTGATCATTTTTGATATCAATAACCGCTGCTTCTGAGGTCAGAGGCTGGTTTTTGACCTCTAGCCGTTCTTGAAGGGGTAGAACCACCTCAAATACATAAGAACATGTATCTTGAAAGGATTGAAGTAAGGGGCCAAGTGCATTGAGCTGAGCTCCTGAAACCTTTAAAAAATGATCAATACGGATTGGTCTATTGAAACTAGATGCATCCTGCGTAACCGTAATTTGCTTGAATAATTTTTCTACTAGTATTTTTTGAGTTTCGTCACAAGAATCAAAAAAATCATCCAGCTTTCGTGCATAAAGTGTATCAATGGGGATCTGAAGCAAGGTTTCTAGTCCAATTTCATCCTGAGAAGCACTAGTCGAAGATGCTAGAACCTCCCGAAGGTAAAGGCCCAATAAAGTCAGATTTTTTTGATCTTTTCCAAATTGATTGTACAGAAAATCTATCCCATCTTTATGGATTTTCTTTTTGGAACTACTCAAAAGAGTTTTTACAACCTCCGAAAATTCAGATTTCCTGAACTGAGGAAGGTTGAATTGGGAGGAAGATACTTTTTCATAAAATTGACGGTATTCAAAAAGTCTGGACATGTACTGTGTCCTGAGTACCACCAAGAAGTAAACCGGAATGGAAGAATAGCTAGCGCATTTGGTTATATTTTGAATAAAACTCTTAACTGAATCATCCCAATCACTTGCATTTGCAGCTACATCTCTGTACTGGAAAAGGTCCTCAAAATTATCAATAACCAATAGTGAGTTAAACTCACTTTTTTGAGTTGGATTTGGAAGGCATGCATTCTTTAAGCCTTCATTGGACAAACGCATGGATTGAGTAAGAAATACCTCCTCTTCCAATTTTTGTTTTCCACTCGTAAATCCCAACTGCGCGATACCTGCTGCAAGGTTTTCTAAAGGAGTAATCCCCGGACGAATCGTAACTGTCTTCCATTTTTTCCCTGCAATACCCAAAAAACCTTTTTCTAATTCTGGGAACAATCCCTTTTTGATTAGGGTAGTTTTTCCCGATCCATTTTCTCCAATAAATCCAATTAATTGAGAGGTCTGAAACAAGCTAAGTAAATCGAATACCTGTCTCTGCCTTCCAGCTAAAAAACCTGAATCCCCTACTAAAGTATAATTTTGAGAATTTGAAATCTCCATAAACTAAATCTTAGATTTGATAACTAAATCCTTTTTACTAAATGAAAAGCACAATTAAATAAATAAATTATACAAAACATTTTACTCAATACTAATACACTAAAAAAAAAAGAATAGTAAACAAATCCTCCAATTAACAGTCGGATTAAAAAAGATAAGAATACAGGATAAAATTAGCGAATAGCCTCGGTAAATTCTAATAATGAGATGGAAAATTGAGAATATAAAATGAATTATCCGCACCTAGCATTTACTCAATGGAATTCTTAATCACTGCGGATCGCTAACAGACCACAGACCAGAGTCAACAGCTCAATAATTGAACTTCAAACCTAATTTTCCTAGGTTAGTGGTGAAAAAGTGGAGTTTTATTTTCACTGGAAAATACAGTATAGAACCAAATCAAGAAAATCCCTATTTCTTTTCAACCAAAAAATAGGAGAAACAAAACAGCAATACTGCAAAATTGATTATTCTAATTTTTTAATTACAAAAAATACAACTAGGCGAAGTGCGTACAATGCAGCAACAATCAACATCCACACAAAGAAGAACAGTTGGATAAGATAGGTCTCTTCCAAGGGGCTCCAAACGGGAGAAGAGGCCTTAAGATCCAATGCGGTTAGGACTGGGAAACAAATCCAAACTGCTAGGTAGGAAAACAGAAAGAAAAAGAGAATCTCTTTTGCGATTTTGTTCATCTTTAAATTAGGGCTTATTAATTTTTATCATTCCTCCATATCGCCTCACCAAATAGTAAATTCCTGCCCCTGCAAAAAATGACAGCACAAAACCCCAAGTTTCATTGTTTAACCAACCAAAAATGGTGGAAATCCAAAGAAAAAGAAGGCAAAAAATGGATAAAAGAATTCCACTATAGAGTTGACTTGCCAAAATAGTTTCTCTAAATCGCCAATCCGAAAAGGCAATAACCAATCCAATGACGATTGCAAGGGTAATCAATGAGAAAGTAACTGCAAATACGGTTTTGTAGACTTGAAAAAATGCTGCTATACGTAGTGGATAACCATTCAATTCTTTGATTGGATCTTTAATGTAGACAGCATCTCCAGTAAACTTTTCTGCCACTACCTCCCACACGTCATTTTTTCCCAAGTCGTACCCAAGAGCCCACAAGCCTACCCCTTTAAATTTATTAACCAAAGCGAAATCCATTTTCTTGGACAACGTTAACGAATCGTCATACCAACCCTCGATGGAGGTATTGTCTTGAAATTCCAAGAAAAAATAATTGGTCATGGTCGTCTCATCCAGTGTTGGCGTAATCTGATAAACACTGTCTTTGGACTGGAATACTCTGCTCACCTCAGAAAGGGTAACTTTTCTTTCAAAATTGGTGGTGTAATATCCTTCTTCTGGATCAAAAGTTCCGGACCATTGAGATCCATAGAGCGGCAAAGCCATAATCGATTTTTCCGGATTCAATCCCTTAGCCAGATAGGTAAGTAGGGTGTTTTCCAAACTTGGACCATCGGTAGTTTCGTTTCTTAAAGGGGCGACTGCAGCTACGGTCCCATCTTCCTCATGGTAATCCAAACCCTTGACAATAAATAAATCGACAGACTCATCCAACTTCTCCAAGTCAAATGGAAATTCATCCGGAGCTGCTGGGATGACTAAAGACAAGGTCATCTGTTTAGTAATAAAACGGTAATCCAAGTTTTCTTTAAGAGATGCAACAAACCGGAGAAACTTTTCGTCCATTTCTAGGGGTATATCCATAAACTCAATCTCGATTCCATCCGCATCTCTTTCTTTCAACAATACCGCAATTGAATCGATAGTTGTATTCCAAGAAGCCTCATTATCGAGGTATTCTAGGTGATTTCCTTCTCCCTCTAATGCCAAACTAAGAAGAACTTTAGTATTGTGTTTCTTTGCAGAATCCAATAAATCAGTCTCTCTCCATTGTTTTATTTGAGCGGGATTCATGTAGTTCCCCGTTTTTGGATCGATGTTGTAGGAGAAAAAAGAAATGGTCGATATCAAGTTGAGATCATAACTTTTCCAAACATCGCCCATCCAATACGGATACCAGGTGTACACCTCTGTGCCTTCCCTGAGTACCCGCTGATCCATTCGCTGATTTATATATAATTCAGTAGTGGAATCATAGGTCAAGGAGTGCAGGTACTGGTTGGTCTTATCCCCATTTAAACCATCGTACAGGAAGTTGAATTTATTAATAAACACCTTTTGATTTATGGGCGCTAAGGGGTTCGTCAACGTATCACTACTCTGAGCAGAAGAATCACCCATACCCAAAAACTTCATAAACTTCTTTGATGTATTTTGCGCAGCCTTCAACTCTGAAGAGACCAGTCTGGCGCTTGACTTTAACTTAGTCGCTTCTGTACAGGCCAGAAAAACGAAGGAAATAAAAATAAAAAGGCAGAGGTTCTTTAAATCAACGTTTTTCATAGCAAAGACAACAGTATAGTTTCCTCAAATCTCTCAACATCAAGCTCCTGCGTGATTTTAAATTTTTTGACAGAAAGGGTAATGATTTTTAATCCAAAATCTAGATCGTATAATTCGGATGTATTCGAAAACCTCACCAAGATAGCGGTATTTGCCAAATTATCCTTGGCCTTAAAAAACGCATAATTTCCTTTACTATTTGGACTTATCCCCCAACTTGTAGGGGAAGAAACACCATTGCTGGACCATAAGTCGTTTTTATAGTCGTCAGTAAGTGTGTAAGTCAGGAAAGGAATAGAAAATTCAGGAAGGTAAGTAAAGGATCTTCCTGCTAATTCCTTTACGGAAAAGTCCTCTACTGGATCTTCTCGGTAGGTTTCTCTTCGGAAAACTTGAAGGTTTTCTTTTTCCTTGAACGGATAAAAGAAAACTGAAAATCCTAAAATCTCTTGATCAGGACTAAACTCAATTTTTTGTTGAAAAAATGCGTTTCCTTTTAGGTTGGCCCCTTGGTCCAACACAACTTGCTGATCTACAATGGTTTGAAATATAGTGTCTTGCACCAACGTTTCTTCCAACTCCTTGACTAAAACCTTATTCCTTATTTTTTTCAGATTAATACGCTCTTTTCTCGGAGTCACAAATACTTGGAGATTCCCTTTTTCAGGTAATGGACCGACATTCCGTATCACAATTTCAACCTTCCCTGATTCAGGCGCTAAAAACTCTAATGCAACGAACTTTCCTCTTTTTTTCGCTAGCGATCGGGCTACACTTACCTCATTGAGTAATACATCTACAATAGCAGCTGAACCTATACTTTGAATGATACCTTTTATGACCGCATATTTAAGTTCAAAAAAATCGCCCTCCATCACCTCCAGTTCCAATCGAAATTCTTTACTTTTTGAATCTATGGAAACAGTTTGAGAAGCGATCTCCTTGGCAACTGGAGCAGCAAGGGTATAGCCTAAAAAATCTATCAGGTCCTTTTTTGGGATCAGGATTTTTTTGTCCTTATTCAGTATCTGGTACAAACTGTCTATTTTTTGCTGGTTTACTTGCTCTATATTTTCTGTTATTCCAAATTCATCTGCAATAAAGTAGCTAAAATCACTCTCAGATTCGAAAGTTTTAGAAAGTACGGTATCCTGAATACCAAAAAGTGAGGAAGCTCCAAGAGGCAAGATTCCCCCTGCAACCAATCCGGTACAATTGAAGTAGAAAGTAGAGAAAATGCCTAGTAGCACAAATTTGGTGGATTTCATCACTTATTTATTTGTTTGGTGATCTCTCTACCAAGGTCCCTATATAATTCTTGAACTTTCTTTTGTTTATCAGAAAGGAGCTCCTTTTTGATACTTTGTACTTCTCTCAACTTACTGGAATAACCTTGCTCAACTTGATGCCCAGTCTGGTACATGTTATTGATGTATTCCATTTTGTAATTATTTTCTTCTAGGGCTAAAAAATCATCGTACGGTCCTTTTGAAGCAAACAATTTAGTCAAAACTGGCGCAATTTCAACAAAAAGAATCATCAGCGTGATCAACCAAGGCGCCAAACTTTCTAAATTATGTAATGCCTGAAGCCTAGCAAGTAATCCTAAGGAAAAGTTTGCCTTTATGTTTGCCTTATCTTCTTGAAATAAGTTTAATCTATCGCCCTTACTTTTTTCAAGAGCCATCTTACTTTCTCGAATGTCTAACTCTTTGGATTCATACTCTAGAATAAAATCTTCGTATTTCTTCTGCTTGCGTTCACATTCCTTTCCACTGCCATATCTACCCGTACCACAGGTGCCATCACACTCGCATTTGTACTCTTGGTAGTAAAATTCTTTTAAATCAAAAAACTCGCGGAGTTGGACTTCCAACTTTTTCTTTTCCACATCTATAGTTGTAATTGAAGTAGCATATTCCTGTTCTGCAACTGTAATTCGGGTCTCCATTTGTTCATTGAGATTTTGCTCAATTTCAGATTTAAAAAGTTGCAATTCCAAAGGTTTGGAGACCACCAATGCAATAAGCGCCGACAAGAATAAACGTGGACTAATTTGAAGCACTTCTTTTATAAAATCACCTTTCTTTCTTAGCGTTGCCACGATATATCGATCAAGGTTGAAAATAATCAACCCCCAAAAAAATGCTAGGAAAAAATTCAGGAAATAGGCTTCAAAAATAAGACTAAATGCAAAATAGGAAGACAGCATAGCAAGAATACCGGTAAACAAAACCGATGCCCCAATACTGACATGCTTTATTTTTTCGGAATCTGGACATTTAGCCAAAACCGATTTGCTTACCCCTGAGCAAAATAAAAAGAAATCTCCAAATCCCATTTTACTTTTTTGAGCTAAATATTGATAATAGTCTAGTTAAAAAAGATGCTTCATTTTGTAAGGATTTCAACTCCATATTTTTAGATGTAATTGCCTTATTGTTATTTACTTGAAAAGGAATTTCTTCTAAATCACCACCATCTCTAGAAACAGGATAAAATTCAATACGCTGGTGTGTGATGGTATTTGAGATATGCATTTCAAAATTTAAACTTATTTTTTCTAAACAAACAAAATTATGTACTCCTATATTGTTTAATTTACCCATACGAGATTCAATAAGAGTCGTTCCTGGCTTACAAACCCATTCAACTTTTACTACATCACTCAGGTATACTGCAAATATTTCTTTATTTTTTGAAATAGATTCTATAGGAATGTAATCGTCAATTTCCTTGTTGAAAATAGAAACTGACAGCCTTAAATGATCAACCTCAATACACTTAATAAAAATAGACAAAGAAGTTTTACTTTTTTCATTTTTGGAAGTAATTGTTAGTAAAGAATCTTCCTCAATAACAATTCTCTCTTCACCCTGGGTATCAAGCATCATATTACCTGGAGTCAAGACATTGGAGTTCGCATTTGTGGACTCCCAATATATACTGATCTCCTCCCCTTTTATTGCAAAATATTTCTCCGCTGTAAAACTTAATTTGATCTCTTGGGAATACGAATTGACCAGACGGCTGACATTCATCAAATTGTCAAAATCCTGGTGCTTTTTGAAAAAAAAATCGGACAACTCCAATTCACTATTTAATCGCTTGGTGCTGTAATACAACCGGTTATCAAAAATGGAAAACTGTTCAACCTCCTCGTCAAAAGCAGTGATTTCAATTATACCCACTTTGGCACCTGCCTGGGTGATCCGGTGAAATAAATTTGCATTTTCAAGTGTTCGATATCCCTTGGGCAATAAAATGATGAGCTCAAAGTATTTACCAGCGACCTGCGCTTTGAGTATTTTATTGGCTACTTCCAAAAACATCTTCCCATCAATAAGCATTTGAGCTTGATGATGAAAATTATCAAGTTGCTTTTTGAGTTCAATGTCTAATCCTTCTGGCCAATAACAATAATCAAACATCTTAGGCTAAAATAACTGGTGACTCACTGGTTCAAATTTGTTCCAATCTAAGGTTTCTTAAAGGAAATTTACTCCTTTAATTCAATTATGATTGCGCTTACTATTTATTTTACCGCTCTACCTTCTTTGGCCATTTCTCGCAAAAGCCCCGCCTCAATATCCAACTCAGTAATCTCATTTCTAAGATTTCGCTTGGAGCTCAACCAAGAAAATTGAATTGCGTTACCAATAGATGCACCAGAAACCTCATATTTTTCCGCTATTCTTTGAACGGAAACATCCTTGGCAATCGTGAAATTTTTTAAAGCATTTTCCCATAATATAATCCGTTCATCTACAGTAGGAAGGTTGAAATATAAAATGGATTGAAAGCGCCTAATAAATGCACGATCAATATTGGGTCGAAGGTTGGTCGCTAGAATGACCAATCCATCGTATTCTTCCAACCGTTGAAGAAGGTAAGAAGTGCCCTGATTTGCATATTTATCTTTCGAATCGTTTACTTCTGTTCGCTTGGAGAAAAGAGAGTCCGCTTCATCAAAGAATAAAACCCAATTTTTATGCTCAGCTATATCCAAAAGCTTGGAAAGGTTTTTCTCGGTTTCTCCAATGTATTTAGACACTACTTGCGACAAGTCAATACGGTAAACGGGTAAGTCATAATTTTTACCAAGTATTGCTGCTGTAAGAGACTTTCCTGTACCTGGAGGGCCATAAAACAAGGCTCTATAGCCTGTTCTGAAACTTTTTCGCAATTTTTCAGAGGATTTTATTTCCTCTCTAAATTGAATCCAGTTAAGAATTAATTCCAGCTCATCCATCAACTGCTTGTTGAGTACCAAATCTCCAATTTGTAATCGAGTGGTAATCTCTTTGGCTGGAAATTCAGATGAAAACTTTGGAGCTAACTTTTCGCCCGAAATGAGGTGGTAAAAAAAATCTTCATTTATCTGCAAGCTATTGGACCAAAAAGATTCAGTTTCTGAATTTTTTTTCAAAGCGAGCACTTGAAATTTAGAAAAGAAATGATCTTCCGAAAAGACCTTGTACAAATCAAGCCTTTTATAAATATCCTTCCCATTCAATACAAAATTTACGGTTTCCACTGTAGGAATGAACCCCTTATGGGACTTCGACTCTACTCCCCCAAATTCTGAAAATGGTCTTCCAATGGACTTATTCTGAATAAAAAAACAATCGAAAGAACGAGGATTAAGTATAGGGACCATACTCATCAAAAACACGACCCGCTCCGTAAAATTCAAGTTATTCTCCCTAATAAATTCTGAATATGGAGTACTTTCCCCCAACCAGGTAGGGGGGTCAGGAAAAGTAAACTCAGGATTCGAATCCTCAAAATAGGTGTTCATTCTTAGATCCAAAATAGATTCTATCCATGCAAGATCTTGCAAAATAGGCTGGATCAACTTTTCACTATCCGCTTTCATTTCCATTGCACATTCAATCTTTTCTTCATCATACTCAAATTTATCATGGAAATATTCCAGGTCAGCGTATCCAAAAGTAGGTCATATGCTTTTCGCTCTACAATTAATTCCCAACGGTTATCTTTTTCATACAACATTCCTTCACGCATAAAAAAGGTCTCTCTAAATGTTTCCAAACGAGTACCTCTCATTTTTTCCCAATTGAATATGGTACCATTAATCAATTTATTAACCAACTCCTCTTCTTCTAAAGTGATTACAAAACTAGGCGATATTGGGGTATTCATGGCGACCCCACACAATACTTTATTCAAACTTAAATCCCATTCCTCAAATTCCGTCATCCCTGTAGCCAAGTATTGAAGCAATTGAACTGCCCTTTCTTCAGCTTGTTGCCCCGTAAACTTCCCCTGCTCCGTTAATCCAAGTGCAGCAAAAAATCTACCGAAAAATGGCCAACACAATATCATACCCGCGTTGTATATAGAAACACCTACTCCAAAATCAAGTTCTTCAGGCTCTGGTACCTCAGGTACTTCTTCAACTTCCTCATTCTTTTCTAATTCTTCCTCGATGATCTTTTTCACCTTTCGGCTGGTATGCTGAATCAGAACTAAGAGTTCAGATTTGGGCTCAGGACCAATAAAAATCGCAGCTATTACTGATGCACTCTTGGACTCCATCCACTGTTCGAAAATGGGTAATATAATTTCTATTACATGCTTGGAAGGAAGTCCATATTTGGAAAAAGCCTCTGCGAAAAACAGAATCCGATCTACTTTATCTAGAATCCGCAAATCTGCAAACAGATTACTACCAGTTCTCTTCCTTACCTCTTCAACTAAGAGTTCAAGTTCAGCATATAGGTTTGGATGCAAAAGCAGAAAAAACCACTTCTCTTCCACAAAACGAAGAAGCTTAAGCAAGTTTTTCTTTTTATTGGTAGCAACCATGCTTGCCAGAAATAGGTTTCGAACTTTATCCGCTTCAGCACCTTTAATGCCAATCAAACGTTTAGCAAATGCTTGTAAACTACCCTCCTCTTTCGGAAGAGCGCCATAGGTTAGGTAAAATTGTAGAAGCTCCAGAAGATTCATCGTCTTTTTCTTTGTCTCAACCCCAAGTTCTATTTCCTTGAAAAGATTGGGACTATTCTTCCTGAATTCAATCCAAAGTTTTGGATTCGAAGCTAGTGCCTGACGAAATGATTCATACCCATCTTTTAGTTGAAAGAAACGTTGAAAAAACAATTCATACTTCTTATTCGCATCGTAACTATTCTCATAGAAACTATTCCTAAATAGAGCAACAAAAGCTTTGATGGAAGATTCTGAGGCTACCTCAAAAAACAAATTCAACCAAATAGTAAAAAAACCACTCCCCTTCATCTGCCTTAAAAAAGGATCTTTTCCTTGCCTAAAATAAGCCAACATGGTATCCTCCTCCGCTAATTCAGAAGCAAGAAGAATAGAAGCGGATTCATTTGTCCAACTTTGGCCCAACTCAAAAAAATAATTTTTTTCTGCTTCAGTCCACTTAAACAAACTAGACAAGGAAACAAAACTTTTGCTCAGATCAAGATTCATTTTATCTAACAAGCCTTCTTCCAATATAAGCGTACCCACTTCTCCCACTAGTTTGGCAGCAGACAATTGACTCGTTGCAGAATGAAAAAGAAAAACAAGCCACGCCCGTAAAAAAACCTCAATTTTCCCTTGTTCTCGAACCCCATAAATTCGTACAATTTTTTCAAGTTGAGTTACAGTAATTGACAAACCTTCTCGCTTATGTTTCTCTTTAATTAAAAGCAATAAGCCTTTATATTCCAATAGGTTAAGGAATCTTCTACTTAAAACAGGTGACTTTACCTTAGAAAATAAATTCAAGAATTCGTTTCTATTATCTAAAACTAGCTTACTGATGTATTCCCCATACTCCTCTGCAGGGCTTCCTTCAAAAGTGTGCCCTACTGGAAAAATTGAATCATAGACCAACCCTTCTAAAATTGGTAAAATTGAGGTTTCCTCCTTTTGAAATCCAGTTCGGGAAACAAGGATTGCAAATCCATCCAAACCTTCCAGCTTGGAAAAAGAAACAAAGGAATTATCCTCTTTAATTTGCCTACCTAGCTGAACATAAACTTTTAAATCTTTCCAAAACTTCGGAGTAAGCAAGCGCGAATCCATGGCTTTGTTTAGAAGTTCCAAGATTAGCTCTTCCAAGACTATAGGATTTGAATCAAAGATTTGCCTCCAAAGCGTGATTTCAATAAGGCTTTCGAATGAAGACCCATCCATCTTAATCCACTTATTGTCTTCAAAATAGGATTTTATCGAGGAGAGGCTGCTATTCCAATCGAATGATGATCTTTGGACCAAAAAATCGACAATTTGTTTTTTAAGCCATTTAGGTGCCTGTACTAGAATTGCATCTTGGAATTCAGAATTGAATCGATGCGTGTCAAGCAGTTGGTAAAAAGCTTTGGAGTATTTATTAATCAGCAGTCTTAGTAAGATTTCTTCATCATACCTTTTGGCCTCTGAAAAAATTGCATAGACTTCCCGAGTTCCTAAAATGGAAAAAATACGAGCGATCATTTTTGAAGAAATACTTCGCTGCCTTCTTTTTTGTGCCAAAATCCGCATCGAAGTTGCTACAATCCCATTGGAGTCAGACCAACTTGTCCCCTCTTTATTCAACTGCAAAAAATGAGTTACCTTTTCTTGCAGTGAGGCCAAAGTGAGTTGGTTTTGATGCAATAAAAGAAACTGATGGTAAAGCCAGATGTAGACCCTTCCTTCCAAAGACTCGGCATTATTTTCTTTAAGAAGTTGTTCTACCCAAACTATAAATCCAGGAATAGCTGCTGCAAACTTTGGACGAACGAGCTCAGCCACCTTTAAAAAAGCCACCTTGCTGCTCGCTAACGAAATCAAAAGTCCAGCAGCTATTCTTTTGGCCACAAAAATAGAAACCACTTTTTTATGGGCTACCAAATAGGAAAGTAGCTGAACTGCTTCAGTAGGTTTGGAAGGAAAAATTCCTTGTATGCCGTACTTTTTAACCCAGAAATTAAAATCGGAAACACTTAATTTGATGCTAGAATTCAAATTCCTTTCCATTAAAATAGGAATCAATAAATCCCCCACGGGAAGCGAATAGGTTTGGGCAAAATCCTCCCAAAGTTCAAAAAGAGAGGAAGACCTATCTACAGCTAGGTCTTTCAGCCTAGTTCGAAGCCAGGATGAAACTTCTGTAGGCAATGACCCAAACTGTTCCCGGTACAAACTGGAAAATAAAGAAATTAACTCCTCCTTATTTTGAAAATTTGACTTCCACTCCCGATCATCTCCTTTCTTTAATGGTCGAATCGAATCACCAACTTTAAATCCATTTTCCTTCAAAAGAGCAGAAAAGGATAGGCTGCCAACCTTCAACTTATATTTTTTTACAAATTCTTCCCATAGTGCGAGAAGTTGTATCGAACTACTCAAAGAGATGGCTTGTACTTTGACGCGTAACCAATCCACTACCCCGATTGGCAGAGTTTCGTGGTTTTCTCGATAGAAATTAGAAAATAATGAAATTAACTCCTCTTTATTTTTAAAGGTTGCCTTCCACTCTTGCGCATCCCCTTTTTTCGAAGGCCGAATCAAATCATTAAGCTCAACTCCTTTTTCTTTCAAAAGAGCAGAAAAAGATAGGGGTTCATCCTTTAGCTTATACTTTTTAACAAATTCTTTCCACAGCGCTAGAAGTTGGCTCGGGTTAGTTAAAGAAATGGATTGAGTCTTGGTGCCTAGCCAGTCAATTACAGCAACTGGTACCTCTTTGTAATTTTCTTTGTAGAAACTTGAGAATAAAAAAATTAACTCCTCTTTATTTTTAAAGTTCACCTTCCACTCTTGCTCATCCCCTTTTTTTGAAGGCCGAATCAAATCATTAACCTCAATTCCTTTTTCTTTCAAAAGAGCAGCAAATGATCGATTTTGATTCTTCAGCTTATATTTTTTAACAAACTCTTTCCATAGCGCTAGAAGTTGGCTAGGGCTAGTTAATGAAATGGATTGAGTCTTAGTGCCTAGCCAGTCAATTACAGCAACTGGCACCTCTTTGTAACTTTCTTTGTAGAAACTTGAGAATACGGAAATTAACTCCTCTTTATTTTTAAAGTTCACCTTCCACTCTTGCTCATCCCCTTTTTTCGAAGGCCGAATCAAGCCACTCACCTCAACTCCTTTTTCTTTCAAAAGAGCAGAAAATGATCGATTTTGATCCTTTAGCTTATATTTTTTTACAAATTCTTTCCACAGCGCTAGAAGTTGGCTAGGGTTTGTTAATGAAATGGATTGAGTCTTAGTAACTAGCCAGTCAATTACAGCAACTGGTACCTCTTTGTAACTTTCTTTGTAGAAACTTGAGAATACGGAAATTAACTCCTCTTTATTTTTAAAATATGTCTTCAACTCCTGAGCATCCCCTTTTTTCGAAGATCGAATCAAACCACTCACCTCAACTCCCTTTTCCTTCAAAAGTGCATAAAAAGATAGGGGTTCATCCTCTAGCTTATACTTTTTAACAAAGTCTTTCCACAGGTTTAAAAGTTGACTAGGACCAGTCAAAGAGATGGAGTTGACTCTGGTTCCTAGCCAGTTATTCACTGTTTCTGGCAATGTTCCGTAGTTTTCTCTATAAAAATCTGAAAGCAAAGAAATTATCTCCTCTTTACTTTTGACATTAGCCTTCCACTCTTGTTCATCACTTAACTTAGAAGGCTTGATTAAGCCATTAACCACAATTCCATTTTCCTTCAAAAGCGCAGAAAAAGATAGGGGTTCATCCTTCAGTTTATATTTTTTTAAAAACTCATTCCATAGCTCAAGAAGTTGTGTGGAGCTATTTAAAGGGATAGCATGAATTTTAGCACGAAGCCAGTCAATCACTCCTTCAGGTAAGGATCCATAATTTTCTCGATAAAAACTTGAAAAAATGGAAATATACTTTTCCTTATTTTTATAAGTATCACGGAATTCTTTTTCCTCTAATTTCTTTGAAGATAAAATTAAATCCCCTACTCTAAATCCTTTCTTTTTAAGGATATCAGTGGCGTAAAGATCCTCTAGGGTTTGATTGAAATTAAAAACACGGTATTTCCTATCTCTTGAAGAAATTGATTTAAGTGTCAAAAAAAGTAAGTTTCTATAGCTGATCCCATACTTTTGGGCTGTCTTTTTAAATAAAAGTCGCAAGTAATTTTCATCTGAAATTGACTGTAAATTCTTCGTTAAAAATAAATCGTAAGTAATTTCATTGATTGACTTCTTTACTTGAATGAGCGTTTGGTTAATTGGCTGATAGTCCTCTTGAACTTGTTCAAATACATCCACTACCCATTCTAGAAGTTTTCTTTTTTGCGGTGCAACCTTTGCAAAAAAGGCTTGAATCGCATCTTGGGAGAGACTATCTAAAAACCTCCTTTTGATAGCAGCAGATTTACCGTAAGTCAGTAAAAACTCAACCAGATCTTCAAAATTTTGGCTTAAGAGCGTTAAAAACAAGGTGTTAATATTCCTATACCGATAAGACGTGCTCCTATTGTCTGTCAGTGTATATCCATGGAACATGAAAAATTGAAACTTCTGGATAAGCGCTTCGTCTTCAACAGTCCTCTTATCAAGTGCTAATTTCTCGTTTATTTCATTCGTCAATTCAGATGACCGACTTCGGGAGATTTCTGAAACACCGATTGCAAACCCTGATTCTTGATACGATGCAGCTACATTTACCCCAAACTGCCTCTCCATTTCGGAAGCAACTGCTGCCCTAAAACCACTCAGTTTATTGATTTTTTGAGGATACATCAAGATTCCAACCAACATGTTTTTAAATAACATGGAAGTGGAATTCGAATCTAGATGTCGATATTGATGTCTAAAAAAATCATTCAATCTCGTAATCTCATTTGAAAGAACTTCGCTATTGAGAGGGTGTTCAACCAACACACTCTGCATCAGCATCCCCTCAGAGAAATTCTCCAATACCCTTTTCTTATAGGTCGGGTTTCTCAAATAACCTCTAATCTTAGTAGAAAATTTTCTAGGGTTCTTTTCAAACGCTCTGACTAGGTGTTGGTGAAAGTTTGCTTCTCTGGACTGCAACCATTGTGGGCGAACTCCCGACCGAATGTATCCATCCAAAATAAGGAATGGGATCTCATCTGATTTAGAAATTTGAACTGAAGTGGATTTTAAATGCTCCTTAAAAGCTGCGGTAAACTGAGTTTTAAATCTTTGGGTGAGGTCACCACGCAATTGATCAATTCGCAAATTACCTAAGTCAATCTCAAGTTTAGGGATTACCAAAAGGTGCTGCTCTGGGTAAACTTCTGAAAAAATCTCATCGATAAGTTCCCCCAAGTTTTGCCTTACCAAAGCAGATATCTCTTTGGAGACAACTTCGAAACTAGATTTGGTAGCCACCTTTATCTCAAAATTGAGAGAGTTGACTACATGGTTAGCCATGATTGATAGTAGAATAAACTTCTTTGAAACTTCTCAGGAGCTGTATGAGTTGCAATGACAACACATCGATTTTTTTAAGATCGAGCTGATCCTGGTTTTTCAAAAACAACCATTCGTAGTATAAAGATTCAAAATTGTAGAGGTCAACCACATTTACAAAATAGACTTTAGCTGATTGGTGCGCCAAGATGTTTTCAGAAACAAGATCATGTAAATAATTAACGAAATCTGATTTTTGAAATCGAACTGGCCATTCAGGAAAAATGAAACTCAAGGTATCTGAAAACTGGAAGTCTACTGGAAAACTATTGCCAACACCACCCACTACGTTAACTCCCATGACTGTTTCAGGAGCCAAAGAACGGTTACGGAAATCTTGAAAAAATTGAATAGCTTGATCTATAGCTTTTTTTGCGCCTGGTTTTGAGCTGTAATTATTTTTCAATCTCGCAACAGGTTCATGACTGAAATTATAAATCAAAACAGAAAAGGTAAGGGTGGTATCATCTTCTACGATACTATAATTATCAACTTGAAGCCCAAATCCCAACATATCTTCTCCAATGGAACGCTGACTTTCCATGTCACTTGGATACAATCCTTCAATGAATTCTTCCCCATCTGCATCCACAAAGGAAAATAAATAAGTAACTGACTCAAGTGGACGTAGTAAGATATTTTCGACCATATGAAATCCCTCAGACTGCAAATCTAGTTCCGAGATTTTAGCTAAAAGCTGCTCTTTTTTAAGCGTACAATCATCTAGATTTTCAGCTTGAAACAATAAGGAAGGGAATTCTGATTTTCTTTGCTTCATCAATAAATAATACTTTTTAGTATCATTTGAGAGCGCAATAGTTATCCCTTTTTCATAGGCCAACAAATCGAAAATTTCCTTGACAAAGGATATTCCCTGACCATAAAAGTGTACCGAACCATCTGCATAGTTAGCTTCTGGTAAAGAATATATTTTACTTTTCTTTCCGTCTAGTTTTAGGTCTATCAATTCCCAATTGCCCACTAGCTCTTTTGATTTATCCACTTGAAAATGGTTCATCAATGGAGCAGAAATGTTTCTTCGAATTATATTTTGGATACCCAAAGTCAATCCAATTCTTTTTTCTATGCTAGATAAATTTGAGCAATCCCAAATTTCCATCGCTTTTAGGTCAAACCCTTTTGATTTGTTTTGTCCCAATTCAATAAGTTGGGTCAATAAATTAACCTTGGTATGAAGTATTGATTTTGCCCAATTCTCCGAAGAATCCAAATCGGAAGAACGACAAATTTTTCTAAGCTTTGTTTCATCCAATTTCTCTCCAAATCTTGCCAACAAATGGTCTAAAAGCCTATTTTTTCGATCTAAGTAGTCATCGCTTCGTTCTGCAGATTCATACAATGCATTTTTTACTTCTTCTTGAGATGAAAGAAATTTATCAAGATTAGGTATGGAACTTGGCAATTGATGAAAATAGGTAGATGACGTATCATTTATGGAAAACAATTGCCTTAATCCCGACAATTGAGTTAAATAAGAGGCCATAATTTGTTCAAAAAAGTACAAATAGGCAGAAAGCTGTAAAGCGGAGGATTGGATTTCTTTAGAAGCATTTTTAGAAACACCGGTAACACCTACCCCGAAAAATGCAGGAAGTTCGTTGTGAATCGGAAAATGGGTTCGAAGTTGTTCTAAAGTAAAACGACTAGGAGGTAATTTCTCTTCATATTGAAGCTCTTGGTAATAAAAACTACTGCTTGAAGAGATTTCAGCAGAAAGCAATTGCTTGGTAATTATCGGATCTACTTCGTAAACCACATTATTTTTTAAAAGCTTCAGATTACTTTCAAAAGTACCGGTGAGTTCATCCATGAAATCGATCTTGGGAAATTCCGTCTTTTGCAACTGAACAAAATTATCGAATACAGGAAGTCCATTTTTAAAAAGTTGAAGGTTCCGGATTTCTTTTACTCCTTCAACAGAGAGAATAAGCTCTTTGATTCGGGAAAGATAAATAGCATCAATTTTAGAAGTTAAATCTTCTTCAAAAACAAATCCATACTTCGGAAGTGGTCCAGTAAAAACCTTCTCTGGAGCAATACCTTGCTCATTCCAAAGCCTCATGGGATCATGAAACTTCACTTGGGGATTGATATAGCTGTCTAAAGCTGAATACAATTTGGCCATTACCAATTCGCCCAAAGCATCTGATTCAATTACAATTGAACCTTCAAGACTTAGGTAAACCTTTTTGAGGATATACACCTCCTCCAAGTCATGTCCGACAAGCCTATATTTATAAAAAAGATCCGCTACTTCCTTTTTGAGGTAATGCAATTCAATATCACTCAAATCATCAGCACACTCGATAAATATTTCAAAAAGTCCTCTCAATCCCATTTTATTGGACTTGATAGGGACAATCCAGGCATTAGCTACAAGTTTTATTCGGTCAATGATCAATTTTCGGTAATCATTCACAGTAACCGGGCTACTACTGAATGCTGCGGCAGGGCCAAAAAGTAAGTTCTCCTTAATTGAATCAAAAGAATCAGATCCAAAGAGGAAAAGATCTTCTATAGGAAAATTAGTTCGATACCCTAAATCCGTTAACGCATAACTAAGGTATTCTAAAAATGTAACTCCGGGATCGTGGTAATTGTAATCCGTCCAAATTTTCCCTGAATATTTTTGAACATACGATAACCCCTCTTCAAATAGAAGATCGTACCTGAGGATGGCTTTTTCGGAAAGTTCGTTTGGGATAGAATTAGACACAGTGAGGAAATTTACAAAATTTCAATTAAAGTGGAAGCAAACTACCAACTGAAAACTTAATCGGATAAGGTTCACCTGATGTAGGATTCAATCCATAATGCCTCGCAGTTTGAACTTGCAAGGAATAATTATACAAACTCCCCGACCATCGGAATCTTAATCTATTAAAGTAACTCCCATAGTAAGAGTTCGTCTGATTAATTTTGCCCTTAGACGAAGAACCTCCGTAGGTATTTAAAGCAATTAAATGGGCTATTGCATAACGCCCACTACCCTTTTCTCCATCAATCTTGACTACCAATTCAAAAGCACTTGGTTCTTTTAGACCATCAATCATTGTATGCCATTTTCCGTCACCAGGCACTTCTCCTACCAGCAATGAACTCACTCTACCTTTGGAGGTTATCACACCATTTACATCAAGTTTCGATTTTGGATTCTCCTCATCTATGCCTACGTTTCCACCATTTTTAAGTATCAGTAAAGGCTTTTTTTCTTCCTCTTGAAAAGCTAATCCACCATTTTGCTCCTTATCCAAGTTAATACTCCACTCGGGGTGAATTTGCTTGAAATTTTTATAGAAAGAAATTAATCTCTTGGACCTTCCAATAGGAGTGATTCGAAACCCATTTTCTCCTTCTCTAGAAATTCCATCGTCTACAATATTTACAGTAGACTCAATCAAATCTGCAAAATGCCTTTCGGAAGGCGCACTACCTTTTTTAAAGTAGTTGATCAGGGATTGTCTATTTAATAATGCCATACCTAAAATTTAAAATTAAAGTGATAAAACGTCTCATCCTCCACCTTTTTTACTTCTTCAGTTATCTCTGGTACTGTCTCAGTATAATCAGAAGTAATGATGAGATTTTCTCCAATGATCATGTCCTCCAAATCAAATGCTTCTGCAGGAAGATAGTTCTCTTCCTCTACCAATTGCACCTTTTTTAATGGATAAGGAATAAGAATAGACCAAGGTTTTCCAACGGTAACCGTCTCCATCCCATCCTCTAAAAGTGCCCCATCGATAAACTGATAATCTCCTTGTTCATTTTCATACATCTGAGCCAACGAGAAACCCGTGAAAAATTTAATATAAGATCTGCTCGTAATCAAATTCAATATCTCTGCTCTTTTGGTCTCTCGTTGATTGAATGCCGTAGAAATATCATCAAAGAACCATGGGCAGGTTTCTACTAATAACTCATGATACAGTTGTTTGAAAATAAGTCCTGTATCTGAAGAATTAAATTTAACCCTCCCCTTAATCATCAAATATTCGTATTGAGGATTGATTACTTTAAAATCGACAAAAGGATTCATCACCTCCTTGAGGTAAATTTCAATCTCTTTAAGTTGTCCTGGATTTAATTTAGGAAGATAGAAATTGTCCCTATCTTCAATTTTAGGCATTCCTACGACAACGACCGATCCTGGATCCACAAAACTCTCCTGACCAAAATTTCCAAACACTTTTACAAATCCAAGCCAATTGAATTTTTGAAGAAGCATTTTTTCAATATCCCAGGAAGTTGCTGCTCTAAACTTATGTTTCAGGCTATCACTCACCCTCCTGTAAAAATGATTTTTTTCTTCTTTTGCTCTTCCTCCTGAGGATGGAATAGGCTGGGTCACTCCAAGGATCCCCGGTATGGCTTGCTCAAATGATTCTATTTTAAAGGCAGGAAGCACCGCATCATGATGCACACCCTCTTCTAGAACTGCTTTTGCAGAGAATGCATTTAAATAAATTCCCGAAATGCTACTCGCCATGGGTTGCTGGTCTTTGGTACGGCAACAAATCCAATACAAGCCATCCGGCATCACCAAATTATTCTGGCTAATGTCTTTGGGGCTTTTGAAGGAAATTATCCCTGAACGAGTTAACCCAAAGCTACTATCAAACAAAATATCCTCTTTCTTAAATGGCTTCCAATTATCATTTGCCAAATAAAACCAATCTAGCTTTGGAGGATCACCTTGGAAATCACCCTTATTTTTGACGATTTGGAATAGCATACTAAATTCTTCTGCAAATTCCTTTGTTTCCAGTCCTAGGTACAACGCACCCTGAAGTTCGAGAAATGGAAGAAAAGAGCTTTCATTTACAATCCCATCTTTTAGCAAAAATTTCTTACCAAAAGGATGGATTTGAATGAAATTTTCTTGCTTTTTGGTCTGATTGGAAAAAGATCGGGTTCCTAAAAAATTAATCTCTGAAGAAGAAGAATAGTCTATGTAAAGATCCTTCACCATGGGTGAAAAAGGCTGATTTGGAGCTACCATCGAGAATGCAGACTTAGGATTCTCTATTTGTTCCTTCGTAGCCCTGGTAACTTCGGTTTCATAAACCGTAGGATAAACATCAAATCCAAAACCTATAGTCGGAGAAGCTAGCTCAATTTTTAAAAATCCAGTTTCCTGATTGAATAAAATTTCATCACTTCCTTTATTACTCAAATTGTAATCCGGTAGAATTTCTAACGCATCTAAGTCTATATCATCAATGTACCGGTCTACTATAATTTTTCCATCTTTTTGTTCAAACAAGGAAATAATTATGGATTGCCTCTCATCCTTAGGCATAAACCTATAGTCAGAAAGTGCTTGAACTTTAAATTTAAAACTATCATTTTCTATCCCGTAAGGATAACCTGAGAAATAGGATTTCATATCCTCACCTAGCGGTAAACCATGGTAAGACCAACCCACCTTAAGACTCTCTAAATCTTTTGAAAAAATCTCTTCATTTCTAATTAAAACATAGCTACCAACCTTTGGATTGGAACCAAATAATTCAAATGGGATGTTGGAATCAACAGCACCAAAATTATTTTGTAAGCTTAGGCTTTTAAGTTGCTTTACGTCAACCAAGATCTTCACCTGCTCCAATTCTAAAAACTGTAGGAAAGAATAAGGGTGAAAAACATGTTGATTTTTTAGGAGAACCTTTAAAACAGGCTGTACTAAGTTTAACCCTTCCCCATGAACTTCTTCTTCATATGGAGTAATAGCAGGATGTCCTGGTCCAAATTTGATAATAAGCTTAAAACTATTTTCATTCCAGTTCATTGGAGGGACCACTTCGTAAGATGGTATTTCGCACCAGCCTTCTTCGGTAGTATGCTGTAAACTTAAGGAACCAGAAAAAATTTGATGAAATACTTCTTCAGGCAATTGATTTTTTGTCCTAGAAATAGACAAGAGCATTGCCAAAAAGTATTGATAACTTTCGGTCAAAAATATAAAGTCTATCTCTAAATGTCTATAGCCTCCATTTAGACGTAAGGTAGGAGAAGAAATAGAAAACCCTATATCTACCTCCTCCATGGTTTTGTCTGCCTTATCCAAGAAACGCTGTTCTTCACCTAAGGCTTGAAAGGCTTTGAATCCATTATCCAAGGCAATACGCTTGGAATAGATGCCATTTACTGTTTGAAACGGAGTCCCTGGATCGATGAGCTTATTTCGAGAAACAAACATCGTATACAGACTCCTCAAATGAATAGAAGAAAGTGAAACACTATTTTGAATTTGGTAAATAATATCTTGACCAAACTCATTTTGCCCCGCAATGAGACGGGCACTAGTTGGAATATTAACTTGATCCACTTCTGTATCTATATCCGCATAACAATTCACAATGTCTGCTTCTTGATTTTCTCTGGATTGCCCTAGAATCCGTTCAAAATAATACGTGAGAAGTCGATCAGGAACGGTATTAATTTCTTCTTGAAGCTCCTTAAATAAATGAAAAAAAGCAATCATCAAGCCAATTTGAGGCTCATGATCTTGCTTATTGGCAAGATTTTCACGAAAAAGCTGCTTCGAGCGTTCTGTGAGATTAACGATTGTCTTAAGGAGCGGTCTATGTAGCAGAAGCAATTGCTTTAGCAGGTAATTGGCGTCTAAAAGTTCGGCTCCCCATCCAATACTTGGTGCTTTTGATTCGGAAGCATACCACAGCTGATTTAATTGCAAATCCTCAATTTCTAGTTCAATTGGGCTTCCCAATTGCTTTAATTCAGAAGAGAGAAAAACGAGTTGCTCATAAACTGACTTGCAACGGTAGCTAATTGCACCAACAAGCTCATTCTCAAGGCCAGTACTTTCTCTTTTTTTATTATACTTTGAGGATAAACCATACCATTGGTCTACCGCACGAAGCATAATTTTGATTTGATCAAAAAGTTTGTGGATTAGTTCGGTTTTCTCCTCAAGGACCTCACTTCGCTCAAATTGAAGCAGGATTGCTGTTTTTTCTTTCTCTGCAGCTTTTAAATCAAAATCCTCAATTTCAGCAAGCAAGAAAAGTTCATTGGAAATAAAAAAATCAGACCAATCTCCATTTACCTCAAGTCGCTCGTCGAAAAAATTAACCTGCTTGGACAAGCGATTTATAAATTTTAAGAAATCACTCAAAGTACGCTCCTCCGGTAAAAAATATCGGGGATCTAGCGGGTTTTTTTGACGCGCCCTTGATGGATTAGTATTGAAATCACTTAGATTTTCCAAAATGCTTATTCAGGTATATTTGTGCCTTCCAATATATAAAACGGATAAACGATATTATCTCTCACGTTAGTAGATTGTATCTCATAATCAATTGTAAAATGTGCAATGCCATCATTAATATTTTTGGCATCAACATCTACTTTGTGAACGATAATCCTAGGTTCGTAGATACGAAGATCATTCTTAAGACTCTCACTAAGAAAATTTAGGTTGCCGTAAGTTGCCCTCTCAAACATATACTCGTGCATTATCGAACCATAAGCAAGCCGAAGAAGCCGCTCTCCACGCTTAGTAGCAAGATAGATTTGTAAACTTTGCCGAATATCTATTTCATCACTCACCATATTTACTTTTCCCAGAGACTTGTTAAAAGTCACTGGAAACCCCCACCCTCTACCTAAGAAACTTTTTTCTTCCGCCATAGAACCTATCCTTTATTCAAAATTATATGGGTCAAATTAATTAACATTTACCATTGACCCTTTAATATTTATAGCTGCAGAGGATTTGATATCTGTACCAGCACTTCCATTAACTTCAACCTTTGCACTTCCTTTTAGTTTTGCGTTTTTACCACTGACTTCAGTATCACCCGAAGAAGACTTTACAGTTACTCCTTTGGTGCCATTCAATTCTAATTTACCAGCAGCAGTAATTTTTATATCCTTTTTGGAATCAATGCTTATTCCAGTAGCTGAAGTTATTATTTTATTTCCGTTTTGATCTTCAATTTTTACTCCCTTGTCTTTGTCCGAAATAAAAATCATGTTTTTTCCAGGAGTAATTACCTTAAAGGTCTTGTCCTTATCCTCAAATTCCAAACGCGTTCCTGCTTTAGTCACGATAGACTTGATGAAATTATCCTTCGTGAATTTTTCTTGAGTCGTATTATTTTTACTGTACAATGAACCTAAAACCACTGGGAACCGTGGATCATCATTGATAAATCCTACAATCACTTCTGAATTGAGCTCTGGGACAAAAAAACTACCTGAGTTTTTTCCAGCGTGAAAATGTCCCAACATTGCCCAAATCCCACTTCCAGTACTTTTTAAAGAAGGAATCATTACTTGAATTCTATTTTTTTTATCTGGATCTGCATCCAGTTTCTTAACAATTCCAATATGTAAACCTGCAATTGGGGGAAGTAAATTAAGTTCAGGATGCAATGAGGCTGAAAAAATTTCGGGCTTTAAGCCAAAAGAAGCTTTGGTAACAAATTGCCCATTTTCCACCAGATGTTCCACACCTGTGATATATACCAATCCATTAAACAACTTCCCAAAACCAGCCAAGGTCACATAGCATCCTAGTTTGACGTCGGTGGTGCCACGGAAACTCATTTCCCCGGACATTCTTCGCAACCTACTGGCAGCTAACAATGCATCTGCATGCCCCTTGAGCTCTTGAGTTAAGACAGGCACTGGAACATTCAAACTAATTTTAGTTGCAGCAGCCACTTTTCCCAGTTCTGAACCAGTAATACTTCCTGGTATATTAAAGCTAGAGTCTGCACCTGTTTGTTTTACTTCCAATTCACTGTAGATATCGTAATTTATAGCTTCAACTCCCTGCAATTGGCTACTTGCATCAAGATCGGCTCTAAAAGTTTTAATATCTTTTCCGTAGGTAACTTTTAGTACGTCTGTTCCCGAAGACTTAGGTGCTAAAACGGTAACCGCACCCATGGCATTTAATACAATCATGCCATTGGCTTTGGCTCGGTTGAGCATAAACTCCCAATCACTGCAATTGTGTCTTGAAATTAATTCATGTGTAAGTGTGGTGGCTGTCACTGTTTTTGTCAAACCGGCTGTTGAAAGCAAGGTAGTAATGATGTCACTATCCTTTTTCTTCTCATAAATCTCGGATTTTTTTCCAACAGTCATTTTTATTGACTTGTCCGATGCTTCTAATAAAAGTAGGTTACGAGAAGAAAAACTAAGGTAATTAGTCGAAATGTCAAGACTATGCTTGGTAATGATTCCTGAAAATACTTTCACATTTTTCTGCGCATAACCAAGAGATATTTCTACATCTTTACCCGGTGCAAAAATGGCATTTTCGCTTTCTGGGAATAGATTTTCGTAGGATTTCCCTCCTAAAATTGAAATGTACGCTCTAGCGATCTTATTCACCTCCAATTTCACATGCAACTTCAATACTACCATTCCCGTGGGCAGTGCACTTCCCCCTACCTTGACCTCAAAGGAAATGACGGTTTGCAAAGAATCATCAGGAGATTTTGACGAAGCCATGAGTTATTTCTCTAGGGGTGGAAATTCGATTTGACTACCTATTTTCAGACCCCTAAAAGAGGGGAGATTATTGTAGGTTGCTACTTGTAGGTAATACTTAGGATCGTCATAAAAGGATTCACAAAGGCCAATCAAGGTATCACCATCCTTAACAGTGACAATTCGAGTGATATCTGGGCTTTGAAATTCTCTACTAATAACCGTTTCATCTACCTCTTCAACCAAAGAAAATCCTATGTCTGCTCGGATAGGATCACCATCCACATCAAAATAGGTATAGCTGATACTTAGTCCAAAGACTTTCCCGACGAGAATAAATTGACCCCATTGTAATTTAACAAATGGTGGGCGGTGAGTTGCTTTTGTTGGTTTTACTGCGACTTTTAAAAAATGATCCACAGAAGCCTTTATAGATCCACCTGCCGAACTTGTGACTTTTTCAGGCTTGGTGGGTATCGCCCCTGAATTATCAATTGTAAATTCGATTTTAACAGTTTGTTTGTTATAAGCCGCATTTTTTTCACTAACTGGCATTCCCGCTGCAGAAGCAGGTTCATCACTTTTTCCAGGAAGCTGATCGTAGCTTATGGATAAATTTTCTGGATTGAGTTGCAATGTATAGGTACCCCCACTTAACGCTGAGCTAGGCTGACCGTTTGCAAAATTCTCATAAGCTGTGAGCTTAAGATTTCCCATTACAATTCATTCAATTTTTTAATTCGCTCCATAACCTCATGGACACACTCATCAATAATTTGTTTTTTTGTCGAATAGGTCAAATTACCTCCCTCTTCCTTAGCCATGCTCGGAGAAGAAGATTTACTGGAAGACTCTTTCGCGTCTTCCATAACCCCTTTAACCATCAACTGTTTGATTTCTACCGGCATATCATTCTAGGAAATTAAAATACTAGCTATTCAAAGAAATAATCAGACTACAATCATACTTGAGAAGACTATTTCTATGGATTCTATGACAATATCTGATTTTTTTGCGTCTAATTCATCAATTTCCCATTTTACTGGAATTGCATTGTACAAAATCCAAGTCATCACAGGTGCATTATTGGGATTTTTATCCATAAGCGTCACTACAATAGTCTTTGGTGCTATAGTTAAATTACCAGAAGCTGTTCCAAAACACCATAATAATAAAGGTGATGTTATAGTAGCCAATCCTCTCTTGAGAGTCAAAGAACCTTGATTAACTCCACCCGGTAAATGAAATACTTCCATGTTGTTTCCTCCACTTCTTACTTGATTCACATTCAACTGTACACCTAATCCAGAAATTTGGGTAAATGCAGCGTCAGAGTCTAAACTCGCCAAAGCAGCTGCAACTAGCATTGAAGAACTACTGGTAGTCGATGGAGCAAGTGTAACCTTGAAATTATAGGATACCGGGGGATCTTTTGGACGCAACGTGTTTGGCATAACTTAATATATTCTCTATTACTTGAATCCTTGAAATAACCGATTATTAAAACTTCTTCCGAAAATATTATTGTTTTTAAATTTAGCCTCCATTTTAACCGTCACATTTGTAAATACAATAGTTTAGAATGGTCAACTCACTTCTTCTAAATTTAAATTCTGTTAGACAATTTTATAATACAAAACAACAATTGGCAAACTATTAAATAAGGATTCGTCAACTTCTCTAAAAACAAATTGGTCTGATCACCAATGTTAATTGAGAAATAAAGGATGAATTCCCCCAAACTAATTTGGGTCTCCAACGCTACTAGACTTTGAAGATTACTTTTACTCTTAATGTTAAATAAAGCTTACTTGAAGCTTCAAATGAAATTTGAATTTAAAGCTTCACGAGGATTTCAGAAATATAACTATTTACACTTGGGTCAAATTTGATGCTCTGCGGACTTGGGTTTGGGAGCGTTTTCTTGTAAACGCCCAATTGATTGGTACGTGATAACTTAAAGAAGCCTTTCCAGATAGACTTCATTGGAAATTCCTGCTTAGCTACAAATTTGTAACCAATTAGTCCTGAATCTGTAGTAATCAGTTGCGGAGAATCAAATTCTACTTTACCCTTAAATTCACCTTCATTTTCAATCACCAATCCTTCAAACTGCCTTATCGTTTCTTCAGAACCATAACAAATATATACTGGCTTAATCCACCGATTTGTTAGCAAAACCTGCTTACTTCTTGACACAAAACGATCAGCTGATCCACCGACAAAAGGTAGAATAGGATAGTTAGGATCATGCTTCACCTTCATTATACCCGACAATCCTGGTTTTTCAAATTCGGGATCTGAAACTCCCTCCGAGGCTCCCAATTGAACAGAAGATTCTAAATTATCATTGATTAAGTATCGGATCTCAGGATTATTTAATAAAACCGTAATGGAAAAAAAATGCGGATTAGTGAATTTAAACTCAAAATCTAATTCGAAAGGATCCTTATAAATAATATTGCTAAAATCTTTGTCAGAATTGACTGCGAGTACAAATCCTCCAGGCCTAAGCTTGAAAATCAAGTTGTAATTCTTGATTAAAAATTTCGTTTGGGTCGTGGGTTGAAAACTCAAATCGGTACAAATTTCACCTTCATAATACCCATGCAAGAACACACATGAAAATACTTCAGTGAATTTGGTGACAAATCGATATGAACTCTGATGATTATCCATCCACTAAACTAGAAAATAAATAAAATATGGGAAGCATATAAATTAAGCTCTCAAATTAAAAGTGGCCTAATTACTCAATACTACTATTATTTCCAGTATTATCCAAGAAAGGATCGTCAACATCTTTTATTATTTGATTGTTGTCAACTGCCTTTCTCTCTCTTGGAGGTGTTAGTGAAGGATCAGTTGGGCCTGGCGTTCCATCCGAATTATTCTGTCCAACATCTTCAATATCATCCCCCCGGAATCTTACTCTTGGGTTTCTGTTCTCAAATGGATCATCAGAAGCATCAGATGATCCTTGAGCCGCACCAGGATTATTGGCCATGTCATCTTGGATATCTTTAATTAATCCAACATTTCCTACTGGATTCATTTCTCTAGGAATTATAGGGGGTGGCTGATTACCCGAAGGTCCATTACTTCCTTGTGAACCACCGGAACCAGTATTTCCAACAGGTCCCGAACCACCTTTATTGGATGATATTCCAACTGCAGTAACCTGTTCACGAATTAAGTTATTAGTAAAACTCAAAAGCTTGATTTTATAAACAGCTGAAGGCATATATTTTAGCCCCAAAACACTCCAAACACTATTTAGCTCATCAAACGTGAAATTAACAAACTCAAAACTCAACTTTTCAACGTTCGTAGAAAGTGTGGGCAAATTGAATTTATCAAAGACTTGAGTACCTTGAAAAAACTCCAAAACCAATGAAATATACCGTAGCGCTTCAAGGTAATTTGGATCTGGAAAGTTTGCCAAAAACATCACATGCAAATTGAAATGCTTAGGTGGATTGGAACCCACATAACTCTGATAGCCTCCATTTCGGATTACCCTTTCCTCATCCATATTCTGCAAAAAAACACACAATTTGTTGTCAATTTGAGAATTCAAATTACCAGACAAATCCACAGCATTCGTTAAAATAACGACATCCTCCTGCAAATTCAATTCATTCCTAATGAATTCATTCAAGGAGGAAACTACAGCAGATAGGACTACATGAATCATGTGACTTTTTTTTAATTAGGCCTTAATTGATTTCAAAAAAACGAACAACATTCTTCCCAAATACAAGCTAAAAAAAAGGATCCCTATTCCACTTAAGATCATTGGGAAAAACAATAAATCAGAAATAGACTTACTTGTATCGGTCAACCAGAGAAACAAGAAAAAAATCGGTAGGCTCACCACCGAAAGAAGGAGAATAGAAATAGCCACCAATAACTCTTGCAATATAGACTTTCCCATGACCAAAAATAGAAATAAATGCGTTATTACCAAGAACTGAGGGTTAAAACAAAGGATAAAATCCTTTCAATACTCAATTTTAATATTTTTTCATTCCAACTGTCAATATTCCTATTTTCTAGGAATACAGTATGGATAAATCAAAAAAATACCCAGTACGCATTTCAATATGATTATTGAAATTTGTACTGGGTATAGATAAGAATACCTAGCAATTATGCCGCTGCTATACTTAGTCCCTCGTGTGTGAACACAATGGTTTCGATAGCTGCCTCACTGCTTTGCGAGTTCATATCCGTTGGAGTGATTTGCTTAGCAAATGCATGGGTCAAAGTCCAAGTCATTTTTGGAGCTCCTTGCTCGTCTAACAAACGAATCACAACAGTTAATCTTTCGTAAGTGTTCAAGCTGATTTTAGAAATCCACTCGTAGAATTTGTTATCAGTTGTGAAAACACCTTTCTTCAAAGTAATGTCACCATATTTCTTTAATCCTGGCATTTTGATTACAGAGTGAATAGGACTATTTCCATGTCTGTATTCAATAACGTCAGCATCAATATCTAGTCCTGATACTTCTTGAAAAGGTAAATCGGTCTGATCTCCGATATCAACGGAGAAGTAGAACTTTGGTAAGGGCCAAAATTGGTCTTGTACTCCACCTGTTCCTGCGGTTGGTGTTGCCATAATTAGTATATTTTAGTAAAGTAGTTGATTATGATTTTTGTTGTTGCTGCTCAAATGTGATGACGATGAATTCAGCTGGTCTTACGATTGCAACCTTAATAGTCATTTTCATCAATCCATCTAAAATATCATTTGGAGTCATTGTCGTTCCTAATCCAATCTCAACAGAGAATGCATCTTCTGGACTTTGACCGGCCAAAAGACCACCTTGCCACTGATTTCTCAAGAAGTTTGTTACTGTCGCATTTAACGTAGACCAAGTAGTCGTGTTATTTGGCTCAAATACAAAACCTTCCGCAGCTGACTTGATGCTTTGCTCTAGGAAAGTCATTGTTCTACGTACAGAGATGTATCTAAAGTCTTGGCTGTTTCCGTCCAAAGTACGCGCTCCCCAAACTAGTACACCTTTTCCTTGGAAAGAACGAATAGCATTGACTGCCTTACCGTTCAAAGGTAGGTTTAACTCCTCTTGGGTATCACTTGTGATTTGAACACTCGCACCTACTACAGAACCCAAAGATAAATTAGCTGGAGCCTTAGCAACGTTGATAGAACTATCAACCATAGTGTATACACCTGCCATAGCAGAACTTGCTGGTAGCAAATTCAAACTTTCGGCGATTGTAGTTAAAATAGAGTTCAATTTAAAACTTACTACCTTTAAAGTAGCTTGCAATGAATTGATTTCTTCTTTGGTTGAAGCTGACTCGATTTTAGCCAATTCACCTTTGATTGCAGTTGCTCTTGCTTGGTTGATACGATCGGCAGCCAAATCATCATCAACTTCTTTTGACAAGATTTCAATTAGATCAGCAGAGTTGCTGATGTTGGTGAAATTAACATCACTAGAAGAAACGATAGTGGTTTGTACAAAAGGATAGTAAGCAGCACCCCACTGAAGGAAGTTTGATCCTACACCTTCTCTAAACTGATTGATAACGTCATCGTCAGCATAAGTTCTTTCCTTAGCTCCATCATAGACATCAAGAATGGCGAAACGGCTCTTAGTGGCGTATCCGCAGTGGATTAACATCGCTTGCTGCAAACCAAAACACTCTGACTTAGAAAGTAGAATTGCCTCAGGGATAACCAAAAGAGTAGGCTCACTGTACTTCAATACTTGAGGTAAACCTTTACCGGTACC